>Ga0129308_1000435_pt1 | contig 62561 bp, 61 predicted proteins | sample L827metagenome_FD_94440 | JGI IMG/M metagenome (GOLD analysis project Ga0129308, IMG submission 94440) | Ring-tailed lemur group fecal microbial communities from Wisconsin, USA - L827 metagenome | ecosystem: Host-associated > Mammals > Digestive system > Large intestine > Fecal | place: USA...
AGCAGTACCGGCAGGCTATGAGCTTTGCAGCGTAGGCGATGTATATATCGGCGAAGGCGACACAGTAAACGTAGAAGTAAGAAAAGCAGAAAAAACAGTATATGTAAGCTATATTGACGAAGAAACAAAGATGCCGTTCGAAAACGGAATCGAAGAGATCAAAGTAGCAGCAGATGCAACAATGTTCAACACAAGTGTTCTTACAGCAGTACCGGCAGGCTATGAGCTTTGCAGCGTAGGCGATGTATATATCGGCGAAGGCGACACAGTAAACGTAGAAGTAAGAAAAGCAGAGAGAACAGTATATGTAAGCTATATTGACGAAGAGACAAAGATGCCGTTCGAAAACGGAATTGAAGAGATCAAAGTAGCAGCAGATGCAACAATGTTCAACACAAGCGTTCTTACAGCAGTACCGGAAGGTTATGAGCTTTGCGCAGTAGGTGATGTATACATCGGCGAGAATGACACTGTAAACGTAGAAGTAAGAAAAGTTGTTACAGAGAGAACAGTATATGTAAGCTACATTGACGAAGAGACAAAGATGCCGTTCGAAAACGGAATCGAAGCAATCAAAGTAGCAGCAGATGCAACAACATTCAACACAAGCGTTCTTACAGAAGTACCGGCAGGCTATGAGCTTTGCGAGGTTGGCGACGTATACATTGGCGACAACGATACTGTAAACGTAGAAGTAAGAAAATCTGTAGTTCGTGAGAAAGATATCGTAATCGGTTACGTTGATGAAAAAGACGGAACAGAGATTGCAGTTTCTCAGATTACAATTCCTGAAGATGCAACATACTTCAACACAAGCATTCTGACAGACATTCCGGAAGGATATGAACTTGTAACAGTTGGAGATATCTGGCTTGGAAGCGCTACAGTAGCAGAAGTTCAGGTTAGAAAGATTGAAAACGTTCAGGATGTTACTGTTCAGTATGTAACTGAGGATGGCGAAGTTGTTGGTACAAGCGCTCTTCAGCTTGATGCAGACGCTACATATGTTAACACAAGCGTTCTGACAGACGTTCCGGAAGGATACGTTGTAGCTATCGTTGGAGATCTTCCGATTGAGGATGGTACAGTAGTTGTAACTGTTCGTCTTGCTGAGACAGATCCAGAGCCAACTCCAGATCCAGAACCGACTCCGGATCCAGAGCCAACTCCAGATCCAGAGAATCCGGATCCAGAAGAGCCGACTCCAGATCCAGAAAATCCAGATCAGCCGACTGATCCGCAGCCGACAACAAGACCGGAAAACAACAACAATAACAATAATAACAACAATAATAACAACAACACCAATACAAACCAGAACCAGGCTCAGACACAGACAAACAATCCGAGAACTGGTGATATGACAAACACAATGCCATTATTTGCTGGATTATTAGGTAGTGGTGCAATGATCGGACTTATTCAGCGTCTCAGAAGAAGAAAAGACGATAAATAATAATTCCATCTCAAAAAAATCGGGGCCCTTTTAAAGGGCTCCGATTTTTTTCATATGTTCTTTTAAATTTTTTTCATAACCCATGTCACTGAGTTCATAAAAGTGCTGATTCTGAATCTCGGAAGGAAGATATTGCTGATTTACATAATGATTGGGATAATTGTGGGCATATTGGTACCCGATGCCTTTTCCAAGCTTTTCATGTCCCCCATAATGCGCATCCTGAAGATGCACAGGAACGGTAGTACGAGTAGTTCTGACAGATTCCATGGCAGCAGAAATAGCATTTACTGCAGAATTGCTTTTGGGGGCACAGGCCATATAAGAGGCTGCCTGAGAAAGAATGATCTGTGATTCCGGCATGCCTACACGCTCTACGGCCTGGGCAGCTGCGACAGCTACACAGAGAGCCTGAGGATCTGCATTTCCAATATCTTCTGAAGCAAGGATCATGATACGGCGCGCGATAAACTTTACATCTTCTCCAGCGTAAAGCATTTTTGCCAGGTAATAGACAGCGGCATCCGGATCAGATCCTCTCATACTTTTAATGAAAGCAGAAATAATATCATAATGATTATCCCCGTTTTTATCATAGCGGATCACGCGTTTCTGGATACATTCGGAGGCAACCTCCAGCGTCAGATGTATTTTGCCGTCTTGACTTTTTGGGGTGGTCAGAATCCCTAATTCCACAGCATTTAAAGCACTTCTGGCATCGCCTCCGGCCATATCTGCAAGAAATTCAAGGGCTTCCTGATCTATGACAGCATTATAATTACCCATTCCCCTATCACAGTCATTGACAGCTCGTAGGATCAGTTTTTGAATATCTTCATTGCTTAATGCTTTTAATTCAAAAATGATAGAACGGGATAGAAGCGCACCATTCACTTCAAAATAAGGGTTTTCTGTCGTGGCTCCGATAAGAATGATAGTTCCGTCTTCTACAAAGGGGAGAAGATAATCCTGCTGACCTTTGTTGAAGCGATGAATCTCGTCAATAAAGAGGATTGTTTTTTTTCCATACATACCCAGATGATCCTGTGCTTCTTTTACAACGGCTTCCATATCTTTTTTTCCGGCAGAAGTAGCGTTGATCTGGGTAAAGGTGGCACTGGTCGTGTTTGCGATGACTTTGGCAAGTGTGGTCTTGCCAGTACCGGGAGGACCATAAAAAATGACAGAGGTAAGTTTGTCGGCTTTGATCGCCCGGTACAAAAGTTTATCTCTGCCTACAATATGTTCCTGCCCAACGACTTCTTCCAGTGTGGTTGGACGGAGACGGGAAGCGAGAGGGGATTCCCGATCCAGAGTTTTTGATTTTGCATATTCAAACAGGTCCATGATTTCAGCTCCATTCTTGATAAAAATCGAATATCTGTTCTTTCTATAGAAATAAGTATACTTGATTTTTATAAAAAATTCAACTGGATTCAGAAGAGAAAAATACGGTATAATGAACACATATAATGAAACAGAACGGAGGCTTTTTATGAAATACAAAGCATTATTTGATCTTCATACACATACCATTGCCAGCGGGCATGCGTACTGCACGATCCGTGAAATGGCAAAAGCGGCAGCAGACAAAGGACTGGAACTGCTGGGAATCACGGAACATGCCCCAGCTATGCCAGGAACCTGTCATAATTTTTATTTTCATAATATGAAAGTAGTTCCAAGAGAAATGTATGGAATCCACCTTTTGATGGGGGCAGAATTAAATATTCTGGATACAGAAGGTCACGTGGATCTGGAAGAAAAAGAACTGAAACATATGGACATCACCATTGCCAGTCTTCATATTCCCTGTATGAAACCTGGAACTAGAGAAGAAAATACAGAGGCTTATCTGAATGTTATGAAAAATCCATATGTAACAATCATTGGACATCCAGATGATGGACGTTACCAGGTAGACTATCGGGCTCTGGTCCAGGGGGCAAAGGAATATGGAAAAATACTGGAGTTGAATAATCATTCACTGGAGCCTTCCTGTTTCCGCAGAGATGCCAGAGAAAATGATCTGGAAATGCTGAAATTATGTATGGAATATCAAGTGCCGGTAGTGATGGACAGTGATGCACATTTTGACGCTGCTATTGGAGAATTTCAAATGGCAAGAGGGCTTTTGGAAGAAATTTCCTTCCCGGAAGAGCTTGTTTTGAATCATTCTGTAGAAATGCTGAAAAAATATGTAAATAAAAGATTTTAATCTGCTAATTCGTTGAAAAACCTCTTGCTTATCACAGGTTAAAGTGTTAAAATATTTTATGCAATAATATGACAGTGATTTAAAGGAGCAGAGAATATGGGTAAAAAAATCAGAACGGAAGAGGTGGATCATCTCTTTGAAGCAATTCTTTGTTTGAAAAATAAAGAAGAATGTTACACTTTTTTTGAAGATGTATGCACCATCAACGAACTTCTTTCTCTTTCACAGAGATTTGAAGTGGCAAAAATGTTGACAGATAAGCGTACTTATCTGGATATTTCTGAGAAGACCGGGGCATCAACAGCAACAATCAGCCGTGTGAACCGATCCCTGAATTATGGAAATGACGGATATGAGATGGTATTCTCCAGAATGAGAGAAAAGGAAGCTCAGAAGGAGAAACCAGAAGATAACAAATAAAAACAGAGCAGTCTGCGGAATGGGTAGCGCAGGCTGCTCTATTTTTATTGTTAGGGGCAAGTCGGTGATTTTGACTCACCGGGCAAGTCGTACATTCTATAGGGCAGGTCAGTTATGATCAGAGGAAGACATATACTGATATACATCAGAGGAAATCTGGCTGATAGTCTTCTGCGCCTGTTCATTCTTTTTGATACAGTTAGAAAGAATACAGATCACATAAGGGCGATTGCTGTCCAAAACAATAGCGATATCATTTTCAATCAGCACAGGATTTTGATCCTCCGTCATTTCGCCGGTCTTGCTGGCAGTTTCGATTCCATTGGGAAGGCCGGAAGGAATTTTGCCTTTCAGATTTTGCTGTTTTAAAAGATTCAGCATTTCCTCAGATGCTTTTTGATTGACCAGATTTCCTTTATAAATCTCGGTAAGGATCCGACAGCAGTCGGAAGCACTGGTAAAATTATTGGCAGTAGAATCTTTTTCCAAAAGCTCTGTTCCCATTTTGGTATAAGAAAATCCATGATTTTTGCAGAATTCATTTACAACCGCAGCTCCGTTTTCAAAATCCCCATTTCCCAGAAGCTTTACAAGATCATCCGCAGAGAAGTTATCATTATCTGCGATCATTCTGACCAGAAGAGGTTTTAAATCTGTTTCATAATCAGAAGAGGGCGTTTCTGCAGCATCTGGATAAACCAGATATTCAAAAACAGCTCCCATAATAAAGGTTTTGATAAGACCGGCAGATTCCATCGAATCATCTGCACGTATGGTGCTGTAATCATCTGTTACAGGATCCATAATTGCAATAGACCAGTTTTCTCCCTCTTTTTTCAGTTTATCCGTATAGTCTTTTTTCAGCTGTTCAGTCAGATCGCTGAGGTGTTCGCCTTCTCCGGCAGTCTGAGGTTCTACAATACTGAAATATTCGTCAATCCCATCTGCGATACCGGATACCATGATGGGATGGTTGGCAGAATTCGTAATATAAAGATCGTCAAACTGATTGCTCATAAATCCCATTTCCAGGATTGCAACAGGAACGGTACTCCAGTTGGTGCCAGTCATGTTATCAGAGGAGATTACGCCTCTATTCTCCAGTCCGGTGGCTGTGCAGTAATGACTGATGATGCAGGAAGCAAGTGTATTACTTTTTTCTATGATTTCAGAAGAAAGATACTGATTTGCGGAGGTAGGAGCCATGGTCAAGGCGCCTGAGGCTGAGGAACTTCCATCGCTGTTGGCATGAATCCGCACGGTAATATCGGCATTTTGTTCAGTGGCAAGAATCGCACGTTCGCTGTTGCTGATGGCTGTTTCGTTGTCTGTTCTGGTCATGACTACATGATAACCTCTATTTACAAGCTCTTCCTGAAGAAGTACGGAAACTTGCAGATTCAGTTTATATTCAGGTACGCCGGAAAAATTTCCCTGGGTACCGGATGTTGCTTTTGGCTTTGTCTGGCTGGAGCCTGGTGCCATAGGTTCCGGCGCGCTCATATCTACGGAAGGTCCCTGGTGACCAGGGTCAATCACAACAGTAAAATCTCCATCTCCGGCAGCTGGAGAGGCTGCATTATTGGCTGCGCCCCAGTCCATACCTGAGGATTTTTCCGTATGGGAGATGGAAGGTCCGATCATTGCCTGGCCTTCTTCGCTTTGATGTGAACCTGTCTCAGCAGCAGATACCGGAACAGCAAGAGCCGGGATCAATCCGCAGACAAGAAGCAGCTGTAAAAATTTTTTCATAAAAATCGCCTCCAAAAATTGACCGTTACTGTGTACAGCAACGACGTATCTGTGAAAAATAAATTTGAGATAATGAAATTTACAAAAATAAGTTTCTTATATGATATACTATAATAAAGAAAATGAAAAGAAGAAAATACTTGCAAGCTTATAGAAATAAAATTATAATAATAACATATCAAACGCTATAGAATTCTGTCATTTATCCTGAGATATCTACGGCAGTGAACAGACAGAATCTATCTGAGGAAGGAATGAAAAAGAAATGCATGATGTAAAACTGAAAAAAGCAGGAATTTTGATAATCTCGTCTTTCCTGATACTGACACAGCCCTGTTATGCAGCAGAGTCTTCCGTTTTTGGAGGAAGCGCAGCAGAGTCTACGGAAGAAGGAGATCCGGATCATCATCCGGAGCCGCCTCCGGAAGAGACCGCAGCTTCAGAGAATCAGGGAATGCTGTCTGCACCGTCAGGAGAGGGGGTATTTGGAAGTGGACAGGGGACAGATGCAGTTCCGGATGAAGAACTCTCCGCTCTTTTATCCAGCCTGCCATTTCCTTCCTCTAACGGCAGCTGGTCAGCCTATGTGTGTAATCTGGAAAAGAATACCGAGGGAAGTATCAATGAGCACAGGATGCAGGCGGCAAGTCTGATCAAGCTTTTTATTATGGGAGCTGTTTATGAGAATTACGATAGCCTGACTGCACAGTATGGAAAGGACAGCGTAGACAGTAATCTTCATGTAATGATTATAGTCAGTGACAATGATGCAGCCAATACCCTGACAGGATATCTGGGGAACGGAGACAGTACAGCAGGAATGAACGTGGTCAATGACTACTGTACCAGAAACGGATATACGAATACGCATATGGGAAGGCTGCTTCTTCACAGCAATGAATTTGATGACAATTATACCTCCCCGGCAGACTGCGGACGCTTTTTGAAGAAAGTATACGATGGATGGATGGATGGCGATGCAAATGCCTGCGCCATGTTCGACCATCTGGCAGCTCAGGAGAGAAGAAACAAGATACCGGCACAGATGCCTCAGGGCGTCAGCATAGCAAACAAAACAGGAGAGCTTGCAGACGTAGAAAACGATGCAGGCATTATTTACAACACGGACAATGATCTTGTGATCGTGTTTATGTCAGAGAATCTGTCAGAAGCAGGATCGGCTCAGAATACGATTTCTGCATTGAGCCGGCAGATATATGACTATTATCAGCAATAAAGGAAGGACATCAGGGGACAAGTCGTGAAACAGAGGTTTATGGAACAGAGCCAAAAATAAAATATTCCATAAAGGGGGATGATGATATGAATAAGAAATGGAAAGATTTTTCAGTAAAGACGCTTTTAAAATGGACAGCCCTGCTGGTGATTGTTTTTGCACTTTCTCTGCCGGTGACAGCAGAGGAAAGCCAGGCGTCCAACACCTGGACGGTCAGTGTGGCAAAAGGATATCTTGCCCTCCGTACGGCAAAGGCTTATGATGCATCCAATGAGATCGGGGAACTTTATACCGGAGATACGGTAGAGGTTACAGACACCAGTGATGCAACCTACTGGTATGTATATTCACCGAAACACGGAAAGAGCGGATATGTCAATAAGAATTATCTGGTGGGCGGAACGGTTTCCGGCCAGACCTGGACAGTCAGTGTAGCAAAAGGATACCTTGCCCTTCGTACAGCCAAGGCATATGACAGCAGAAATGAGATCGGCGAGCTTTATACCGGAGATACGGTACAGGTAACAGATACCAGTGACGCGACTTACTGGTATGTGTATTCACCGAAACATGGAAAGAGCGGATATGTTAACAAAAATTATCTGGTAGGCGGAACTGCTCCGTCGACTGCCGGCCAGACCTGGACGGTCAGTGTAGCAAAAGGCTACCTTGCTCTTCGTACAGCCAAGGCATATGACAGCAGAAATGAGATCGGCGAGCTTTATACCGGAGATACGGTACAGGTAACAGATACCAGTGATACAACTTACTGGTATGTATATTCACCGAAACATGGAAAGAGCGGATATGTCAACAAAAATTATCTGGTAGGCGGCGGTTCCGGTTCTGTGGGATTTACAAGAACCGTCAGCGTGGCAAAAGGCTATCTTGCCCTTCGTACAGCCAAGGCTTATGATGAGGCAAACGAGATTGGCGAGCTTTATACCGGAGATACGGTACAGGTAACAGATACCAGTGATTCTACCTACTGGTATGTATATTCTCCAAAACATGGAAAGTATGGATACGTAAATAAAGATTATCTGTATTGATGATATTAAACGGAGATAATTTGAACGGGGACCTGAATAAGGTCCCCGTTAATCTGTTATTTTTTTGATTTTTTATTTCTGGTTGAGACATCGGCATTTTCGTTCCGCAGCTCATCTACCAGCTGCTCGATCAGCATTTTTTTTGTATAAACATCAAAGCTCAGAAGACAGATAAAAGAAAACATTTTCAGGAATTTCCTGTCTTCCTCCGGAGCAGTTTCAAATGTCTTCTCGGATGTGTGATAACATCTGAGGAGATTTTTTTTGAGCAGTTCCACCTGTTCTTTTTCCATACTGAACACTTCATTATAGATAGCCGTAAGATCCATTTCCGAATCTGAGCGGAAATATTTTTCTGTGATCGGGCCCAGAAGAGTCTGGATATCATTGATGGAAAGAATGTTTTTAAAATAGTAAATAAAGATCAGAAGCAGAAGATGTTCCTTGGAATAACGCTTCTTTTCCGGAGAAGGAAGCAGATTGTTTTTTGCATAATTATTGATCATGGTTTTGGTAAGGATCTTATCCTCCGGATAACGCTTGGAGGAGGACAGCTGTTCTTCCATAAAAGTAGTTACCTGATCCATGTATAAATCAATATTGGGAATATCTTCCGGCTTAATATAATCAATTCTTGAAATACTTTCCAGGATGCTTCCGATCATGTCCTGTGTATTGATCGTCATATTTTATCACCTCTGCATCTTATTATATAGTTTTCAAAACTACTTGTAAACATTTTTCTCAGGGATTCTGTTTTTTTAGAATCCGGTTATTTTGGCGGTAAGTCCTTGGAGAGACTCCGTAAACATTTTTGAAAGCCCTGGAAAAATGCAGCTGGTTGGGATAACCTACCTGAACGCTGATATCTTTCACGGGAATATCCGAGGTTTTCAAAAGCTCTGCGGCTCTGGACATACGATATTGAATGAGAAACTCCTGAGGTGCCAGTCCCATGATTTCTTTAAAGATCTTCCCGAAATAGCTGCGGTCCAGATTCAGCCGCTGCGCCATGTCCTCCACCGTGATCGGAAACATGTAATTCTGAGAAATAAAGGTAATGGCTTCATCTGTATAAAACTGAGAACGTTTTTTGTTCTGGGTACGGTTTCGGGAAGAGGAACCGGTAAGGATGGCATCCATGACCAGATAAAGATGCCCGATCAGATGCAGGGAGGAGCTGTCAGAAGAACTGGAGGCAAGATGCAGCAGTTCCTCCTTCAGCGTGTCGGCAATCTGTGGAGAGGAGGGGATAAAAACAGGTGCTTCTGTGGAAAGTCCTGCCGTATCCAGGATCTCCTTGGCTTTCAGCCCGCTGAATTCTACCCAGGTATACTCCCAGGGATCTTCCCGGTCCGCAAAATAGGTATTGACCCGGTCAGGCTCAATGAGGAACCCCATTCCTCCATGAAGCTTATATTCTTTTGTAACTGTGCTGGATTCGTCTACAAGCAGCGTTCCTTTTCCGGAAATAATATAATGAAAAAGAAAGTGATTGCGAATAGAAGGACCAAAGGAATGAAGCGGTCTGCATCTTTCATATCCGTACTGATACAGAGTAAGATCCATAAAACGGTCATTAGAAAATACATGAAACGAGGGCTTTGCCATATTTATTCCTCCTTGTAGTCTGTGAAATTAGGAATTATCAACAAAAATCAGATGATAAAACTGTGATATTTAAACGAAAAATAAGAATTATTTCTAATTATATATCAAAATGGGTAGTAACTTCAACTATATTCGAGAAAAAACGTATTATGATATAAAATTGATTTCATAGCTCCATTGACCGGAAGAGACAGGAATGATAGAATGAAGCCATGAAACAAATCCGTAGATACTGTACAGAATAGAAACGGACCGCAAAAAGAAAGGAAAGGGGAAATCCAATGAAAAAAAGAAAACTGTCTGTGATAGGAGTTTTTGCAGGAATACTGAGTACTGGCATGGTTCTTGGCGGATGCGGAGATTCTGCGGCAGACAACGGGAAAACAAAAATTGAAATGGTTCAATACAAACCGGAGGCAGTAAAAGCCTTTGAAAAAATGGAAGAAAAATTTAATGCTTCCCATGACGATATTGAACTGACCATTGAATCACCAAATGAAGCGATGACGATCCTGAAGACCCGCTTTATCAAGGAAGACCAGCCGGATATTATTGGGATCGGAGGAGATGTGAACTACTCGAATTTTCTGGATGCGGATATGCTGACAGATATTTCAGACTTTGAAGGGCTTGCAGACATTAAACAGGCATATCTGGATATTGATAAGAATCTGGAATTTATCCCCAGAGACGGGGTGTATGCAGTTCCGTATGTAGCCAATGCGGCGGGAATTCTGTACAATAAAGACATGTTTGAAGAAAACGGATGGGAAATACCCACAACCTGGAATGAGTTTCTGACACTTCTGGATACCATTCAGGCATCTGGACAGCTGCCGCTGTATTTCGGCTTTAAAGACACGTGGACCTGTCTGGCTCCATGGAATGCCATGGCCTGTGATCTTGCCCCGGCAGATGTATGCCGGCAGGTAAACAGAGGAGAAACAACTTTTTCAGAAGAATACCGGGAACTTGCAGAAAAGATTCCTCAGCTTCTTTCTTATGCACAGGAAGATCCTTATGCCTACAGCTATAATGATGCATGTACCGCTTTTGCAAGAGGAGAATCTGCCATGTACTGCATCGGAAGCTATGCAGTGCCTCAGATCAAATCTGTAAACCCGGATATGAATATTGACTCTTTTGTTTTTCCGGCAAATGACAGTGCAGACGGACAGATCCTGAACTCCGGCATTGACCTTCAGTTCTGTGTTATGGAGGACTGTGAGGAAAAAGAAGCAGCCTATGAAGTGCTTCGCTTTATGCTGGAGGATGAAAATATCCAGATTTATCTGGACGATCAGAATGCGGTTCCCTGTAAGGAGGGTGACTTTACGCTTCCTTCCATGCTGGATGGAATGAAAGAATATATTGATGCCGGCAAAATGACAGATTACCAGGACCACTATTATCCGACAGAGATGGCAGTAGATGCCATGATCCAGACTTATCTGATAGAAGGAGATATCGATGCCTGGCTGGAAAAATTTGACAGAGACTGGGCGCGATACAATCGAGATCTGATTCGCAAAATACAGGATTATCAGGAAGAAAACGGGGAAGGAGGAAATGAATGATGAAGAAAAATGAAAGAAAACGTACATTTTTGCTGATCACCATTCCGATTCTGGTATTGTTTTTTACATTTAATACGCTCCCTCTGATCAAAGGCTTTATTTACAGCTTTACCAATTTTAAAGGTTATGGAAGCTATGACTGGGTAGGATTCCGAAATTATATCGACCTTTTTCAGGATGTCAGAGTAGGAAAATCATATTTGTTTACCTTCAAGTTTGCGCTGGCAGCAACGATTATTGTAAATCTTTTCAGCCTGATTCTGGCATTGGGACTGAACAGTAAGATCCGTGCCAAAAGTGCGCTGAGAGGAATCTACTTTATCCCCAATGTTCTGGGCGGATTGGTAGTCGGCTATATTTTCAGCTTTATCTTTACTTATATTCTTCCGACAATAGGAAAAGCCATGGGAATTGATTTCCTCAGCAGCAGTATTCTGGCAGATTCAAAGACAGCATGGTTTGCCATTGTGGTCGTAGCGGCATGGCAGGCAATTGCCATGAATACCATTATTTACATTTCCGGTCTGCAGACTGTGCCGGAGGATGTATATGAAGCGGGATCCATTGACGGTGCAACCGGATGGACAAAATTTAAAAATCTGACCTTCCCGCTGATCGTTCCGTTTTTTACCATCAACATGGTTCTGTGCATGAAGAATTTCCTGATGGTATTTGACCAGATCATGGCTCTGACAAAAGGTGGTCCTGCACAGAGTACAGAATCCATTTCCTTCCTGATCTACAAAAACGGTATGGATGGAGGGCAGTTCGGATTCCAGAGTGCCAATGCAGTGCTGTTTTTTGTAGTGATCGTAGCAATCTCGATATTCCAGCTTACATTTATGAATAAGAAGGAGGAGCAGTTATAATGAAAAAGAATACCAAACAGATGGGCAAGACCAACTGGCCGGTGACCATCCTTCTGATCATGGGCTGTGTGACGATTTTCTTTCCTCTCTATATGGCGGTGATCATTGCTTTTAAAAAGCCGTCGGAAATGACCAATGATATTGCAGGTGCGCTTTCTTTTCCCTCCTCCTGGAGTTTAGATAATTTTGTAGAAGCCATGAGAGTTACTGATTTCTGGAATTCTTTGGGGAATTCCCTTCTGATCACAGCTCTGACCGTGGTGATCTCTATCCTTATTCATTCTCTGGCAGGCTATGCCATCGGAAGAAACATGGGAAAAAGTAAGTTTTATAAATTCGCATATCTTTATATTGTCAGCGGTATGTTTGTTCCTTTTGCGATTCTGATGATGCCTCTGGTAAAACAGACTTCACAGATGGGAATTGGAAACAGAGCAGGTGTCATTATCCTTTATGTGGTCTTTTATATGCCGATGAACCTTCTTCTGTATTCCGGATACCTGAAAAATATTCCTCTGGCGCTGGAAGAAGCGGCAAAGGTAGACGGGGCAAGTACCTGGAAGACCTACTGGAGCATTATTTTTCCTGTGATGAAGCCCATGCATGCCACAGTTGCGGTTCTTACAGCGCTGGGTACCTGGAATGACGTGATGACTCCTCTGGTGATCATGTCCGGTACCGGCAAAAATACGCTTCCGCTTGCACAGCTGAATTTCCAGACACAGTTTGGAACAAATTATAACCTTGCGTTTGCCTCTTACCTTCTGGCTCTGATCCCGATCCTGATCTTTTATCTGGTATGCCAGAAGCAGATTTTGAACGGTGTGGTAAACGGCGCGGTAAAATAATATAAAAAAATAAAAAGAAAGAACATCCAAGGCAGGATAAAAAGAGGAAAAGACAATGGCTATTTTAGTGGACAGAAAAAATTCCTTATTTACGCTGTGTACAAAAAGCAGCATGTATCAGATGAAGGCAGACCCCCTGGGGGTCCTCCTTCATACCTATTATGGAAAGAGAACGGAGAATATGGATTTTTCATACCTGATCCAGAAAAGAGATCATGGATTTTCCGGCAATCCTTATGAGACAGGCATGGACAGAACGTATTCTCTGGACACGCTTCCTCAGGAGTATTCCTGCTTTGGAGGCGGTGATTACCGGGAAAGCGCTCTGGCAGTGAGAGACGTATACGGATCTTCTGCTGTGGATCTGAGATACGAAGGATATGAGCTTCTGGAAGGAAAATATCAGATCCCCGGACTTCCGGCTTTTTATGAGGAGGCTCCGGGACAGGCGGAGACCCTGGTGATCACGATGAGAAACGAAAGAAAAAATCTTCTTGTAAAGCTTTTTTATGGTGTGTTTGAGGAACTGGATCTTCTTACCAGAGCAGTGGTTGTGGAAAACTGCGGAGAAGAGCCGGTATATCTGGAACGTGTCATGTCTTTATGTGTAGACCAGCCCTATGGAAACTGGGACTGGATGACTTTTTATGGAAGGCATGAAATGGAGCGTCAGGTATCCAGAACGGCTGTCCATCATGGAATCCAGTCAGCAGGCGGGCTTCGGGGGGCTTCCAGTCATCAGTACAATCCTTTTGTAATGCTTGCGGATCCGAAGGCATCAGAGACGCAGGGAAACTGTTATGGATTTTCTCTTTTGTACAGTGGGAACTTTTTGGCAGAGGCTGAAAAAGACCAGTTTAATCAGACAAGAGTACTGATGGGTATCCATCCGGGAAATTTCAGATATAAGCTGGAACAGGGAGAAAGCTTTTATACACCGGAGACTGCAATGGTCTACAGCGACAAAGGTTTTGAAAAAATGTCCCATATTTTTCACCGGGCAATCCGAAACAATCTCTGCAGAGGAAAATTTAAAAATGCAAGACGACCGGTACTGATCAATAACTGGGAAGGCACATATTTCGATTTTACAGGGGATAAACTGATCGCCATGGCAAAGGATGCGGCAGACATGGGAGTAGAGCTTTTTGTTATGGATGACGGCTGGTTTGGAAAAAGAGACGATGATAACAGCGGCCTTGGGGACTGGCAGGTCAATGAGAAAAAACTGGGCTGTACGTTACAGGAGCTTGCAGAGAAAATCCATGGTCTTGGAATGAAATTCGGTATCTGGTATGAACCGGAGTGCGTATCTCAGGACAGCGATCTTTACCGGGCACATCCGGACTGGGCGTTCCAGATTCCGGGAAGAAATCCGGTGAGATCCCGGAATCAGCTGGTTCTTGATTTTTCCAGACAGGATGTGCGGGATCATATTTTTCAGGAGATGATTCAGGTTCTGGATAAAGCAGACGTGGACTACCTGAAATGGGATTTTAACAGAAGCATCTGTGATGTATATTCTGCCCAACTTCCTGCAGACCGTCAGGGAGAGGTGCTTCACCGTTATGTGCTTGGTCTGTACGAATTTCTGGATCGTCTGGGAAAAAGATACCCGGATATGCTGATTGAGGGCTGCAGCGGAGGCGGCGGACGTTTTGACGCCGGTATGCTTCACTATACGCCTCAGATCTGGTGCAGCGATGATACAGATGCCATTGAACGTCTGGAGATCCAGTATGGAACTTCTTTCTGTTATCCGGTCAGCACTATGGGAGCACATGTTTCTGCCTGTCCGAATCATCAGACAGGAAGAACCACACCTCTTGGCACAAGGGCTACAGTAGCTATGGCAGGAACCTTTGGCTATGAGCTGGATCCGGCTAAGCTGACCGCAGAGGAAAAGGAAGAGATCCGGAAGCAGATTTGCCGGTTTAAGAAATATTATGAGCTGATCCAGAGAGGCGATTATTTCCGTCTGACAGCGCCTTCTGAGGAGCGGCATTATGCAGCCTGGGAATTTGTAAGCCCGGATCAGAAAGAAGCGCTGGTAAGTGTTGTTGCATCTAAGGTAAGGACAAACGATCCGCCTGCACGGGTATTGTTGAGAGGGCTGAAAGAGGATGGCATTTACCTTCTGGAAGGAAGAGAATATACAGGCGGAGCACTGATGTACGGCGGTCTTCCGCTGCCCGAGGCAAAGGTGGAGTACCAGAGCTGGGAGTTTTATCTGAAATTAAAGAAATAAAGTCAAAAAACAGAAAGACTGAAATAACAGGCAGGAGCAAAGGGGATTTCTCTTTGTTCCTGCTTGTCATTTTCTCCGGCAGATGATAAAATTGAATCCATGAAAAAATCCGCCGGAGAGCGGAAGAACCAGACCATCAACGAATCAACAGATACAGGAGAATTTATGAGTATTTATGAATCACTGAACAATATGCAGCAGGAGGCTGTTTATCATACCGAAGGCCCTCTCCTGATCCTGGCAGGAGCCGGATCCGGAAAGACCAGAGTGCTGACCCACAGGATCGCATACCTTATTGCAGAAAAGGGTGTGAATCCATGGAATATCCTTGCCATTACCTTTACCAACAAGGCTGCTCAGGAAATGCGGGAACGTGTGGATAAGATCGTGGGAATGGACGGTGGAAGTGTATGGGTTTCCACATTTCATTCCACCTGCGTAAGGATCCTGCGCAGACATGCGGACAGGATCGGATATGATAATAATTTTACCATTTATGATACAGATGACCAGAAGACACTGATGAAGGATGTGTGCAGACGGCTGAATGTAGATACGAAAAAATACAAAGAGCGTTCCCTTCTGGCACAGATCTCTCACGCCAAGGATGAGCTGATCACTCCGGATGAAATGCTTTTGAATGCAGTGGACTTTAATGAAAAAAAGGTTGCGGAGATCTATCGGGAATACCAGAATTCTCTGAGAAGGAACAATGCCCTTGATTTTGATGATCTGATCGTAAAAACAGTGGAATTGTTCCAGCACTGCGATCAGGTACTGGAGCAGTACCAGGAACGTTTCCGCTATATTATGGTGGATGAGTATCAGGATACCAATACGGCACAGTTTAAATTTGTCAGCCTTCTGGCTTCCCGTTATGGCAATCTTTGCGTGGTAGGTGATGACGATCAGTCTATTTATAAATTCCGTGGAGCCAATATCGGAAATATCCTTGGATTTGAACGGGTATTTCCGGATGCCAAAGTCATTCGTCTGGAGCAGAATTACCGTTCCACTCAGAATATCCTCAATGCAGCCAATGATGTGATTGCCAATAATACAGAGCGTAAACCAAAGACTTTGTGGACAGAGAATCCGGAAGGAGAGAAGATTCATCTCCGTCAGTTTATGAATGGATTTGAGGAAGCGGAGTATGTTGTAGGAGATATCTCCAAAAAATACAGAGAAGGTACCTGCCGTTACCGTGACTGTGCGATCCTTTACCGGACCAATGCCCAGTCCCGTCTTTTTGAAGAAAAATGCCTTCTGGCAAATATTCCCTATAAGATCGTAGGCGGTGTCAATTTTTATGCCCGTAAGGAGATCAAGGATCTGCTGTCCTATATGAAAACCGTAGATAATGCAGCAGATGATCTGGCTGTGCGCCGTATCCTGAACGTGCCGAAAAGAGGGATAGGAGCAACCACCATCGGAAGAGTCCAGGAATATGCGGATCATATGCAGGTCAGCTTTTACGATGCGCTCCGTGTGGCAGAGGAAATCCCCTCCATCGGACGTGCCCAGTCCAAGATCGATGGTTTTGTGACTTTTATCCAGTCATTGAAAAGCAAGGCGGCTGCCTATACGGTGCAGGAGCTTCTGGAGGAGATCATTGATCTTACCGGATATGCAGATGAGCTGAGAGAAGAGGATACAGAGGAATCCAGAGCAAGGCTGGAAAATATCGATGAGCTGATCTCCAAGACGGTTTCCTATCAGGAGGCGATGGCGGCGGAAGGAAGAGAAGCTTCTTTATCCGGATTTCTGGAAGAGATCGCACTGATCGCGGATATTGATTCTATAGATCCGGATCAGGACTATGTACTTCTGATGACCCTGCACAGTGCCAAAGGTCTGGAATTTCCTTATGTATATCTGGCAGGAATGGAAGACGGTGTATTTCCAAGCAGTATGTGTATCTTTTCGGCAGATCTTTCTGATATGGAGGAAGAGCGGCGCCTTTGTTATGTGGGGATCACAAGAGCTATGAAAGACCTTACTCTTACCTGTGCACAGCAGAGGATGATCAGAGGGGAGACACAGTATAACCGTGTGTCCCGGTTTGTCAGAGAGATTCCAAGGGAACTGGTGGAGCTTGGCCATACCATTCAGGAGAAAAAACCGAAAATACAGGAAGCCACTTCTGCAAAGAGCAGCTATATGCAGATGAAAATGGCATTTCAGTCAAAGGCATTCCAGCCGCAGAGCTTTACGGTGAAAAAAGCAGATTCTCTGGATTATGGGGTAGGAGATACTGTCCGTCATGTGAAGTTTGGCGTAGGAATTGTGAAGGATATCGTAGAAGGCGGAAGAGATTATGAGGTTACGGTGGACTTTGACAGGGCGGGTGTAAAGAAAATGTTTGCCGGTTTTGCAAAGCTTAAGAAAATCTAAAATTTTACATATCTTATGGTAAAATCTTACGGTTGGTGTTATACTATAACCTATAGATCAATGTGGGCAGGAATCGTTTTTGCGGGGACTGCCTGTGTGACGGCAGTGAGTATGCCGACAAGAAAAGAGAGGATGGTGCGCATATGAACATGAATACTAAAATCGAAGAGTTACTGGCAGTTTTAAAGAAAAAAGAAGATGACAAACAGAAAAATACAGTCCTCTGGGTGTTGGCCATTATTGGCGCCGTTGCTGCAGTAGCAGGAATTGCTTTTGCTGTTTATCGTTTCTTTACGCCGGATTATCTGGAAGATTTTGAAGAAGATTTTGATGATGATTTCGACGATTACTTCGAGGACGAGGAAGAATAAAAAACCGACAGCTCCGGTTGATACCGGGGCTGTTTTCTTGCAGGACCAGTGTGACAGAGTTCTGACTATTTTGATAAAAAGGAGTTTTTGAGGACAGAAATTATATGAAAAAAGGCGAAATATACGAAGGCATTATAGAAAAAGTGGATTTTCCCAATAAGGGTTATGTGATTCTGGAGGATCAGAAGATCCTGGTGAAAAACGGGATTCCCGGACAGAGGGTGCGGTTTGTGATCCAGAAGAAACGGAAAAACAAAGCACAGGGGCGTATACTGGAGGTCCTGGAGAAGTCCCCTCTGGAAAAAAGAGAGCCGGTGTGCTCTTCTTTTCCTCAGTGCGGAGGCTGTATGTATCAGACCATGTCCTATGAAGAGCAGCTTCAGATGAAGGATCGGCAGATCCGTGAGCTTCTGGAAGAGATTCTGGTAAGGGAAGGACAGGTGGATAAAGAGGGCAGCGCTGATTTTATATGGGAAGGGATCCATGGAAGTCCGGAGGAGTTCTGTTACCGGAATAAGATGGAGTTCTCTTTTGGGGATGAATATAAGGATGGACCGCTTTCCCTTGGACTTCACAAAAAAGGCAGTACATATGATGTACTGAATACAGACGACTGTAAGCTTGTCCATAAAGATATGACAGATATCCTGACCTGTGTCCGTGATTATTTCCGGGAAAGAGGGGTATCCTATTATAAAAAGCTTCAGCATACAGGTTATCTCCGTCACCTTCTGGTAAGACGCGGGGTGACTACCGGTGAGATCCTGGTGCATCTGGTAACGACCAGTCAGGAGAAGCATGATCTGGAGCCTCTGAAGGAACTGCTTCTTGCGCTGCAGCTGGAAGGAAAGATCGTTGGGATCATGCATATCATCAATGATTCTCTTTCCGATGTGGTGAAAAGTGATGAGACCAGGATCCTGTATGGAAAGGACTGGTTTTATGAAACTTTGCTGGGGCTGAAATTCCGTATCAGTACGTTTTCCTTTTTTCAGCCGAATTCTCTGGCGGCAGAGGTTCTGTATTCCGTAGTTCGTTCATATGTTGAAGATGCAAGAGGAATGGAAGTCTTTGACCTTTACAGCGGGACAGGAACCATTGCGCAGCTTCTTGCTCCGGTAGCGCGGGAAGTGATCGGAGTAGAGATCGTAGAGGAAGCCGTGGAAGCTGCCCGGAAAAATGCGGAGCTTAACGGACTTTCCAACTGCCGGTTCATAGCAGGAGATGTGCTGAAGGTGCTGGATGATCTTACGGAAAAACCGGATATGATCATTCTGGATCCGCCCCGTGAGGGAGTGCATCCCAAAGCCCTTCCAAAAATCCTTTCCTATGGGGTAAAGCGTATCGTATATGTGTCCTGTAAGGCAACCAGTCTTGCAGAAGATATGAAAACATTCCTCCACGCAGGCTATCGTCTGGAAAAAGCCTGCTGTGTGGATCAGTTCTGCCAGACAGTCTGGACGGAGGCTGTGGCAGTTTTCGTCAGGGAGTGAGACAGCATGGAGAACAGAGTAGAGCGAAAGAAAAAATTTATCATTAATGTTGTATTTTATGCGCTGATAGCCATATTGATCTGGGTAGCATGTAAATATCTGGTGTCCCCTATGATGCCGTTTATCATTGCTTTTGTGGTGGCGGCAGTGATCCAGGTACCTGTGAGAAAAATAAAAGCAGGGCCTAAGCGTAAAAAGCTGCTGTCCATTATCTTCTGTATTATATTTTACGGACTGCTTTTTATGCTGGCCGCATGGCTGGGACTGAGATTTTTAGATGGCGTAGGAGGACTGGTGCGTAAAGTGCCTTATTTTTACAACACGACAGTAGTACCTGTATTTGAGGCAATCTCCGATTATCTGGAAGAGTCGATGGCCTCTGTCCATCCATCTGTAGCAAAGACTATTGAGAATTCCTTCGAGGAAATGACGAACAATCTGGGCATGTATGTTTCCAGTTTTTCCATGAAAGTCGTACAGATCCTTTCCGGCGGGATCAGTGGGATTCCAAGCTTTGTGATCAAGCTTGTGATCACAGTTGTAGCAACCTTTTTCTTTGTGGGAGATTATGATGGGATCACATCCTTTTTCAAAAAGCTTCTGACACCAAAACAGCTGGAATTTGTAGAAAAAGGGCAGTCTTATGTAAAAAATGTACTGTTTATCTACATCAGATCCTATAGTTTCCTGTTCCTTCTGACTTTTGCAGAATTGTGTGCAGGTATGTTTCTGCTGGGAATGCCCTATCCTGCTCTTCTGGCTCTGGGAATTGCAGTTTTTGATATTCTTCCGGTTCTGGGAACCGGAGGTGTGCTCCTTCCATGGGCAGCCATTCTCTTTATTATAGAGGAACATGGACTTGCCATCGGCATCCTTGTGCTTTACCTGGTGATCCTGGTAGTAAGAAACATGGTGGAACCAAGGATCGTGGGACGGCAGATCGGACTTCATCCACTGGCAACCCTGGCAGCTCTGTTCCTTGGTCTGAAACTGTTTGGACTGGTAGGACTGGTTGCATTCCCGGTTGCCCTTACGGTTCTGGTAAACTTCAGCCGGGAGGAACTGATGGAAAAATTATAGAATTTCTGTTTACGGGTGGAATATGATTTTTTGTCTGGAAAAAAACAATGCAGGAATGGATTCTTCTGGTTCATAAGCATTGAGAGACTTGGATGAAAATTCTTGTTTTCTGCGCATTTGCATTGATCCCCCGGATGCTGCTGTCTGAGTCGCAGACGAGTTCAGCATTCGGGGGATCGTTTTTGCAAAGAAGCAGAAACTTAGAATTTTCCAAGTCTTGAATCAGCTTTTGTAACAGAAGAATCCACTCCTGCATGTCCTTTACAGACAAAAAATCATATTTCGCCTATCCCCCCATAAACAGAAATTTTTATAAATACAGGTAATGTATTGACAAGGGAACGGTATAGGAATATAATACAATCAAACATATGAATAACTGTTCATATGATGAAACGTAAAGGAGAAGGAACTATGAAAAAAACTTATAAGATTGAAGTGGATTGTGCAAACTGTGCAAACAAAATGGAGCAGGCAGCAAAAAATACTGCAGGAGTGAAGGATGCGACTGTAAACTTTATGATGCTGAAGATGAACGTGGAATTTGAGGATGGACAGGATCCGAAAGCAGTTATGAAAGAGGTTCTGAAAAACTGTAAAAAAGTAGAAGACGACTGTGAAATTTATTTATAAGCTTCAGGCAGAAAAATGACCGGGAGATTACTGCGGACAGTGATACCGAAAGCATTTGAGCTGCTGAGTGAAATGTGAAAAGGAGCAGATTATGAACAAAAAACAGAAAAAAATGCTGATCCGTGTGATCGTTGCCTCTGTACTGGTTGTAGTTTTGTCAATGCTTCCGTTGGAAGGATACTTACGGGCAGTTTTGTTTCTGATTCCTTATTTTGTGATCGGATACGATATTCTTCGCAAGGCATGGAAAGGGATCAGGAACAGACAGGTATTTGATGAAAATTTTCTGATGGCAGTTGCTACTGTAGGAGCGATCTGTCTGGGAGATTTTAAAGAGGGAACAGCAGTTATGCTGTTTTATCAGATCGGAGAACTGTTTCAGAGCTATGCTGTGGGAAAAAGCCGCCGGAATATCAGCGAGCTTATGGACATCCGTCCGGATTATGCCAATGTGGAAAGAGATGGAAATCTGGAACAGGTAGATCCGGACGAGGTGGAAGTGGGAAGCGTGATCGTGGTGCAGCCGGGAGAGAAGGTTCCCATTGACGGTATTATCATAGAGGGAAGCACAACCTTGAATACAAGTGCCCTGACCGGAGAAAGTCTTCCGAGAGAGGCGAAGGAAGGTGACGAGATCATCAGTGGATGCATCAATATGTCAGGAGTGCTGAAAATCCGTACCACAAAAGAATTTGGGGAATCTACAGTTTCCAAGATCCTGGATCTGGTAGAAAACTCAAGCTCCAGAAAATCCAGATCAGAAAACTTTATTTCCAAATTTGCCCGCTATTATACGCCGATCGTCTGCTACAGTGCGCTGGCACTGGCACTGCTTCCCCCGGTTATTCGCATGCTGCTTATGGGAATGGAACCTCAGTGGGGAGAATGGATCTACCGTGCGCTTACATTTCTGGTAATCAGCTGTCCCTGTGCTCTGGTCATCAGTATTCCGCTGAGCTTTTTTGCAGGTATTGGAGGGGCAAGCCATGCGGGAGTTCTGGTAAAGGGCTCCAATTATCTGGAAACTCTTGCCCAGACAAAATATGTTGTTTTTGATAAAACAGGAACACTGACCAAAGGTGTTTTTGAGGTCTGCGGTGTGCATCACAATACACTGGAAGACCACAAGATCCTGGAATATTCTGCTCTGGCGGAATGTGCGTCTTCGCACCCTATCAGCAGAAGCCTTCAGAAGGCTTACGGACAGGAAATAGACAGAAGCCGTGTGACAGATATACGGGAAATCAGCGGAAACGGTGTGACTGCAATGGTTGACGGAATATCCGTGGCGGTCGGAAACGGAAAGCTTATGGACAGTCTGGGAATCCAATATGTGGAATGCAGTCAGGTCGGAACCATTGTCCATGTGGCCCTGGATGGTCAGTATGCAGGACATATCCTGATCGCAGACGTGCTGAAGCCTACTTCTGCGGAAGCCGTACGTCAGCTGAAAAAAGCTGGTGTAAAGGAAACAGTTATGCTGACCGGTGACATGGAGCGGGTGGCCAGACAGGCTGCTTCTGAAACAGGTGTTGACCGGGTGTATAGCGAACTTCTTCCTGCAGATAAAGTGGCAAAGGTAGAAGAAATGATCTCCGGAAAAGGTGCAAAAGAAAAACTTGCATTTGTAGGCGACGGAATTAACGATGCGCCGGTACTTTCCAGAGCCGATATCGGTATTGCCATGGGAGCGCTTGGATCGGATGCTGCCATTGAAGCGGCAGATGTGGTTCTGATGGATGATGATCCGCTGAAAGTGGCAAAGGCAGTCCGGATCGCCAGAAAATGTATGAGGATCGTATACGAAAATATTTATTTTGCCATTGGAATCAAAATTCTCTGTCTGATCCTGGGGGCAGTTGGTATTGCCAATATGTGGCTTGCGATTTTTGCAGATGTAGGCGTGATGGTGATCGCTGTTCTGAACGCGATCCGCGCATTGTTTGTGAAGAAGCTTTAATGCCGCTGCAAAAAGAATAAGCAGAACGATTTTTGCAGTATTTGATATACCATAATATTTTTGTACAAAACAGCGGATATGTGATATGATGAAACAGAAAGGCGGGATAACTGGATGACAGAAGAAAAAGAAAATCTCTGCTGTGATGCAGTAGAGACTCATGAAGAGCTTTTGAAGATCGTAGAGGAAAAAATGCCGGATGAAACAGAACTGGATTCCCTTGCAGAGCTGTTTAAGGTTTTTGGAGATCCAACCAGGATCCGTATTCTGTTTGTACTGTTTGAAACAGAGGTCTGTGTCTGTGACCTGGCAAAGGCGCTGAATATGACACAGTCGGCCGTCTCCCATCAGCTTCGCATTTTGAAGCAGAACAGACTGGTCAAGAACAGACGGGAAGGCAAGTCTATCTTTTATTCTCTGGCAGACGATCATGTACGTACCATGATCGCCCAGGGGCGGGAACACATTCTCGAATAACAATATAGATTTTTATTCAGGAGCCAGGATCGGAGGATTCGGCTCCTGTTCTGCTTTTTGTGGTGAATGAGGAGTGGATTTTGTTAGAAAAGTATCGTATAATAAAACCATTATTATAAGTGAAAAGAGGGGTAGCAGGTGAAATATCAGGAATTATATAAAATTCTGGAAGAAAATATAGAAAAAAAGAGAAATATACTGGCAACCGTGATTCAGGGACCGGGACAGGGGACAAAGCTGTTTTTCTCCGAGGGTGAACTTCTTGCAAAGAGCAGTGAAGAAAGCTTTGAGCCGGAAGAACTTCAGCGGCTGTCGGAAACGGAAGAAAGCGGAATCCGGGAAGTGGGCTCCAGAAGCTTTTTTGTGGAACTTTTACGGAAACCAAGCCGTCTTGTGATCTGTGGGGGCGGTCATGTGGCGCAGCAGGTGATCCTTCTGGCAAAAAGAATCGGATTTCATGTGACAGTACTGGAGGACAGACCACTGTTTGCAGACCAGGCAAGAAAAGCAGGTGCGGATCTGGTGATCTGTGATGATTTTGCTTCCGGACTGGAAAAAATCCCGGGAAGCACGGATACTTATTTTCTTGTAGTTACACGAGGACACAGATATGATGATATCTGTCTGACCTCCATACTTCGGAAAGAACGCGCTTATGCAGGAATGATGGCCAGCAGAAAAAGAGGAATCCTTCTGAAAAAGAGACTGATCGAAGAAGGAATACCGGAACAGGAGGTAGAGCTTCTCCATACACCTGTAGGACTTTCGATTCATGCAGAAACACCGGAGGAGATCGCCGTGTCCATTATCGCGGAACTGATCATGGAAAAAAACAGTGTGAAAAAAACCAGTGGCTATGAAAAAGAACTTCTGGAGTGTCTCACAGAAGAAACGGACCAGAAAAAAGCGCTTGCTACCATTGTATCCAGAAGAGGTTCCGCCCCCAGGGAAATCGGAACAAAGATGATCGTCCTTCCGGATGGAAAGATCGTAGGTACGATCGGCGGAGGCTGCATGGAAAGCCGTGTTCAGCATCACTGTCTTCATATGCTGAAGGAAGACGCTCCCGGGGGACGCCTGGTATATGAGGATATGACAGGGAAAGAAGCAGAAGAGGAAGGACTCGTGTGCGGAGGAACGATCCAGGTGTATCTGGAGGTGCTTGGAAATTAATGCGGTGCTTTTAGCGCTGGTGTACAAGGGAGAATTTATGTCCCTTTGGTTAGTAAAATGTGAAATACAAAAATGAAGTATAATGTGGTATACTGTAATTCATCAAAAGGAAACAGTTTTTATTGGAGGACAGAAATATGAGAAAAAGAAGTATAATCACAGCTTTGATCTGCAGTGTGTGTCTTACAGCAGGAAGCGCAGCACCGGTTATGGCTGATGCTTCTAAAGTAGTGACTCTTGGTGCAGACCTTACCCAGGAACAGAAAAATACAATGATGCGTTATTTTAAGGCAGATGCAAGCCAGGTTCAGATTCTTACGATCACGAATGAAGATGAGAGAGCCCAGCTGGGTTCCTATATCCCGCTGGAACAGATTGGAACCAGGACATTAAGCTGTGCTTATGTAAAACCTACGCAGTCTGGCGGAATCAAGGTCCGTACGGCAAATCTGAATTATGTGACAGGAAACATGATCGCAAATGCACTTTCCACAGCTGGAGTAACCAACTGCGAGGCTGTAGCAGCCTGCCCTTATGAGGTATCTGGTACGGGAGCGCTGACAGGTGTGATCATGGCATATGAAAGCGCCAGCGGACAGACCTTGGACAGCACGAAGAAGGATCTTGCAACGCAGGAAGTTGTTGTGACTGGAAATCTTTCTCAGCAGGTAGGACAGGATAATGCGACAAACATTCTGAATGAGGCCAAGCTTCAGATTATTGCAAATAATGTCCAGAATGCAGATGAAATTTATAATATCGTAAATAATATAGCTGTTGAGAATAATGTAACACTCAATGAGGAGGAGATAAATACCATCGTTTCCCTTCTTCAGGAGATCGCACAGCAGAATTACGATATTGCACAGATGCAGGAGACATTGGAAAATATTCAGGAGAATCTGAACAACAGTCAGAGCGGTGAGGCTCAGGGCGAACAGGATTATGTAGATGAAGACAGTTCTGATGGGGAAGATATTACAGCCAATGTAGATACGGATGCGCTGGGTGAGGATATCATTGAGAGCTCCACAGAGGATCCGTCCCTTCAGGAAGATACGATGGAAGACCAGGGCGGAGAAGATTATGTAGATGAAGGTACCGATATTCCTGAGGCAACAGAAGATGAAGCGGTTCTGGATGGAACTGCACAGGATGACGGAGTTGTGGATCCGGCAGAAGGAACCACAGAGGATCCGCTGAATACAGATGAACTCAGCGAGGAAGGAAAAGCTTCTTTTGAAAAAGCAAAAGCATTCTGTACAGGAGAATATGAAGGGGATCTTGCTTCTCTTCAGAGCGTAATGGGAGCTGACGCTTATGCATCCGTGACCATTGCTCCGGAAACCGGTGCAACATTATCCCAGAAAGTTCTGGAAGCATATATTTATGTTCTGAAAGATGGTGGTATGAGTTATCTTCCGATGGATTCAGATCCATATATATCAGGAGAACTGAACATGGTAAATGCAGAAATGAAAATCATTTTCAGCATTGAAACAGAGCCGGAGGCAGATGACATTCTGATTAATGAGACACCGGAAACAAGACAGGCGCTTTATGCGGATACCATGAAGTTCTTTGAAACTCTTTATGGAGAAAATATGGAAACAACAGAGACTTCAGGGGAAGAGGCTGTAATCGAGGAATCTATGGAAGAGATTCCTTATGAGGAAGCAGTATACTGATAACAGAAGTATTTAGGACGGCTGACAAGCCGTCCTTTTTTTATCCCTGGTTTTGGAGCGGTATGTGATAATTCTGTGTCTTGGCGGAAATACTGGAAAAAAGATTCCGGCTGTGCTACAATAGATAAAATACTGAAAAATACAGTGGAAATACATTTCCGAAGGGAGAAAAACGCATGAGCTTGGCAGTGGTAACGCTGAAAAAGGGAGAGGGACGACTTCTGAAATCCGGCGGTATGTGGGTATTTGATAATGAGATCGCCTCTATAATGGGAAGTTTTTTAAATGGTGATGTAGTGCTGGTTCGGGATTTTGATGGATATCCTATGGGAAAAGGTTTTATCAATACAAATTCTAAGATTACAGTAAGACTGCTAACAAGGGATGAAAACCAGAAAATTGACGAAACTTTTCTTGAAATGAGAGTGAGAGATGCTTGGGAATATCGAAAAAAGGTAACAGATACCAGCAGCTGTCGTCTGATATTTGGAGAAGCAGATTTTCTTCCAGGGCTTGTGGTGGACAAATTTTCAGATGTTTTGGTGGTACAGTCACTTGCACTGGGGATCGATCGGCTTAAGCTTCAGATTCTGGAATTGCTGAAACGGGTTCTTTCAGAGGATGGAATACAGATACGCGGAATTTATGAAAGAAGCGATGCCAAAGTGCGCCGTCAGGAAGGAATGGACCTGTATAAGGGCTTTATTGGCGAAGAATTTTCTACTTTGGTAGAGATTGAGGAAAATGGAGTAAAATATCAGGTGGATGTTCGGGACGGACAGAAAACAGGATTTTTCCTTGATCAGAAATATAATCGTCTTGCGATCCAGAAACTGTGTAAAGACGCCAGAGTCCTGGACTGTTTTACCCATACGGGATCCTTTGCTTTGAACGCTGGAATCGCAGGGGCTTGTGAAGTGACTGGTGTTGATGCTTCTCAGCTGGCGGTAGATCAGGCAACAGCAAATGCAAAGCTGAATGGACTGGATGGCACAGTGAAATTTATTTGTGAAGATGTATTTGAACTTCTTCCTGAACTGGAAGAAAGGGGAGAGAAATTTGATGTGGTGATTCTGGATCCTCCGGCATTTACAAAATCCAGAAGTTCTGTAAAAAATGCCGTTAAAGGTTACAGAGAGATCAATCTGCGTGCTATGAAGCTGGTCAAAGACGGCGGTTTTCTTGCTACTTGTTCCTGTTCTCACTTTATGACATACGAGCTGTTTACGAAAACGATCGGTCAGGCAGCCCGCAGCGCTCATAAGCGTTTAAGGCAGGTGGAATACAGAACACAGGCGCCGGATCATCCGATCCTGTGGTCTTCAGATGAGTCATATTATCTGAAATTTTATATATTCCAGGTATGCAGCGACAGATAAATAGATATTGAGATCATAAATAATTTGCAGTAGAACAGAAGAGGTGTTTTTTCATGAAAGAAAAGTTTATGAAGTTTATGCAGGGACGTTATGGTGTGGACGGATTCGTACGCTTTACGATGGGAGTGGCGCTGGCATGTATTGTTCTTTCGATCTTTTTTCGAAATGGAAGTACAATAGGTGCACTCTTAAATACATTAGGACTGGCAGCTATTATTTATACTTATTTTCGTATGCTTTCCAGAAATCTTTCCAAACGTTATGCAGAAAATCAGAAGTATCTTGCCATGACTTCAAAACTGAGACAGCGTCTTAATCGGGAAAAAAATATGATGCAGCAGAGAAAAACTCATCATATTTATACTTGTCCAAGCTGTGGACAGAAAATCCGTATTCCAAGAGGAAGCGGAAAGAAAGTAGAGATTGATTGTCCGAAATGTCACACAAAATTTATTAAAAAGATCTGAATATAACAGGGACAGGCAGGAGATTTTATGTTTGGTTATGTGGTAATGAACAGACCTGAAATGAAGATAAAAGATTATGATCTTTACAGATCCTTCTATTGTGGATTGTGCCGGGAGCTTCATGAACGGTATGGGATTTCCGGACAGATCACGCTGACGTATGATCTGACATTTGTGATCCTTTTATTAAGCGGGCTTTATGAACCGCCCACAAAAAAAGGAACCAGCCGCTGCATTGTCCATCCAGTACGCAAGCAGCCGGTAAGAAAAAACCAGATTACAGAATATGCGGCAGATATGAATGTATTTCTGGCATACTATAAATGCGTGGATGACTGGAAAGATGAAAAGAAATTTTCCCGTCTGGCGTACAGCCGTCTTCTTGAGAACAAGGATAAAAAAGCAGAGGCTTTGTGGAAAAAGAAGACTTCTGTAATCATTAGTCATTTAAATGAGATTTCTGCCATGGAAAAAGCCGGAGAGACAGATATTGACAGGATATCAGGGTGTTTTGGAAAGATTATGGAAGAAATCCTGGCATGGAGAGAGGACCAATGGGAACCGACTCTGAGACGAATGGGATTTTATCTGGGAAAATTCATTTATCTGATGGATGCTTTTGATGATGTGGAAGAAGATATAGAAAAAGGAAATTACAATCCTTTTGCACAGGATTATATAATAGAAGGGTTCGAAGAAAGAGTCCGTCAGATTTTGATTATGATGATGGCGGAAGCCTGCAGGGAATTTGAAAAACTTCCTATTATAAAATATGCAGATATTCTTCGGAATATTTTATACTCCGGTGTGTGGTGCCGGTTTGAGGCAGTGTCGGAGAAAAGGAAGGAGAAACAGGAGAAAGAACATGTTTGATCCATACAGTATTCTTGGTGTATCCAGAGATGCATCAGATGAAGAAATAAAAAAGGCATATAGACGGCTGAGCAGAAAATACCATCCGGATGCCAATATTAACAACCCAAACAAGGACCAGGCGGAGGAGAAATTTAAAGAAATACAGCAGGCCTATGACCAGATCATGAAAGAAAGAGAGTACGGTTCCTCCGGAGGCGCCTATGGAAATAATGGTTATGGAGGTTTTGGCGGTTTTGGAGGCTACGGCGGGCAGACGAATACCGGATACCAGGATGAAGAGGCAATCCGCAGGCAGGCGGCAGCCAATTATGTACAAAGCGGTCATTATCAGGAAGCAATGAACGTACTGTCTTCTCTGAAAGAGAGAAACGGGCAGTGGTATTATCTTTCGGCAGTAGCAAATATGGGACTTGGCAACAATGTAAACGCACTGAATCATATCCGGGAAGCTGTCCGTATGGAGCCTGATAATATGCAGTACCGTATGATGCTCCAGCGTATGGAAGGCGGAGGAACCTGGTATCAGGAACAGCAGAACCCATTTGGAGGGATGCCGGTTGGAGGCAATGATCTTTGTATGAAATGCCTGATTGCAAATATGGCATGCAGCTGCTGCTGTCCGGGAAGTGGAGTGATCTGCTGCTGATATTTTTTTAGTATTAATATCAGAAAAGAAAAAAATTGACATTTACTCTTCAGAAGATTAAGATAAAAACAAAGTAAAATGAGGAGGAAATTATTATGAGTATTCGAATTGGAATCATGGGATACGGCAATCTTGGACGAGGCGTGGAATGTGCGATCAAACACAATCCGGATCTTGAACTTGCTGCAGTTTTTACACGCCGTGATCCCGGCACAGTAAAAATCCTTACGGAAACAGCAAAGGTGTGTCATGTGGACGAAGCTGAAAACATGAAAGACCAGATCGATGTACTGATCATCTGTGGAGGAAGCGCGACAGACCTTCCTGTGCAGACACCAAAATTTGCTCAGTGGTTTAATGTGGTAGACAGCTTTGATACACATGCAAAGATTCCGGAACATTTTGCCAATGTGGATAAAACAGCACAGGAAAGCGGTCATGTCGGGATTATTTCCGTTGGCTGGGATCCGGGAATGTTTTCTCTGAACAGAATGTACGCGAATGCGATTCTTACCAATGGGAAGGATTATACATTCTGGGGCAAGGGTGTCAGCCAGGGACATTCTGATGCTATCCGCAGAATTGAAGGAGTCAAGGACGGCAAGCAGTATACGATTCCTGTAGAAACGGCTCTTGAGGCAGTAAGAAACGGTGAGAATCCGGAGCTTACCACCAGAGAAAAACACACAAGAGAATGTTTTGTGGTAGCAGAAGAGGGAGCAGATCTGGCTCGCATTGAACATGAGATCAAGACGATGCCAAACTATTTTGCAGACTATGACACAACGGTTCATTTTATTTCTGAAGAAGAGCTGAAGCGTGATCACAGTGGAATCCCTCATGGCGGTTTTGTGATCCGTACAGGAAGTACAGGATGGAATGACGAGAATAAGCATGTGATCGAATACAGCCTGAAGTTAGATTCCAATCCGGAATTTACTTCTTCTGTGATCGTAGCCTATGCAAGAGCAGCATATCGGATGTACAAAGAAGGTCAGAAAGGCTGCAAAACAGTCTTTGATGTGGCACCGGCATATTTAAGTGCATTAGACGGAGCGGAATTGAGGAAACATCTTCTTTAAAAATATTACAAAAGAGTGAAGCCTTTAGGGTTTTACTCTTTTTTTGTGGTTGTTTTACAATATGTAATAAAGATATTGACGCATGTAAAAAGATGCGATATAATAAATACACAATATTGTAACAACATTGTAAAGATTATAGAAGTAAAGAAGAGGGAAAGTTTATGAAGAAGGTATGCAAACGGTGGAAATGTTGGGGCTTGTTACTGGGACTCATGCTATTTGCAGCCGGTTTTGCCATGCATTCTACTACGGTAGAGGCTCAGGCGGCAGTAAACGGCTTCCGAACTGTAGACGGAAAAACATATTATTACCAAAATGGAAAAAAAGTAAAGGGCTGGCTGACATTAGGCAAGAGTAAATATTATTTTAATGCAAAGACCGGCGTAATGTATAAAGGCTGGTATAAGATCAGCAATGGAAGATGCAGATATTTTGATTCCCGTACAGGTGCCATGAAAGTAGGGCTTACAAAAGTAAGCGGTTATTATTACTATTTTGACGGAAGCACTGGCTGGGCAAAAACCGGATTCTTGAAAGCAGCGAATGGAAATGTCAGATACTTCCAGCCGGGAACCTATCGTATGGCAAAAGGCTGGATGAAAAATGCCAAAAATGAAAAATGGTATTTTAACACCAGTAACGGAATTATGTATAAGGGTCTGAAGAAGATCGGAAGCTATTCCTATTATTTTGACGGAAAAACAGGTGCAGCCAAACAGGGATTTCTGACAGCAGCGAATGGAAATGTCAGATATTTCCGCGGAGGTACCTATCGTATGGCTACTGGATGGCTTACTACGTCCAAGGGTGAAAAAAGATATTTTTATCCTTCAAACGGAATTATGTTCAAGGGACATAAACGAGTGAATGGAAAATGGTACTATTTTGACAAAAATTCCGGCATTGCCAAGGGCGGCTGGGTAACGGAATCCGGAAAGAAAAGATATTATGATCCTGAAACCTTTGTGATGGTTACCGGAAATCTGACAATCGGAGATGTTACCTATACGTTTGACTCAGAGGGATATCTGATTTCATCTCAGGAAAATGGCGAGCAGCCGGATATCTCCACGCCGACCGCACAGAGAACGGTTAAAAACTACCTTCTTGGTGCGCTTCAGCCGGTAGGAAGAACTCTGTATATGTGGGGCGGCGGACACAGCTGGAGTGATGCGACACGTAAAGGAATCAGTTCCAAGTGGACATCTTTCTATAATAGTCAGAACAGCAGCTATAATTATAAGAATTATAATGATCTCAGCGAAACGAATCGTGCGAAAGGTCTGGACTGCTCCGGTTATGTAGGCTGGTCTACATATCAGGTGATGCAGTCAAAATCCGGACAGGGCTCCGGTTATACCGTTGTTTCCGGCGAGATCGGAGGACTTTATAAGTCAAAAGGCTGGGGAAATATTTATAATCAGAACTATCTCAGCAAAACAGGATATAAACTTTATCCGGGAGATATTGGATATGATGAAAATCATACCTGGATTATTTTAGGTCAGTGCAGTGATAAGAGTGCGGTGATCCTTCATTCTACACCAAATGCCGGAGTACAGATCGCAGGAACACCTACACCAAGCGGCAATTATTCAAGTCAGGCGATTGCACTCGCACAGAAATATATGGCTCGTTATCCAGGCTATCAGAAGATGGGCGCTTCCTTCTATCATACATCTTCAGGCGCTTATATTCGAAGAGGTAACTATTTTAGATGGAGTACTAATACGCTCAGCGATCCAAACGGATACCGATACAAAACAGCAGATCAGATACTCGCCGATCTGTTCCGCTGATCATGATTTAAAAACTTTACCCTTATAAAAAACAGCGGGGAGCATTTCCTATTGGAAGTGGCTCCCCGTTACTGTTGCGCAATCATTAATAAATATTACAAAATTTTAAACTTTTAATCAATTAACACTTGCAATCCCTGTAATCATGTGTTAATATGTAAAAGAACTTGAGAAAGATATTTCACAAATGTTACAAAAGTTGTTAATTATAAGAGGTGAGAAACATGAAAAAACGTATTGTATGTCTGATGTTAGCAGTTATGATGATGGGAACGCAGGTTGCTACAGTAAGTGCTTCCAGAGAGGAAGAACTGAGAGAGGAGCAGGCATGGACAAGCGCACAGCTTGATGCAACTTATGCACAGATCGATCAGTTTTACGCAGCGAAAGAACAGCTCCAGAATGAAATTGCAGCATTGGATGCTAATCTTGTAAATGTCATGGTCTCCATTCAGACTCTGGAAGGAGATATCAGTAATAAAGAAGCTGATATCCAGCAGACACAGTCTGATCTTCAGAAAGCTCAGAATGCAAAAGATAAACAGTATGCAGCAATGAAACAGCGTATCCAGTACTTATATGAAAAAGGCGGAAATGATGCATGGTTCCAGATGATGGTTAATGCAGAGAACCTTTCCGAACTTCTTACAAAAGCTGAGTATACTCAGAAAATGTACGATTATGACAGACAGAGTCTGGAAAAATACGTAAATACAATTGATCAGGTAACACAGCTCGGCAACCAGTACCAGCAGGAAAAAGCGGAACTGGAAGGAATGAAGCAGGAATATGAAGCGGAATCTGTGAACCTTCAGATTGCGATTGACGAGAGAAAAGCAACATCTGCAAATTATGATAATGAAATCGCATATGCACAGCAGATGGCAAATGAATATACTGCTCTGATTCAGCAGCAGCAGGCAGAGATTGAGCGCCTGGAAGCAGAAAGAATCGCAGCAGAAGAGGAAGCCAGACGTCAGGCTGAACTTGCAGCAGCAGAAGAGGCAGCGCGTCAGGAGGCAGAGCAGCAGGAAGAAACCACCGTATATGATGAAGAGGGAAATGAAATCGATCCTGAGGATGCAGCAGAGAACGGTGATGTAGTATATGATGAAAATGGCAATGTAATTGATCCGGATGAAATTCTGACTGAGGATAATGGAAGCTCAGAGGATGACGGTGAAGTTGAATATGATGAGTATGGTAATGTTATCGATAGTGACAATACTGTAGATCCGGATGAATATGAGAGCTCAGGATCTTCTTCAGGATCCGGTTCCGGTTCTTCAGTTGTAGATTTTGCAACACAGTTTGTAGGAAATCCATATGTCTGGGGCGGTACAAGCCTGACAAATGGTGCTGACTGTTCTGGTTTCGTACAGAGTGTTTATGCAAACTTTGGAGTAAGTCTTCCAAGAACTTCTTATGAGCAGCAGAATGCAGGTACAGAAGTATCCTATGCAGATGCACAGCCGGGAGATTTGATTTGCTATGGCGGTCATGTGGCTATTTATATGGGAGATGGAAAGATTGTACATGCATCCAACTCCAGAGATGGCATTAAGATCAGTAATGACGCTACATACAGAACAATTCTGTCTGTAAGACGTCTTGTGTAAAAAGTGATAAAAAAGACTGTCCGTAGGGACGGTCTTTTTTTGTTTGTCAGAAAAGTAGTACATTCTGCAGTAACTTTCCCGACAAACAAAAAACGCTCCGAGAGGATGCGGCCAGATACATGCGGAACAGGACTGTCCATGGCAGTCTGCATCTGACGCGAAAAGAGGATTTCTGAAAAATATAAATGAAAAGACGTATTGACATTTTTATTAATTAAGAGTATATTTAAGAAAAGGGTAATCATGATTACCTTATGAGGGGAAAAGATGAATACAAATATTGAACGAAAACGATCTTATGTCCAGATTACAGCCAGGATTTTGGAATCAGAAGGTATAAAAGGTGTGAACATACGTCGGATTGCGAAAGAAGCCGGGTGTACAAGCGCGGTTCTTTATAAGCATTTTGATAATTTGGATCACCTTATCATGCTTGCTTCTGTTCATTTTTTGGAACCGTATATCAGAGAATTCCGGCGTGTGGCCAAGAGACGTGATATTACATCTATACAGATCGATCTGTATTTATGGAAATTTTTTATACGGGAAGCATTTATGAATAAACCATATTATGAAATGATGTTTTTCAGTTCTGATAAAGATATGCTGGAAGATTACATATATGAATATTATTCCTTGTTTCCTCAGGAAGAAAAAGATTTTGATGGATTGGCAGCCAGTATCATTTTTAGCAATAACCTCACAGAACGTGAATATATCCGGCTCAGGCGGGCTGCGCACGAAGGTATGATCACTTTAGAGAACGCAAAGCTGCTGAGCAGATTATCCACTGCTGTATTTAATGGTGTGTTTATACAATACAATTTTGTAGAAAATGACAGGGGCGCCTTACAGATGGCGGCGGATGACTGCTATCAATTGATTTTAGAATTGTTCCATAGATTTGTGAACCCGGAAACCGATTTGAATATTGACAAAATTTAAGCATGGTGTCAGTCAGAAACAGGACAAAGGTTTTTGACTGACAGAAGCTGGTACAGGTGTGTATCAGTATTTTTTTAAAATCAAAGGTAATCAAGATTATCTTTGAGGAAGGTAAGAGACTGTATACGAAAAGGAAGAGGAGTATCGGACATATTACAGAAGGAAAAGCTGAATACCAGCAATTATAAAACATATTTATAAGGAGGAATCATCATGACGAAACAGCAGGAATTTGAAAAGGATCAGGAGATCGTGGAAATTCTCCACAAAAATTCTCTTCGTATTCTGGAGGAGATCGGAATAGCATTTCTTACTGAGGAATCGCTGGAAATACTCCGGAAAAATGGAATTCGTGTAGAAGGAAACAGAGCTTATTTTACAGAAAAGCAGGTAATGGATGCTTTGGATGCAGCGGTAAAGGATTTTACCGTATATGCAAGGAATAGTAAATATAATGTAAAAATGAATACAGAAGATCTGTACATGACTCCGGGATATGGAAGTGCTATGGTGTGTGAAGTGGATGGCACAGTACGTCAGGCGACTTTTGATGATTTTTTGAAATTAGCAGTGATCGTACAGCAAAGTGAGGAGTTTGTGATCAATGGAGGTATTTTGGCGCAACCTTGTGATATCGATCCGGATATTTCTGCAGAGGCTATGGTTTATGCAACAATCTGCCGTTCGGATAAGGCTCTTTTCTCTGTATGTGCAGGAAAAGAACAGGCAGAAAATATTATGGAAATGATGAAAATCATTTTCGGGCCGGATCTGACAAAAACACCATGTACATTTAATCTGATCTCCCCATTGAGTCCATTGGGCGTTACGAAAAATACGATTGAGACCATAGAGGTCTGTGCAGAGAACGGACAGCCGCTTGTGATCGCACCTGGAAATATGGCGGGAGCCACTGGCCCGATTTCGCTTGCCGGTAGTATCTCTCTTGCAAATGCAGAATTTTTGGGAATTAATGTGTATGCGCAGCTGATCCATCCGGGAACACCTTTGATCTATGGATTTGCATCAACGGTTAGCGACATGAAAAACATGCAGGTTTCCAATGCTACACCAGGATTTGTAAAAGAGGCAAAATATGGCGCTCTTCTTGCAAAGAAATATGGGGTTCCATGCAGAAGCGGCGGAGGCATGTCTGATGCCAGCGGTCTCACTGCTCAGGCAGGTGTGGAAAGTGCTATGAGCATGTTTGAATCTTTTAACGAAAGAGCGAATCTGATGATGCATGCAACGGGATCTCTCCATTCATTTAACACAGTAAGTATTGAGAAATTCCTTCTGGATATTGAAACATATACACGAATGAAATATTATTTTTCTGACATGCCGGTAGATGAAGATGCGCTTGCTTTTGAGGTGATTCAAGAAGCTATCGAGGAAGACGGTACATTTGTGACTCTGGAACATACTTTTGAAAGATGTCGTATAGACCCATGGAACAGTCAGGTTTCTGTGCACAGAAATACAAAAGGTGATCCGAATCAGGCTCTTTATGAATCCATTCATCATAGACTGGAACAGCTTCTGGATTCTTATCAGCCGCCGGAAATGCCGGAAGAGCAGAGAAATGCACTGGATGTACTGATGAGAAAGATTGGTATGAAAGAAGAAGATATGGCAAAAGTATAATGGTGGGGTAATGCTATGGATAAGACATTTGTAAAAAAATATGGAACCTTGCTGCTTTTGGCCTGTGGTGCAGGGTTTATCTTTCAGCTTCCGTTTATAAGAGAAACGTTTTATATTCCGATTCAGACTGCTATGGGACTTTCAAACGCCCAGATGGGAAAACTGAGCAGCTGGTATGCAATTGTAGCCACTCCTGCATACTTTTTGGGTGGAATTGTAGCAGACCGTTTTTCGCCCAAAATAATGCTGACATTCTCTTTTGTGTCTACGGGACTTTTGGGACTTTGGTTTTCTATGTTTCCAGGATATCAGACCAGTCAGCTGATTTTTGCTCTGATGGGATTTACTACAGTCATGACCTATTGGAGTTCTGTGATCAAAGCAGTCCGCATGCTGGGATCTTCTGAAGAGCAGGGACGTTTGTTTGGATTGCAGGAAGGGCTGAGAGGATTTTTAAATGCAGGATTAGTTTTTGTTATGGCTGCTGTTTATGCACGATTTGCAGATCAGGTTGTGGGTGCGGCCTGGGCCATTCGTCTTTGTGCCGTATTGCTCTTGGTCATCGGTGTGCTTTGCTGGTTTGTTATTGATAATCCTGAAAAAGGAACACAGACGGAATCTTTGAAAGAATTGGTTTCTGGTACCTTTCAGTGCATGAAGATACCAAGAGTATGGCTTCTGACAGGTATTGTCTTTACTGCGTATTGTGTTTATGGACTGATGAGTTATATCAATACTTATGCGGTAAATGTGTGCGGCATGTCGGAAACCGCAGCAGCGAATTTAGGAGGCGTACGCTACCTTCTTCAGGGTGTTGGAGGTGTGGTAGGAGGCTTCCTGGCAGATAAGATTCATTCCAGGCTGAAAGTCATCAGTATTTCCGGAGGGCTTTTAGCAGCCAGCTGGGCGGCATTTATCTTTATTCCTGGAAATTCTTCTGCCCTTGCCATGGTTATCGGTAATTTCTTTATCGGAGTTATTCTGGTCTATGCAATTCGCAGTCAATATTTTGCAGATATTGATGATGCAGGACTGGATGTTAAGATTACCGGACGTGTCTCAGGCATTCTTTCTACTTTTGGCTACCTTCCAGATGTGTTCATGTTTACCTTAGTGGGAAGCTGGCTGGATGGAGCGGCAGGAAAAGCTGGATATAATAAAGTGTTTATGTGTGCGGCAGTGATGGGCGTATTATGTATGCTTGTTTCCGGAGTGCTGTATAAAATCGTAAATAAGAAAAAATAGAATCATAAAAAATTCGCAGAGTATAAGGTTTTCCGCCTGCTTGTCCCAGACTATAAAAGGCGGAAAACCTGCTCCACGCAGGCTGTCATATTAGACCTGGCAGTCTGGTGATCCATGGCTTCTTCCAGGGTGGAGATTTCTCTGATGATAGGAAAGAAAGCGTCGATTCCGGTTGTGTTGTAGATGGTGGCTTCTTTTGTCACGCTTCCTGCAAATGCAATGGTTTTGGCGCCGTATTTTTTTCCTAGCTGTGCAACACCGATAGGAGCTTTACCCATGGCGGTCTGGTGATCCAGACGTCCTTCTCCTGTCACTACAATATCGGCATCTTTGATTTCATCTTCAAGATGTACAGCATTCAGGAGAAGCTGGACTCCGGGGGTAAGATCTCCATTCAGGTAACTCAAAAATGCGAATCCAAGACCACCGGCAGCGCCGGCGCCTTCTGCAAGAGAGTAATCGAATCCAATGGCAGCAGCAGTGACAGCCGCATAGTTGGACATACCTGCGTCAAGTACAGGAGCCAGTTCAGGAGTCACTCCTTTCTGAGGTCCGTAGACATAAGTAGCGCCTTGAGGACCACAGAGAGGGTTGGTCACATCACAGGCAATCTGAAAATGGCACTGAGAGAGAAGCGTCATTTTATCTGACATATTTACAGACGCGATTTTTTCCAGTGCCTGACTTCCCTCTCCGGTATCCTTCCCGTCTTTGTCCAGAAAAGAAAAACCAAGAGCCTTCAGCATTCCGATACCGCCATCATTTGTGGCACTTCCTCCAATACCGATGATAAAATTGCGGATCCCTTTGTTTATGGCATGGAGAATCATTTCTCCTACACCATAAGTCGTGGCTTTTCGAGGATCTGTATGATCGGATAATGTAATCCCGGCAGCAGAAGCCATTTCCATAACCGCTGTGTTAGAATTTTCCAGATAACCGTAATATGCGCTGACCGGATCGCCCATAGGACCGGTGACAGTCAGATCGACCCTTTTCCCGTTCATTCCCTCGATCAGAGCATCGGTAGTTCCCTCGCCACCGTCCGCCAGCGGTTTTACAATGACCTCGGCTTCAGGATGAGCGGCCAGAACCCCGGCTTTTACTGCTATACCGGCTTCCATGGAAGTCATACTTCCTTTGAAAGAATCTACTGCTACAACAACTTTCATAAATAAACCTCCCACTGAATTAAAGTCGTATTGATATCTGTATTTTATCATGGAAAAAAACGTCATGGTATGTTGTGTAGAACAAAATATATGATATTTTTAAGGATTTTTTGGCATACATACCAAATACGTGACTTTTATGCAGAAAGTGTGTTACAATGGCAGAAATAATCTGGAATATAAAAGAGTTCCAAAATAGAAAAGGGGGATAATTAATGAAAGTTCTTGTTTACAGAAAATGCAGCACCTGCCAGAAGGCTCTGAAATGGCTGGGAGTTCATGAAATTGTTTTTGAGGAAAGGGCGATCGTGGAAGAAAATCCGACTTATGAAGAACTGAAAGAATGGTATGAAAAAAGTGGACTGCCTTTGAAACGTTTTTTTAATACCAGCGGTAATTTGTACAAACAGATGAACCTGAAAGATAAATTAAAGGACATGTCTGAAGAAGAGCAGCTGAAACTGTTAGCTACAGATGGAATGTTAGTAAAGCGTCCGCTTGTGATAGCCGATGAATTCGTTCTTACAGGTTTTAAAGAAAAAGAATGGGAAGAAAAAATTCTTTGAATTTAATACTTTAATATTGTACCGTAAAAAATACGTCTAAAATATTGTATTTTTCCGCAGGATTGTGTATGATAGAATACAATCTTGAAATATTCGAGGGAAAGAGAAACGGAGGGATACATATGTCAGATCATGAAATGATCAATTTGGACGAAATGGGAAGTATGAAGATGAGTATGGAAGCACTTCAGGAAGAGCTTCTGAATAACCACCGCATTGATCCCAATCTTTATATTGAATATGATGTAAAACGAGGCCTCAGAGATTCTGCCGGTAAGGGTGTGCTTACGGGTCTGACCGAAATTTCGGATGTCACTGCGTATGACCTGATCAATGGAAGGAAGATTCCGGCAGAAGGAAGATTATATTATCAGGGATATAATATTTATGATCTGGTAGCAGGCATGGAAGGCCGTAAGTTTGGATTTGAGGAAACGATCTTTTTGCTGCTTTTCGGACGTCTGCCATCAGAGAAGGATATGGAAATGTTTAGCGGCGTGATGGCAAACTTTGAATCTTTGTCTGGTCGTTTTGTCCGTGATGTTGTAATGAAAGCATCAAATGCAGATATTATGAATTCTATGCAGAGATGTATTCTTACCTTATATACCTATGATTCCAGAGCGGAGGATACCTCGGCAGAAAATGTTCTGCGTCAGTGTATAGAACTGATTGCGAAGCTGCCGCTGATCGCAGTCTATTCTTATCACTCTTATCGTCATTTCCGGAAGGACGAGACACTGTTTATCCGAAATCCACAGAAAGGTCTTTCCCTGGCAGAAAATATTCTTCTGATGCTTCGCCCGGACAGTGTGTATACAGAACTGGAGGCAAAGGTTCTTGATATTGCTTTGATCCTTCATGCAGAGCATGGCGGCGGTAATAACTCTACTTTTACTACACATGTGGTGACATCATCGGGAACAGACACATATTCTTCTGTAGCGGCCTCGATTGGATCATTGAAAGGCCCGCGGCATGGCGGTGCAAACCTGAAAGTTCAGGATATGTTTGAAGATATCAAAGCACATGTAAAGAACTGGGCAGATGAAGCAGAGGTGGAGGCGTATCTCCGCAAGATTCTGAATAAGGAAGCTTTTGACCGCTCTGGATTGATCTATGGTATGGGCCATGCGGTTTATACTTTGTCGGACCCTCGTGAGGTGATTCTGAAAAAATTTGCGCGGGAACTGGCAGAAGAAAAGGGAATGATGCAGGAGTTTGCACTTTATGAGCTGGTTGAGAGACTGGCCGGACGTCTGGTTATGGAGCAGCGCCGGCTTTTCAAGAATGTCTGTGCAAATGTGGATTTCTATAGTGGATTTGTATATACAATGCTTGGAATTCCGAAAGAACTGTTCACCCCGATCTTTGCCATTGCACGTATTCCGGGATGGAGCGCGCACCGTCTGGAGGAAATACTCAATGCCAATAAGATTATTCGTCCTGCGTATAAATATGTAGGAAAACATGCGGATTTTATTCCGATGCCAAAGAGAGATACAGGCGTTGATACGGTAGAAGCGCTGGAAGAACAGGCTGCTGCAGAAAATGAAAACAAGGCAGAACTCCAGCCAGAGACAGAAACTTCCGCTGAAAAATAATCAGCATTGCGATTTTTATTGAGTTTTGTTATACTGAATAGAAATAAGGGAGTAGTCAGTATCATAGGAAGAATGAGAAAGATTTCAGACAGAAAATGATATGGTGAGGCCAACATTCTGGAGTATATCCTGGCCTCATCTGAAATGACGAGACTTATCTGCAATATGCAGAAAGTCTCGCTTTTTTTGTTTGTTAGGAAAGTAGTACATTCTAAACTGTTTTTCTGGTAAAAAAAGATTCGTACAGATGATTATTCCTTTAAAATTATTACAGGAGGAAGAGATAATGGGATTATGGGAACTTTTTGTGATTGCAGTTGGTTTGTCAATGGATGCTTTTTCCGTGGCAGTTTGTAAGGGACTTTCGGTCTGTCAGATAAAGAAAAAACAGGTAGTGACAGTCGGTTTGTATTTTGGTGTTTTTCAGGGAGCGATGCCATTGATCGGTTACCTCCTCGGAACCGGCTTTCAGGACACGATCCAGAGTATTGATCACTGGATCGCATTTATTCTTTTGTCCCTGATCGGTGTCAATATGATTCGTGAATCAAGAGGAGAAGCAGAAAACTTGGACGCTCGCTTTGATTTTAAGACCATGCTTCCGCTGGCAGTGGCTACCAGTATTGACGCATTGGCGGTAGGTGTGACCTTTGCGTTTCTTAAAGTGGATATAGTACCGGCAGTGTGCTTTATTGGAATCGTGACCTTCGTACTGTCCTGTGTGGGAGTTTTTATAGGAAATCGTTTCGGATGTAAGTATAAAGCAAAAGCAGAGCTGGCAGGCGGGATTGTATTGATCCTGATGGGGATAAAAATTTTGGCAGAACATACGCTGCTGGCATAAAAGAAGACAGCAGTTTTTTGACCTTTCATTGTAGGAAATCAACTTGACAGCCCATTTTTATAATAGTATGATTTTAAGAGAATTTATGTCAAGATGCTTTCTGAAAGGAGAAAACAATAAATGGCAAACGATCATGGAGAACAGATCAGAATTGTGCAGGAGACGGTGGCAGGTAAGGAGATTACCTTTGCGCATGTAATGGGAGGTCCGGCGCCGATCATCTATCAGAAACTGGGACTGAACCCTCAGGTGGATTATCGTTCTTCTGCAATTGGGATTATGAATATGACACCGCCGGAGTCTGCGGTGATCGCATCAGATATTGCGGTAAAAAGCGGGAATGTTTATCTTGGATTTGCAGACCGTTTCACGGGTACGCTGATCATTACAGGAGAGATTTCAGATGTTATGTCCGCTTTGACAGAGGTTGTGGATTATTTCCGTGACACTCTGGGATATGTAGTCTGTGACATCACAAAGAGATAGGAAGCGGGGCTTATGACTCGAATAACAAAGGAGGAACTGCTGGAAAAGCTGTTCCATGATAATTATGAGGATCTCAAAGGGAAAAAACTCCGAATGACCAGAGTGCGTGTACCGGGGAAAGAGGTTTGCCTGGCTCATGTGATCAGTCCTTCGGATGCCTGTATTTATGAAAATCTGGGCCTGCATATAGGAGTCCATGATGGAGAAGACCACAGAGGCGAGTCCATCGGATTTATCCGTTTTACTCCCTGGGAAGCCGTGGTGGTTGCGGCAGATGTGGCGGTAAAAGCGGCAGATGTGGAGATCGGTTTTATGGATCGTTTCTGCGGAACCCTGATCCTTACCGGGGGACTTTCTCAGGTACAGACAGCAGTGGAGGAAGTCGTTCGATTTTTTGATGAAGTTCTTGGATTTCAAACCTGCAAGGTTCATAAAAGTTAAATACAGGATATGAGTAAAAATGAAAAAATTATTTTTGATGGGAAGAAGTGAAGCCGGAAAAACCTCTCTGACACAGGCGCTGAAAGGAGAGGAGCTTCATTATCACAAAACACAGTATACCAATACGGAAGATGATACCATTGATTCTCCGGGAGAGTATGCGGAATCCAAGCGGTTCAGCGTGGGTCTGGCATGTTTTTCTTTTGAGGCGGATGTAGTAGGGATCGTGCAGGCTGCGGATGAGCCCTTTACATTATTTGGTCCAAGCGGCAGGAATTTTATCCTGCGCCCGATGATCGGCATCATTACAAAAATCCATTCCCCTTATGCAAATATTCCTATGGTGAAGCAATGGCTGGAGGAAACCGGATGCGAAAGGATCTTTCTGGTAGATAATGCTACCAGAGAAGGAATCGGGGAGCTGCTGGAATACCTTCAGGATGACCTTGAGCCGCTGACGCTGGAACAGGCAAAATTTAAACAGAGTCTGGGGCTGAACGAATGGGATCCGCTGCCTGAGGGCGTGGAATATCCGGACGACTAAAAAAGACTGCGTATCTTTGGGTACAAAACCCTCGGAACGCAGTCTTCTTTTTTTTACATGTTATCTTTCAACACGCCGTAATCTCTTAATACTTTTTCGATCACGGTTCCCTTTACAAAATGCAGAACAGGTTTCTTTACCATATTTAATGGTCCCGGAAGTTCAATTTCCAGAGGAGATTTTCCGTCCATCAGTTTCACTGAGCTGCTCAGAAGTTCGCGGATATCATAGACACTGCCCCATACTTCGGGTACGCCTCTGTCCACGCCAAGCAGCCCGTAGACAGCCTCCATTGCGGTTCTGACAGAATACTCGGTAGTAAATACGGTATCCCGCGGTGTATCTGCAAACTGTCCGAGAAATGCGAAGTTTACACAGCCGTCCGGGATGACATCCGGGCGGTCACCCTTTGTGCGGGGCATGAAAAAGGCGGTGATATAAGGCATCATGGTTGGTACGCAGACAGCGCTGTTTTCTGCCAGCTCAGAGATCCTGTCTGTCGGAACACCAAGATGGTAGAGCCATTCTTCTGTGATCTCTTTTCCGGTACATTCCTTCATTGGTTTTTTGATATAGTTGCCCGGAACATCGGTAAACAGGCCATATACCCAGATGCATACTTTATCTTTATCCTGCTCTTTAAACTGTCCCTGCCGGTTGATGGTCCAGCTGAGAAGCCATTTGGAATCCATACAGCTTACAATGCCGCCGGTAACTACCCTGCCGCTTCTTGGATCACGCTTACAGATATCTGTTATATATGGAAGGATTTTTTCGTCCAGAGTCGTGATGGTGGCAGATTCCCAGTTGGTCTTGCTGATATCAGAGCAGAATTTTTCCGGGCGTCCGAAAGACGGATCCTGTTTGGCAATATTTTTCCACAGACTCCAGCAGCCGCTGGTACGGACTTCGGCATCTCCGTTAGGTGCGTGGTTCTGATCTCCGTAAATAGTTCCTTCGGTGCAGCTTCCGTTTGTGACAAAAACAAGATCGTTTTCTGTCAGTACCAGACCTTTTTCTACACCTTTTACCTTATATTCAATGGCAGAGGCAATTTTTTTGCCGTTTTTAAAGTCAAAAAGCACATTGGTCACTTCCGTGTTAAACTGGAAATCTACACCTGCATCCTCCAGGTATTTCTGCATGGGCAGAATCAGGGATTCGTACTGATTATATTTGGTGAATTTCAGAGCGCTGAAATCCGGAAGTCCTGCAATATGATGGATAAATCTCTGGAAATAAAGCTTCATTTCCAGAGCGCTGTGCCAGTTTTCAAAGGCGAACATGGTTCTCCAGTAAAGCCAGAAGGTGGAGTTGAATACTTCATCATCAAAAACATCTTCGATTTTTTTATCGTAGAGATCCTCATCTTTTGTAAGGAAAAGTTTCATGATCTCCATGCAGCCCTTCTGGCTCAGATTAAATTTGCCGTCGGTGTGCGCATCGTGTCCACGGTTGATTGTGGCACGGCAGAGAGAGTAGTTGGGATCATGCTTGTTCAGCCAGTAATATTCATCAAGTACAGAAGCTCCGGGAGTTTCAAGAGAAGGAATGCTTCGGAAAAGATCCCACAAACACTCAAAATGATTCTCCATCTCACGTCCGCCTCGCATGACATAGCCGCGGGAAGGATCAAAAATACCATCGCAGGCACCGCCCGCTACATCCATGGCTTCGAGGATATGAATGTTTTTTCCCGGCATCTGTCCATCGCGCACCAGAAAACAGGCTGCTGCAAGAGAAGCCAGTCCGCTGCCGACGATATATGCATTTTTCTGATCGACGCCATCCGGTTTTTCCGGACGCGCAAAGGCTTCGTAATTTCCGTTGCTGTAATAAATCCCTTTGCTGTTTTTTTCATATTTGCCACGTTCGGTGTTACGGTAATCCCGGTCTGCAGCAGACGGAGCTTTGCCGGCAGACGAATCCCTGGATGCCTGTTTTGCCAGAACGGCAGCTGCTCCGGCGCCTGCCGCCAGTGCGAGCCCAAGCTTCATTCCTTTTTTTGCCATATAAAAAACCACCTTTCTGAAACGATTATGTTCTGTAATATGCTGTTATAGTATTGCCGTTTTGGAAAGGTTTCAATTTACAAAAAAAGAGAAATGATAAAAAATTTATCATTTCTCAGGGTTTGTATAGTTATGAATGGATCTGGCAATGCATCCGTGAAGTGTGGTACAGATGTTTTCTGCAATAGACTGATAGTCCTCTTTCATTCCCTGGCTGATCCAGTCCAGCATGATCCCGATAAAGCTATATTTATAAAAATCAGCAATAAAGGCTTTATGTTCTTCTGAAATAGGAAGATCTCTGGCCTGTTCTTCCACTACATTCATGATCAGACCATGAGTCAGAGTGAAAAGATAGTTTTCGATATGTTCGCGGCTGACAGAGCGGAAAACATTCTGCACAAGGGCTTTGTTTTCGTATACGGCCTCAAAGATCTGGAGAAGGCCCTCCTGCCAGGATTCATAGGTCTTTTTGCCCTGAAGCGCTTTTCTGGATTCTTCCAGACATACCCATTCCACAAGATCATAGATATCTTTAAAGTGGTAATAAAAAGTCATACGGCTGATCCCGCAGTCAGAGGTGAGATCGTTGATCGTGATCTTATCCAGAGGCTTTTTGGCGAGAAGCTTTTCCAGAGATGTTTTCAGTGCCTGTTTGGTCATATTCTGCAAGGTCAGACCCTCCTCTTTTTTGTTTGGTAAAAATTCCCGATATCAGAGTGTTCGGAAGACCATAAAATTATTATATCTGTAGAAAAAAACAAAAGCAAGGGCAGGAATAAGGATTTTCTGTGAATTCTTGTAAACTTAGAAAAAGCTAACTAAAGAAAATATAATAAATCTAAAAAATTTATAAATAAATCATAAAAAAACATATGGACTTAGTGAATATTATCTGCTAGAGTGAAAGAGAAATAGGGGATTTGTGGAAAATGCATAAAAGTGCAGCATCCACAAATGAAAAGTAAGAAGGAGGATTCATACTATGATGAAATGGCTTCAAAAATTGGGTAAAGCTCTTATGCTTCCAGTTGCATGTCTGCCGATCTGCGGTATCCTTATGGGTATTGGATATCTGATGTGTCCGGCAACCATGCAGGGTGGTGAGATTTCCGGTCTCGTTCCTACCATCGGTCTGTTCCTTGTAAAAGCAGGCGGTGCCCTGATCGACAACATGGCACTTCTGTTTGCAATCGGTGTAGGTGTGGGCATGTCTGATGACCACGACGGTACTGCAGGTCTTGCAGCACTTGCTTCCTGGCTGATGATCACAACTCTTCTCAGCGAGGGCGTTGTAACTGTTATCAGACCTGGTGTTGCAGAAAACACAACACAGCTTCTGGCTTTCCAGAAAATCGCAAACCCGTTCATCGGTATCCTTGCCGGTGTGATCGGTGCTACATGCTATAACAAATTTAAAAACACAAGACTTCCGAACTGGCTGGCATTCTTCAGCGGAAAACGCAGCGTTGCTATGGTTGCAGGTGTTGTTTCCATCGTTGTTTCCGCAGTTCTGCTGTTTGTATGGCCGCTGATCTTCGGTGGACTCGTTGCAGTTGGTAAAGGTATTGCCAACATGGGCGCTGTTGGTGCAGGTATCTATGCATTCCTGAACCGTCTTCTGATCCCGACAGGACTTCATCACGCACTGAACAACGTATTCTGGTTTGATACCATTGGTCTTGGTGACCTTACACACTTCTGGGCAGGTGAAACATCTGCAGATGTTACATGGAGCCTTGGTATGTACATGTCCGGATTCTTCCCATGTATGATGTTCGGTATCCCGGGTGCAGCTCTTGCTATGGTTCATACCGCTAAGAGCAACAAGAAAAAAATTGCAATCGGTCTTGTAGCTTCCGCAGCAGTTTGTGCATTTATCTGCGGTGTTACTGAGCCATTCGAATTTGGATTTATGTTCCTTGCTCCTGCACTGTATGTGATTTACGCTCTGCTTTATGGTATCTTCACATTCATTACAGTAGCTCTTGGTTTCCGCGCAGGCTTCTCTTTCTCCGCTGGTGCAACAGACCTTCTGTTCTCCGCATCCCTGCCGGCAGCAGCTAAGACATGGCTGATCATTCCGCTTGGAATTGCAGCATTTATCGTATTCTACGTAGTATTCCGTTTTGCAATCGTAAAATTCGATCTGAAAACTCCGGGACGTGAGGATGACGATGAAGATGAAACAAAAGTAGTTCTTGCAAACAACGACTTCACAGCAGTTGCAAAAGCAATCCTTGAGGGTGTTGGCGGTGCACAGAACGTATCTACAATCGATAACTGCATCACAAGACTTCGTCTTGAGATCAAAGACTACACACAGGTTGATGAGAAAAAGATCAAAGCTGCAGGTGTGGCAGGCGTTATCCGTCCGAGCAAAACAAACGTACAGGTTATCATTGGAACACAGGTACAGTTTGTAGCGGATGAATTCAAAAAATTATGTAAATAATCATACATAATAAAAAGGGAGGGTGCGCATGCATCCTCCTTTTTGGAAAGAGAGGTTTTCTTATGTTTAAAGGCTTATTTGGAAAAAAAGAAAAAAACAACAAGCTGTATGCTCCTCTGAAAGGTGAGGCAGTGCTTCTGGAAAACATTGCGGATCCTATGTTTGCACAGAAGATCCTGGGTGATGGAATTGCAATTGAGCCTGCAGAAGGCAAGGTATACAGCCCGGTAGACGGAACTGTGTCTATGATCGCAGATACCAAACATGCCATTGGTATCACTACCGCAGATGGTCTGGAACTTCTGATCCACGTAGGAATGGACACAGTTGCCCTGAAAGGTGAGGGATATACAGAAAAAGTTGCTCAGGGTGCGTCCGTAAAAAAAGGCGATCTTCTGATGGAATTTGACATGGATTTCATCAAGGGCAAGGGATACAGCTGTGTGACTCCTATGATCATTACCAACATGGATGATATCAAGGGAATCACTCCTCATGCCGGAGCAGCAGTTCCCGGAGAAACTGTTGTTGTAGAATACGAGAAATAATAAGGAACTGTGCTGTATTAAACACAGGAAAAGAAAACCCGAAAGATCTGGTCATACAGAGTTTTTCGGGTTTTTGTTATATATATAACAAAATATTTTTTGCGATAAAACAAAAATTTTGTGAAATAGCATAATAAAAAGTTGTATTTCTAATATGATTGTGATAAAATACACATAAACTTCAGAAACTATTAAGAAGAATACCGACTATTTTAAGGAGATGTGGTTATGAAGGTCTGGACAGATATGATCAAAAATATCACACTGCTGACACAGTTTGGTCTGTCCTTTGTAACACCTGTATTTTTATGTCTGGCTCTTTGCTGGTGGCTGAACAGTTATGCGGGTATCGGAGGATGGGTCTATATCCCTGGGTTCTTCTTTGGGCTGGGCGGTTCCTTTATGGTTGCCTATAAGCTGTATTTAAAAGTAACAGATCACCAGAAAAAAGAAGACAGGAAAAAAAAGAAAAAGGTGTCCTTTAACAAACATATTTAGATGTTTGGGAAGGAGCGGACTGAAAAAGAAGAAAATACAGTATTTTAACACAAAAGGGGAGAATAATATGTTTGCTGATATCCAGCCGGCGGTAAAAAAAGAAACAAAGAAAGTGGCACTTTATACCATTGCAGGCGTTGTTCTGATGTGGATCGTTTTTGGGATCCTGCACAGCGCCATGCCGGAGAAGGTGCCTTTTGATTATACAGTGATTCTTGGAGGCATTGGCGGAGGAGCAGTTGCCATCCTGAATTTTTTCCTTATGGGGCTGACTGTGCAGAAAGCGGCAGCCTGTGAGGAAGAGGGAGCAGCTCGTGCCAGACTGAAGGCAAGTTATTCCCAGAGAATGCTGCTTCAGATGCTCTGGGCAGTGGCGGCAATGGCAGCTCCCTGTTTTCAGTTTGCGGCAGGACTTGTCCCTCTGCTGTTTCCATCTGCAGGAATCAAGCTGAATGCGCTTTTTAAGAAAAATCAATAAGTATAAAAGACTGACTGTAATTTATGCGCAGCAGTTTTCTATAGATATTTTAAAAAGACAGGAGGTGTAAACGTATATGGATCTGGATATATCCGGGGCAAAAGTCTATTTTACCATCCCTACGGACATTCCTATTCTGGGGGATCTTCAGATCAGCGAGACCATAGTTGTAAGCTGGATCGTTATGCTTCTGATCACCGGTCTGTGTATCTGGCTGACCCATGACCTGAAAGTGGAGAATATCTCCAAAAGACAGGCGCTTGCGGAAATGCTGGTGGAGCAGGCAAACAAGTTTGTGGTTGGAAACATGGGCGAAAAATTCCGCCATATGATTCCGTTTGTGGCAGCTTTGTTTGTTACAAGTGTGGTGTCCAATCTGATCAGTCTTATCGGACTTCGAAGTCCTACAGCAGATCTTACCACGGAGGCAGCCTGGGCAGTTGTCGTATTTATTATGATCACTGCACAAAAAATCAAGACAGGCGGCTTTGGCGGATACCTGAAAGGCTTTACCACCCCGATCGCCATTATGACGCCCTTTAACGTGCTTTCCGAATTGGCAACGCCGATCAGTATGGCATGCCGTCACTTCGGAAACATCCTTTCAGGCGTAGTCATCAATGGTCTGATCTACGGCGCTCTGGCAGTGGCCAGTTCCGCACTTCTGGGACTGCTTCCCGGTGTACTGGGAAATGTCCTCTCACAGATCCCCATCCTTGATGTGGGTATTCCTGCGGTCCTGTCCGTCTATTTTGACTGGTTTTCAGGATTCATGCAGGCATTTATCTTCTGTATGCTGACAGTTATGTATATTGCAAATGCTGCAGAAGAATAGCTGTTTGAAAAGCGAAAAAGAAAACTGAATAATGAACTTAAAAAGAAAATAGGAGGAACGTATTATGGATTTTACTATTTTAGCAAAAGGTATCGCACTTGCAGGCTGTGCAATCGGAGCAGGATGTTCACTTATCGCAGGTATCGGACCTGGTATCGGTGAAGGTAACGCAGTTGCAAAGGCTCTTGAGGCAATCGGACGTCAGCCGGAGTGCAAAGGTGACGTAACCTCTACCATGCTTCTTGGTTGTGCCATCGCAGAGACAACCGGTATTTACGGTTTTGTAACCGGTCTTCTTCTGATCTTTGTTGCACCTGGCATGTTCATGAAGTTCCTGGGATAATTGCGGCATACTTATAACAGCCGTGTATAAGAACAGGAGGTTAAACTTATGCAGGTACAGGAATTAGTTGGTATTGTGCCCTGGACCTTCATTGCACAGATCTGCAACCTTTTTCTGCAGGTCTATCTGATCAAACGCTTTTTGTTTAAACCGATCAATAATATACTGGCAAAACGCAAGGAAATGGCAGATGCACAGATTCAGGATGCGGTAAAAGCCAGAGAAGAGGCTGAGGCTATGAAGTCTCAGTATGAGCAGGATATGATCCAGGCTAAAAATAAGGCAAATGAGATCGTGGTTTCTGCTCAGAAGACTGCTACTGCTCAGAGTGAGGAACTTCTCCGTGAGGCTTCCCGTCAGGCAGCTGCCATGAAGAATAAAGCAGAAGCGGATATTGAACAGGAAAAGCGCAAAGCAGTCAATGAGATCAAAGACGAAATTGGCGGAATGGCAATGGAGATTGCGGGCAAGGTGATCGAAAGGGAGATTTCCGAGGAAGATCACGCGAAACTCATAGATGATTTTATTGCGAATGTGGGTGAGACATCATGACACAGACTGCCAGAGTCTACGGCGGCAGCCTGTATGAGCTTGCTGTCGAGGAAAAACTTGTGGAAACCATAGGAGAGCAGATGGAAGAGATCAGGAGGCTGTTCTGGGAAAATCCGGATTATATGAAGCTTCTCTGTGAACCGTCCATTCCCTGGGAGGAAAGAACCTCTCTGGTGGATCAGTCCTTTGGTACACAGGCGGAAAAATATTTGGTGAATTTTATTAAGCTTCTGTGTGAGCGCAACATTCTCAGAGAGTATGGCGGCTGCTGCGATGAGTTCAGACGCCGTTATCATGCAGACCACGGGATCGCTGAGGCAGTGGTTACCAGTGCAGTGGCGCTCAGTGATGCACAGATGGAGACATTGAAACAGAAACTGGAAAAGGTCAGCGGCAAGCAGATCTCCCTGACCCAGAAGAAGGATGCTTCTGTGGTAGCGGGACTTCGTGTAGAGCTGGAAGGCAGATCCTATGATGGAACGATCCAGGGACGTCTGTCATCTCTTTCCAGAAAACTTGACGAAATAATTGTTTAAAGGATGGTATGGAAACATGCAATTAAAACCTGAAGAAATATCCAGGGTCATCCGCAGTCAGATCAAATATTACGAAAATTCCATCAAACAGGATGAGACAGGTACAGTTCTCCTGGTTGGTGACGGTATTGCCAGAGCCAGCGGTCTTGTAAACTGTATGGCCGGAGAGCTTCTTGAATTTGAAGACGGAAGCTATGGTATGGCACAGAACCTGGAAGAAAACAGTGTTTCTATCGTATTATTTGGTTCCGATGAGAATATCGGCGAGGGCCAGACCGTAAAACGTACTGGAAAGGTCGTATCTGTTCCGGTAGGAGATGCCATGATCGGCCGCGTTGTAAACGCGCTGGGACAGCCTATTGACGGTGCGGGACCTATTGTAACAGAAGAATTTCGGGCAATTGAAAGCCCGGCTCCGGGAATCTGTGAAAGACGTTCCGTACACGAACCTCTTCAGACCGGAATCAAGGCCATTGACTCCATGATCCCTATTGGACGAGGTCAGCGAGAGCTTATCATTGGTGACCGTCAGACAGGTAAGACTGCTCTGGCTGTAGACACTATCATCAACCAGAAGGGTAAGGATATGATCTGTATCTATGTGGCGATCGGACAGAAACGTTCTACGGTTGCCTCCCTGGTAGAGACCCTTACCAAAAACGGAGCCATGGATTATACCATGGTAGTAGCGGCGACTGCTTCCGAAGCAAGCCCGTTACAGTACATTGCACCATATTCCGGATGTGCAATGGGTGAATATTTTATGAACAAAGGCAAGCATGTACTGATCGTCTATGATGATCTGAGCAAGCATGCGGTTGCGTATCGTGCACTTTCCCTGCTGATCCGTCGTCCGCCAGGACGAGAGGCTTATCCGGGAGATGTATTCTACCTGCATTCCAGACTTCTGGAACGTGCAGCAAAACTGGATGACGAACACGGCGGTGGTTCCCTGACTGCTCTTCCTATCATTGAAACACAGGCAGGCGACGTATCCGCTTATATCCCTACAAATGTTATTTCTATTACAGACGGTCAGATCTTCCTGGAGACAGAGCTTTTCCATTCCGGTGTTATGCCGGCGGTAAACCCGGGTATCTCCGTATCACGAGTTGGAGGAAGCGCGCAGATCAAGGCTATGAAAAAAGTAGCCGGTACACTGAAGCTGATCTATTCTCAGTATCGTGAGCTGCAGAGCTTTGCTCAGTTTGGTTCCGACCTGGATGCAGATACCAAGTCACGTCTGGATCAGGGTGCCCGTATTGTAGAGGTTCTGAAACAGAATCAGAATGAGCCGGTTCCGGTAGAAAAACAGGTTGCGATCCTGTATGCGGTTACCAAAGGAACTCTGGCTGAAGTAAAGACAGAGGATGTACGTCAGTACGAAAAAGAACTGTTTACTTTCCTGGATTCTGATGCAAACGGAATGGCTGCTATGCAGGATATCCGCACCACAGGAAAACTGGAAGAAGAAACAGAAAACAAATTAAAGAAAGCTCTGGAAGAATTTACCCGGAACTTCCTTGATACAAGACCTGTAAAATAAAGTGATTAGGAGGAAGCAGAATGGCTGCAAACATGAAAGCGGTAAAGCTGCGTATCAAAAGTGTGCAGAGCACTATGCAGATTACCAAGGCAATGGAACTTGTGGCATCCTCCAAGCTGCGTAAGGCAAAGGAGCGGGCAGAGGTCTGCAGACCTTATTTCCGCACCCTGTATGAAACCCTGAAGGAAATTGCTGTAAATAATACGGAATTTAATTCTGTTTATGCGGCGGAGTCCCAAAGCGACAAATGCTGCTATGTAGTCATCGCCGGAGACCGTGGTCTGGCAGGAGGTTATAATGCCAACCTGTTCAAATGTATGGAAGCAGACAGCGCCGGCCGGGATTATATGGTCCTTCCTATTGGAAAAAAAGCAGTCGAGTATTACAGCCGCAAAGAGGTGGAAGCGGTCACCGAAGAATTTGGAGAGGTCGCAGATATTTCTGTAGGCGACTGCTTTGAGATCGCGCATCTGCTCTGTAAGGAATTCCGCAAAGGGAAATTCGGACATATCCAGCTTTGCTATACTGGTTTTGTGTCCATGCTTTCCCAGAAACCAGATGTTTTCTCGATCCTTCCGCTTACGGACATTAAGGAAGAGGCGGAAAAAAGAGAGAAATCTTCCGTATCAAGAAATCTGATTCTCTACGAGCCGGGTAGTACAGAGGTTTTCGATGCGATCGTACCGGAATATCTGGCAGGCCTTATTTATGGTGCAGTCTGTGAAAGCCAGGCAAGTGAGCTGGCTGCCAGACGTACAGCCATGGATGCGGCAACCAAGAATGCAGGTGAGATGATCGACCAGCTGAACCTGTATTATAACCGTGCCCGTCAGGCAAGCATCACGCAGGAGATCACGGAGATTGTTGCAGGCGCCGAGGGTGTATAAGCATCCCCGGTCTATAACGAAAATTAGAGGAGATTCATAGATGAGCGAGAAACACATTGGCGAAGTTGTGCAGGTCATCGGTCCGGTTCTGGACATCCGCTTTGCGCATGATGAACTGCCGGCACTTCTCAATGCCATTGAAATTGACAATAAAGGCGCAAAGCTGATCGTGGAAGTGGCTCAGCAGATCGGTGATAATACGGTCCGCTGCATCGCTATGAGTTCCACAGACGGTCTGGTGCGTGGCACAAAAGCAGTAGATACCGGCGGTCCGATTTCCGTTCCGGTAGGCGAAGAGTGTCTGGGCCGTGTATTTAACCTTCTCGGTGAACCGGTAGATAATCTTCCGGCACCGGAGACTAAGGAGCACTGGGCAATCCATCGTCCGGCGCCTTCCTATGAGGAGCAGACACCGGCTACAGAGATACTGGAAACAGGTATCAAAGTCGTAGACCTGATCTGTCCTTATGCAAAAGGCGGTAAGATTGGTCTGTTTGGTGGTGCAGGTGTAGGAAAAACAGTTCTTATCATGGAGCTGATCCATAATGTAGCCACTGCTCACGGCGGACTTTCCGTATTTACCGGAGTTGGAGAACGTACCCGTGAGGGAAACGACCTTTATAATGAAATGAAAGAAAGCGGTGTTATCGATAAGACAGCCCTGGTTTACGGACAGATGAACGAGCCGCCTGGAGCGCGTATGCGAGTAGGTCTTTCGGGCCTGACTATGGCAGAATATTTCCGTGATGTAAAAAATCAGGACGTGCTTCTGTTTATCGATAATATTTTCCGTTTTACACAGGCAGGTTCTGAGGTTTCTGCCCTGCTTGGACGTATGCCGTCAGCGGTAGGTTACCAGCCTACACTTGCTACAGAGATGGGTGCTCTGCAGGAGCGTATCACTTCTACAAGAAAAGGATCTATCACCTCCGTACAGGCAGTTTATGTACCGGCGGATGACCTGACAGACCCGGCTCCGGCAACTACCTTCTCACATCTGGATGCAACTACGGTACTTTCCCGTGATATTGCCAGCCAGGGTATCTATCCGGCTGTGGATCCACTGGAATCTACCAGCCGTATCCTGTCTCCGGAGGTAGTAGGAACAGAGCATTATGAGATCGCACGCCGCGTACAGCAGGTACTTCAGCGTTATAAAGAATTGCAGGATATTATTGCTATCATGGGTATGGATGAGCTTTCCGAAGAAGACAAGCTTTCTGTAAACCGTGCCCGTAAGATCCAGAGATTCCTGTCTCAGAGCTTTTCTGTGGCAGAACAGTTTACCGGTATGCCGGGACAGTATGTTCCACTGAAAGAAACTCTTCGCGGCTTCCGTATGATTCTGGACGGCGACTGTGATGAGGTTCCGGAGAGCTGTTTCCTTTTCTCCGGTACCATTGACGAAGTATTTGAAAAAGCGAAGAAGCAGTAAAGGAGGCTTTTTATGAGCACCTTTCCATTACAGATCGGAACTCCGGACGGTCTTCTCTTTGAGGGAGAAGTAGTCCGGGTAGTATGCAGAAGTATTACAGGTGACCTGGCAATTCTTGCCGGTCACTGTAATTTCTGTACAGCTCTTGGTATGGGCGAGGCTCATGTGATCCTGGAGGATGGCACCAGACGGGATGCAGCCTGCATTGGAGGCATGCTTTCGGTTATGGATGGCAAATGCAATCTTCTGGCAACTACCTGGGAGTGGAAGGAAGATATTGATGAGACCAGAGCTGAGGCAGCCAGGAAAAAGGCTGAAGAAAAACTGAGCCGTACCGGTCTCAGTGAGCAGGACTATAAGATCGCAAAAGCCAAGCTTCACAGAGCAATGGTGCGCCTGAGTGTAAAACAGTAACATTGAGGCGGGAGATTTTTTTTGGAAAAACGTAAAAACCTGGAAAAAACTGTTGACAGAAGGAATTGCGTATAGTACAATTACTCAATGTGACGTAGTGCGATGACTCCTGAGCCAAAGCCCCGGCAAAGGTGTTTTTTATCAGCGGTTTCGGACATTTCCGCGATTATCTATTTGCACTGATCACCAGGAATTATTCATTATCGCGGAATGCCGCGGTTGTACAAATTATTTAATCGTTGATAAATAACAGGAGGTAAAACCATGCAGACTTATATGGCTAATCCAGATAAAATCGAGAGAAAATGGTATGTAGTTGACGCAGAAGGCTGTACACTGGGCCGTCTGGCATCTGGTGTTGCAAGTGTATTAAGAGGAAAGAACAAACCTCAGTTTACACCGCATGTAGACACAGGTGATTACGTGATCATCGTAAACGCTGACAAGATCAAAGTTACAGGAAAGAAAATGGATCAGAAGATCTATTATCATCACTCCGATTATGTGGGCGGAATGAAAGAGACCACATTAAAAGAAATGATGGCTAAGAAACCGGAAAAGGTTGTTGAGCTGGCAGTTAAAGGCATGCTTCCGAAGGGACCTCTGGGAAGAACCATGTACAAGAAACTTTTTGTTTATGCCGGACCGGAGCACAAGCATGAGGCTCAGAAACCGGAAGTCTTAACATTTTAATGAGGAGGTAGGAAACATTGGCTAGCGCAAAATTCTACGGAACAGGAAGAAGAAAGAAATCAATCGCAAGAGTTTACCTTACACCTGGTACAGGCAAAATCACAATCAATAAAAGAGATATCGACGAGTACTTCGGTCTTGAGACCCTGAAAGTAATCGTTCGTCAGCCGCTTGCTGCTACAGAGACAGAGGGCAAATTTGACGTTCTCGTTAACGTAAAGGGTGGCGGATATACAGGACAGGCTGGTGCTATCAGACACGGCGTTGCAAGAGCACTCCTTCAGGCAGATGCTGAGTACAGACCAGTTCTTAAGGCTGCTGGATTCCTTACACGTGATCCACGTATGAAAGAGCGTAAGAAATACGGTCTCAAAGCAGCTCGTAGAGCACCTCAGTTCTCTAAACGATAATTATACGTTTCAGAACGTACAATTTCAAAAAGAATTTCAACCTCTTAGGATTTCGGTCTTGGGAGGTTTTTTGTATGTATTTTAAACAAAGATAATGGTATAATCTATATAGGTCTAGCTTGTTATTTATTATTGCAACAGATTTTCTTGGGCGCAGGAAAATCATTAAATGAACAATATGAATTTGTGTCCGTATTGCTGACACAAATTAGTTGGACGAATTATTTATAATAAGTGATTGGAGGGAAAGATATGGGCACTCAAACAAAAGGTTTTTGCAAATATTGTGGAAAAGAATATACAAGAAGTGGAATGCTTCGTCATTTGGAAGCGTGTAAAGAACGAAAAAGTAAATTAGCAATGGAAACAGGTAAGAGAAAATGTAAATATTTTCAAATTGTCATTTCTGGTAAATATGCGAAAGCGTATTGGTTAATTGTCGAAACAAGTGAGAATACTACATTAAAAGAACTAGATCGGTTTATCCGTGATATTTGGGTGGAATGCTGTGGACATCTCAGCGCTTTTACGATTCATGGGACGCAATATGAGAGTTGCCCGGTTACAGACGGATTTTGGGGAAAGCCATCAAAAAATATGAATTTCCGATTAAAAGATGTTGTGGATGTTGGGGATTCTATTTCTTACGAATATGATTTTGGTTCAACAACGGAATTGATGCTGAGCATACATAGCCGTCGTGAAGGAGAAAAAAAGAATAACGAAATTATAATTTTATCACGAAATAATCCGCCGAAAATTCTTTGCAGCAATTGTGAACAAAATGAGGCAAAGTGGGTTGATCCTGAAGGATATTATGAAGATCTGCCTTTTTGGTGTGATAAATGTTTAGATGAAGAAAATAGGGATGAAGAGGAAGAAGGTTACGAGCGGCAATTTTTATTGCCGATTTGTAATTCACCTAGAATGGGTATATGCGGATATGAAGGAAGTGATAGTTATCCGGAGCGGTTTGAGCCGGATAAACGGTAAATGAGCAGAAATGAGGTGGTATCATGAGAGATATTCTTTGCGAATTACAAGATATGAGACATCTGGATTGGGCGGCAAGAAAAATGTCACCGGGAACTCCTGGGTGTTTCCTGAAAGCATATGAAGAAGTGAATGGTAAAAGGTTATACTATAAGCTCTCTAATTATGATAGTTATCGTGGTGTCTTCGGTCATGAATATGTAAATGAATTGATTGTGAGTCGTGTAATGAATGTTTTGGGGATTCCACATGTGATGTACCAATTGATACATGCACAGATTATTCTAGATGGTAAGGAAGAGGAAACATGGATTTCTGTCTCTGAAAATTTTCGCAAAAACAATGAAGAAAAACTGGCATATGATTTATATTATGACTTGCAAAAAGAAGAAAATGAATCTCCGCTAGAGTTTGCAATTAGGAATGGTTGGGAATTATCTATGTACCAGATGTTCTGTATCGATTATTTGATTGCTAATAGAGACCGTCATGGAAGCAATTTGGAAGTGTTGCGAAATGATGAAGAAGACAGTGTGAGAATAGCTCCTTTGTTTGATCAGGGCGTATCGTTGTTGTTTTCAACATATGGTGATGAAAAACTACTTGAAAATGTAGATGTGATGAGAGATTTTCCGGTTAATAACTACATTGGAGCAAAATCTTTGGAGTATAATTTATCATTGATACCAAGAGGATATAATCTGCAGATTCATACGTTAAAAAAAGAAGATAGGGATTACATTTTCAAAGATATAAATAATATTTTGTCAGAGAAGCATATAAACAAAATTTGGGAGATGATTTGGAAAAGGTGGTGTTATTTTGAAAAAGTATGCAATCAAGAGAAATAACAGAAATAAAATTGTCGGAATTTTAAAGTATGATGAGAGAACCAAGAAATATACAATCGATATTCCGGAAGATGTTTCATATAAGGATGCCCCATTTATGATGTCGTTATTTTTAAAGAAAGGTATTCGCTCCATGAATTCTGAATGGAGTATGCGTTGGGTGCAAAGCAGAATTATTCCGAGTAGTAGACAGAACATCGGAGAAATACTTCGTGTGAATGGAATGTGTTCATATGACGAACACAAATTGCTGCTAAAAAATGAGGGAAGAAGTTGTCAGGATGAATTCTATATTGAACAGATGTAGTCGGTGAGATGTTCTGAGAAGTAATGAGAAGTCCTGCGTTTATAACGTGTATGCAACACCATATTCCAAGAATCCAGTAAAATCAAGTGTTCCAAGTTACCTAAACGATAATTCAAACCGAATATCAGAAAGAACAGTTTTCCCCGAAAACATCGAGTTTTCGGGGATTTCTTTATATTCTCATAAATCTATCAGACACCACAAAAACACACTTTTTATTTTACAATAAAAGACGTTGCTGTATAATCATAGATGAAAGGGGATATTCGTATGGAATTAAGAATACTGCGCTATTTTTTGACAGTAGCAAAAGAACAAAGTTTTACAAAAGCAGCGGAACAACTACACATCACACAGCCAACTCTATCCAGACAACTTGCAGCGTTTGAGGAAGAGCTGGGTATTGTTCTGTTTGTTCGAAAAGGGAAAAGCATTACGCTTACAGATGAGGGGATTCTGTTAAAGAGAAGGGCGTTGGAAATCCTTAATCTTGAAGAACGAACGCTGGAAGAACTAAGAGGAACGAAAGATGTGATAGAGGGAACTGTTACTTTTGGCTGCGGAGAGTTTACAACAGTAGAAACATTGGCAAAGATATGCAAGCGCTATAAAGAAAAATATCCTCTTGTTCAGATGGCGATTCATACTGCAACAGCAGATACTATATATGAGATGATGAATAAAGGTCTTGTGGATATTGCATTGTTTATGGAACCGGTAGATACAGAAGGGCTTGATTATATCAGGATTAAAGACAGTGACCATTGGGTAGTAGGCATTTGTCCTGATGATCCGCTTGCTGATAAGAAGTATATAGAGAAGAAGGAACTTTTGGATAAGCCACTTATTTTGCCGGAAAGGGTGGGGGTTCAGAGTGAACTTGCAAATTGGTTTGGGAAAGATTTTTCCAATCTTGATATTTCATTTATAAGCAATCTTGGAACAAATGCCGGTGTGATGGCGGCAAATGGACTTGGGTATCCAATATCTATTGAAGGAGCTGTAAAATATTGGCGGGAAGATATTCTTGTGCAAAGAAGGCTTTATCCGGAAATTACTGCAAACTGTGTGATTGCCTGGAGAAGAAATATTCCTTATTCGCAGGCGGTAAATAAGATGATAGAAGAAATCAATGCCTTTCTGGCATAAAAGTGAATACAATATAAGTATTGGACATAGTGTGACTATAAAGCATAAAATAGATGTGTAGGATAGAAAAATATCTTGCACATCTATTTTTGTAAAGGAGACGGATAATTATGGGAAAAAAATTAGTGGCATATTTTAGCGCAAGTGGAACAACGAGAAAAGTGGCAGAAATGATTGCTGATTATGCAAGAGCAGATTTGTTTGAGATTACACCGAAGATTCCTTATACAAAAGAGGATCTTGACTGGATGAATAAAAAATCCAGAAGCAGTGTAGAGATGAATGATAAGAAATTTAGACCAGAAGTGTTGGATGCGGATATAGACATCGATGCCTATGATGAAATCATTTTAGGATTTCCAATCTGGTGGTATGTAGCACCGACAATCGTAAATACCTTTTTGGAAAAATATAATTTCTCAGATAAAAGAATCATTTTGTTTGCTACTTCCGGTGGAAGTGGATTTGGAAATACGGTAACAGAACTGCAGATTTCTGCACCGGACAGTGTGATTACAGAAGGAAAGATTTTGAATTACGCAACGAAACAGCAAATTGCTGAATGGGCAGGAACATTATAAGATTGGAGAGATGTAATATGAAAAGAATTGTGCAGACCGCAGGAAGAAATGCATTAGAGGAATTTGCCCCACAGTTTGCCCATTTCAATGATGATGTCCTTTTTGGAGAGAACTGGAACAATCAGGATATTGATGTAAAGACGAGAAGTATTATTACGGTAGTGGCGTTGATGTCTTCCGGTATTACGGATTCTTCCTTGAAATTCCACTTACAGAATGCAAAGACACATGGTGTGACTCAGAAAGAAATTGCAGCGGTTATCACTCATGTCGCATTTTATACAGGATGGTCGAAAGGATGGGCTGTATTTAATCTGGCAAAAGAAGTGTGGAATGTAGATGAAGGTGATTTACCTTATGACGATGAAGCGATGCGGGCGCATGCAAAGAAAATGATATTTCCGATAGGAGTTCCAAACGATGAATTTGCACAGTATTTTTCGGGAAGAAGTTTTCTTGCTCCTGTCTCGACTTCTCAGGTGGGAATATTTAATGTAACATTTGAGCCGGGATGTCGAAATAACTGGCATATCCACCATGCAAAGAGTGGTGGCGGACAGATACTTATTTGTATGGCAGGGCGTGGATATTATCAGGAAGAAGGAAAAGAAGCAATAGAAATGAATCCGGGAGACTGTATAAATATTACAGCAGGTGTAAAGCGGACAGAACTGTGGAAACTCAAGAAATTGCTCTATTTACTTTTGTGCTACATTTATGTATAATGGTAGCACAAAAGGAAGTGATAAACGTGACCAGATCAGAACAGTTTGAGCAATTAGACAGACTTCTGGTCGAGCATGATGGGATGTTGCAAACCGCACAGGTAATTGCTAACGGGATTGTAAAGCCCATTTTTTATGAATATGTCAAAGAGAAAAAACTTCAACAGGTTGCCCATGGTATTTATGTCTCCGAGGATACTTGGATTGATGCGATGTTTCTGTTACATCTGCGGTGTGGTCAAGCAGTATTTTCCCATGAATCAGCATTATTTGTTACTATTCACAGTTGATTCATATCTGATTTTTAAGGAAGTCCCGTTGGGGCTTCTTTTTATTGGCATAGTGCACTATATCTAGTGGTTATATTTGTGCATATTTGTAACCACTATTA
>Ga0129308_1000436_pt1 | contig 62367 bp, 61 predicted proteins | sample L827metagenome_FD_94440 | JGI IMG/M metagenome (GOLD analysis project Ga0129308, IMG submission 94440) | Ring-tailed lemur group fecal microbial communities from Wisconsin, USA - L827 metagenome | ecosystem: Host-associated > Mammals > Digestive system > Large intestine > Fecal | place: USA...
ACTGTTGTATACTCTTAATCATAGGGAACACCTTCCTTTGTGCTATTGGTTTTGGTCGACTAATATAATAACACAAAACTGGCGTTCCCTTTTCTATGTGTCCTACAAAAATTTTACGCTAGCAGACACGGAAAGAGAATTTTATGGAAGAAGACCGAAAAATGCTTCCGCTTGCAATCAAAAGATTTTTGTCATATGATAAAGTCAGTTTATATCTTATGAGGAGGTTAATGGACATGAAGAAAAAGATTGACGTATTTGAACATACTGGAGAAATCCTGAAAGGGGTCAGAAACGGCGTTCTGATCACTTCAAAAGCGGGAGACAAAGTAAATTCCATGACAATTTCCTGGGGAATGATGGGAATTGAGTGGGGAAAACCGGTGTTTATCACAGTGATCCGGGAAGGTCGTTTTACCAGAGAAATCCTGGAAAAGAACGGAGAATTTACAGTGAACATTCCTCTGGATGACAGCCAGAAAAAGGCGCTTGGCTTCTGCGGTTCAAAATCAGGCCGTGATACAGATAAAATAAAAGAACTGGGTCTGACCCTGGAAGAGCCGGAAAGTATTTCCGTTCCCGGGATCAGAGAATTTCCACTGACTCTGGAATGCCGCGTTGTGTATAAGCAGCTGCAGGATATCGAAGCAATGGATGCGGAAACAGTTGAGAAATTTTACCCTCAGAATGTGGACAGCACCTTTACCGGATCCAACCGTGATGTGCATGTGGCATATTACGGAGAGATCGTAAATGCATATGTAATTGAATAAAACTTTTTCTGAAGAGAAGAGCGATTGACAGAAATCAATAGAAAACGGTATTTGCACACTTCCTTTTGGGTTACATAAAATATACAGTAACCAAGAAAAAAGAAAGGATTTGTTCATGGAAAATTATCCTATGAATCGTTCCTGCGGCCGGCCCTACCATGCAACCTGTGGTATGGCAAAAGTTCAGCCGCCTGTTGCTTCCTGCCGCTGTGAGGCAGAACGGAACAGGCAGTCCTGTGCCTGCCGGCTTCCAGGTACGGTAACAAAAAATGCTGAAATGTACACGCATGCAGATCATTTGGAACCTGCCATGGCATATGTTCCCTGTCAGCAGTTTACCAATACCTATGATCTTTGTTATGCGTTAAATGCCGGAACGATTTTTCCACAGTTATGCAAGCCATTTTGCGGGAAGCGAGGTGGCCAGAGATGATGTATCAAAATGCCTGTTCAAAAGCCCGGCTTCTTCAGCAGATCAACGAGGTAAGCTTTGCAATTGATGACCTGCTCCTCTATCTTGACACGCACCCATGCTGTGAAAAGGGAATGGCTCTTTATCGAGATTATACAGAAAAGCGGAAAAAACTTATGAAAGAGTATGCCCAGTGCTATGGCCCTCTTACCATCGATGATGCGATAGAAAATAGTGCGGATACCTGGAAATGGATGGAACAGCCATTTCCGTGGGAAAGGGAAGGAGGGTGCAGATAGTATATGTGGAATTATGAAAAAAGACTGCAGTATCCGATCAATATCAAGACACCGAATGCCAAGATCGCTCAGTATATTATGAGTCAGTATGGCGGACCGGATGGAGAGATCGGCGCGTCTCTTCGTTATCTTTCTCAACGTTTTGCCATGCCTAACCGGATGGCAACGGCTGTTCTGAATGATGTGGGTACTGAAGAACTGGCTCATTTGGAAATGGTTTCCACCATCGTCCATCAGCTTACCCGTGATCTTTCTATGGAGGAAATTGAGAAAAGTGGTTTCGGTCCCTATTATATTGACCATACAGTAGGCATCTGGCCTCAGGCAGCAGGTGGAATTCCATTTAATGCCTGCGAATTTCAGAGCAAAGGCGACCCGATAACAGATCTTTTTGAAGACCTTGCAGCAGAACAGAAAGCCCGGGCAACCTATGACAACATCCTTCGCGTGGTGCGGAATATTCCGGAGATCGCAGATCCGATCCGTTTCCTGCGTGCAAGGGAAGTGGTTCACTTTCAAAGGTTCGGTGAAGCTCTCAGAAGCGTTCAGGAACAACTGGATTCCAAAAACTTTTATGCCTTTAATCCGGATTTTGATATGCCATGTGAAGCTTCCTGCAAAAATAACTGAATTCAGGATTCCCCGGTTTAACAGCCGGGGATTTTTTGAGATTTCATCGAAATTCGTTGCCTTACATTACAGAAAAATGCTACAATAAAGGAAGATATTTCAGCATTGATACAAGGAGACGTGCCATGATATTAACAGAAGATAAAAAATATACCATGTCCCTGGAGATGGAGGATCGTGAGAGCACTACAGGGCTTACCAGCAAAAATATTGAACTGGAATTTTCCAATAAGGAGCTGCTTCATGCAGTCGTTACCTGTGGAATGCCGATACAGAGAATGACAGCCGGATTTTTTTCAAAAAAAAGACTGGAGCTTACTTATAAGCTTTTTCTGGCGGAAACAGCTCTTGACACAGAAGGCGACAGGATAAAAAAAGCGAAGCGCATTGCATATCTGGACTCTTCAGAAAAAAGTGTAATGTCTTATTATATGGGAATGTTTCTTACGAAGCTGATCAGTAAAAGAATGTATGATACGGATTATCTGACCCATCTGAATCTGATCGAAAAAGCAGACGGAGATGGATTTATTGATTTTTTTAACAGTGAATGGCGTCCTGATATGATCGGACTTCAGGAGGCTGATCAGGCATGGAGTGTGTGGGAGGCAAAAGGCGGCAGCAACCGGAGAGAGCAGGCATTGAAAAAAGGCAGCCAGCAGGCAGCAGCCATCGCATCTATTAATGGGAAAATCCCTTCACCGGCAGCAGTCTGCATGACCTATTACGATCACGGATTTCTCTGTGGAGTGATAAGAGAACCGGAAAAAACAGAAGAAAAACACAGGGAAGAGGTTCGCTTTGCAGAGGAGGATTTTTTCCGGGCATATTATAAGCCAATCTGCGAATTATTTACTGAGCAGGGAACAAGGCTTCATTTTCATGATAAAAACGCGGAAATTTCCGTAGCGGTTCCTTATTTTCCGGATGGGAAAAAAGACGAGGAGGAGCGAATGATCCATGTGGGAATGGCAAGAGAGCTTCTTTTCAGTCTTATGGAAAATGATTACAAAAAACTGACAGCAGACAGAAAAAAACTACTGGGAATTTCCTGCCCGGAAGGGGCTTTTATGGGCAGTGACGGGATTTATATCCGATAAAAATATAAAATCTGGAACAGAGCCGGATTTTTTTCATAGGATAAACAAAAAAGGTTCTTTATTATGACATATGCTTCCTATGAAAAAGTAGTTGGTATGATCCGGGATATTCGAAGTGGAGGTTCCTGCTGTTCCATTGTGATATCTGTGGATACGGAAGGCGAGATCGTGAATTTTGTGGTGTCACCGGATACAATAGTGGTGGATAATATAAGGCTGAGGAGGGGGATGCGGGTGGCTGCTTTCTATGATACCAGCCTTCCTGCCCCGGCAATTTTTCCGCCCCAGTATCAGGCAGAGCTGATCACATCTCTGCGAAACGGGCAGGATGTGACCCTGAAATTTTTTGATGATTCACTGACGGCAGAAGATCAGTCTCTGAAGCTGAATATTTCTCCGCTGACAAATATCCGGACGCTGAACGGACAGAGGTTTATGTGTACGCCGGAAAGTCAGGAGCTTCTGGTCTATTATGGATCTGTGACCAAAAGTATTCCTCCTCAGACAGCTCCTCAGAGGATCATTGTTATGTGTCCGACCCAGTAAAGGTTTTTCCATAAAAAATGCATGAATCTGTAAGATAAGGAAATACTCTCCTGTATGAAGATCAGGAGGTGTTTTTTGTGGAAGATGATACCATTAAACTGTTAAGAGAGTGTAATGCCGGGATAAAAATGGGTGTTTCCTCGCTGGAGGATGTGCTGGGGCATGTGACGGACAGTAACCTGCGAAAACTGATACTGAAAAGTATGGAAACACATTCCAGACTGGGAGATACGACGCATGAATATCTGCTTTCCTTTCATGATGAAGGGAAGGAACCGCCGGTTATGGCAAAGATGATGTCCTGGGTAAAAACAAACATGAAATTTGAGGATGATGATCCGGATCGTGCTGCGGCAGACCTTCTTACAGATGGATGCAATATGGGAGTGAAATCCCTGTACCAGTATCTGCACCAGTATCCGAAGGCGGAAGAAAAGGTAAAAAAGCTTGCAGAAGATGTGATAAAGGCAGAAGAGACTCTGATAAAAGAACTGCATGAATATCTTTGAGAGAAGATTCAATAAAAGAGCTTGAGAGATATACAGAAAATGTCAGGAAGCATGAAAAAAGCTTCCTGACATTTTTGGTATTGTATGGCAATATTTGCCGATTGTGGTATACTACAATTATATATCCTGCTGAATAGTCCAGGCTGTTTCAGGGGGGATTAGTGTTATATAGTTGTAAAATTAATTTTGAAATTACACGAATTTGTGGCTGATTATAATCATAACAAATGCGTGAAAAAAGGAGGAAAATCATGGACAAATTCATATTACACTCCGAATATCAGCCCACCGGAGACCAGCCTCAGGCAATTGAGAAACTTGTGAAGGGTTTTAAAGAAGGCAATCAGTTTGAAACCTTACTTGGCGTTACCGGTTCCGGCAAGACATTTACTATGGCAAATGTGATCAAAGAATTGAATAAGCCAACTCTGGTCCTTGCCCATAATAAAACTCTGGCTGCACAGCTGTATGGAGAGTTTAAAGAATTTTTCCCCAATAACGCGGTGGAATATTTTGTGTCCTATTACGATTATTATCAGCCGGAGGCTTATGTTCCTTCCACTGATACCTATATTGCCAAAGATGCTTCTACCAACGATGAGATCGATAAACTGCGACTCTCGGCCACAGCTGCGCTCTGTGAACGCAGGGATGTGATCGTGGTTTCTTCGGTCTCCTGTATTTACGGTCTGGGAGCACCGCAGGAGTTCTTTGATATGATGATTTCCCTGCGCCCGGGAATGGAAAAAGACAGAGACGAGGTGATACGTCAGCTGATCGATATCCAGTATACAAGAAATGAAATGGATTTTCACAGAGGTACCTTCCGGGTAAAGGGGGATGTGCTGGAGATTTTTCCTGCCAATGCCACTGACCGTGCCGTGCGGGTTGAGTTTTTTGGCGATGAGATCGAGCGAATTACAGAAATTGACGTGCTTACCGGTGAGATTAAAAATGAACAGAGCCATGCAGCTATTTTCCCGGCTTCACATTATGTTGTGCCTCAGGAGCAGATCAAAAAAGCTACAGATGCAATTCTTGCAGAGATGAAAGAGCAGGTGGATTATTTTAAAAGTGAGGACAAGCTGATCGAAGCCCAGAGAATTGCAGAACGAACAAACTTTGATGTGGAAATGATGAAGGAAACCGGTTTTTGTTCCGGAATTGAAAACTATTCCCGACATCTGACAGGACTGGCTCCCGGACAGCCGCCGTATACCCTTATGGATTATTTTAAGGATGATTTTCTTCTTATTATTGATGAGTCCCATAAAACAGTATCACAGGTAGGCGGAATGTATGCCGGAGATCAGAGCAGAAAACAGACACTGGTGGATTATGGCTTCCGTCTGCCCTCTGCCAAGGATAACCGACCTTTGAGTTTTGAGGAATTTGAGGGAAAACTGGATCAGGTGATGTTTGTTTCTGCTACTCCGGGAGTTTATGAGGCAGAGCATGAACTGCTTCGGGCAGAACAGATCATCCGTCCTACGGGGCTCCTTGATCCGAAGGTGGAGGTACGTCCGGTGGAAGGTCAGATCGATGACCTGATAGGAGAGGTAAATAAAGAAGTTGAAAAGGGACATAAGATCCTGATCACTACGCTGACGAAGAGAATGGCGGAGGATCTGTCTGCCTATATGAAAGACGTGGGAATCCGCGTACGCTATCTTCATTCAGATATCGATACGCTGGAACGGGCGGAGATCATCCGGGATATGCGCCTGGATGTGTTTGACGTGCTGGTGGGCATCAACCTTTTGAGAGAAGGTCTGGATATTCCCGAGATTACTCTTGTGGCGATTCTGGATGCCGATAAGGAGGGATTTCTGCGTTCAGAGGTTTCTCTGATCCAGACCATTGGACGAGCTGCCAGAAACAGCGAGGGTCATGTGATCATGTATGCGGATGTGATGACAGATTCCATGAAAAATGCGATCCGGGAGACGGAGCGCCGCCGTGCAATCCAGGAAGCGTATAACAAAGAACATGGAATTACGCCTACCACTGTTAAAAAAGCAGTCCGCGATCTGATCACAGTATCCAAAGCAGTTGCAGAAACAGAAGTGAAGCTGAAAAAGGATCCGGAATCCATGAGCCGTAAAGAATTGATGAAGCTGATCGCGCAGGTCGAGAAACAAATGCGCGCTGCGGCTGCGGATCTGAATTTCGAGCAGGCGGCAGAGCTGAGGGACAAGATGCTGGAACTGAAGAAAAACCTTCAGGAACTGGATGTCTGACTGCAGAACAAAACCCTGCATGTTTAAGTAAAAAGAGATTTTTTCTTGCCTTCTTCTCTTTACAGTGATAAAATGAAAAAGTGATTTTATGGCGAAGGAGAAGAAATATGAAATTTTCAAAAAGGCTGGACAGATTTGGCGATGAGATTTTTGCAGCTCTGAACAATCGGCGGATGGAGCTGGAAAAGCAGGGAATGAAGATTTATAATATGAGTGTGGGAACTCCGGATTTTACCACTCCGGATTACATAAAAAAAGCACTTGCAGAGGCTGCCCTGGATGATGAGAACTGGAAGTACAGTCTGCGGGATCTTCCCGAACTTCTGGAGGCAGTGTGTGATTATTACGAGAAACGTTTTCAGGTGAAGATCACTCCGGATATGGTGATGTCTGTATATGGAAGCCAGGAGGGAATGGGGCATCTGGGAATGGCGCTCTGTGACGAAGGGGATATTGTATTGCTTCCGGATCCCTGTTATCCGGTTTTTGCAGCAGGAAGTCTGATGGCAGGAGCAGAGCCTTACTATTATCCTCTGACAGAGGAACATGATTTTCTTCCATATGTAAAGGGGATTCCGGAAGAAATAGCGCGAAAGGCAAAGTATATGGTGGTCTCTCTTCCTTCTAATCCGGTGGGGAGCATTGCCACTCCGGGACTTTATGAAGAAATCGTGGAATTTGCCGGAAAATATGATATTCTGATTATTCATGATAATGCTTACAGTGATATCATTTTTGATGGAGCAGAAGGAGGCAGCTTTCTGGCAACGCCGGGAGCCGGTGAGGTTGGTGTGGAATTTTTCAGCCTTTCCAAATCCTTTAATATAACTGGTGCAAGGATCAGCTTTCTGATCGGTCGTCCGGACGTGATCGCAGCCCTCAGAAAACTGAGAAGTCAGATTGATTTTGGAATGTTTCTTCCTGTGCAGAGAGCTGCAATTGCAGCGTTAAGAGGCCCGCTGGAAGGAGTCAGAGAGCAGTGCCGGTTGTATCAGGAAAGAAGAGATACTTTATGTGAGGGACTTCGCAGTATAGGCTGGCAGTTTCCGAATGGCAAAGGAACCATGTTTGTCTGGGCGAAGCTTCCGGATGGAAGGACAGACAGTATGGCCTTTTGTATGGAACTGATGGAAAAAGCCGGAGTGATCGTGACGCCGGGAGCCAGTTTTGGGCCTCATGGGGAAGGATATGTGCGCTTTGCGCTGGTACTTCCTCCGGAAAAAATAAAAGAAGCAGTTGATTCGATCCGAAGAAGCGGAATGTAAATAAAGAGATGGTCAATCCCTCTGTTTTTAGAAAATACAGTTTGTTGAAAACTGATATTTTTGGAAAAACAGAGGGATTTTTCGTGACGAAGTTCCTGGTATGTGTTAAACTAATATAATGACTGATAAATCATTTTATACGGGGCACGAAAAATTACAGGTTAGAATAGGAACTTTAAAGGGAGTCTCTTCCTATCAGAGAGACTTAAGGGAGAAAGAAGAAAATGAACGATGTTCTGAATCAGATGCAGGTCAGTATTTTTGTTACTGACCCGGATACAGACGAGATTCTGTTTATGAACGAGAAGATGAAAAAGGATTATCAGATTTCTGAACCGGAAGGAAAAAAATGCTGGGAGGTTCTTCAGGTTGGGGAAAAAGGGCGCTGCAAATTCTGCAGGATACCGGAACTTTTTGAGAAAACAAAAAAGAACGATGTGATAAAGTGGCGCGAGGATAATCTGAAGCTGGGCAAAACATTTGAAAATTTCGACAGTGTGATCCTGTGGAACGGAAAACCTGCTCATATGCAGCAGTCTTACGATATTACAGGGATGCTCCAGCTTACAGAATCTGCGGTAAGAGATTCCCTTTGCGATGTGTGGAACAGGGCAAACGGTAAAAAGCTTCTGGAAGAAAGAATCGAGAAGCTGACAGGAACGCAATCCTGTGTACTTATGATTCTTGATATTACCAAGCTGGGACACATCAATGAATTTTTTGGATTGTCTGAAGGCGATTATGTGCTGAAAGAAATCAGCAGCTATCTGAACAGTCAGATAGAAAAACCGGATTTTATGTTTCGCCTGAGCGGAGATGAATTTGTCATGGTGTTCTTTGATAAAAGCGTAAAGGACATTTCACGAAAAGCTCTGGAATGGCGGACGAAAGAATGTATGAGGAGAAACTCCGAAAACGAAAAAATGAGAGTCTTGCCCGTCGTGAAGAAATCAGTCTGAATACACGGGATCGGGAAAAAAAGATGGAGTATCCTTCGGAATATCTGTATGAGGCACTGGTGCAGAGTACAGACGATTATGTGTATATCTGTAATATGAAAACAGGGATTTTTCAGTATACTCCGGCGCAGGTAAAGGCTTTTGATCTCCCGGGAGAGGTAGTGTCCTCCCCTCTTATCTACTGGAAGAATATTGTGCATCCGGATGACTGGGATCGTTTTTATAAATCCAATATGGAAATCGGAGAAAATAAAAGAGATGCCCATTATGTGGAATTTCGGGCAAAACAGAGAAACGGAGAATATGTATGGCTTCGCTGCCGGGGACATCTGATCCGGGATGAATATGGGAATCCTGCGCTTTTTGGCGGGATCATGCACCGGATGGGCGGCCAGAATAAGATCGATCCGCTGACACAGCTTTTTAACTATCATGTGTTTACCAGACGCATCAGCCAGGGAATTGAAAACACAGAAATGGAAAGAATGGCGGTTGTGATTCTGGATATTGATAATTTCCGGCAGTTTAATGAGATGTACGGAAGAAAGAAAGGGGACCGGATCCTCTGCACCATGGCGCATTGTATACAGGCACTGCTGCCGGAGAATGCAGGTATCTTCCGAATGGATAATGACCGTATGGGAATTCTTATGGCAAATGCCGGAGTGGCAGATGTTCAGATGCTTTTTGCCGACATTCGGAAAAACCTCTGGAAGATAAAAGAGTGGAAGAGCTATAAAATGGAAGTTCATTTTTCAGCCGGCTGTTCTGTTTATCCGGATGATGGAGAGACGGTGGACGAGTTATGTCAGTATGCAGATTATGCTCTGCAGCATGCGAAGGAACAGGGAAAGAACCGTCTTGTGATATTTACCGAGGAGATCCTTCAAAGAAAAAATTATACTCTGGAACTGATCAGGAAGCTGAGAAGCGCTGTGAATCAGAAGTTCAGGGGCTTTTATGTGAATTATCAGCCGCAGGTTTCAGGCCGGACCGGAGAGATTATAGGTGCAGAAGCGCTGGCACGCTTTCGGGATGGAGAAGGAAATATGATTTCTCCGGCAGAGTTTGTTCCGGTGATGGAAGCAGAGGGAATGATTTATGGAATGGGATTGTGGATTCTGAGAAAATCCATTCAGGCGGCAAAAAAATGGATCGCCCTGAAACCGGATTTTTCGATAAGTGTAAATGCTTCTGCCCTTCAGCTGATGGAGGATTTCTACATACCGGATGTGATCCGTATTCTTAAAGAAGAAGCATTTCCACCTGAGAATCTGGTGATAGAACTGACGGAAAGCAATACAGTTCAGAATCTGGATATTTTCAGAGACAAGTATGAGCTTTTGAGAAAAATGGGAATCCGGGTGGCCATGGACGATTTTGGCACAGGATATTCTTCTCTGGAGTTCTTGAAAAAAGCGCCGATCGATTTTGTGAAGATTGACAGGAGCTTTGTGAAGGATATTTTATCCAGCAGATATGATTCCACTTTTATCAACTTTATTGTTGCCATCTGCCATGATGTAAATATCAAGGTATGTCAGGAAGGGGTAGAGACAGAAGAAGAATATCTGCTTTTAAAAGAAATGGATCTTGACTGTATCCAGGGATATTATTTCGGAGCGCCGGTAGAGGAAAACGTGATCACTGAGAAACTGAAGGCATGATATTATAGAAGAAGAATATATATAGAATACAGACATGGCAGAAAACAGACTTCTGCAGTGTCTGTATTTTTTTGCCGAAGAAGAAAGATTTTCATAAAAAATACTTCTTATCCCTTGACAAAAGATTTTAACGGTGCTATCTTAACAATGTAGATGTTAGCACTCCTTGAAATTGAGTGCTAACAAATAGAAGGAAAGGAGCTGAGGGCGTGGAAGATAATTTGACAGACCGCAAAAAGAAAATTTTAAAAGCGATCATCAAAACCTATATGGAAACAGGCGAACCGGTTGGTTCCAGAACTATTTCCAAATATACAGATCTGAATGTCAGCTCAGCGACGATCCGAAATGAAATGTCTGACCTGACAGATCTGGGTTACATTGTACAGCCGCATACATCAGCCGGCAGAATTCCTTCTGATAAAGGCTATCGGCTATATGTAGATGAGCTGATGCAGGAAAAGGAAGATGAGATCGAAGAGATACGTAATCTGATGATCGAGAAGACAGACAAGATGGAAAAGGTCCTGAAAAAAGTGGCCAGAGTTCTTGCTTCAAACACCAATTACGCAACGATGATCTCAGTTCCCCAGTACAGCGGAAGCAAGCTGAAATTTATCCAGCTTTCCCGGGTCAATGAACTGCAGCTGGTGGCTGTAGTGGTCTGTGAGGGAAATGTGATCCGGAACCAGATCATAGATCTTGACGAGGAGATGGATGATGAGACGATCCTGAAGCTGAACTTGCTTTTGAACACCAACCTGAACGGTCTTCCTATTCAGGATATCAATCTGGGAATGATCGCAAGGCTGAAGGAACAGGCAGGGATTCACAGCGGACTTGTTGCAAGAGTATTGGATGCTGTTGCGGCAACTATTCAGGTAGACGAGGATGACCTGGAAATCTATACTTCAGGTGCGACAAACTTCTTTAAGTATCCGGAGCTTTCTGACAAGCAGAAAGCCACTGAGCTGATTTCGACCTTTGAAGAAAAACAGCAGCTTGCAGATCTTGTAAAGGAACACATGGCAGATTCCGAAAATACCGGGGTTCAGGTGTATATCGGAGATGAGCTTCCGATCCCTACGATGAAGGACTGCAGCGTAGTAACTGCAACTTATGAGCTGGGAGAGGGAATGCATGGTACGATTGGTATTGTAGGACCGAAGCGAATGGATTACGAAAATGTTGTAAACAATCTGAAAACCCTGAAGGTTGAACTGGATCAGGTATTCAGAAAGAATAAAAAAGAGAATGATGACAGCCAGTAGGTGAAGATAGAAAGGTGGTAGAAAAAGCGTGGCAGAAGAAATGAAAAACACGTCTGAGGTACAGGAGGAAACAGAACAGACTGCTTCTGAAAACGAAACTGTAACAGAGGTGCAGGAGGATTCACCGGAAGCCACAGCCGGAGAGGAAGCTTCTGAAGAAACTTCAGAAGAAAAGGAAACAGCAGAAGAAAAAACAGAAGGTAAAACCAAGACATCTTTTTTCGGTAAAAAGAAAAAAGACAAAAAGGATCAGCAGATCGAAGAACTGACAGATCGTCTGAAACGCAGCATGGCAGAGTTTGACAACTTCCGTAAGCGTACAGAAAAAGAAAAGTCAGGTATGTATATCGTGGGAGCAAAAGAGATTATTGAAAATATGCTTCCGGTAGTTGATAATTTTGAGAGAGGTCTTGCACAGGCTCCTGAAGGAGACGCCTTTGCCGAAGGCATGCAGATGATCTACAAACAGCTTATGACAACACTGGAAGGGCTGGGCGTAGAAGTGATCGAAGCGGTAGGCAAAGAATTTGATCCGGATTTCCACAATGCAGTGATGCATGTGGAGGATGAAGAAGCCGGCGAGAATATTATTGTAGAAGAATTTCAGAAGGGCTACACCTATAAAGGATTCGTAGTCAGACACAGTATGGTAAAGGTTGCTAATTAAGGAGGATAAATTATCATGGGAAAAATTATTGGTATTGACTTAGGAACAACAAACAGCTGCGTAGCAGTTATGGAAGGTGGACAGCCCACCGTTATCGCAAATACAGAAGGAGCAAGAACAACACCGTCTGTAGTTGCTTTCACAAAAACAGGCGAGCGTCTGGTAGGTGAGCCTGCAAAACGTCAGGCAGTTACCAATGCAGAAAAGACAATTTCTTCTATTAAAAGAGAAATGGGCTCCGATTATCGTGCAACAATCGATGATAAGAAATATTCTCCGCAGGAGATTTCAGCTATGATCCTTCAGAAACTGAAAAAAGATGCGGAAGGATATCTTGGAGAAAGCGTAACAGAAGCAGTTATCACTGTACCGGCATATTTCAATGACGCACAGCGTCAGGCAACCAAGGATGCAGGTAAAATTGCAGGACTTGATGTAAAACGTATCATCAACGAGCCTACAGCAGCAGCTCTGGCATATGGTCTTGACAACGAAAAAGAGCAGAAGATCATGGTATACGACCTTGGCGGCGGTACTTTCGATGTTTCCATCATTGAGATCGGTGATGGTGTTATCGAGGTTCTTTCTACAGCAGGTAACAACCGTCTTGGCGGTGATGACTTTGACCAGAAGATCACAGACTACATGCTTGCTGAGTTCAAGAGAGCTGAGGGCGTAGACCTTTCCAATGACAAGATGGCTCTTCAGAGACTGAAAGAAGCAGCTGAAAAAGCAAAGAAAGAGCTTTCTTCCGCAACAACAACAAACATTAACCTTCCGTTCATTACTGCTACAGCAGAAGGACCGAAGCATTTCGATATGAACCTTACAAGAGCAAAATTTGATGAACTGACACATGATCTTGTTGAGAAGACTGCAGAGCCGGTACGCCGTGCACTTTCTGATGCTGGTATCAGCGCTTCTGAGCTTGGTCAGGTACTTCTGGTAGGCGGATCTACACGTATCCCGGCAGTACAGGACAAAGTAAAACAGATCACAGGCAAAGAGCCGAGCAAATCTCTGAACCCGGATGAGTGTGTTGCACTTGGTGCTTCCGTACAGGGTGGTAAGCTTGCAGGTGATGAAGGCGCAGGCGATATCCTTCTTCTGGATGTTACTCCGCTGTCTCTTTCTATTGAGACCATGGGCGGAATCGCAACTCGTCTGATCGAGAGAAACACAACAATCCCGACAAAGAAGAGCCAGATCTTCTCTACTGCAGCAGATAACCAGACAGCTGTAGATATCAACGTAGTACAGGGTGAGCGTCAGTTTGCAAGAGATAACAAATCCCTTGGACAGTTCCGTCTGGATGGAATCCCGCCGGCACGTCGTGGTGTTCCGCAGATCGAGGTTACCTTTGATATTGATGCCAACGGTATTGTAAATGTATCCGCTAAGGATCTTGGAACCGGAAAAGAGCAGCATATCACAATTACAGCAGGTTCCAATATGTCTGATTCCGAGATCGACAAGGCTGTCAAAGAAGCAGCAGAGTTCGAGGCTCAGGATAAGAAACGTAAAGAAGCGATCGACACAAGAAACAACGCAGACTCTATGGTATTCCAGGTTGAGAACGCGCTGAAAGAAGCCGGTGACAAACTGGATGTAAATGACAAGGCAGCTGTAGAGGCTGATCTGAACGCACTGAAAGACCTTCTTTCCCAGACTGCAAATGCAGAGCTGACAGATGCACAGGTTGCTGACATCAAGGCAGCACAGGAGAAGATGATGGAAAGCGCTCAGAAACTGTTCCAGAAGATGTATGAGCAGACACAGCAGGGCGGCGGTCAGGCTGGTCCGGACATGGGCAGCATGGGAGGCGGAGCTTCCCAGGGCGGAAATGAAGCCGGATACGGTGACGATGTAGTAGACGCAGACTATAAAGAAGTCTGATAGAAAGCATAGGAAAGAGAAACAATGGCTGATAAAAGAGATTACTATGAAGTCCTGGGGGTTGCCAAAAACGCCAGTGACGCGGAACTGAAAAAAGCATATCGAAAATTAGCCAAGAAATATCACCCGGATGTAAATCCGGGTGATAAAGATGCTGAGGCAAAATTTAAAGAGGCCACAGAGGCATACGGCATTTTAAGTGATCCGGATAAAAGAAGACAGTATGACCAGTTTGGTCATGCGGCCTTTGAAAACGGCGGAGGCGGTGCAGGCGGCTTCGGCGGATTTGACTTTAGCGGCGCGGATATGGGAGATATCTTTGGCGATATTTTCGGTGACCTGTTCGGCGGCGGAAGCAAGAGACGGGCAAACAACGGCCCAATGAGAGGCGCAAATCTCCGTGCACGGGTAAATATCACCTTTGAGGAGGCTGTATTTGGCTGTGAAAAGGAACTGGAGATCGTTCTGAAGGATGAGTGTACAGTTTGTCATGGAACCGGGGCAAAACCTGGAACACAGCCGGTAACCTGTCCGAAGTGTAACGGCGAGGGGCAGATTGTCTATACCCAGCAGTCCATGTTCGGTATGGTCCGTAATGTACAGACCTGTCCGGAGTGCGGCGGTTCCGGAAAAGTGATCAAAGAAAAATGTACCTCCTGTCGGGGAACTGGCTATACCTCTTCCAGAAAGAAGATTCAGGTATCTATTCCGGCAGGTATCGATAACGGACAGAGTATCCGCATCCGTGAAAAAGGAGAGCCGGGAACGAACGGCGGTCCGAGAGGAGACCTTCTTGTGGAGGTAAATATTGCCCGTCACCCGATCTTCCAGAGACAGGATATGAATATTTTCTCTTCGGCACCGATTACTTATGCACAGGCTGCTCTGGGCGGAGATGTCCATATCAGCACTGTGGACGGAGATGTGGTGTATGAAGTGAAGCCGGGAACTCAGACAGATACCCGTATCCGTCTGAAGGGCAAAGGTGTTCCGTCACTGAGAAACAAAAATGTACGTGGAGATCATTATGTGACTCTTGTGGTTCAGGTTCCTACCAATCTGAACGAAGAGGCAAAAGAAGCTCTGCGCAGGTTTGATGAGGCATGTGGAAACAGAGAAGCAGAGCCGAAAAGCGGATCCGGTGAAAAATCAGAAAAGAAGAAAAAGAGCTTTATGGATAAGCTGAAGGAAACATTTGAAGACTGATCCATATCCGGATGAAAACGGGAATCACAGAAACTTTTAAGGAAAAGAGGGAAATCCTCTTTTCTTTTTTTGTGCTTTCGTGTATGATAAAATGCGAGGTAGTAGAAGTATAACAACATGAAGCGTTATATTTTAAGATAAAACAGGAGAATTTGTTATGAAGTGGAAAAAATTTAAAATAAAAACAATTACAGATGCAGAGGATATCATTATCAGCACCCTGTATGACATTGGCCTGGAGGGTGCACAGATTGAGGATAATGTGCCTCTTACCGCTTTGGAAAAGGAGCAGATGTTTGTGGATATCCTCCCTCAGATGCAGGAGGATGACGGAACTGCCTATCTTAGCTTTTTTGTAGAGGAAACAGAAGATGGAAAGCTTCTCAGAAACGGTGAGGAGACAGATGCACAGACGATCCTTGAAGAAGTACGGGAGGAACTGGACGGACTTCGCTCCTTTATGGAAATTGGTGAGGGCAGCATTGAGGTAGATGAAACGGAAGACATCGACTGGATCAATAACTGGAAACAGTATTTCAAACAGTTCTATGTGGATGATATCCTGATTGTTCCTTCCTGGGAAAAAGTAAAGGAAGAAGACAGGGACAAGATGATCCTTCATATTGATCCGGGAACTGCTTTTGGTACAGGAATGCATGAGACAACCCAGCTGGTGATCCGTCAGCTGAAGAAATATGTGAAAGATGGCTGTGAGCTTCTTGATGTGGGAACCGGAAGCGGAATCCTTGGAATTACAGCTCTGAAGCTTGGTGCAGGTCATGTAGTAGGAACTGATCTGGATCCCTGTGCAGTTCCGGCTGTTCAGGAGAATAAAGAGGCAAATCAGATCCCGGATCAGGATTTTGACATGATGATCGGAAATATCATTGATGACAGAGAAGTGCAGGATCAGGTGGGATATGAGAAGTATGATATCGTAGCGGCCAATATTCTGGCAGACGTTCTGGTACCGCTGACACCGGTGATCGTCCATCAGATGAAAAAAGGCGCTTATTATATTACTTCCGGAATCCTTGATGTAAAAGAAACTGTAGTAACTGAGGCTGTAAAGAACGCAGGACTGACTCTTGTCGAGGTGACAAAGCAGGGAGAATGGGTATCTGTCACAGCCAGAAAGGACTGATTCATGCAGAGGTTTTTTGCAGAACCACATCAGATAGATGAAACGGCTCATCAGATTCATATCACAGGGACAGATGTCAATCATATTGTTCATGTACTGAGGATGAAACCAGGTGATGAGCTGTGGATCAGTGACGGAGAAAAGAAGGAATATCACTGCCGGATCGAAACTGCAGATGAGGACGAGGTATGCCTTCATATTTTGTATGCCCAGGAACCGGATTATGAACTGCCAAATAAGCTTTATCTTTTCCAGGGGCTTCCGAAATCAGACAAGATGGAGCTGATCATTCAGAAAGCGGTGGAACTGGGAGCTTTTGAGATCATTCCGGTAGAAACAAAAAGATGTGTGGTCCGTCTGGACGGCAAAAAAGCGGCAAAAAAAGTAGAGAGATGGCAGCAGATCGCGGAAAGTGCCGCCAAGCAGTCAAAAAGGATGCGGGTTCCTTCTGTACATCCGGTTATGACCTACCGGGAAGCCCTTGCTTATGCCGGAGCGCTGGACATCTGTCTGATTCCCTATGAGCTTGCAAAAGGTATGACAGAGACAAAAGAGACTATAAGCAGGATCCGGCCGGGACAGTCGGTCGGGATTTTTATCGGACCGGAGGGAGGCTTCGAGGAGGCAGAGGTGGAAGCTGCGATAAAAGCAGGCGCATCCCCGATCACTCTGGGAAGACGGATCCTGCGGACGGAAACAGCTGGTCTTGCGATTCTTTCCGTACTGATGTTTCAGCTGGAACAGCCGTCATGATAAATTTTCAGGATATTGTGAAAATAAAGGGAGTATAGATTGAGCATGGAAGTATATTTTGATAATTCCGCAACGACCAGATGTTATGATTCTGTAAAAGAAATTGTTATAAGAACCATGACAGAAGATTTTGGAAACCCTTCTGCCATGCATCTGAAGGGCGTAGAGGCGGAAAAATATGTAAAGGATTCTGCGGCAAAACTGGCACGGATCCTGAAAGTACAGGAAAAAGAGATTTTATTTACCTCCGGAGGAACAGAATCGGATAACCTTGCGCTGATCGGTGCGGCAATGGCAAATAAGCGAAGTGGAAACCACATCATCACAACTGCAGTGGAACACCCCGCAGTCAGCCAGCCGGCTCTGTTTCTGCAGGAGCAGGGATTTGAGGTTACGTATCTTCCGGTGGATAACCGGGGAGTCGTGAAGCTGGACGCGCTGGAAGCAGTCCTTCGTCCGGATACCATACTGGTCTCTGTGATGTATGTAAATAATGAAGTGGGGGCAGTCATGCCTGTGGAGGAGATCGGCAGGCGTATTCGGGAAAAGAGTCCGAAAGCTCTGTTTCATGTAGATGCGATCCAGGCATTTGGCAAATACAGGATATATCCGAAAAAAATGGGAATTGACCTTCTTTCTGTCAGCAGCCATAAGATCCATGGCCCTAAGGGAGTCGGTTTTCTTTATATCAATGAAAAGGCAAAGCTGCAGCCTCAGATTCTTGGAGGAGGCCAGCAGAGTGGAATGCGCTCCGGTACGGATAATGTTCCGGGAATTGCAGGTCTTGGTGTGGCAGCGGAGGAAATTTACCGTGATCTGGATGCCAATGTGGAAAGAATGTACAGCCTGAAGGAGCATATAGCAAAAGGGCTGGAAAAAATTCCGGATATCCGTATCAATGGTATGGCATTAAGAGAGGGCGCGCCTCAGATCTTAAGCATCAGCGTTATGGGAGTACGAAGTGAAGTTCTTCTTCATTCCCTGGAAGAAAGAGGGATTTTTGTGTCGGCAGGCAGTGCATGCTCCAGCCATAAGCGGAAGCCAAGCAGTACGCTGACTGCAATGGGAATGGCAAAGGACCAGATTGAAAGTACGGTACGTCTGAGTTTTTCGGAGGAAAACACAGCAGAAGAAGCAGATTATTTCCTTCAGGTTATGGGAGAACTGGTTCCGGTGCTGCGCAGATACTCCAGAAGATAAAAACAAAAAGAGAAAATCAAGAAGCATAAAGGAGAAAAGTTATGATTTTTCATGCATTTCTGATCAAATATGCGGAAATCGCCATCAAAGGAAAAAACAGGTATCTTTTTGAAGATGCGCTGGTAAAACAGATGCGTCTTGCACTGGAACCGGTAGAAGGTGAGTTCCGCGTGGTTAAAGAACAGGGAAGAGTCTATGTGCTCTGCCCGGAAGAATATGATTTTGATGAGGCAGTAGAAGCCCTTCAGTGTGTATTTGGAATCGTAGGAATCAGCCCGGTTGTGATCTATGAGGATCAGGGGCTGGAACAGATGGGAAAAGATGTGCTCAGCTATATGAAAAACCGTTATCCGGATTTTTCAGGAACCTTCAAGGTTTATACCAGAAGAGCCAAAAAGTCCTATCCGGTGAATTCTATGGAAGTCAGTGCACAGCTTGGCGGTCTGATCCTGGATGCCTTTCCGGAGGCATCGGTGGATGTCCATAATCCGCAGATGACACTTTCTGTAGAAATCAGGGACAAGATTTACGTTTATTCAGAGACAATCCCGGGACCGGGCGGTATGCCTGTAGGAACAAATGGAAAGGCAATGCTCCTTCTTTCCGGCGGAATCGACAGCCCTGTGGCCGGTTATATGATTGCCAAGCGTGGCGTCAAGATCGATGCGGTATATTTCCATGCACCGCCATATACCAGTGAACGTGCAAAACAGAAGGTGGTGGATCTGGCAAAGCTGGTTGCCCGCTACAGTGGTCCGATCCGTCTTCATGTGGTGAATTTTACAGACATTCAGCTGTATATTTATGACCAGTGTCCGCACGAAGAACTGACGATTATCATGCGCCGCTATATGATGCGCATTGCAGAACATTTTGCGAAGGAATCCGGCTGTCTTGGTCTGATCACAGGAGAAAGTATCGGACAGGTGGCAAGCCAGACACTCCAGAGCCTTGCGGCAACAAACGAAGTCTGCACGCTTCCGGTTTATCGTCCGGTGATCGGATTTGACAAACAGGAGATCGTGGAGATTTCCAGAAAAATCAATACTTTTGAGACTTCTATCCAGCCGTTTGAGGACTGCTGTACGATATTTGTAGCCAAACATCCGGTTACAAAACCGAGCCTGAATGTGATCCACAGATCTGAGACAAAACTGGAAGAAAAGATCGATCAGCTGATGGAAGAAGCGCTGACTTCTGTAGAAGTGATCGAGATCAGCTAAAATGAAAAAAGCCGCGGCGTACAGATACGCTGCGGCAAAATAAAAAACTTATTCAATCACATAAGCCTGAACAACTGCAAGGATAGCGTCCAGAGCTGCTCCCTCTGCATGGATGTTCAGATCGATCGGTTTGGAAAGATCCAGACTGAAGATTCCCATGATGGATTTTGCATCAATAACATATCTTCCGGATACAAGATCAAAATCACAGTCAAATTTACTGATCTCATTTACAAATGCTTTTACTTTGTCGATAGAGTTCAAAGATATTTTTAAAGTTTTCATAATGATGACCTCCCTTAGATTAGTTGTATTACAGTTTTTATCTTATACGCCCCTTACTGAAAAGTCAAGGGAAAAGCTGTTAAATTTCCATGAAGTGGAAGTGTACAGAAAAACCAGTTGATATAGAAAAGGAATGACATAAATATGAGTAAAAAAGTTGCGCTTCATAATCTGGGTTGTAAAGTAAATGCCTATGAGGTAGAGGCAATGCAGCAGCTGCTGGAGCAGGCGGGATATGAGATCGTGCCTTTTCAGGAGGGAGCGGATGTATATCTGATCAATACCTGCACAGTTACCAACATTGCGGACAGAAAATCCAGACAGATGCTCCATAAGGCAAAAAAAATGAACCCGGAGGCTATTGTAGTAGCTACAGGGTGTTATGCCCAGACAGATACAGAAAAGCTGAGAGAAGATACCTCCGTCGATCTGATCCTTGGAAACAACCAGAAGAACCGGATCGTTGAGGCTCTTGAGGAATATGAAAAAGAACACTCCAAAAAAACACGAGTGATAGAAATAAATAAAACGAAAGAATACGAAGAGCTGTCCATTGATCATACGGCAGAGCATGTGAGAGCCTATATCAAGGTACAGGACGGCTGCAATCAGTTCTGTACTTATTGTATTATCCCCTATGCAAGAGGAAGGGTGCGCAGCCGCGAGATTGCAGACATCCTGGAAGAAGTACGAAAGCTGGCGGAAGGCGGATATAAAGAGGTGGTTCTTACAGGAATCCATTTAAGTTCCTATGGTGTGGATTTTAAAGAAGAAGAGAAAAAACAGAATCTGCTTTCTCTGATCCGCGCTGTTCATGAGATCCATGGAATCCAGAGAATCCGACTGGGTTCACTGGAGCCGCGTATCATCACAGAAGAGTTTCTGGAAGGGATATCGTCACTCCCTAAAGTGTGTCCACATTTCCATCTTTCTCTTCAGAGCGGCTGCAATAAGACGCTGAAGGATATGAACCGCAGATACAGCGCCGAAGAATATGCGGAAAAATGTGAACTGATCCGAAAGTATTATCCGGCGCCGGCATTGACTACGGATGTGATCGTTGGATTTCCGCAGGAGACAGAAGAAGATTTTCAGGAATCCTATGAATTTGTAAAAAACATTCATTTTTATGAAACACATATTTTCAAATATTCCAGACGTCAGGGAACGAAGGCGGCAGCGATGAAAGGACAGCTGACAGAAGCGGAAAAAGCGAAACGAAGTGAAAAAATGCTGGAATTACATGACTTACGTTCCGGGGAATATGAAGAAAATATGATAGGCAGAAATCTGGAAATCCTCATTGAAGAAGAAGCAGAGATCGATGGAAGATCCTTTTATCTCAGTCATAGCAGAGAGTACGTGAAGGTTGCGGTGGAGAAAAAAGAGGGACTCCATATTAATGACCTTCTGACAGTAAAAATTACCGGTTTTGCGAAGGAACACATTCTTCGTGGAGAACCGTCAGAAAACTCTCCTTGTATTTTACAGTGAATTATATTAAAATAGAAAAGAAATAATAGTAAGGACGTGAGAAAAAATGACAGAAAACAATTTAGGAAATACACAGTATTTCAGGACAAAACCGGATCAGGAGCTGGAAGTAAAAGAAGTTCTGGATCTGGTTTACAATGCAATGGACGAAAAAGGATATAACCCGGTCAATCAGATCGTAGGCTATATTATGTCCGGTGATCCAACCTATATCACCAGTCACAAAGGTGCAAGAAGCATGATCATGAAGGTCGAAAGAGATGAACTGGTGGAGGAGCTGCTGAACGAGTATATCAGAAATCGCTCCTGGGAACGCTGATATGCGTATTTTGGGACTGGATTATGGCTCTAAGACCGTAGGGGTGGCAGTCAGCGACCCTTTGGGCCTGACTGCACAGAAACTGGAGACCATATGGAGAAAGCAGGAAAATAAGCTTCGAAAGACACTGGCCCGTATAGAAGAGCTGGTGGCAGAGTATGGTGTAGAACAGATCGTTGTGGGACTTCCGAAAAACATGAACAATACTCTTGGAGAAAGGGCGGAAAAATCTCTGGAATTTAAAGAAACGCTGGAGAGAAGGACGGGTCTGCCTGTTGTCATGTGGGACGAGCGTCTTACCACAATGGAAGCGAATCGTGTTCTTATGGAAGGCGGCGTGCGCCGTGAGGACAGAAAAGAGCATCTGGATTCCTTGGCGGCAGTTTTGATACTGCAGGGATATCTGGATTCTCTGACAAACAGATAAGGATGACAGCATGGAAAAAATCAGATTTCAGTCCCCGGACGGGACAACAGAAGAGTTTTACGTAGAAGAACAGACTATGATCGCAGGGAAATCTTATCTTCTGGTATCGGATTCCCAGGAAGATGAAGCATCCGCCTATATTTTGAAAGATACTTCTTCGGACGAAAGCCCGGAAGCCTGCTATGAAATGGTAGAAGAGGAAGAAGAACTGCAGGCAGTTTATAAGGTTTTTGAGCAGATGCTGGAAGACGTAGATCTGGAAATGTAATTTTTTGAATAAAACAAGACAGTAATAAAAGAATCGTATCAAGGTCTGTGCGATACAGACAAAAATTGAGAAGGAATGCCAATGGTATTCCTGAGTTTTCGTGCACAAATTTGCATAAAGCAGCACATAAGTATGGAGGTGCAATGTTTGAAAAGTGAAAATAGTAATGTAATAGAAAAAGAAGAAAAACAGAAACGAAACGGAGGCGAACAAAAGCCTTCCGCTTATCATACAAAAAAACAGGTAACAAAACAAAAAAATAACAGATATAAACAGCAGACACGACAGAGCGGAAAATATACAGATAAACAGCAGAAACCGTCATATAAGAATACGACGAGAAGTTCATCTAAGCCTCCGGTAAAGAATAATCCCAGACAGGGACGACGCAGCCGCAGAGCCTCAGAACGGCTTAAAGTAATTCCGTTAGGCGGTCTGGAACAGATTGGAATGAATATTACAGCTTTTGAATACGGAGATAGTATAGTAGTAGTAGACTGTGGTCTGTCTTTTCCAGAGGATGATATGCTGGGAATCGATCTTGTGATTCCGGATGTGACTTATCTGAAAGAAAATATCTCCAAGGTCAAAGGGTTTGTGATCACCCATGGACATGAGGATCATATCGGTGCCCTGCCTTATGTATTAAAAGAAGTAAATGTGCCCATCTATTCCACAAAGCTGACGCTGGGACTGATCACCAATAAGCTGAAAGAGCATAATCTGGTGCGCTCCACCAAGTTAAAAGAGGTGAAGCACGGACAGGTGATCAACCTGGGAGATTTTTCCATTGAATTTATTAAGACAAACCATAGTATCCAGGATGCTTCTGCACTGGCGATTTATTCACCGGCAGGAATTGTGATCCATACAGGAGACTTTAAGGTGGATTATACTCCGGTATTTGGAGATGCCATTGATCTGCAGCGTTTTGCTGAAATCGGCAAAAAAGGTGTGCTGGCGCTGATGTGCGACAGTACCAATGCAGAGAGACCGGGATTTACCATGTCCGAGAGAACCGTGGGAAGAGTATTTGATAATCTTTTCAATGAATATCCTTCCAGCAGGATCATTATTGCCACCTTTGCATCTAACGTAGACCGTGTGCAGCAGATCATTAATACGGCATATCGGTTTGGCAGAAAGGTTGCAGTAGAAGGCCGCAGTATGGTCAATGTTATTTCTACAGCATCGGAACTGGGCTATCTGAGAATTCCGGAAAATACATTGATCGAGATCGATCAGGTAAAGAATTATCCGGATGAAAAAGTGGTGCTTATTACGACGGGAAGCCAGGGAGAATCCATGGCGGCGCTGTCCAGAATGGCGGCTAATATCCACAAAAAAATTACGATTAAACCGAATGATACCATTATTTTCAGTTCCAATCCGATTCCGGGAAATGAAAAGGCAGTTTCCAAAGTCATTAACGAGCTGTATATGAAAGGGGCAAAGGTTATTTTCCAGGATGCACATGTTTCCGGTCATGCCTGCCAGGAGGAGATCAAGCTGATCTATTCACTGGTGCGCCCGAAGTATGCCATCCCGGTACATGGTGAATACCGCCATCTGACAGCGCAGAAGCATATTGCCGAGGAACTGGGAATTCCAAAAGAGAATATCTTTATTCTGGCTTCCGGAAATGTCCTTGAACTGGATGAGAACAGTGCGCAGGTAACCGGAAGTGTTCAGACAGGCGGAATTCTGGTTGACGGACTTGGTGTTGGAGATGTAGGAAATATTGTGCTTCGTGACAGACAGCATCTGGCAGAAGACGGTATTATGATTGTTGTGATGACACTGGAACGTCACAGCAATGTGGTTCTTGCAGGACCGGACATTGTTTCCAGGGGATTTGTTTATGTAAGGGAATCCGAGGATCTCATGGTTCATGCCAGAGAGGTTGTAGAACAGGCTCTGGAATCCTGCATGGACAGAAATATAACAGACTGGGGCAAGATCAAACTTGTTGTAAAGGATGCAGTAGGCGATTATCTTTGGAAGCGAACAAAGAGAAGACCGATGATACTGCCGATCATTATGGAGGCCTGACAATGGATGGGATTAACAGGAGCATCCATATGCTGATCCAGTCTGTAAAAAAAAGCAGCGTTTATAAGGAATACAGACTTCAGGAAGAAATCCTGAATCAGAATCCGGAGCTGGCGGAAAGAGTCCGTCAGTTCCGGTCTGATAATTTTCGCCTTCAAAATGAAGCGGACAGGAGCAATATGTTTCATCTCGCAGAGGAGCTTTCCAGGGAATCAGAAGAACTTCGCCGCATTCCCCAGGTTAATGCGTATCTGGACGCAGAACTTGCATTGTGCAGGATGCTGCAAAGAATATGCAGGACATTGACAGAAGGTATTGAGATGGACGTTCCGCCGCTCTGATGCAGGCGTTCAGTAAGGAGGATCACATGGGAGACACAAGAGACCGTGTAGGAAAGGCAGGCGTGTTTGTAGCAGGCGGTGCTTTCCGAATCGCGTTATATGTCTGTATTGTCGTTCTGATCATCTGGATCGGAAGAATGGCATATCAGTTTGGACATGATGTTTTTGACCAGCAGCCAATGAGTCCGGGAGAAGGACAGGAGATCACGGTGGTCATTAAAGAAGATGATTCTGTGTATGATATTGCGAAAACTCTGGAGAGTAAAGGGCTGATCGAGGATGCAAAAGTGTTCTGGATACAGGAAAAGCTTTCCAATTACAAAGGAAAGATGAAACCCGGGACATATCTTCTCAGTACAGCCTATGAACCGACAAGACTTATGGCGATTATTTCCGGTGATGCAGAGCAGGAGGGAGCAGAGCAGTGATCGTAGAGGAACGGATGAGGACTTATATCAATTCTCTTGATCCGGGAAATACAGAATTTCTGGAGGCTCTGGAAAAAGAAGCGCTGTCTTCTGGCGTACCCATCATCCGCAGAGAAATGCAGAGTTTTATAAAAGTACTGTTGGCAGTAAAAAAGCCAAAGCGAATTTTGGAGGTGGGGACAGCCGTGGGCTTCTCCACACTTCTTATGTGTGAATATGGTCCGCAGGATCTGGAAATCACCACGATAGAGAATTATGAGAAAAGGATTCCTATTGCGAAAGAGAATTTTCTCAGAGCAGGAAGGAACAGTCAGATCACTTTGCTGGAAGGGGATGCAGGCCAGATCCTTAAGGAACTGGAACCGGCATACGATATGATTTTTATGGATGCAGCCAAAGGACAGTATATTCACTGGCTGGAGGATGTGATCCGACTTTTGGGTCCAGAGGGTGTTCTTCTTTCGGATAATGTACTTCAGGAAGGAGAAATCATAGAATCTCATTATCTGGTGGAACGAAGAAACAGGACTATTTATAAAAGAATGAGGGAATATCTTTATACGCTGAAACATGAGGAAAGACTTCTGACCAGCATACTTCCACTGGGAGACGGAGCCGCTCTCAGTATCAAAAAGCCATTGGACCCGGTAAACGGGGATAAGGAGAATATATGAGAAAAATAGAATTACTGGTACCTGCCAGCAGTCTGGAGGTCTTAAAGATTGCAGTAGTCTTTGGGGCAGACGCGGTATACATTGGAGGAGAAGCCTTTGGACTTCGTGCGAAAGCTAAGAATTTTTCGCATGAAGATATGAAAGAGGGGATTGCTTTTGCCCATGAACATGGCGTAAAGGTTTATGTCACGGTAAACATTCTGGCGCATAATGAGGATCTGCCAGGTGTACGTGAGTATCTTCAGGAATTGAAGGAACTGAAGCCGGATGCGCTGATCATTGCAGATCCGGGAATCTTTACCTATGTGCAGGAAATCTGTCCGGAGATTGAATGTCATATCAGTACACAGGCTAATAATACAAATTATGAAACCTATCGTTTCTGGTATCGTCTGGGCGCGAAGCGTGTGGTAACAGCCAGAGAACTTTCCCTGGAGGAAATCCGGGAGATTCGTGCCAATATCCCTGAAGACATGGAGATTGAAACGTTTGTTCATGGTGCTATGTGTATTTCTTATTCTGGACGCTGCCTTCTCAGCAATTATCTGGTAGGAAGAGACGCAAACAGAGGTGCCTGCACACATCCATGCCGCTGGAAGTATTCCATTGTAGAGGAGTCCAGACCGGGAGAATATATGCCTGTCTTTGAAAATGAGAGAGGAACCTATATCTTTAACTCCAAGGATCTGTGCATGATTGAACATATGGATGATATCCTGACCTGCGGGATTGACAGTCTGAAGATTGAGGGGCGTATGAAAACGGCGCTTTATGTAGCCACGGTTGCAAGAACCTACAGAAAAGCGATTGACGATTATATGGAATCTCCGGAAAAATATTATTCCAATATGGAATGGTATAAGGAGCAGATCTCCAATTGTACGTATCGTCAGTTTACTACTGGATTTTTCTATGGGAAGCCGGATGAAAATACGCAGATCTATGATAACAACACTTATGTAAAAGAATATACTTACCTGGGATATGCAGAAGAAGTTGAGGAAAATGGTCTTGTCCATATTACCCAGAGAAATAAATTTACGGTAGGTGAGACGATCGAGATCATGAAACCGGATGGCCGCAATTTAGCAGCAGTGGTTAAAGCGATTTATGATGAGAATGGAGTCTCTGTAGAGAGCGCGCCCCATCCTCAGCAGAAGCTTGCTGTAGATCTGGGCGCAGAGGTAGAGAAATATGATCTTCTGAGAAGAGCAGAAGGATAAAAGAAAAGGGATGATGCCGGACCCGTCAGGAGAAGGCAGCGTCCCTTTTTATGTTTTTTCCTGAAAAAGCAGACGAAGCTTTTTCAGAGCATTTTTTTCAATCCTGGAAACATAGGAACGGCTGATGTGGAGCTTTTGGGCAATGGTTTTCTGTGTTTCTTCGGGAAGTCCGTACAGACCATAACGGAGACAGATCACCTGATATTCCTTGGGGGTAAGTGCGGTGCTCAGAGAGGAAAGCAGAAAACGGATATCCTGGCGGGCTGCATAGGCATCTACAATGTCTACAGGAGGACTTTCGATGATATCCAGGAGACTGATCTCATTGCCTTCTTTGTCTGTGCCGATGGGCTCATACAGAGAAACCTCACGAGAATGTTTTTTTTTCGCGCGAAGCATCATCAGAAGCTCATTATCAATACATCGTGCGGCATAAGTAGATAGCCTGGCGGATTTTGTCAGATCAAAGGTGGAGACTGCCTTGATCAGTCCGATTGTTCCGATAGAGATCAGATCATCCAGATCTACGTCCGGCCCTTGATATTTTTTTACAACATGAGCCACTAGCCGGAGATTTCGTTCGATCAGGATGTTTTTGGCCTCCAAATCGCCCTCACGGAAGCGCTGAAGATAGTATTTTTCTTCGGCTGATGTCAAAGGTTTTTGAAAAGTCTTCAAGTCTTCACCTCAAAGGGGATTTCTTTATAGTCTATGTCCGGGACAGGGCTTTAGTGCTTTTCCACCAAAATTCTTGACGGAATTTGGATTGAATTATATACTGGAAGATATAAAAAGACGTGTATTACAGGAAATGGGGAACCTGTACAAAGGAGGCAGTCATATGAAGGTATTGAATTTTGGATCATTGAATTTAGACTATGTTTATCAGGTGGAAAGCATTCTGATCCCGGGAGAAACCCAGGCGTCAAAAGACCGAAAGACATTTTGCGGAGGAAAAGGACTGAATCAGTCCATCGCTCTGGCCAAGGCTGGAATTCCGGTCTATCATGCAGGGATGATTGGAGAAGAGGGAGAGATCCTTTTGGAAACCTGCCGTGAAAATGGAGTGAATACAGAGTTTATCCGGAAGATACCGGGACCAAGCGGTCATACAGTGATACAGGTAGACAAAGACGGGCAGAATTGTATTCTTTTGTTTGGAGGGGCGAACAGGAGCATAACAAGAGAATTCGTAGATTATGTGCTGGATTCCTTTGAAGAGGGAGATATGATTCTTCTTCAGAATGAGATCAGTGAGCTGGATTATATAATAGACAGAGCCAGTGAAAAGGGAATGATGATCATTTTGAACCCATCGCCGTATGATAAGGGGCTGGAAAAGTGTGATCTTTCCAAAGTAAGTCTGTTTCTGGTCAATGAGATCGAAGGCGGTCAGATCACAGGAGAAAAAGATCCGGATAAGATTCTTTCCAGAATAAAGGACCTTTATCCGAATGCCAGAGTGGTATTGACCCTGGGAGGAGACGGATCCGTATATCAGGATCATACAGGAATCTATCGCCAGGGAATCTATAAGGTGAAAGCAGTGGATACCACGGCAGCCGGAGACACCTTTACAGGATATTTTATTTCTTCCCTGATAGACGGACTTCCTATACAGGAAGGCTTAAAACTGGCAGCAAAGGCATCTGCCATCGCTGTTTCAAGACCAGGTGCGACAGCATCTATTCCTGTAAGAGAAGAAGTGATCAATAGTACTTTGTAAATGAAACATATTTTGTATGGCGGGCGCAGGGAGAATTTTACTTTTCTTGCGCCTGTTTGCATAGTAGTGTATAATAAGGGAATGAAAATCAAACCCACTAGATAAAAGGACAAAAAGGTGAACCATATTGAAAAAAAAGATTGAACAAATACTCAGCGGAAAATTCAGATACGAAGAACCGGAGCTCCTTTTTTCTCAGGAGAGACTGGAAATTTCTTTGAAAGCAGGAGATGCGGTCAGAGGAGAACTTTATCTGGGAACAGAGACAGATGAAAAGATTCAGGGATATATTACGTCCTCTGACCGCAGATTCGTTCCTGGAGCCGGGAAATTTTCGGGGACAACTGTCTGTATCCCTTATGGTGCAGACGGCAGCGGTATGATGCCAGGTGACGTCTGCAGTGGATGGCTGTGTATTACCTCCAATATAGGGGAATATAAGATCCCTTTTGAAATAAAAGCAGAAAAAGAAAGTTTTCAGGATACCGCAGGGGAAATAAAAGATATGGAGATCTTCAGGAAAATCGCACAGAAGGATTTCCGGAAAGCCTACCACCTTTTTACCAGCAGTTTCTTTCCTGTGATGATGAAAAATGCGGGAGAAAAGCAGAAAGCCCTCTTTATGGGACTTTCTCAGCAGCCTGTAACATATCAGCATCTGGAGGAATTTTTTATTGCCCTGAAAGAAAAGGAACCGGTTTCCATTTCACTGAAGACTGTGAAAAATGAATTCTATGAAATAACAGAATCGATACAGGAATCATTTGATATTCAAAGAAGCGGATGGGGACATCTGCGGCTTGACATAGAAGCGGTAGGCGATTTTCTGGAAATAGAGCATCGGGTGGTAAATCAGGAGGATTTCATTGGCAGTACCTGCCGTGTGAATTATGTACTCCATGCAGATCGTCTGAAGGAAGGCAATCAAATCGGACAGATCATTGTACAAAGCCCGTATCAGAAGCTTGTATATGAAGTGATGGCATCCAAAGGTCCTCGTGTACGGGTTGATGTCAGAGCTGAGGAAAAACGCCAAAGAATTGCACTGGTAAAGGATTATCTGGAATATCGGGAAGGCAGGATGGATTTTAACACCTGGGTCGGCAGCAGTCATTTTACCCTGAACCAGCTTCGGGCATCGGGCTGTGATTATCCGGATTATCAGATGTATGAAGCATATATTGACCATCTGGAAGGCAATGATGCAGATGCTTCGGAAATTTTGAAAAAATATCAGGATAAAGAGTTTTCCCGGGAGGAACTGGAACTTGCGGGAATTTATCTGTATCTTTGCAGCACAGTAGGACTGTACAGAGATAAGACACAGGCGGTGTGGCGGATACAGAACTTCCATATGCAGAAAGCAGACAGTTTTCCGCTCCTGTGGCTTCTGCTTCAGATGGATGGAGGATATAAGAATCTTCCGTCAGAAGGCATTTTTATGATGGAGGAGCAGTTTGAAAGAGGATGCACCAGCCCGCTTCTGTATCTGGAGGCATGGCAGTGGATCAGCAGAGATATTTCATTATTCCACAGACTCAGTCCTTTCTGGATCCAGGTATTTCGCTTTGCGGGAAGACAGAAGCTTTTGACGGAAGAGCTGGTTATGCGTCTTGCGTATCTTTCCGGTTATGAAAAGAACTTTTCGGGAAGTCTTTATTATGCCCTGGTGGCAGGATATGGGCAGTTTCCTTCTGAAGACGTGCTGGAAGCAATCTGCAAATACATCATGAAAGGAAATCCCAGAAAGCCGGAGTATTTTCGCTGGTTTTCTCTGGCAGTACAGCAGGGAGTCAGAATCACGCGTCTGTACGAATATTATGTGGAGACCATGGATATCACTTATCAGAGAGAACTTCCGAAGCCTCTTCTGATGTATTTTAATTACAATGACAAAACACTTGGGGACAGCAGGCGTGCTTTTGTTTATGCAAGTGTGATCACATATAAAGAAAAAGAGCCTTTTATCTACGAGAGCTACAAGGAGACTATGGAAAAATTTGCCCGGCGCAAGATTGCAGAAGGGCAGATGGATGAAAATTATGCGATCCTTTATCAGGAATTTCTGTTTGATCCTCAAAATACAGAAGATGCAGAACTTCTTGCCCGAAATCTGTTTACATTCCGGCTTTACTGTGATGATAAAAAAATCCGTCAGGTGATCGTCTGCCACAGTAAAATGAAAAAGGAAGAAATTTATCCTTGTGTAAAAGGTGTGGCATATCCAAGGATTTATACAGAAGATGCTGTGATTCTGTTCCAGGATGATAAGCAGCGCAGATACGTTTCTACCATTCATTATAATCTGAAAAAGCTCAATGATGACAAAGAGGCTGCATTAAAGGTGTTAAAGCTTGGCGTAGATGAGCCGGGAGTCCTTCTTCAGCATTGTGAAGAAAGAGGAATGAATGGGGAAGATCTGGAATATTTCTGCAAAATAGCAGATTCTCCGTCATATTCTGATGATTACAGGAATGAGGTCAGAAAACAGCTTTTGGATTACTATGCAGAGCATGTACAGGGAGAGGATCTGGATCACTATCTGCAGGCTATGGATTATCGGAAATATATCACAGTTGACCGACCAAAGCTGTTAGGGGTATTGATCAGTCGCCGGATGTTCCGCCAGGCGATGGCGCTTGTCGAGGAATATGGATATGAGGGACTGGATCCGGGCAGTCTTTTGAAACTTACCAGCCGCATGATACTGAAAGCAGATATGGCAGAGGATGATGAGCTGTCTGCGCTTGCTTCAGAAGTCTATAGACAGGGAAAATATGATGAGGTGATTCTCCATTATCTGATGCTTTATCGATTTGGACCAATCGAAGAACTGCTTTCCATATGGAAAAGCGCAAAAGGCTTTGAGATGGATACCTATGATCTGGAGGAGCGGATCCTTTCACTTTTGATCTTTACTTCAGACTACAGAAAAGAGGGAGAGGCTGTTCTGGAATCTTATGTAAAGCAGTCAGGTAAAGAACGTATCATTGGGGCATATCTGACGCAGGTGGCGTATGGTATTTTTGTAAAAGAATATCCCATGACACATTTTATAAGAGAGCGTCTGGAATATGCGTGTGAAAATAAATGGCCGGTAAATAAAATCTGCAGAATGGCTCTTATGACAGAAATTTCAAAAGAAAAAAACATGAGTGAAAAATACCGGGAAATGACCAGAGAATTTTTGGAAGACTGCGCAAAAGACCAGATGGTATTTGGATTTTTCCGCAGACTGTCTCCGGAACTTTTGAGCCCATGGCAGCTGGACGATAAAACGTTTGTGGAATGTCATGCGCATCCGGATGCGAAGGTTACGCTGTACTATGCTTTGGATGCCGGTCTGGGGAGAGAAAGAGAATATAAGAGTGAGCCGCTCCGCAATATCTATCAGGGGATTTTTGTAAAGACATTTACATTATTCTATGGAGAAACCCTGCACTATTATTTCCGTATCGAAAGAAACGGTGAGGCAAAGGAAACGGCAGAACATACGGTTACCATGAAAAAAATCGAGGGGATACCGGGAAGTAAATATCAGCTTTTGAACAGGATCCTTTCTGCAAGACGCCTGGATAAATCCAAAGAGGTTGCGGATGGAGTGAAGCAATACCTTCGACAGGAACAGTATGTACAGGAAATGTTTACCATAGAAAAGGAACAGGAAAAATGAACGAAACACGGGATTTGATTATCGGAATTGACCTTGGAAAAAAATATTCTCAGATCTGTTATTATGACCGGAAAGCGGAGGAATCCCGTTCTCTTCCGGTAAAAGTGGGCAGCAGTCTTTATGAGACACCTACATGCCTGTGCAGACGGGCAGAACAGGGGGATTACTGTATCGGTCTGGAAGCAGAATACTTTGCGAGAGAAAAGGGTGGTTTTTTTCTGGATGATCTTTACCATATCTCCATGAGCAAAGAAAAAGTACAGGTTGCTGAAGAACAAAAGGAACCCTGGGAGCTGTTGGGCTATTTTCTGAAAGGAATGCTGCAGTTTTTGGGCGTTTCAGAGGTGGAAAAAAACGTAAAATGTCTGACAGTCACTATGGAGACTATGGACTCCGTTCAGGTGGCAAATCTTCAGAAGGCGGCAGAGTTTCTGGGAATTTCAGAGGATAAATTCAGTCTTTTGGATTATGAAGAAAGTTTTTATTATTATGTGCTGACTCAGAAGGTGGAAACCTGGAATCGGAGTGTGGGCTGGTACAGCTTTAAAAAAGACAAAGTACGGTTTCGTAAGCTGGTAATGAGTTCCGGAACAAAACCGGTTTTTGTCCGCCTGGTAAATTCGGTGGAGATTTCTCTTAGAGAGGCTCCGGAAGAAAGAGATGAAGACTTTTACAAATTCATAAAAGAAACTTTAGGGACAGAGCTTTATTCCAGCATCCAGATGAATGGAGAGGGATTTGATCAGGAATGGGCAGTAAAATCCGTCAAGCTTCTTTGTTACCAGAAGCGAAAAGTTTTTTATGGCAATAATCTGTTTGCAGCAGGTGCCTGTGGTTCCGGCGCTGAAAAACATATTAACAGAAAACTCAAAGGCTACCGCTATCTGGGAAGCTCTCTGGTCGTGAAAGATGTGGGAATGGAAATGCGGGTCATGGGAGCGCCTGCATACTATTCTTTGCTGGAGGCAGGTACCAACTGGTATGAATGTAAAGCTTCCTGTGAACTGATCCTGGATCATACGGAAGAACTGGTTTTTGTAGTGGGGACTATGGGAGAAACCGAAAAAAAACGTATGGGTATGCTGCTTCCGGGAATTCCGGAACGCCCGAATAAGACTACAAGACTTTCTTTGAAACTTCAGTATATTTCCAGAAAAGAATGCAGGATTACTGTACGAGATCTGGGATTTGGAGAGATGTTCCCGTCAAGTGGAAAAGTATGGGAAGAGATTGTACAGTGGTAAGGGAGGAAGACTTTTGAGCGGATATATTTTATGTCAGACGAAAAAAGCAGATTTGCCGTATTTTATTGAAAATATCAGTACGAATATCTATACTCTGGAGGAACTGTGCTATTATCTGTATCATAATCTGTATCTCATCGATGAGACAATTATCAATGAGGAGCTTTGTGACTGGATCCAGAATGAACTGAATCTTGGGCGTCTTGCAGCAAAGCTGAGAACAGTGCTCGGGAAGTTCAGCAGCGCAGAGGATATCCTTTATCCTGTATTTAAAGAAATCAATTACCTGACCTATGAAGAACTGAAGGTTTTGAATGGAAGAATACAGCAGCTGGAGCGAGAATCGCTTCCGGTACGTGAGAAACAGAAGGGCGATGCCCTGATGGAAAACGGCATGTATGTACATGCGATACAGGTATATCAGAAGCTTCTGGAAAGAAAAGATCTGAATGAATTTCGGGAAGGAATAGAAGAAAGTATCTGTCATAATCTGGGATGCGCGTACAGTTACCTGTTTCAGATGGAGAAAGCGCTGGAATATTTCTGGAGAGCATATGAAACCGGTCACGAAAGAAAACGTTTGAAAACATATCTTCTGGCTGTTCATAGTATACGCAGCAGAGCGGATTACGAAAAAACTGCTTCTGAGCTGGGAGCGGATAAGGAGCTGATGGAAGAAATAGCCGGGGAACTCCGGGATTTTGCTTCCCGGCCACATCCGGCAGCAGAGGAAGAAGCGTCAGATATTCTCTTGGAAGATCTGACGAAAAAATATCACAGAGCAACCGGTTCGTGAAAAATCAACAAAACAGTAGACGAATCCGCTGGAATCTGGTAAACTAAAGTTATATTTGGGGAAAGTTAAATGCCTATCCCCGTGAAAGATTAGGAGGAATTTATCATGTTAGTGAACGCGTCAGAAATGCTGAAAAAAGCTAAAGCAGGTCATTATGCAGTAGGACAGTTTAACATCAACAATCTTGAGTGGACAAAGGCTATTCTGCTGACAGCACAGGAAAACAATTCTCCGGTTATCCTCGGTGTTTCCGAAGGTGCAGGAAAATATATGGCTGGTTACAAGACCGTTGTAGGTATGGTAAAGGGAATGATGGAAGAACTGAACATTACTGTTCCGGTTGCTCTTCATCTGGACCACGGCAGCTATGAAGGATGCCTGAAATGCGTAGAAGCAGGATTCACTTCTATCATGTTCGACGGTTCTCATTACCCGATCGAAGAAAATGTTGAAAAAACAAAAGAACTGGTTAAGATCGTTGCAGAGCACGGAATGTCTCTTGAGGCAGAAGTTGGCTCCATCGGCGGTGAGGAAGACGGTGTAGTAGGTATGGGCGAGTGTGCAGATCCGAAGGAATGCAAAATGATCGCTGACCTTGGTATTGACTTCCTTGCAGCAGGAATCGGCAACATCCACGGAAAATATCCGGAAAACTGGGCAGGATTAAGCTTTGAAACTCTGGATGCGATCCAGCAGCTTACAGGTGAAATGCCGCTGGTACTTCATGGCGGTACAGGAATTCCGGCTGACATGATCAAAAAAGCAATCGACCTTGGCGTTTCCAAGATCAACGTAAATACAGAGTGTCAGCTTTCCTTTGCAGCAGCTACACGCGAGTATATCGAAGCAGGAAAAGATCAGCAGGGTAAGGGATATGACCCACGTAAACTTCTGGCACCTGGTTTCGAAGCAATCAAGGCTACTGTAAAAGAAAAAATGGAACTTTTCGGATCCATTGACAAAGCCTGAGTTTTACTTCACAGAGCATATTTTATAGAGAACAGATCATGAAAGATCGGGAATGCTGTATTCAGTATTCCCGGTTTTTTTTCTGCAAAAAATACGATGTGAGACAGAAGACTTTCACAGGAATTGCCTTGCGTGAAAAACTGCTTCATGGTAAGATGGCTCTATGGAAAAAAAGAATGATATTATTATGATGAATTTTACAGGTACCTATAAAGGGCAGCAGTTTTACCATGGAGAAAAAATTTCCTGGGTGGAGGTACAGGAGCTTTCCGGTTGTAACTGCTACTGCGATGACGAAGCCAGAATCACACTGGAAGACCTGATCCGGGAGGCTCCCGTAAACGGAATACATTTTCTGGATTCCGGAAACTATCATTATGTAAGTCTTCTGTGGCTGAAAAAAATTCAGGAACCATTTTGCCTTCTTTTATTTGATAATCACACAGATATGCAGCCGCCGGCTTTTGGAGGGATTTTGTCCTGCGGAGGATGGGCAGCAGAAGCTTTGGAAGAAATTCCTTTTCTTCAGGAACTGATTCTGGCAGGACCGGATCAGGAATCGTTCGATCAGGTTGATCCTGATTCTGCTAAAAAAGTTCGCTTTCTTTCCAGAGAAACGCTGAAAAAGGAGAAAAAGGAGGCTTTGCTGGAATTTTTCCGAAATCTGCCAGAAGAGCTTCCGGTTTATATTTCTGTGGATAAGGATGTTCTGTGTCCGGAGGATGCATCTACGGACTGGAGTCAGGGAGATATGAAACTGAACGAGCTGGAAGAGTATCTGAAAGAGGTCTTTGCATGCAGAAAAGTTCTGGGAATGGATGTGTGCGGAGAATGTACGCATCCGGGAATGGAACTGCTCAATGATCGGGGAAACGGAAAAATACTGACTATTTGGAAAGACTGGAGGGATTCCCATGAAAAATGAACTTCTTACGATCGGGCCGTTTACAATCTATGGTTATGGGTTTATGATTGCCATAGGAGTATTGGCCGGATGGTTTACAGCAGAGTACCGTGCCCGGAAACACAAAATGGAAGCAGATCATGTTTTTTTTCTTGTGATCTGGTGTCTTCTGGGGGGATTCCTGGGAGCAAAAATTTTGTTCTGGATCACTGAATGGAAGGAAATTGTTTCAGATCCAGGTTTTATTTTATGGACGATGGCAGATGGTTTTGTTGTTTATGGAGGCATTTTGGGAGGGATTTTTTCCGGCTGGCTGTACTGCCGCATGAAAAAGCTTCATTTTTTGGAATATTTTGATCTCTTGGTGCCTTCTGTGGCTTTGGCGCAGGGCTTTGGACGTATCGGATGCCTTCTGGCCGGCTGCTGTTATGGACGAGAAACACAGGGATGGCTGTCTATTACTTTTCATAATTCGGATTTTGCGCCTAATAATGTGGCCCTTATTCCTACACAGATTTATTCCAGTATTCTTGATTTCGTTCATTTTGCAGTGCTTCTTGCTCTTGCACGGCATAAAAAAGCAGATGGACAAGTGGCGGCAGGATATATGATATTTTACAGTATCGGACGTTTTCTCCTTGAATTTTTAAGGGGAGATCTGATAAGGGGCAGTGTAGGGATTCTTTCCACCTCTCAATTTATCAGTATTTTTATACTGGCAGCAGGAGTTATCATGCTGGCTGCGGTATCGGGAAAAAAGAAAGACAGAGTATAAAAGAGAGATCAGACGTTGCATTTGAAAAAGTGCAGCCTGGTCTTTTTTTTTGTTCATTAGGAAAGTAGTAGTCCGAGGCGGACTTGACTGCTATATTCGATAAAATTTGTACGTTTCGGAATTTTTGCATATATACCAAAAAACTGGCAGGATAGTGCCGTGTGGACCGTAATCACAGGCGGTCGCTGCTGGTTTTTGTCGAAAAGTTTTACTTGACAATAATGAAAAATTATAATAGCATGTAAGAAGAAAACACGAACATAGGTTTGGAACTTTTGAAATAAACAAATAAGGAGAAACTGCAGAATGATAAATGAAGAAAAGCAGAAAGCACTGGAGGCAGCTTTGGGACACATTGAAAAACAGTACGGAAAAGGTTCTGTAATGAAGCTGGGGGAATCAGGCGCTCATATGCAGGTGGAAGCTGTACCCACAGGATCTTTAGGACTGGATATTGCCCTTGGAGTAGGTGGTGTTCCGAAGGGACGTATTGTTGAAATTTACGGTCCGGAATCCAGTGGTAAGACTACGGTTGCCCTGCATATGGTAGCAGAGGTTCAGAAAAGAGGCGGAATTGCAGGCTTTATTGATGCAGAACACGCATTGGATCCGGTTTATGCAAAAAATATTGGCGTAGATATCGATAATCTTTATATTTCACAGCCGGACAATGGAGAGCAGGCTTTGGAGATCACTGAGACAATGGTACGTTCCGGTGCAGTAGATATTGTTATTGTCGACTCTGTAGCCGCGCTGGTTCCTAAGGCGGAGATTGAAGGAGAAATGGGAGACAGCCATGTGGGTCTCCATGCACGTTTGATGTCACAGGCTCTGCGTAAACTGACAGCAGTAATCAGCAGATCCAACTGTGTGGTGATCTTTATTAATCAGCTTCGTGAAAAAGTCGGTGTGATGTTTGGAAACCCGGAGACAACAACAGGGGGACGTGCTCTGAAGTTTTATGCATCTGTACGTCTGGATGTAAGAAGAGGGGAAACACTGAAACAGAGTGGAGAGATGGTTGGAAGCCATACGAAGGTAAAAGTCGTTAAAAATAAGGTGGCACCTCCGTTTAAGCAGGCAGAGTTTGATATTATGTTTGGAACCGGTATTTCCAGAGAGGGCGAAATCCTGGATCTGGCTGCAGAATGTGCCGTGGTAAATAAAAGTGGTGCATGGTATTCGTATAAGGGAGAGAAGATCGGACAGGGACGTGAAAATGTAAAAGTATTCCTGAAAGATCATCCGGAAATCTGTGAAGAAATTGAAAGACAGGTAAGAATCTGCTATCATCTTCTTCCTGAAGAGGAGATGCAGGAAAATGCAGCAGAAACAGAAGCAGCTGCCTCTGACGAAGAGGATGAACTTTTATAAGGTATTGTCATGATGGAAACAGGCGAAGAGCAGAGACAGGCGCGCAGGAAGGCCATGAAGCTTCTGGAACGTATGGACAGGACTGAAAAAGGACTGACAGAGCGGCTGGAACAGGCCGGATTTTCCCCGGAAGCAGTAAGGGATGCGGTTGCATATGTAAAAGGTTTTGGTTATATCAACGATGATCGTTATGCGGTCAATTTTATTACCTGTCGTATTCATGAGAAGAGCAGACAGAAGATATTTCAGGAACTGTACTCCAGAGGAATCGGCAGAGATACGGCAGAAGCAGCATGGGATACGGCCTGCGAGACAGAAATGCCAGATGAACGTGAGCTTTTAAGACGTACAGTGGAAAAACGCTGTGCAGCAGGGTCTGAACTAGATGAGAAAGAGATGCGCCGTCTGTATGGCTTTCTTTCCAGAAGAGGATTTCGTTCAGGAGAGATTTCTTCTGTGCTGGAAGAAATGGAAATTACCTTTTGCAAAAATTATGGCAACAAATAGGTAGAAAAACTTGACAGATTTCTCAAAAACAGCTAAACTTGTATTGTTGTATTTGTACAATGAAAACTAAATAAGGAGGTGCTCCTGTGACAACTATCATCATAAGTGTAATTGTCGCTGTAGTGGTCGCACTGCTTATTGCGGTTCCTCTTACTTGCAAGTTGGCTGTCGAGAATAAGGCAAAAAAAGACGCTGAGGTTGTCGGCACAGCAGAAGACAGAGCAAGAAGCATCATAGATGAAGCTTTAAAAACTGCTGAAACGAAAAAAAGAGAAGCTTTATTGGAAGTGAAGGAAGAATCTCTCCGCACCAAAAATGAACTGGAGAAAGAAACCAAGGAACGCAGAAATGAGCTGCAGAAATACGAGAGACGTGTTTTATCAAAAGAAGAATCTGTAGATAAAAAAGCGGATATCGTAGAGAAACGTGAGACTGAATGCACAGCAAAAGCTGCTGAATTGCAGAAGAGAGAAAAGAAAGTAGAAGAGCTTGAACAGAAGGGAGTACAGGAACTGGAAAGAATTTCCGGTCTGACCTCCGAACAGGCAAAAGACGAACTGCTGAAAACTGTAGAAGACGATGTTAAGGTGGACGTAGCAAGACTCTATAAAGAGCTTGAGAATCGTGCAAAGGAAGAAGCAGGAAAGAAAGCTAAGGAATATGTTGTCAACGCGATTCAGAAATGTGCGGTAGATCATGTATCAGAAACAACGATTTCTGTCGTACAGCTTCCAAGTGATGAAATGAAAGGTAGAATCATCGGAAGAGAAGGACGTAATATCCGTACATTGGAGACACTGACAGGTGTTGATCTGATCATTGACGATACTCCTGAAGCAGTTGTTCTTTCTGCATTTGATCCGATTCGAAGAGAAGTGGCAAGAGTTGCTCTTGAGAAGCTGATTGTAGATGGTCGTATCCATCCGGCAAGAATCGAAGAAATGGTTGAGAAAGCACAGAAGGAAGTAGAAGCGCAGATCCGCGAAGATGGTGAAAACGCAGCTATGGACGTAGGTGTACATGGAATCCATCCTGAGCTGCTGAAGCTGCTTGGACGTATGAAATTCCGTTCCAGCTATGGACAGAATGCATTAAAACATTCAATCGAGGTTGCACAGCTTTCCGGAATCATTGCCGGCGAAGTCGGTGTAGATGTCCGTATGGCGAAACGTGCTGGTCTTCTTCATGACATTGGTAAATCTATTGATCACGAAGTGGAAGGTTCTCATATCCAGATCGGTGTAGATCTTTGTAAGAAATATAAAGAATCTGCTGTTGTGATCAATACAGTTGCATCTCATCATGGAGATGTAGAGCCGGAATCTCTTGTTGCATGTATTGTACAGGCTGCAGATGCTATTTCTGCTGCACGACCAGGTGCGAGAAGAGAAACTTTGGAGACATATACCAACAGACTGAAACAGTTGGAAGATATCACCAATGAATTCAAAGGTGTAGATAAGTCATTTGCTATTCAGGCAGGCAGGGAAATCCGTGTAATGGTAGTGCCGGAACATGTGACAGACGCTGATATGGTTCTGCTGGCAAGAGACATTGCAAAACAGATCGAAGCGGAATTGGAATATCCGGGTCAGATCAAAGTCAATGTTATCCGTGAAAGCAGAGCTGTAGATTACGCAAAATAATTCTGACAGGTGATGTACCGTAAAAGGTTCTTTTTATGAAGTATATAAGCCGTGTGAAAATTTTTCACACGGCTTTTTGCGTATAGGTAAATAAAAAGTCTGGAAACATATGACATATTTTCATTTCTGAGTCCGTAAACTGGTACAGGGTGAGAGAATGAAAAAAAGACTGGAGTTATATAAAAGGGGAAAATTGCCGGTACATTGGATTTTTTTAATTGGTTTTTTGGCAGGCACGATCTTGCCTGATCTTGCCTGGAAATTTGACTGGAATCAGAAAACGGCTGCCTCCGTTTATCTTTTGGCATCATTCGCTGATAAGACATTGGAAAAAAAGGAATATTTTTTTCAGGTTTTGAGGATGCGAGGAAGCCAGTTCCTGATAACTGCATTTTGTGGATTATCTGTATTTGGAGTAACGCTTTCAGTTATAGAAACATTACTTATGGGGTTTCAGACAGGTCTTTTGATGACGGTTTCTATTCTGCAGTTTGGGCTTCAGGGCGGTGTGATTGGTATAGGAATCATGTTTCCTCAATATATCCTTTATTTTCCCTGTTACTACTGGCTGCTGAAACTGGTTTATGGTCAATCAATGGAAATATGGAAAAACCACGGATTATTTCCAGCTGAAATTTCAAGATATATTATGGGGATTGTTCTGTGCGGGCTGATGTGCATTGCTGGAATGATTCTTGAGATATGGTGCAACCCACCGGTGTTGGAGGTACTTATGAAAAGCCTTAAAATATTCGGAAACGGAGGCTGAAGAGAATGCATACAGAAGAACTGGTTTTTGGCTTGAATAACAGAAAAGACTTTGATTTGGATTCCATACAGTGTATAATAATTAACATATCAGAATTATGAATTGAGATTTGTTTTGAAGTACAGAATGCTGTCAGAAACTATAAAAAACAGGAAGTATGAAAATGGAACATTTGATAAATGAATTTATGGAATACCTGCAAAATGAAAAAAATATTTCTGGAAATACGGAACTGTCTTATAGACGGGATTTAAAAAAAATGGTTGCGTATTTTGATCAGGCCGGGGTTCAAAAAATGGAAGAAGTAACAGAAGCAGATCTCAAAGTCTATTTAGGCGAAATGAGAAAAGAAAAATTTGCTCCAGCTACCATATCCAGAAATATTGCGTCTATCAGGGCTTTTTTTCATTATTTATTAAAGAAAGGAATCATTCGGGAGGATCCTTCTGAATACCTGAAAGCACCTAAAATTCAGAAAAAAACGCCGGAATTCCTCACAGTGGAGGAAGTAGACCGTCTTCTTAGACAGCCTAGCTCCGATACCGGAAAAGGGATAAGGGATAAAGCTATGCTGGAACTGCTTTATGCAACTGGAATGCGAGTCAGTGAACTGCTTAATTTGCAAACAGAGGATATTAACCTTAGCTTTGGATATGTGATCTGCCATGACAGTGAAAAAGAAAGAGTTCTTCCAATTGGAAATGTGAGCAGAGATGCACTTGTCAGGTATATGGACAAGGCAAGAAAACTCTTTGTAAAAGATACAAAGGAAACAGCATTGTTTACGAACTGTTCTGGCAAAGCCATGAGCAGACAGGGGTTCTGGAAAGTGCTGAAAGGCTATGCAGAGGCAGCTGGAATCCATAGAGATATCACACCTCATACACTGCGGCATTCGTTTGCGGTTCATATGCTTCAGAATGGAGCGGATATCAAAAGTGTACAGGAGATGCTGGGTCATTCAGATATTTCTTCTACCCAGGTATATCTGGGGTTGGATCCTGTGAAAATGAGAGATGTATATATGAAAGCTCATCCAAGGAGCTGATATAAAAAACGCCTGGACTGTTATTTTCAGTCCGGGCATTTTTTATCAGCACATTTCAGCAATGGTATAAAGCAGTTTTTCTGATTCTTCCCATCCAAGACAGGCATCTGTAATGGATTTGCCATAGATATGCTCTTTTCCGATCTTTTGATTTCCAGATTCAATATAACTTTCGATCATAAGTCCTTTTACCAGTGATTTAAGTTCCGGATCTACCAGACGGCTGTGAAGGACTTCTTTTGCAATACGGACCTGCTGTTCATACTGCTTGTTCGAATTGGAATGGTTTGTGTCAACGATTACCGCTGGATTTTTGAGATCTTTTGCCTGATATTTTTCCCAGAGCAGACGCAGATCCTCGTAATGATAGTTGGGAATCGCTTCTCCGTGTTTATTTACAGCGCCTCGTAAAATCGTATGTGCCAGAGGGTTTCCGGTTGTTTCTACTTCCCAGCTTCTGTAGATAAAACGATGAGAACCCTGAGCAGCAGTAACAGAGTTTAACATAACACTGAAATCACCGCTGGTAGGATTTTTCATTCCGGCAGGTACATCCATACCGCTGACGGTAAGACGATGCTGCTGGTCCTCTACAGAACGAGCGCCTACGGCTACATAGGAGAGAAGATCGGAAAGATAACGATAATTTTCAGGATAAAGCATCTCATCAGCGCAGGTAAAGCCGCTTTCCTGGATCGCACGGATATGCATTTTGCGGATAGCGATCAGACCGGCCAGCATATTTGGCTTTTTCTCTGGATCTGGCTGATGGACCATGCCTTTGTAGCCCTCGCCTGTAGTACGAGGCTTATTGGTATAAACTCTGGGAATGATTAAGACTTTATCGGAAATCTTATCCTGTACCTTGCGCAGTCTTAAAAGGTAATCAATCACTGCGTCCTCGTTGTCAGCAGAGCAGGGACCAATAATAGCAAGAAATTTGTCTGACTTTCCCGTAAAGACATCGCGGATCTCCTGATCCCTTTTTTCTTTTAATGCCTGAATGGAAGCATCAACAGGATATTCACTTCGGATATCTTCCGGTGTAGGCAGTTTTTTGATAAATGAAAAACTCATAGTTTCCTCCTCGTGTCCATGTTTTTGGACAAACAGGTACTCTCTTGAGAGTTTCCTCCTCGTGTCCGTGTTTTTGGACAAATGGTATTTCTATGTTTATTATAAACGATTCTTGTTTTATTGTCGATAGAGAATCCGGGCTTTTCGCAATTGCGTTTTGGATCATCTGCGGTACAGATAGGAAATATGGAGGCAGCTCAGAAGGAGTTCACTGATCAGGATACCATAGAAATACCCTCTGATGCCGACTGCGGGAATCAGGAACAGTACAAAGGAAATCCGAACCAGGATTCCCGCAGCATTATGAAGCAGGGAACGGGTAGTTTCTCCGAGTCCGTGCAGGATACTGGACAGTGTTGTATTCATGTAAAGAAAAGGACAGATAAAGGACAAGGTACGGATATAGGTTCCGGCTGTAGGACTTTTAAAAAGAAAATTGCCCAGATAAGGCCCAAGGAGAAAAAATCCGAGGGTACAAAAAATTCCAAGGGACAGACAGCCGGTACCGGCTCCGATGGTAACGGAGCGGATTTTTTTCTGACGGCCAAGAGCCTGCATTTCCGCCACAGAAGGCATCAGCATCACCGAGACAGAATTTGTTACGGTGGAGGGGAATAAGATCAGAGGAAGCGCCATCCCCGTAAAAATACCATAAACCTTCAAAGCATCAGCAGATGATAATCCATAGACCTGAAGCTGCTGAGGAATCAGCACGACCTCAATACTTCCAAGAAGAGTCAGAAGAACACGGTTCAGTGTCAATGGAAATGCAGTATGAAATATTTCATGCATACAGGATAATGCAGAAAAATCAGAGCTATGTTTATTCGAAAAATGCAGTCCCAGGAGAAGAAGGCCTGAGGCAGCGGTAAAGATTTCGGATATCAGAGAGCCGCCTACTGCGACCACAGCAGTTACGGGAAGATTCTGGGAAAGAAGAATCTGGGAGATCAGCCAGGAGGAACTGACTCGGACAATCTGCTCCATAAGCTGCAGTCCGGAAGGGATCCCGGCCTTTTTTTCGGCAAAATAATAACTGTTGATGCAGGAATGGATGGCACTCAGAGGAAACTGCAAGGCAAGGATTCGAATCAGAGGTTCTGTAAGAGGCTCTTTTAGAATCTGTCCGGCAAAAAAGCCCGATTGTGAATAAAAGATCCACGCAGCAGCAGAGGAAAGCAGGAAGGACATTATAGTTCCGCACTTAAAAAGTTTTTTTGCTTCGTTTCCTTTTTTTAGAGCAAGTCTGGAGGCGACAAGTCTGGAAAGAGAAGTCTGGATACCGGACACCGTGAATGCCAGTACAAGATTCTGTAAAGGCATGATCAGCTGATAAAGTCCGAGCCCATGTGCACCAATCGTATGAGAGAGGAATATTCTATAGAAGAAACCTATGACCCTGCTGGCCAGACCGGTACATGTCAGGATAAATGTTCCCCTGAAAAAATTCTTTTTTGACATAGAAGATCCTGGAGTTTTTTTGTTAATATATGCAAAAAATAACCTTGACAGAACGGTCACTATCTGTTACTGTAATTACAGTAATTCCGACAAAAATACTGGGAATTAAAAGAGGTGAACAGATGAAACTGTCAACAAGAGCGATTTACGGACTTCGTGCCATGATTGATCTGGGAGTATCCAGTGAAACAGAGGCTGTTTCCATACAGAGTATTGCAGGAAGACAGAATATTTCTGTCAGTTATCTGGAACAGCTGATGGGAAAACTGAAACGGGCGGGGTTGGTGGAAAGTACCCGTGGTGCCTGTGGAGGATATCGTCTGGGACGCCCGGCAGAAAATATATCCGTGGGAGATATCCTGCGAGTCCTGGAAGGTGGCCTTGAAGCTGCTCAGTGTGCGGGAACTTCAACGGAAGAAACGTGTGAGACACAGGATATCTGTGTTGCGAAGTATGTATGGAAACGGATCAACGACAGTATCACACAGGCTGTGGATACGTTAATGTTGAGCCAGCTGATAGAAGAGAGCAGAAAAAAACAGGAAGAAAGAATGTAATACATTTTTATTATAGCAGGAGGACAAGAATATGAATAAATTGATCTATCTGGATAATGCAGCGACTACAAAAACAGCTCCTGAAGTTGTAGAAGCCATGCTGCCTTATTTTACAGAATATTATGGAAATCCGTCCAGCGTATATGATTTTGCGGCAAACAGCAAAGAGGCTGTGACCAATGCCAGAAGCCGCATTGCAGAAGTAATCAACGCAAAGACAGAGGAGATCTATTTTACAGCAGGAGGATCAGAATCTGATAACTGGGCTCTGAAGGCTGCTTTCGAGGCATATAAGGGCAAGGGTAATCACATAATTACAACAAAGATTGAGCATCATGCTATCCTTCATACATGTGAATATCTGGAAAAGGTAAGAGGGGCAAAGGTTACCTACCTTGATGTGGACGAAAATGGAATCGTCCGCCTGGAAGACCTGGAAAAGGCTATTACACCGGAGACCATCCTGATTTCCATAATGTTTGCAAATAATGAGATCGGTTCTATCCAGCCGATCAAAGAAATCGGAATGATCGCCAGAGAACACGGAATCCTTTTCCATACAGATGCGGTTCAGGCGTTCTGTCAGGTACCGATTGATGTGGATGAGTATCATATTGATATGCTCAGCTCCAGTGCACATAAGATCAACGGACCTAAGGGAATCGGTTTCCTTTATATACGCAAGGGCGTAAAGATCCGCTCTTTTGTTCATGGAGGAGCACAGGAAAGGAAGCGCCGTGCAGGAACTGAAAATGTTCCGGGTATCGTAGGCTACGGTGCAGCAGCTGACCGTGCAGAAAAAACAATGAAGGAACGTACAGCTAAGGAAACAGAGCTGAGAGATTATCTTATCAACAGGATCACAACAGAGATCCCTTATGTAAAGCTGAACGGAGATCCGGTAAAACGTCTTCCGAATAATGTTAATATCAGCTTCCAATTTATTGAAGGAGAATCTCTTCTGCTGATGCTGGATGGATGTGGCATCTGCGGCTCCAGCGGTTCTGCATGTACTTCAGGTTCCCTGGATCCGTCTCATGTACTTCTGGCAATTGGCCTGCCCCATGAGATCGCCCATGGCTCTCTGAGACTGACACTCAGTGAAGAGACCACCAGAGAGGAACTGGATTATACCGTAGATAAGCTGAAGGAAATCGTCCAGAACCTTAGAAATATGTCCCCGCTTTATGAGGATTTTATTAAGAAACAGAAATAAAGAAGTGCTTTATAAAGAGGCTTCAGTTAGAGCATAAAGACTATAAAAATACATGGATGAATATACAGGAGGAAACAGATTATGTACAGTGAAAAGGTAATGGATCATTTTCAGCATCCCAGAAATGTGGGAGAGATTGAAGATGCAAGCGGAGTAGGAACTGTCGGAAATGCAAAATGTGGAGATATTATGAGAATCTTCCTTGATATTGACGATGAAACTCATGTGATCAAAGACTGCAAGTTCAAGACTTTTGGCTGCGGTGCGGCAGTAGCAACAAGCAGTATGGCAACGGAACTTGTGATCGGCAAAACCATTGAAGAGGCAATGAAGGTGACAAACAAGGCAGTTATGGAGGCACTTGACGGACTTCCTCCGGTGAAGGTACACTGCTCCCTTCTGGCAGAAGAGGCCATTCATGCGGCTCTCTGGGATTATGCACAGAAAAATCACATTGAGATTGAAGGACTTTCCAAACCAAAGTCTGATATTCATGAGGATGAAGAAGAGGAAGAAGAATATTAATACGAAGTAAAGGCTGCACAGACACTTTCCGGTATATCAAGGAAGATATACCGGAGGTTTCTGCCGCAGCCTTACTGTGCTTATAAGAAAAAGTATTGCGAGGTGGAAGTTTGACAGGACTTACAGATGAACAGGTAAAAGGGAGGATCGAGGCCGGGCAGGTAAACGCTGATGAAAATCCGAATACCAGAACCTATAAACAGATCATCAGAGAAAACACACTGACATTTTTTAACTTTCTGAATGTTGTGCTGCTTGTACTGGTTCTGATGGTTGGATCTGTTAAGAATGCCTTTTTTGTGGGGATTGTTATCATCAATACGCTGATCGGTATTGCCCAGGAGATCCGTGCAAAAAAGACAATTGATAAGCTGGCTATTCTCACAGCCAGAAAATCTGTGGTGATCCGGGAAGGAAAAAAATGGACTGTTCCGACGGAAGAACTGGTTCTGGACGATCTGGTCTGTCTGAAAACAGGTGATCAGGTTCCGGCAGATGCACAGATCCTGGAAGGAAGCCTGGAGGTCAACGAATCACTGCTTACCGGAGAGTCGGATAACCTTCCGAAAAATCCGGGGGATCAGTTGTTTTCCGGAAGCTTTGTAGCAGCGGGAGAAGCCTGCTGTCAGGTTATCCATGTAGGAAAGGACAATTATGCATCCCAGATCACCAGTGAGGCCAAAGAGTTTAAACGGCATAATTCTGAATTGCGAAATTCCCTGAATGCAATTCTGAAGGTGATCAGTATTATCATTGTTCCTCTGGGCGCGCTGCTGTTTTATAAGCAGTATTATATGGTGGGAGACAGCTTCCGTGACTCGATTGTAAGTATGGTGGCCGGTGTCCTGGGAATGATTCCGGAAGGTCTTGTGCTTCTTACCAGTGTGGCTCTGACACTGGGGGCACTGGTTCTCGCAAACAGGAAAACACTGGTGCAGGAGCTTTACTGCATTGAGACACTGGCAAGAGTGGATACGCTTTGTCTGGACAAGACAGGTACCATTACAGAAGGAACCATGTGCGTGGAACGTGTGGAGCCTTTTTCCGGAAGCCTGATGCAGGAGAACTCCGATGACGGAGAAAAAGAAAAGGACGACAGTGAAAAAAATCCGGAAAAATCCGAAGCAGAAAGCGGGGAACAGACGGAGACTGTATCGGAGCAGACTGTTCTGAAAAAGGAAGAGGCAGATATCAAAGAGATCGAGCGCATTATGTGCAGCATGATGAGTGTACTGCGGGATGAGAATGCCACAGCCAATGCCCTCAGAAAGCGTTTTCCTGCCAAGGCATCCATGAACTGCCATCATGCCATTCCGTTTTCTTCTGACAGAAAATACAGCGGCGCTGTTTTTGAAGAGGAAGGAACATATCTGATGGGAGCTGCCCAGTTCCTGTTTCCGGATAAAAAGGAAGAGCTTACAAAATATGCACAGAAATATGCGGAAGAAGGTCTTCGTGTACTGGTCCTGGCACACAGTCCGAAAGCTTCGGAGGGAACAGAAATCCCGGAAGGACTTGAGCCGGTTGCATTTCTGCTTCTTACAGATGTGATCCGTGAGGAAGCTCCGGATACATTGAAGTTTTTTGACAGCCAGGAGGTTGATCTGAAGGTGATCTCCGGTGATGATCCGGTGACAGTTGCTGCAATTGCCAGACGTGCCGGTCTGAAAAATGCGGATCGCTATGTAGATGCCACGACACTGGAAACAGAGGAAGAAATCCAGAGGGCAGTAGAGGAGTACAGTGTATTCGGGCGTGTGACGCCTCAGCAGAAAAAAGAAATGGTACAGGCTCTGAAAAAGCAGGGGCACACCGTTGCCATGACAGGAGACGGTGTCAACGATGTACTTGCTCTGAAAGAAGCAGACTGCAGCATTGCCATGGCACAGGGAAGCGATGCAGCCAAGAATATTGCAAATGTAGTGCTTCTGGATTCCAACTTTGCTTCCATGCCTCATATTGTGAACCAGGGACGGCGTGTGGTAAATAATATCCGTACCGCAGCCTCCATGTTTCTGATCAAGACCATGTTTTCAGTTATGCTGTCGCTGCTGACTATCTTTTTTGGAAATGCCTATCCGTTTGAGCCGATCCAGATGTCTCTGATCAGTGCCTGTGCAGTGGGAATTCCGACGTTCCTTCTCGCACAGGAAAACAATTACGACAAGATCGATCATACATTTTTACGGCATGTATTTCTGAATGCATTTCCGGCAGCCATCACCATAAGTTCCTGTGTATTTACCATTATGCTGGTGTGCCAGAATGTATATCACTCCAATGCAATGCTGAATACAGCCTGTGTCCTTGTAACCGGCTGGAATTATATGGCAGCGTTAAAGACAGTCTATGCACCTCTTAATCGATACCGGAAGGTGATCATTTATGGCATGCAGTTTATCTTTTTTGCTGCAGCCGTAATCTTCCAGAAGCTGCTTGCGCTGGGCTCTCTTGACTTTGGAATGATCATTCTGGTATTTATCCTGATGACGTTTGCACCGGTTCTTATTGATGTGATTACCGGATGGATCCGGGATATTTATGCCCGGTCTCTGGACAAAGAAACACCGGGACCGATCACTTCCTTTATGACAAGGTTACTGAACGGAAAAGATGTATAAGAAATAAAACGCTCCGCGAGGATGCGACCAGATGCAGACTGCCCATGGCAGTCTGCATCTGGCGCGCAAAGCGGAACAAGTCCCTCAACGATTGAGGGATTGAGGGAGTTCGAGGCGGACTCGTCCGCTTTTTTACAAGAACCGGTGTTCCTCCGTGAGGAGGGCAGCGGAAGTGGAAAAAGCGCCGGAAAATTTTTGAAAAAGATGGGAATCAGAGAAGATAAACTTCATATTGCAGCAAGGATCAACGATCAGGAATCCATCAAAAACCTGGTGGCAGGAGGTTTGGGGATTTCGATTGTTTCCGAAAAGGCAGTGAAGGATTATGTGGAATCCAGAAGACTTTTGCAGTTCAGTCTGCCGGAGGAGTTTTCTGGAAGAGAGTTTTATATTGTATATCAGAAAAACTATATTCTAAAGGAATGTGCAGGAGAATTTATCAGGTTTTTAAAGATGTATCAGAAAAATCTGTGATTGAAAATATCAACATATGAGAAGGAGAGAAAATTAAGAAATGATCCAGTTACCAGAAAATTTTGAAACTTATGCAGAGGCCAGAAAAGCAGGATTTCTGCGTATGAAAGAACTGAAAGAATCAGGGAGAAGAGTTGTTGGGATTTTTTGCTCTTTTGTACCTACAGAGCTGATCGAGGCAGCTGGGGGAACCGCGGCCCCGTTATGCGCTACAAGTGAGGAGCCGATTCCGGCAGCAGAGGCAGACCTTCCGAAAAATCTCTGCCCTCTGATTAAGGCAAGCTATGGATTTGCCCTGACAGATACCTGTCCGTATTTTTATTTTTCGGACTTTATTGTAGGAGAAACTACCTGTGACGGAAAGAAAAAAATGTTCGAGCTGATGAACGATATCAAGGAAACATATGTGATGCAGCTTCCGGCAAGGAGAGATGAAGCGGCTCTTGACGCATGGGAAAAAGAAGTGGTCCGATTCTGGAAAAAACTGGAGGATTTTTACGGAATCACCATTACTGAGGAGGATGTAAAAAAAGCCATCCGTCTGAAAAACAGGGAACGTGAAGTGATGCTGCGTTTTCTGGAACTTGGCAAATTAAATCCTGCGCCTATTTCCGGGTATGAGATGGGAACAAGGCTGGATGGACTTGGATTTAATCCGGACATTGAAGAGAGATGCAGGATCATCGAGGCAAGAACCGAAGAGGTGAAAAAGGACTGGGAAGAAAACTATAAGGGAAAACCCTCCAGACGCCCAAGGATCCTGATCACCGGATGCCCAAACAGCGGTATCCGTGAAAAGACCATTAAGGTTATTGAGGAGCTGGGAGCGGATGTAGTGGCATTTGACTGCTGCAACGGCACCCGTGAAAAAGTGGAAAAGGTAGATGAAAACCTTCCGGTTACAAGAGCGCTTGCAAAAAAATACTTAAATATCAACTGCTCTGTAATGAGTCCAAATGAGACCCGTATGGAGTATATCAGCAATATGATCGATGAGTATCAGGTAGACGGTGTTCTGGAGCTGATCCTCTGTGCCTGCCATACCTATTCGATTGAGGCATACAATGTAAAGAAAACAGCAATGGCCAAAAACGTGCCGTATCTGATGATTGAAACCGATTATTCCAAAGCAGACAGCGGGCAGATCAATACCCGTCTGGAGGCTTTTCTGGAGACCATCAGCCAGTTTAAATAAAAATTGAGAAAGAGAAAGGTGGAAATAAACATGAAAAAAACAGTGGATGCAATAGGGGATGTATGTCCGATTCCTGTAGTAAAAACAAAGAAAGTCATAGAAGAACTGAAGGCACAGGGCGGTACAGTAGAAACATTTGTAGACAATGAGATTGCCGTACAGAATCTGACAAAACTGGGAAAAAGCAGCGGATATACGGTGCTTTCAGAAAAACTGGAGGAAAAGAAATTCCGTGTGGAGATCCAGGTAACCGCAGGAGAAGGGGCAAATGCTCAGGAGCAGGAAATTTCCTGTATTCCGGATGGAAGACGCTGGAATACGGTAGTGGTGATTTCGTCAGAATGTATGGGAGAAGGCGATCCGGAGCTTGGAACAGCGCTGATGAAAAGTTACATCTATGCACTTTCTCAGCAGGATCAGCTCCCCTCCACCATTCTGTTTTATAATGGCGGTGTGAAACTGGCCTGTGAGGATGCTCCGACCCTGGAGGATCTGAAGAGTCTGGAGGCTCAGGGTGTGGAAATCCTTGCCTGCGGAACCTGTCTGAACTTTTATGGCCTTTCAGAAAAACTTCAGGTGGGAACGGTGACAAATATGTATGTGATCGCTGAAAAAATGGGTCAGGCATCTCTGATCATCAAGCCATGATAAGGAAAAAATTTCCCTGTGCGGTACTGACTTTTTCCACGACAACAGCAGCCATGTCCATGGAGAAAAAGTGCGGGGAGCACAAAATTCCGGGACGGCTGATCCCGGTTCCAAGAGAGATCACCGCAGGCTGCGGGCTTGCCTGGAAAATGACAGCAGAGGATTACGAAGCATATAAGCGGGAGATAGAAAACCTGAACCTCAAAGTGGAACAGATAGTTTTTATGGAATTATAAAAATAAGGAAACGGGCGATCATGGATTATATTGGAATAGACATTGGCTCTACCTGCGCTAAGGTTGTGGTTATGGACGAGGATGAAAAGATCCGGCATCAGTCTGTGCAGCCCACCGGATGGAGCAGCGTGGATACTGCAGATATCATTAAAAATATGCTTTTGGAAAAAGGCATCTCACCTGAAAACGGAAAGGTGGTTGCTACCGGCTATGGAAGGGTGTCCGTGCCATATGCAGATAAAACGGTAACGGAGATCACCTGTCATGCCAGGGGCGCAGTGTGGCTTTACGAAAAGAAGAACATGGCAGTTATTGACATTGGCGGTCAGGATACAAAGATCATTATTCTGGAAAACGGTATGGTCAGGGATTTCGCCATGAATGACAAATGTTCTGCCGGAACCGGACGTTTTCTGGAGGTCATGGCAAATACCATGGCCCTGAAGCCGGATGCACTCTGTGAACTGGCGCGAAAGGGAAAAGATGTAAAGATCAGTTCCATGTGTACGGTTTTTGCAGAATCAGAGGTGATCAGCCTGATCGGTCAGGGTGAGAAAAAAGAAAATATTGCTTTTGCAGTGGTAAATTCCATAGCAGATAAAGTGGCATCCCAGTGCAGTAAGATGAATATGAGCTCCGAAGAGGTATTTCTGACCGGAGGCTTATGTGAATGTAGTTATCTGCGGGAAGTTCTGGAAGAGAAACTGGGAAAACCGGTGCTGACAAAACCGGAATGTCGATATGCAGGAGCCATAGGCGCTGCACTTTGCAGCAGAAATATATAGAACAGAGGAGAAGCGTTATGATTTATTTTGATAATGCAGCCACCACGATGCATAAGCCGGAACCGGTGATCCATGCAGTGGCACAGGCTATGAACTCTCTGGGAAATGCAGGAAGGGGCGCTCATGAGGCGTCCCTTGATGCGTCCCGGAATATTTACGGGGTCCGGGAACGGATCGCTGATTTTTTTCACGGAGAAGATCCATCCAGAATTGCGTTTACTGCAAATTCTACAGAAAGCCTGAATACGGCGATCAAAGGAATCCTGAATCCGGGAGATCATGTGGTCACTACGGTGCTGGAACATAATTCTGTCCTTCGTCCGCTGTATGAAATGGAAGAAAAGGGAGTGGAAGTGACAATACTGCCCTGCGATGAGTACGGAATGGTATATCCGGAGCAGTTTGCGGCGGCAGTCCGACCAAATACCAAAGCCTTTATCTGTACGCATGGATCAAACCTTACAGGGAATGTCCTTGATATCAAAAAGACAGGAAAGGCTGCCAGAGACAGAGGAATTCTGTTTGTTGTGGATGCCTCTCAGACAGCAGGAGTCTTTGACATTGATGTGCAGAAGATGAACATTGATATCCTGTGCTTTACCGGGCATAAGGGACTTCTGGGACCTCAGGGAACAGGCGGGATCTATGTGCGGGAGGGGATTTCTGTCCGGCCTTTGAAATCCGGCGGAAGTGGAGTGAAAACCTTTGAGAAAAAGCATCCTGCACAGATGCCTGTTGCTCTGGAGGCCGGCACTTTGAACGGACATGGACTGGCCGGACTGGGTGCAGCAGTCAATTATCTGAATCAGCAGGGACTTTCTGCTATCCGAAAAAAAGAACAGGATCTGATGGAGCAGTTTTATCTGGGAATCCGGGATATTCCGGGAGTGAAGATTTATGGAGATTTCCGCACCAGGAATCGTTGCGCGATCGTAACTTTGAATATCGGAGATTATGATTCCGGTGAGGTAGGAGATGCGTTATATGCGGATTATGGTATTGCCACAAGAACAGGAGCGCACTGCGCTCCCCTGATGCACCAGTCACTGGGAACTGCTGAACAGGGGGCGGTACGCTTCAGCTTCAGTCATTTTAATACAGAAGAAGAAATACAAAAAGGAATCGAAGCGGTCAGGGAACTGGCTGAGTAAGCATGATTATTTTTTTCTTAATAACCAGTAGCATCCAAAGGCAGGGATCTGAACACCTCTTGCCTCCATATCTCTTCCGGAGAGCAGGTCAGTATACATGCCGTCTTCTTCATTGATCCATGCAACCTTATCATATTCACTGAAATTGTAGATTCCAATGAATTTTTCCTCCTCATTTTCGCGGACAAGAGCAAGGATGGAAGAATCCCAGGTGTCGATGGTGCAGAATGCCACATTGCTGTTAAATACACTGTGTTCTTTTCGTGCTTTTTCCAGTTTGTCAAGAACCGGGAAGAGTTTTCCCTGTACGGTTTCCGGACGGTGACGGTTTTCTGCCAGATCCCAGTTAAAGTCTCCTCTGTGGAGATAACGGGAATCGACAGCTTTTTCAGGATCGTTTTTGTAGGAATAGTCATTCAGCTGTCCGATCTCATCACCGCTGTAGATAACCGGGATGCCTGACTGAGAAAGCATAAATGCATGAAGGGTGATATCGTAGCGGATGCCTCTTGCAACACCCTCTTCATTTCCTTCAAATCCGAAACGTTCAATACCACACAGAGAGGCAGTGGTTCCGCACAGTCTGGCATCTCCGAGACGGGGATCGTCGTTATAAAGTTCTCCTCGTGCAAAGGAATCCTGATAGCTTCCGGTAAGGAAATCATTCAGATATTTTTTATGAGGGATTTCCTGAATACCAAAATTTTTCAGGAAATCATAGTCCAGTCCCCAGCCGATGTCATCATGACAGCGGAGATAATTCTGGAACACATAATCTCTTGGAAGTCCGGCTACGGTATCAAGCTGACGGCGGAGCAGGGAAACATCTCTTGTAGCAACGGTATGCCAGGTGCTTGCCATAGTGGTCACATTGTAAAGAAGATGGCACTCTGGTTTTTCTACGGTACCGAAGTAAGGAACTACTTTTTCCGGAGCCATAACGACTTCACCCAGAAGAAGAATACCAGGGCACACGATCTCACAGATCATACGCATGATGCGGACAATGGTATGTACCTGGGGAAGGTTGCGGCAGTTGGTGCCAAGCTGTTTCCAGATATAGGGAACGGCATCCAGACGGACGATGTCAACACCCTGATTAGCCAGATAAAGCATGTTGAAGATCATTTCATTCAGTACGACAGGGTTGCGGTAGTTAAGATCCCACTGATATGGATAAAAGGTGGTCATGACATGCTTCTGTACATCCTCCAGCCATGTGAAGTTTCCGGGCGCTGTTGTAGGAAAGACCTGAGGACAGGTTTTTTCATACATTTCCGGGACATCATAGGAATCAAAGAAGAAGTAACGGTCCTGATATTCTTTTTCGCCTGCACGGGCACGCTTTGCCCACTGGTGATCCTCAGAAGTATGGTTCATGACAAAATCAAGACATACACTGATGCCGCGTTTATGACATTCGGAGGTAACATGAGCGAAATCCTCCATGGTTCCCAGTTCTTCCTGAACACTGCGGAAATCTGCCACGGCATAGCCGCCGTCACTGCGTCCCTTCGGGGAGGAAAGAAGCGGCATCAGATGCAGATAATTTACATTACATTCCTGCACATAATCCAGTTTGTTCTCCAGCCCTTTCAGAGTTTTGGCAAAAGAGTTTACATACATCATCATTCCGGTAAGATCGTTGCGCTTGTACCATGCAGGATCTTTTTCGCGGGCAAGATCAGAAGCTTTCAGCTCTGTGTTTCGTGCATCGTAGAAATTTTTCAGTTCATCCAGAAGATCATTCAGATGCATGGTAACATAAGGATTATCCTGATAAAGTTCGCAGTAAAGCCATTTCAGTTCATCCAGATGACGGTTGAGACGTGCCTGATAAACAGCTTCTTCCTCCGGGCGGGCGGATAACTTAGGAGCGTCCACTTTTTTTGTTTCGACTTTAACAGGTTCTACTTTTTTTGTTTCAACCTTAACAGGCTCTACCTTTTTTGTTTCGACCTTAACAGGCTCTACCTTTTTCGTTTCAACCTTAACAGGCTCTACTTTTTTTGTTTCAACTTTAACAGGTTCTACTTTTTTTGTTTCAACTTTAACCGGATCCACTTTTTTTGTTTCGACTTTAATCGGATCTGCCTTTTTGGTTTCTACTCTGGCTGCGGCAGCCTTTTTTTTCTGGAGTCTTTTTTTTGCCATAATAATTTCTCCTTTGCTGTGAATTTAAAGCATATGCTTAAATCTATGAAAATGTGCGGAAACATTTTGATTCCGTTTATAGTTTATCTTAAAAGGATGGAGGTAAAATGTCAAGTTTCTACAATCGGATAAACTCCGGTTTCCTTCCTTTAAATATGGTGTAATACCGGAAACCACAGTCTTTCAGTACGGCTGCAGCATTGTCAAATGCGAAGGCGATTTTATCCGGGGAATGGGCATCTGCGCCTACGGTAATGATCTCACCGCCCAGTTCCCGGTAGCGGCGGATCACAGAACAGCAGGGATTGGGCTCGCCCAGTCCGTAATGATAGCCTCCGGTATTGATTTCGATACCGATATTTTTATGGATCAGAGTGCGCAGGATTTCGTCCAGGACATCCTGATAACGTTCATAGCTGTAACAGCGGTTCTGATTGGGGCCGTACCGTACAATATAGTCGATGTGTCCGTAGACATCTATATCGGAAAAGACACGGAGATTTTCCAGAATCGATTCAAAATATTCCCGGTAGCAGTCAGACTCCTGACGGTTCTGAAAAAATTCGCCGTAATAAGGGTCATAGCCGTGGACTACATGAGAAGAACCAATGACAAAATCGAAAGGATACAGTTGTGTTTCCTGATCAAATCTTTGTTTCAGATGAGGCTGAAGCCCGTATTCAATCCCGAAATTCACAGTGATCCGGTCTCTGTATTTTTCTTTTAAACCGGTCAGACGGTCCTTATAAGCCGGCAGATCCAGGTGAAAGATCTGACCGTCCGGCGTAGGAGGGTAATCCGGATCTAAATGTTCGGTAAAACAGATTCCGTCAAGTCCCCGTAAAATTCCTTCCCGGATCATGTCCTCCATATCTGTCCGGGAATCTGCTGAAAAAGAGGAATGCATGTGACAGTCCCATAAAATCTGGTTTTTCATAATAAATCCTCCATTACATCCATTATGATCCGATTATAGCACAGAGATTTACCATTTTTGTAATGTTTTTTCCAAAATAGTCTTGAATTTTTGTATGAGATTCGATACAATATGTTCAGGTTGACGTTTCCTTAACAATTGAGAGGCGCCATAATCAACCATTTAAAATTCATAGGAGGAATTTATCATGGCAGTAAAAGTTGCAATTAATGGATTTGGCCGTATCGGTCGTCTGGCTTTCCGTCAGATGTTTGGAGCAGAAGGATTTGAAATCGTTGCTATCAACGACCTTACATCCCCGAAAATGTTGGCTCACTTATTAAAATATGACTCAACTCAGGGCAGATACGCTCTCTGTGACAAAGTAGTAGCTGGTGAGGATTCTATCACAGTTGACGGAAAAGAAATCAAAATTTATGCAAAAGCAAACGCTGCAGAGCTTCCATGGGGAGAGATCGGCGTAGACGTAGTTCTTGAGTGTACAGGTTTCTACACATCCAAGGACAAAGCTCAGGCTCATATCGATGCTGGTGCTAAACACGTTATCATTTCCGCTCCGGCAGGAAACGACCTTAAAACAATCGTTTACAATGTAAACCACGAAGGTCTTACAAGCGAAGACAAGATCATCTCCGCTGCATCCTGTACAACAAACTGCCTTGCTCCGATGGCAAAAGCTCTTAACGATCTTGCAGCTATCAAGACAGGTATCATGTGCACAATCCACGCTTACACAGGCGATCAGATGACACTTGACGGACCGCAGAGAAAAGGCGATCTGAGAAGATCCCGTGCAGCAGCAGTTAATATCGTTCCGAACAGCACAGGTGCTGCAAAAGCAATCGGTCTTGTTATTCCGGAACTGAACGGCAAACTTATCGGTGCTGCTCAGCGTGTTCCGACCCCAACAGGTTCTACTACAATCCTTACAGCAGTTGTTGAAGGAACTGTAACAAAAGAGCAGATCAACGAAGCTATGAAAGCAGCTTCCAACGAGTCCTTTGGTTACAATGAGGATGAGATCGTATCCAGCGATATCGTAGGAATGACCTATGGTTCTCTGTTCGATGCTACTCAGACTATGGTTCTTCCGCTTGACAACGGAACAACACAGGTTCAGGTTGTATCCTGGTATGACAACGAGAACTCCTACACAAGCCAGATGGTTCGTACAATCAAACACTTTGGCAAACTTCTTGGAGCTTGATTCGTTTAATACGAAAGAGTGAAATAGACTCAGCAAGGGGTCCGGTCTGATAAGGACCGGGCTCTTTTTTAGTTATTATAATTCGGAGGTTATACAATCATGGGATTAAATAAAAAATCAGTTGATGATATCAACGTAAAAGGCCAGAAAGTTCTGGTAAGATGCGACTTTAACGTTCCGCTCAAAGAAGGTAAGATCACAGATGAGAACCGTCTTGTTGCAGCTCTTCCTACAATTAAGAAACTCGTTGCTGATGGTGGAAAGGTTATCCTCTGCTCTCACCTTGGCAAACCGAAGGGAGAGCCGAAACCTGAGCTGTCTCTTGCTCCTGTAGCAGTTCGTCTTTCCGAGCTTCTGGGCCAGGAAGTAAAATTCGTTGCAAGCCCGGTTGTTGTTGATGACACAGTGAAAGCAGCAGTTGACGCTATGAACGACGGCGAGATCGTTCTTCTTGAGAATACACGTTATCGTGCAGAAGAGACAAAGAACGGCGAAGCATTCAGCAAAGACCTTGCTTCCCTTGCTGACGTATTTGTAAATGATGCATTCGGAACCGCTCACAGAGCACACTGCTCTAACGTTGGTGTAACAGAGTTTATCGACACCTGCGCGGTTGGATATCTGATGCAGAAAGAAATCGACTTCCTTGGAAATGCAGTAGAAACTCCGGTAAGACCGTTTGTTGCAATTCTTGGAGGCGCAAAGGTTGCTGATAAACTGAATGTTATCTCCAACCTTCTTGAAAAATGCGATACACTGATCATCGGCGGCGGAATGGCTTATACTTTCCTGAAAGCAAAAGGACTGGAAGTAGGTGCTTCTCTGGTTGATGATACAAAACTTGACTACTGTAAGGAAATGCTTGCAAAGGCAGAGTCTCTTGGCAAACAGCTTCTTCTTCCGGTAGATACAGCTATCGCAAAATCTTTCCCGAACCCGATCGACGCTGAGATCGATGTTGATTATGTGGACTGCGATGCAATCCCGGCAGACGTACTTGGACTGGATATCGGACCGAAGACAGCAGAAATCTACGCGGAAGCTGCAAAAACAGCTAAGACTGTAGTATGGAACGGACCGATGGGCGTATTCGAGAACCCGGTTCTTGCAAAAGGAACGATCGCTGTAGCGAAAGCTCTTGCAGAAACAGATGCTACTACCATTATCGGTGGCGGTGACTCTGCAGCAGCTGTAAACCAGCTTGGATTTGGCGATAAGATGAGCCATATTTCCACTGGCGGCGGCGCATCTCTGGAGTTCTTGGAAGGAAAAGAGCTTCCGGGCGTAGCAGCAGCTAACGATAAATAATCGAAAGCAATTATTAAATAAGATAGGAGATTATCACCATGGCAAGAAAGAAAATCATCGCTGGAAACTGGAAAATGAACATGACTCCAAGCGAGGCAGTTAAATTAGTAGAAACTCTGAAACCACTTGTAAAAAACGAAGAAGTTGACGTAGTATTCTGCGTACCGGCTATCGACATCATTCCGGTTGTTGAAGCTTGCAAGGATACCAACATTCAGGTTGGTGCAGAGAACATGTACTTTGAGGAGAAAGGCGCTTACACAGGCGAGATCTCCCCGGCTATGCTTACAGATGCAGGCGTAAAATATGTAGTTCTCGGACATTCTGAGAGAAGAGATTACTTTGGTGAGACAAATGAGGATGTAAACAAAAAAATGCTCAAAGCTTTCGAGCATGGTATTACTCCGATCATGTGCTGCGGCGAGACTCTTACTCAGAGAGAGCAGGGAGTGACTATGGACTTCATCCGTCAGCAGGTTAAGGTTGGATTCCAGGGCGTAACAGCAGATCAGGCTAAAACAGCAGTGATCGCTTACGAGCCGATCTGGGCTATCGGAACAGGCAAAACAGCTACTACTGAGCAGGCTCAGGAAGTTTGTGCAGATATCCGTGCATGCATCGCTGAAATCTATGATGAGGCAACTGCAGAAGCAATCCGTATCCAGTACGGCGGATCTGTAAACGCTGCAACTGCTCCGGAACTGTTCGCACAGAACGACATCGATGGCGGTCTGGTAGGCGGCGCTTCCCTGAAAGAAGATTTCGGAAAGATCGTAAACTACAAATAAGACATACAAAAAAGCAGTATATCATTTTTGATATGCTGCTTTTTTTCTGGACTTAATGTCTGGACAGGCCGGAAATGGCCTTTGCGTTCATTACGCGTTCCAGGGTATCACAGATATCCTTTTCGGTTGTTTCCGGATGAATGGTGCACATTCTGAGAACCTTTCTGCCAAGCAGTTCCGTGGTAAAAATCTGTGCAAATCCACTGTCTGTGATCTCCTTTGAGATATTCTGATTTATTCCATCCAATTCTTTTTGAGAGAAGCTTCCATCCCCGATGTAACGGAAATTAATGATTCCCAGCTGTGCATGAGATACAATTTCCCATTGAGGATTCCGGGAAACTGTTTTTTCTACAAGCTCTGCAAGAGCACAGCCATGATCAATGGCGCTTGCAATACCTTCGGTTCCCATAGTCTGAAGCGTAAGCCATAATTTCAGTCCTCTTGCCGGACGGGTCAGCTCCGGTCCAAGATCCCAGAATTCTACACTGCCATCACAGTTTTCTGCATCCTTAAGATATTCCGGATGGGCGGCAAAACTGTCTACAAGAAAAGACTGATCCCGTACCAGTACAATACTGCAGCCGTAAGTCTGCATCAGCCATTTGTGAGCATCCCAGCTGAGACTGTCAGAGAGTTCGATCCCGGACAGATTTTTTTTATGCTTATCGGATAACAAGGCAGAAGCACCGATTGCCCCGTCTACATGAAGCCACATGTCATATTTTTTGCAAAGTGCAGAAATATCTGCAATGGGATCAATACTCCCTGTGTTTGTCGTACCTGCGGATGCAATGACGGCAAAAGGCTTTTTATGATTGGAAACATCTTTTTTACAGCTGCCTGAAGCTTATCCATATCCATGCAGAAACGGCTGTCTGCAGGGATGATATGAATCTGCTCCTGGCTGAAGCCGATGATATGCAGTCCTTTTGCCACAGAAGAATGTGTCTGATCAGAAACATAAATAATGGCACGGCTGCGTTCGTCGTAGGTCAGGCGTGCATCTCTGGCTGCGGTAAGTGCTGTCAGATTGGCAATGGAACCTCCGGAGACAAAGAGACCTCCTCCGGAAGCAGGATATCCGGCAAGATCACACATCCAGCGGATCAGCTTTTTTTCAATCAGATCCGGCGCCGGGGCATTAACCTGACAGCTTGCATGCGGATTGTAGGCATTTGTCATGACATCGCCCATCCAGGAAAGCATTCTGGTGATATGTCAAGAACTTTTTGAAAAAGATTTTGATATGGTTTTCAGAAAAAAGGGTAACTTTAATAGACCTTCGGTATGTTTTACAAAAAACCGAATGTCAGTTCGACTCA
>Ga0129308_1000438_pt1 | contig 62258 bp, 59 predicted proteins | sample L827metagenome_FD_94440 | JGI IMG/M metagenome (GOLD analysis project Ga0129308, IMG submission 94440) | Ring-tailed lemur group fecal microbial communities from Wisconsin, USA - L827 metagenome | ecosystem: Host-associated > Mammals > Digestive system > Large intestine > Fecal | place: USA...
ATAGCTAATATTTTAATAGGTCTTCAAACTTCTATGTTTTCACTCTTCGTATTAGGTATGAGTATGAGTTGTGGATAGCAATATTGATATAATGTGAACTATAAAAGTAGATAATTTCAACACATTGTGAAATCCATAAACATTATTTGTTTATGTAAGAGTTACTACAAAAGCGGGTTCAACATTTACTTCTACTTTTTTTCAATAAACATATAATTATTATTAAATAAAACAGGGGGGTATTTTATGGATCATAAGGGTACGAAAAAAATAGAGACTGAAAATTTAATCTTAAGAAAGTTTGAATTATCAGATGCAGAGGCTATGTATAAAAATTGGGGAAGTGATTCAGAGGTTACAAAGTTTCTAACTTGGGGACCTATGAAGGACGTTGATATTTCTAAAACAGTTGTAAAGAGCTGGGTTGAAGAATATGAAAAAGAAAATTTTTATCAATGGGCTATCGTATTAAAAGAAAATGGAGAAGAGCCAATAGGAACTATTGGTACTGTACGCCAAGATGAAGAAATAGGAATGGTTCATATTGGTTATTGTATAGGACGAAAATGGTGGAATAGAGGGATTACTTCAGAAGCATTAGATGCTATAATTAAGTATTTTATAAATGAGGTCAAAGTGAATCGTATCGAATCAAGACATGACCCTCTTAACCCAGGTTCAGGCAAGGTAATGATAAAATGCGGGATGAAGTATGAAGGCACAATGAGAAAAGCAGATATAAACAATCAAGGTATTTGTGATTGTGCTTATTATTCTTTATTATCTGAAGATTACAAGAAGTAAATTTACTATTGTTATGTAATGGGAATTCATAATTCAAATCTTTAGGAATAATACTAAACTTGGTGTGATATATATGTAATATAAAGATATAAATATATCACATTAACGAAAGGGGATTTGTTTATGAAATGGGGAAACAAGTATTTAATTTTACTTACATTATTAGGATTTTTAGGTTTTAAAGAGCTAAATGGTGATCCACTAGGACTTTTGTACTTTGGATTTTTTGGCAATTTTTCTGGCTATTGGTGGTACAAGCTAGGTGATTGTGAAGATGAACGCTTAATTTATAATAAGCATAGAGCCGGTATTATAGCATTTTATGTAGGTTTTGTACTAGCTATAGTATCAAGTGTATTAATTAGGTTATTTACAACAGATTTATTAACACTGTATAGAATGCAAGTCTTAATAATAGCAGTTACTTTTGCAATATCAATGAATTTATGGGCATTTTTGACTTACAAATTTGATACGGGTAACTAAAATGACCACTTTTATTAGTAATTTGAAAAAATATCGTCAGTTTAATGAATTAACTCAAGAGGAGTTAGCTAAGAAGGTAAATGTTAGAAGAGAAACTATAGCCCGTTTAGAAAATGGAAAATACAATCCTTCACTTGAATTAGCTGTTAGAATTTCAAAGGAATTAAATACTCCTATTGAAAAATTATTTATATTTGAATTTTAAGTTTAGCCTAATAAAATATTAGGTTCTCAAATTAATATATTGAGAAGTAAGTTTAATTTTGATATGACTTAGGTAAATAGAAATTTGTAGAGGAAGTAGAGGTATCTAACAATGGAAGAAATAGTTAATGTTACAATAAAGAATCTTAATCAAAATAATATAGCTGGATATTATGTTAAGGATGCCGAACAACTAATAGAAACTGTTCAATCTCTGCTAAATGAGGGTGAAATAATCGGCTGTGGAGATTCTGTAACACTGGAAGAAACTAAGGTTTTTGAATTTATAAGAAATGGTAATTACCGTTTTTTAGATAAACATGACCCGGAACTAACATCAATAGATAAAAGAGAAATGTATTTGCAAAATTTCAGAGCACATACCTTTATATCTGGTGTCAATGCTATAACACAGGACGGTAGTTTATATTTTATTGATGGAAATGGAAGTAGGGTTGCTCCAATTATTTATGGACCAGAACAAGTCATACTGGTAGTAGGGACAAACAAGATTGTTTCCGATTCAGAAGAAGCCATACAGAGAGTTCGACAGATAGCAGCACCATTAGATGCAAAAAGATTGGGTAAGAATACACCATGTGTAAAGCTTGGTAAATGCATAAATTGCAAGAGTAAGGAGCGAATATGCAATGCTTTTGTATGTATTACAAGACAATTTGTAAAGGATAGAATAAAGGTTATATTTTTAGAAGGTGAGTTTGGTTATTAGTTCAATAAACTCCAATTTGTAAGTCAGATTAAATGAACAATTGTTATATATTGCGATTCAAATAGGATGTCCAAATGGACATCCTATTATGTTATACTAATTTCAACACTATTTTAAAACAAAGCCATATAATTATTAACATAAAAATCAAAATGGAAGTCAATAAAAGGGGGATCTTATGAATAAAAGGAATTATACTTTTAACTTTAATTGTTCTAAAAATATCCTAATCACTAAGTTAGATAAATTAAAAGTTGTAAATGCAGACAATTCTACTAATACAAACTTATTGTGCAGGAGAATTAATAACAAGATAAAATTTATGTTATATACAAATTATACACCAGGTACCTATTCTATCATGGGTAAAGGAGTTGTGGATATACATAGTTTTGAAGGAGAAATATTTGAAAAGGATTCTAAATCCTATATTTCAGGTCACTTTAAAAGTAGTTTATATGTGAGATTCTTTACTGTTTTGGTATTTGCTTTTTGCCTTATGTTGATTTTTAATATATATCTAATGATTGAGATTTTGTTTTTTTACCTAGGAATTATGATTTTCTTTAAAAAACATACTGAATATAGATTATTGAATAAGATTAAAGAGTTTGAAAAAAATATTAATTTACATATTTAAAGAAAAGATTTAGATTCACAATATTAATGTATTACGCAATAAATTCCAATTTGTAAGACAGTTTTGATGAACAAATTTAATAATGGGTTGTTATATTATATTATATATGTTATAGTTAATACACAAATCAAATAACAGCGCGGAGTGGAGCAGTTGGCAGCTCGTTGGGCTCATAACCCAAAGGTCACAGGTTCGAGTCCTGTCTCCGCAACCAATTAATACTATGAATATAAAACTCTTATATCACTTGATATAAGAGTTTTTTTAAAATATGACGAAGCGAATTTTTGAGCAAGGTCGTTGCCTGAAATTTCATAGCGCCCACAAGCGATAGCAAAATGATTCGCAAACACGTCGCTCAAGCGAAGCGAATTTTTAAATAAAAAGAGGAAATTAATATGAATGGACAAAATAGAGATAATATAAAAATAGGAAGTAAAGTATTAGTAGTTCAAAAACAAGATCAAAGAACTGGAAAATTAACAGAGGGTGTAGTATCTAGAATACTTACAAACTCTAAAACTCATCCCCATGGAATCAAGGTTATGCTTGAAAGTGGCATAGTTGGTAGAGTTCAAGAAATTTTATAAATATATTTTAAGGAGATTTTATGATAAAAAGAGAATTTGAAATAAATGATATAGCCTATCTTGCAAAAAATAGAAGGATAAAGGCACATATAGATGGAAGTGAAACTAACACAAAGAATATTTCTTTAAAAGCAGGAGATGCAGTTAAAATACTAGATTATTATGAAATAGAAAAGTATGGATATTCATATGAAGCAGAGTTAAAAAAAGATGGAACAACATATGTAATAAGAAAGCATCTAAGTCAATCAGACTTAAGACCTAAAAACGTTTAAATTTGAGTAAGTTTATAAATTAAAATTTAATTGACGATACTATAAAAAGGATAACCAATCTATTAAAGTGGTTATCCTTTTTAGATTAAAATTTTAGAAGTAATGTTACTAAGTTATTTTTAATGTTTCTCTTGTTCATATACTAAAGTAGTAAACATGCCACCTGTTCCATCAGTAAAGTTATTAGACACATGATGTGAGATATGACAATGAATAGGCCAAATTCCAGGATTGTTTGCATTAAATAGTACATCCCATGTTTCACCACTAGCTACTAAAACTGTATTCTTTAATAGCCTATTACTCGGCATAATAGGATTACCATCTGATTTTTCTAAACAAAATTGATGTCCATGAAGGTGCATAGGATGATGGTTTATTTGTATAGCCCCAAGTCTTAGTCGTACAATATCACCATATTCAACAGGCATAGGTGTAGTATATGGGAAGCTTTTACCGTTTATAGTAAACATATTAAAATCCATTGAAAAAGGATTAAGATTATAATTACCTGGTTCTACTTTCTTTCCTTTTTCTAAACCAGCGAGACTCCATTCCTGCATTAGAAGCAGATAATCTTTATTGATATTCACTTCTAATGGGTCCAAAATTACAAAACCACCTAACAAACCTAACATATCTTGCTTTGCTACATTGACGTGAGAGTGATACATATGGGTTCCAGGGGGGTTAGTTATTTTAAAATGATAATCAAAAAAATGTCCAGGTTCAATCCTAGGAGAAGGTTCAACATCTGGTACACCATCCATTACATTAGGAACATTAAGTCCATGCCAATGAATACTTGTGGCTTCAGGAAGGTGGTTATGTACTCGTATATTAATATAATCACCAGGATAGACTTCTATTGTTGGACCAGGAATACTTCCGTTATAACCCCAACCCTTTATGAATACTCCAGGAAGTATTTCTTGATTTACGGGTTCAGCTACTAGTTCAAAAAATTTTACACCTTTATGAAAAGTATATTTTAGAGATGGTATATTAGGAGCAACAAGCATAAGATAAAACACCTTCTTATAAATTTATTGGATTTATAAATCTATTATATAATATTCAAGTCTACTATTTTTATGTATCTTTAGCGTTTTGGTTAGATAGTAATTATACTCAAAGGTATGCTATATAGATAAAAACTGGGAAAAATTAAAGAAAGTAATTATTAAATAGAAAAGAGTGAATAATATTTTAAAATAGCATTAGAAATTATGGATAATATAGGAACAGTGGAAAACAAATAATATATAGTGTAAAGGATATACAAAATAAACCAGGATATATATTAATATGATAAAATAAAGTTATAAAGGGAGGTAAGCTACTAGATAAACGTATAAATCTCATACAAAAATTTAATTAATTAGTAGTTAATAAATATGATAGAAAAAAACAAGCCAACTATATTAATAAGCAAATGTATAGAGCATGAAGCATGTAGGTATGATGGAAAAATGATGAGAAATCAATTTATTAGTAAATTAAAAAATTATGTGGATTTTATACCTATATGTCCTGAAATGGAAATAGGATTATCTTGTCCTAGAGAAGTGTTAAGGATAGTAGAAGATAATAATAGAAAATACTTAGTAAATTCTAAAACAGGGGAAGATTACACGCAAAAAGTAATAAGCTTTTCTGATGAATTCATAAAAAGTATAAAGGGGAAAAATATTAATGGAATTATACTTAAAAGTAAATCACCATCATGTGGAATAAGAGATTCTAAGGTATATAAAGATTTTGGAAAAGTTCCACCCATACCTAAAAAATCAAGTGGCATATTTGCTCAAAAAATATTAGATGAATTTAATAATATACCTATAGAAAGTGAAGGGAGATTATTAAATTCAGATATTAAAGAGCACTTTTTAACTAGAGTATTTACGAGTTTTGATTTCGAAAATATGGCAAAGGAAAAAAGTATTAAATCTATTATAGATTTTCAGTCAAATTACAAATATTTACTTATGCAATACAGCCCCTCTAAGCAAAAAGAATTAGGAAGAATTGTTGCTAATATAAAAAAAGACACTATAGAAGCAGATTTAGAAATATATAATAATATTTTATCAAAAGCATTAGCAAACAAGTCTAATATTGGGAAAAATATTAATATGCTCTTACATTTATTTGGGTACTTCTCAGATGATTTGTCTCAAGAGGAAAAAGCATTTTTCTTAGATACAATAAAAATGTATCAAGAATGCAAGGTACCCTTTTGTGTACCTTTAAATATAATTAAGTCCTGGGTGATAAGGTTTAATAATAAATATTTACTAGGTCAAAAAATATTTGATGTATTTCCAATAGATTTGATTGAAATAAACGATTAGATAAAAAGAACGTATTAATGGAGTAGATAAAAATTATTATAGAGATGAATTTTTATAAATGAGTAGGGGGATTTATATTATGAAAAATGACATGCTGCATTTGAAATTTTATAATCTAGATTGTGAAATAAACTATTGGTATAGAGCGGGAATAGAGGACAAATGGGTTTTATTTTTTCATGGAGCTGGAATTGACCATGAAATGTTTAAAGAACAATTCAAGATATTTGATGAGACATATAATATAATTGCTTGGGACGCTAGAGGCCATGGGTTATCTAAATTAGAATCAGGAAAAAAGTTTAAGTTTAATGATATGGTAAGCGATTGTAAAAAAATATATGAAATTTATAATATAGAAAAAGCCACTATTATAGGTCAATCAATGGGAGGGAATTTAGCACAAGAAATAGCTTATTATTATCCTGAGTTAGTAGATGCTCTGGTATTGATCGATTGTAGTATAAATACAGGAAGATTAACATCTATTGAGAAGTATACACTTAGATGTTCAAAGTTTATTTTTAATTGTTATCCGTGGAATATTTTAGTTAACCAAAGTGCTAAAGCTTGTTCTAATAAAGAAGAAATAAGAAATTATGTAAAAAAGTGTTATAGCAAGATAGATAAAAATACATATATTGATATTATAATGGAATTGACAAGCTGTTTGCATGAAGATGAAAGCTTCAAATTTAGCCAACCTATATTATTAATATGTGGTTCAGATGATAAATTAGGTAATATTAAAAAGGCTTTAGAAAAATATAAGAGAAATGATGATAATTGTGTATTACACATAATAGATAAAGCAGGTCATAATTCAAATCAAGACAATCCAGAGTTAGTAAACCAATTAATTTATAGTCTGTTAAATAGAGATAAATAATAGTTTATAAAAAATACAAAGAAATCACACTCCCTTGAGTAAGTTACGGACAACCCTACCACAAGTAAGGGAGAGCTGTTTATCAAATATTTAAAAAGATATGGAATTAGATTTAACTCTATATCTTTTTACTATTATTTATAACTGTTTTTATTAATTAAGTAGCAAAGACTTAAGCTCATCAAAATTAGAAACCTCATAGGTAGGTTTTATTGAAGTTTCATTTATGATCTTGTTGGGATTATACCAACAGGTATCTATACCAAAGTTTATACCGCCTTGTATATCAGAACTTAAACTATCCCCTACTATCAAAACTTTGCTTTTATCAAAGAAATTTATATGGTTTAAGGTATGTTCAAAAATCTTAGGATTTGGTTTTGATATTAATATTTCTTCAGATATTACTATAGTCTCAAAAAATTTTGATATAACTGATTTTCTTATTCTTTTATCTTGAACTATTGTAAGTCCATTAGTTACTATAGCAAGTCTGTAAGATTTGTTTAGCGTTTTTATAAGCTCCATACTATCATCATATAAAAATGATGCATCAGCTAAATACTCCATATATAATTTTGCAAAGTTAGTTTCATCAAAACTTACCTTTAATCTATCTGATAATCTTTTAAATCTTTCTACCTTTAATTTTTCTTGTGTAATAAGTCCTTGTTCAAATTCTTTCCACAAAACAGTATTTATTTCTTGATAAATTTTTAAATGATAAGCTTCATCATATTTTATGTTAAACTTAAGCATTGTGTTTTTAAATGCTTCTCTTTCAGATTTTTTAAAATCGTATAATGTTTCATCTGCATCAAATAATATAACTTCATATTTCATAATATATCCTCCAGTCTCTCTTTACAAACTTCTATAAATAAAATAATATATTTATAAAAGTCAGAACATGACATGGGTCATGTTAGGAGGAGTTATGAAAAGAATTTGTGATAATAAGCTTTTAAATAATTATATTAAAAAGCACAATATAGAAAGTATATTAGATAATGAAATATTAGAATATGCACAACTACATTTCTATGAAGGTGAAGAGTACATATTAGAGTCAGGGGAAATTCTAGATTATTATTATTTACTTGTTGATGGAAAAATTAAAATTTATTATCCTTTTGAGAATGGAAAGTCAATGACTTTAAAGTTTTATAATGATTTTAATACAATAGGAGATTTAGAACTTTTAAAAGATACACCTATACTTTGTAATGTTGATGCAGTAAAAGATACTTTTCTCATAGCAATACCTGCGACTGTACTTAGAGGAAAGTATTATAATAACTTAAAACTTTTGCATCATTTGGTGGATTCTTTGAGTGAAAAACTTTATGGAACTATTAATAATAGCTCATATAATTTTGTATATCCCCTTATAAATAGAGTGTCTACTTATTTAGTTGAACATCTTACAGACAAAGATTATATAATTTTGAATTCATCATATTTAGAGATTGCCCAATTTTTAGGCACAACATATAGACATTTGAACAGAACTCTTAAAGAAATGGAATCAAAATCAATTATAAAGTGTGCTGATAAAAAAATATATATACTAGATATAAATAAACTTAGAGAATTATCTAAGAATATTTATGTAAAACCACTTTAGAATTAATTTCGTATAAGACGATTTACATTAGATGTGTAACAAAGAACCGTACCACAAGTAAGTGATACGGTTCTGTTTTTTGTAAATTAGTCAATACTTAATTTATATGCACACTATACACCAGGGTTTTATTGTTATATTATAATTAATTAGTTCAGTCTTAGTTTTAAAGAGGTGATAGTTAATAAGATATTATACAACTTCAGAAGTAGCTAAAATTATAAAAGTTCATCCTAATACTGTTATATTGTAGGAAAAATGGGGACATATTGAAGAAGTAAAGAGAAAGCCTAATGGATAGAGAACTTTTACGCAAAGACATGTACAACCAATGAAACTTTAAAATCAATTATATTCAAGCACTAATAAAAGAGAGATGGTGGAATAAGATGAAAGACGAATTTATTTATTTAAAAGGATGTAGAGAAAATAACTTAAAGAATGTATCTTTAGAAATACCAAAGAGAAAGATAACTATTTTTACGGGGGTTTCTGGATCGGGCAAATCATCAATTGTTTTTGAAACAGTTGCAAAAGAAGCGCAACGTCAATTAAATGAGAATTTTAGTGCATTTATAAGAAACTTTTTACCTAAGTATGGCGATGTTAAAGCTGACCACATAGAAAACCTTTCTACACCAATCATTATTGATCAAAGCAGAATAGGAGGTAATTCTAGGTCAACTTTAGGTACTATTACAGATATTAATTCATTCCTTAGAGCTTTATACTCAAGGTTGGGAAGCAAATACATTGGAAAAGCAAATATGTTTTCTTTTAATGATATAAATGGAATGTGTCCAGAATGTGAAGGCCTTGGTAAAAAGCTAGTTCCTAATATGGAAGCTATAGTTGATATGAACAAGTCTCTAAATGAAGGTGCAATATTGCTTTCAGGTTTTGGAGTTGGTTCTTGGAATTGGAAGCTATTTGCAGAATCTGGTTTCTTTGATAATGATAAAAAGATATGTGATTATTCACAAGATCAGTTGCAAAAGTTTTTATATGGAGAGGCACAAAAAATAAAAATAGATGAAGTAGGAACAATGAATTTAACTTATGAAGGCCTACTTGTTAAATTTAATAGACTTTACTTAAAGAAAGAGGGAGAAATATCTGAGGCTGCTAAAAAGAAGCTAAGTAAGTTACTTATTGAAGGAGAATGTCCTCTTTGTAATGGTAGAAGACTTCATAAAAGGGTTTATGAATGTTTAATTAATGGACATAATATTGCAGATTTAACTAGTATGCAAGTTGATGAGTTGGTTGGGGTTATACAAGATATTAAAGAGCCTGAAGCTGAGCCTTTAGTTAAAGGTATAGTGGAGAAGCTAAATAATATCATAGATATAGGTCTTGGATATTTAACATTAGATAGAGAAACTTCATCATTATCAGGAGGAGAATCTCAACGTATTAAGATGGTGAAACATCTAAATAGTAATCTTGTAGATTTAATGTATATATTTGATGAGCCTAGTATAGGACTTCATCCAAGAGATGTTAACAAGTTAAACAATCTTTTAAGAAAGTTAAGAGATAAAGGCAATACTGTAATCGTTGTGGAACATGACCCAGATGTTATTAAGATTGCTGATCATATTATTGATGTTGGTCCTCTAGCAGGTAGACATGGAGGAGAAATAGTATATCACGGTAGCTATGAAAATTTACTAGAATCAGGAACCTTAACAGGTAACGCTTTGAAAAAATCTCTTTCAATTAAAGAGAATATAAGAGAACATAAGGGTTATTTAAAAGCTGTTAATTGCAAGAAAAATAACCTGAAAAATGTTTCAGTTGATATACCTAAAGGAGTTCTAACTGTAATAACAGGGGTTGCAGGCTCGGGAAAAAGTACATTAATTAAATATGAGTTTTTAAAGCAAAATAAAGAAGCTGTATTAATAGACCAAAGTCCGGTAGGAGCAAATTCAAGATCAAGTTTAGCCACATATAGTGGAATTATGGATAACATAAGAAAGGCTTTTGCAAAAGAAAATGATGTTAAAGCATCATTGTTTAGTTCAAATTCAGAAGGTGCTTGTGAAAACTGTAAAGGAAGCGGTGTTATAGAAACTAACCTTGCTTTTATGGAGAATATTAAGAGTACTTGTGATGTTTGTGAAGGTAAAAAGTTTAAGAAAGAAGTCTTAGACTATAAGTTCCATGGAAAAAATATAATAGAAGTACTTGATATGGCAGTTATAGAAGCTATTGAATTTTTTAATCTAAAATCTATTAAGACAAAGCTACAATCTATTGCTGATATGGGAATTGGATACTTAACTTTAGGTCAAACATTAGATACATTATCAGGTGGAGAATGTCAAAGACTAAAGCTTGCTAGTGAACTACATAAAGAAAGTTCAGTATACATTATGGATGAGCCAACAACAGGGCTTCATATGGCTGATATTGATAAGTTTATAAGTATTGTTGAAAATATTGTAGACAACGGAAATACAGTAATTATTATTGAGCACAACATAGATTTAATTAAAAGAGCCGATTGGATTATTGATTTAGGACCAGATGGAGGAACAAAAGGTGGAGAGATAATATTTGAAGGAACCCCTCTTCAGTTAAAGGAATGTAAGGAATCACTAACTGCTAGATATATATAATTATAAAAAACTTTAAATTTATTTTATATATAAAGGATTGTAGAAACATTGAATACCTTGGATAAAATTTGTTCAAATATTGTTTAATCCCAATGTTTAGTGTATATACTACAATTATTAAAGTAGAAAATAAGAAATTAGGTGATTTTAATGATATACATATATAATTGTTATGGAGGAACCCACTCATCTATTTTAGCAGTTGGTTATCACTTAGAAATGCTGGATGAAACTCGAGAACCTACTAAGGATGAAATATTGAATTTACCTAACTTTAATAAGTTAGTATATGGAAATCGTGGAGAACTTTTTTATTATGGAAGTGATAAAGATGGAAACGAAGTCTACGCTATAGGTAGAGGTCGTTCAAAGGTTTTGATTCCAGGATTATATAATTTAGCTTCTATGCTTCATAAACAAAAGCTATTAAATGAGAAAATTATATTTTCTAATACGTCGCCAACGGTTCCATTACCAATGACCTTTGGTGGATTATTTTCTAGGTGGTTAAAAATTGATTTTATAGGAGTACCCTTGCTTGTAAAGGGAGCAAAACAATCATACAAGGATGTTATAAAACTTGTAAATCACACAAAGAAGGCAGCAAAGGAAGATAATTCAGAGGTTATTATTTTAGATAATAAGGAATTTAAGAAGAAATGATTATTAACATTCCTTATGGAACGGAGTTCATTTTTCATAAGCAATATTATTATCATATATATCAAAACTTTATAGGTTTGTTTCCACCTTTAAAAAAAATCTTCCATACTACTGTTACGATGAACAGTAGTATGAGAGCATAGTTTTTATAACTAATATCAAATAATCCAAAGATATATTAACTATCTTTGGATTATTTTTTATACTATAAAGTTATGACTTGGCTTTGATTGTAATCAAATAAAAACCATTAGACGGATATGATTTATTTCAGTTAAAATAAAAGTATGATTTAATATATTGGAAACTAAAAATAAGTAGAAGGGGATTAAAAAAATGGTAAATGAGGAAGTTAATAAGTCTTGGGCCATTAGAACATCTACAGATGAATTGCTAAATTTTATTATATTTACTGGATGTATGTATAATTTAATTGATGATAAGAATTTTGATGATTCAAATACACCTTGGCCTACTAATCTATTAAATACAGATTGTAAAAAATTACAAAGAGATAAATTAAAATCACAATGGAAACTATGGTTTAATAATGCTATAGAAGAAAAATGTAATAATATCAATCCTAATAAAATGTGTGTATTAGTTAATGAAAAGTATAATGTAAATGATTTTTCACAACTACAATATATAGAGCTTAGAGAATGTTGTAAAAAAGCATATCCACTTTTCATTGAATGGTGGGAGATGCAAGCAGGTGGCAAAAGTGCTATTTCTTTCTATGAAATTATAGTGGGCAATAAATTTTGTGATTATATAAAGGAATTAGAATGCCAATTGAATAAAAAATCTAAACCATTTAATTTTTACATAGATATGGTATATACAGGTGTACCTGATGTATTAGATATAAATGATGAGTATGTTATAGTAACTCCTAATGGATACCTTAGCTTAGATAGAGAATGGTGGATAAAAAAATTTATTAAACTAGTGTAATTCTTAAATAGAACATGAGTAAATTAAGATGAGATTAAAACATTTTACTTATGCAGAATCATGGAAAAGAATTGAACCAGTATGGAACTTTATAATTAAATAATTAAAAAAGAAACTCTATATAGAGTTTCTTTTTTTCTATTATATTTTATAAATCTTTATACTTCAGGATTCTTTTTTTCTAATATGGACTTTTTACTTATAAATATTCCAGCAACAAAGCAAATTAAAGCAACAAATATTAAAACATAAAATATATTATGAATACCATCAAAGAATGCTTCCATTATTTGATGAGTACTAGCTCCAGAAAAATATATATTATCTGCAGTTACATTTGATATATCTGAATTTTTAAAGTAAGAAGATATACTTGAGTTCATCAGTCCACCAAAAACACTAACTCCTATTGTTTGACCGAGTGTACGAATTAATGCATTTGTTGATGTAGCAGCACCTCTTTTTTCATAAGAAACAGCATTTTGTATAAGAATTATAAGCGTATTAAGTACACCTCCAAAACCTGCTCCCATAACAAAAACTATAAGAATTATATAAATTAAATTTGTATCTGGAGTGGTAAATCTAAGTAAGTAACAGTTTACTGCTAATATTAAAATAGAACCTAGAATAACTTTTTTTTCTCCAAATTTTTCAAATAATTTTATTAAAATAAATGAACTTAAAAGCCAAGTTATAGACATTGGAGCCATTAAAAGTCCAGAAATTTTGGCACTGTACCCCATAACATTTTGAGTATACAATGGCATGTACACCTCTATAACCATAAGTATAATAGCTACAAGGAAACCTATTATATTTAGTAAAATTGTATCTTTTGAAAATATGTCAAAAGGAACGATGGGTTCTTTAGATTTTTTTTCAATTAAGTAGAAAATTACTAGTGAAATTATGGTTAATATAGCATAGACCATTTTTATGGAACTAGATGTAGTGAACACACCTAATAATATTGAAACGATAGATATTGTTAAAAATATTGATCCAAGGTAGTCAATTTTAGGATTACTATTTGATAGCTTTTCCTCAAAGTTTTTATTAAGAAGGAAAATAGATAAAATACCAAAAGGTATATTAATAAAAAATATCCAATGCCAAGACAAGTAGTCTATGAAAAATCCTCCTATAAAAGGACCAAGTAGACTAGAAACACCCCATACTGTGCTTAGACAGCCTTGAACTTTAGAACGCTCCTCTAACTCAAATACATCTCCAACAATTGTATACGTTACAGTAAGTATAGAACCTGCACCTATACCTTGTATTGCTCTAAATGCTATTAACTGAATCATACTTTGGGAAAATCCACATAATGCGCTACCTACTAAAAAGATTACTATACCTATAGAAAGCATTTTTTTTCTTCCATAAAGGTCAGATAATTTTCCGTAAATAGGAGTGGACACAGCTGAAGTTAAAAGATATGAAGAAAAAACCCAGCTCATAAGACTATATCCATTCAAACTTTTTGCAATTGTAGGCATAGCTGTAGTCACAACAGTACCTTCAAATGCAGCAAGAAACATAGAAACCATTATCGCTATAATGATATTCCGCTTTTTTTTGCCCATAAAACAAAACTCCTTTCTCAATGGTTCTAAAAATAAAATACCCATGTTATAGATTATATAACCTGAGTATTTTATTTTTACATTATACTACACAAAAAAACTTTGTTATACATGAAATTTGCAAATAGTATTATATTTAACTTAAAATTAACTTAGTGTTCTAAAATTCTAAAGAGAAGAATGACAGATTAATCATAAATATGGAAGATATGTAAATATAAGGTAATAATGGGATTTTTACAAGGGTAAATTCAAACCTTATTATTTGGATGTGTTTATATTATTAGTTTTTTATTTAAAATTTTTTATTCTATATTAATAAATATAAAAAAAAACCGTATAATTAAGTGTGAAAAACTAAAAAAGTGGGGATGAAATGGAAAATAAAATAGACAAAATAAAATTTTATAAGATTTATATAGGGGTTATAGTATTTTTAGTAATATTATTTAGTTATCCTTCTACAAATATATACTATGAAATGATAACTAATGCTATGGGAATGCTAGGATGTATTACTTCTGCTGTGCTTGTATATATTACATTTAAAAATACAGAAAAAAATAATTTAAAATATTATTGGTTATTAAATTTATTGGCGATAACAAGCTTTGGAATTGGCGAAATTATTTGGGGAATAAAAGAAATCTTTCTAAATGAAAAACTTATAATGCCAAGTTTAACAATTTCATTTTACTTACCTAGTAACATATTCATATTTTTAAGTAGTTTAGTTTTAATTAAAAAAAATATAAAAACATATAAAAGGAAAAAAACTAAACTATCTTTGGATATTGTTATAATTTTTATTATGTATATATCCATTTTGATTGCATCTATTATGCCTATATTAAATCATAACAAAATGTTATTTAATACTAATATTTATCTGATCTTGTATAATATATTAGATTTTATGACTTTGATAAATTTAAGTATTATATATATATACAGCAATGAAAATATTATAAAAGGCAATTTTTTTGTAATAAATTTTTTAGGAGTATTAATATTTTCTTTATCAGATATGGTATATATGTACCAAATATTAGAAAATACTTATATGTCAAATACAGTACTAGATTCACTTTGGATAATAAGTTTTTTATTAATAGGATTATCGGCCATTGAATACTTATTTACAGTGAATAGCAAATATAATTTTAAAAATATTGATGAATGTGAAAATAAAGATTTTATGTCTTATTTAGCTATAGTACCTATACCAATTTTATTTGTGTTAGATATAAAAAATCAACATCAAGCTATAATAGGCATTTTTATATCTATTATAGTAATAAGACAAATAAAGGTGTTAAATGAAAATAAAATACTAGTTGAAAAATATAAAATGATAAATGAAGGACTTGAAAGTGCTGTTTTAGCAAGAACTAAAGAGCTTCATGAAAAAAATATAGAGTTAAATTATCTATCTAATAAAGATACACTAACAGATCTTTATAATAGAAGGTACCTTCTAAATAAGCTAGACGAGCTAATAGTAAAATCATCAAAAGATAATAGTAAGTTTGGAATACTATTTTTAGATTTAGACAAATTTAAAAATATAAACGATTTATATGGTCATGAAGTGGGAGATTTACTTTTAAATGAAATAGGTAACAAGTTACAAAAACACTCTAGTAAAAATAGTATTATTATTAGACAAGGTGGAGATGAGTTTGTAATAATTTATACAGATATAGATAGTGAAGAAGATTTAAAATCCTTTGCTAATCAAATAATAAGTGAATTTGATAAAGGCATATGTATAGGAAAAATTGACTTTAAGGTTAATTTTAGTATAGGTGGAGTAATTTATCCAACTGATGGAGAGGACAAATTGACTCTTATGAAAAAGGCAGATATGGCTATGTACGCTTCAAAGAAAAATTCCTCTAGTATGTTTTCACTATATAAAGAAAACAATATGTATAACAAATTAAAAATGGAAAAACTTATGGAAAAAGCAATAAAAAATAAAGAATTTATTCTATACTATCAGCCACAATTTAATATAGACAACAATAAAATAGTAGGTATTGAAGCCCTAATTAGATGGGAAAATGATGAATTAGGATTTGTATATCCTTCAGAGTTTATACCACTTGCAGAAGAAACTGGTTTAATTATTGATATAGGAAATTGGATTATAGAGTCCACATTCTTACAAATAAAGAAATGGCAAGAATTATACAATATAGACATAGAAGTTGGAATAAATGTATCACCCATCCAGCTTTCAGACAAAAGATTTTTAGATACAATAGTTACTAATCTTAAAAATACAAATATAAATCCTTCACTTATAAATCTAGAGATAACTGAAAGAATAGCTATTGATGATAGTGAAATAGTAATAGAAAAACTAAAAATAATACGAGATCTAGGAATAAAAGTATCCATAGATGACTTTGGAAGTGGCTACTCTTCCTTTAAGTATGCAAAAAGTTTTGCTGTAGATACCCTAAAAATCGATATATCCCTTATTAGAGGGATAGACAGGTCTAAGGAAGATTATGAAATAGTAAAAGCTGTAATAAATATGGCAAAAGGATTAGGGTTGAGTATAGTAGCAGAAGGTGTAGACAGTGACACTCAACTTTCAGTACTAAGAAATCTTGGATGTAATACTATTCAAGGCTTTTATTACGAAAAACCTATGCATATAGAACATTTAGAAAAAAAATACTTTATGTAACGAATAATAAAGCTCCCTATTTTTGTAGGGAGCTTTAATTTGTTAAACAAATAATAGCAATTAAAACATTATATTTTTCATTAATGACCTTTATGTTTTTCTTTTTTCTTCATCTGTTTTAATTCATACATTTTGTCGCGCTTAGATTCTTTTATTTCTTTTCTTTTTCTTCTTCGTTCAACTTTAGCTGATTCATGTTGAAGTTTAATAGCGTTTTGAGCTTTTGTACCCACACCTATTTCTTTTTGTTGTTTCTTTACTTCTCTTTGTAATCTCTTGTAATTAGTTTTCTTTTGAGTAGAGAATGTTTCAGATTGAATTTTTTTAAATGGAATCTTATTATAGTTTTTTAGTATAAATTCATATAATTGGGCTTCTGTAGGTTCTGAGCCTAAGACTACTCTTGCCACACTATATTCATTTTCACACTCATCTTCAAAAATACCAACCCAAAATTGATTTTGAAATAATACTGTTAATTTGCAACTACTTTGTATCATAAATAACTCCTCCTGTAATTTTATTACAAAAGAATGGACAACCCAGGAGGGCAGGTTACTGCTATTTTACAAATAGGTTCGGACTACCAACCGAAACTGTGTTTTTATCTCTCAAATATATTATATCAAAAGTTTAGTATGTGTAGAGACCGAGAATTGTGTAATTTATGATTTTCACTAAATCTGGATGATAATCCTAACTATACCAAGACTAATAATATTAACTAAAAGTAAATTTTAGGTTATCAGTTACAATTAGTTAACTTATAATATATAATAAACTTAAAATATTATCACAAGGATATAGTATATATCTAGATTTATGTTAATAATAAGAAAAATAATCTGGAGGCAATATAATGAATAAAAAAGACTTTTCTAATTTAGAAGATCAAATTATGTCTACAGTTAACAGTGCACTAAAAGCAATATATGTTGCTAATTTAAAAAGGGATATTAACTATAAAACTGAGGACACACTAAATCAATTTAAATCAAAGTTCAATGAATATGGTGCAAAATACATGGGTTTAAATAAAAAATCTAAAAATGATATATCAAAATACATTAGTAAAAGACCAGCCGGAAGTATATCAGGAATACTTTATATAGTGTTTGGAGCTGGTGGAAGTGTAATTTATGGTTCTTCAGTGGGGCTATATCTAATAGCCAATTCACTATTTAGTGGTATTATTGTAGGCAGTCAAGTTGTTATGGGAGTTTTAGTTTTATTTTTTGTAGGAAGTGTAGGTTTATTATTAAAAGGAATAAATGTAAGAAAAAGAGTAAAGCGTTTTAAAACTTATGTAAGATTTATTGACGACAATAGTTATTTTTTAATTGATGACTTGGCAAGATTTGTAAAAGAGAAAAAAAGTTTTGTACTTAAAGACTTACGTAAAATGATTGATTTAGGCATGTTTTTAGAAGGACATATAGATGAAGAAAAAACTTATTTTATGTTAAATGATGAAGTCTATAATGACTATTTAAATCTAAAAAAGGAACAAATGGCTAAAGAAATTAACAAGGAAAAATTGAAAGAAGAAATAGATAATTCAGGAAAAGAAGAAATAGAATCTACTATTAAAATAGGTAGAGATTATATTGAACAAATAAAGGCTGTAAAAGATGAGCTTTGTAGAGAAGAAATAGCTATAAAGTTATATAAATTAGGGAACATTGGAGATCAAATCCTTAATCAAGTTGAAAAAAATCCTAATAAAACACAAGAAGTTAATAAATTTATAAATCATTATCTTCCTATTACTATAAAATTAATCAACTCATACAAAGAGTTAAATGATCAAGTAGTTCAAGGTGATAATATAAAAAATGCTAAAATTGAAATTGAAAAGAGTATTGATCTTATTAATAATGCTTTTGAAAATTTATTAGATGACTTATTTGAAGATGTTGTATTAGACATTTCTACAGATATTTCTGTTCTTAAAACACTATTCAAACAAGAAGGATTAGGAGAAGAAGACTTTAAGAAGTAAATTTTAAGCAACGGATTTATCCGAAGTGATAACAAGGATATATCGTTGGCGACATGAGCGAAGCGAATTTTAAAAAGGGAGGCACTAACAATGAGTGATGAATTCAAAGAAAAGGCTATTGATATAAAACCAGAATTAAATTTTCAATCATTTGAGGAGGAAGCTCCTCCTATAAAAATAAAAGAAGAAAAAGTAGAAGAACAAATAATTGATGAGATACAACTGACAGAAGAAGAAAAAAAAATGGTAGATCAATTTGTAGATAAAATAGAAATAAATAATTCAAATTCTATTTTACAATATGGTGTAGGTGCTCAAAAGAAAATTTCTGATTTTTCACAAGCTGCATTAAATGATGTGAGAACTAAAGATTTAGGAGAAATTGGAGAAATGCTATCTAGTGTAGTTCTTGAGCTAAAGAACTTTGAAGAAGGTGAAGAGAAAAAAGGGATTTTCGGTTTATTTAAAAAAGGCAAAGACAAGATTTCTAAAATGAAAGTAAATTATGAAAATGTAGAAAATAATATTACTAAAATGTGTAACGTTCTTGAAAAGCATCAAATACAGCTTTTAAAAGATATTGCCATGCTTGATAGAATGTATGAAATAAATAAAGTATATTTTAAAGAACTGTATATGTATATTTTAGCTGGGAAAAAGAAACTTCAAAAACTAGAAAAGGAAGAACTTCCTAAGCTGCAAGAAAAAGCAAAAAAAAGCGGTAATCCTCAGGATGCTCAAGAATTAAATGATTTTATTGCTCTTTGTAATAGATTTGAAAAGAAAATTCACGATTTAGAATTAACTAAAATGATTTCTTTGCAAATGGCTCCTCAAATTCGTTTAATTCAAAATAATGACACCCTAATGTCAGAAAAAATACAATCTACAATTATAAATACTATTCCACTTTGGAAAAGTCAAATTGTGTTAGCCCTTGGAGTTGCTCACGCTACTGATGCTGCCAGAGTACAAAGAGAAGTAACAGATATGACAAATGAACTTTTACGTAAAAATGCAGAAATATTAAAAACTTCTACTATAGAAACTGCAAAAGAATCTGAAAGAGGAATTGTTGATATTGAAACACTTAGAGCTACCAACGAATCATTGATTTCAACTCTTGATGAAATACTTAATATACAAACAGAGGGACGCGAAAAACGTAGGGAAGCAGAAGTGGAATTAAGAAATATAGAAAATCAATTAAAAAATAAGCTTATAAATTTTAAATAATATACAGTAATTAAATTAATAAGTAAATAAATAGTCTTAGCCATTAATAGTAGATGGCTAAGACTTATTTTATTTATTAAATGTATATGTAAATATATAGTTAACAAATAAAAAGTAGGATACAATTAAACGTAAGAAAAATACAAAAAAGTGTGTAAATAAGCCATGTAAAACAATTTTGACACAGAAAAAATGTAATGTAAAAGATACTTGATAGACTAATACCATTAAAATATGAGAAGGTATTAATGAAAGGAGATATATTATGGAGGTTGGAAGTAAACTGAAAAATGCACGAATAAATTCTGGGCTAACTCAAGAAAAAGTAGCAGAGAAAATACAAGTTTCTAGACAGACTATATCAAATTGGGAGAATGGAAAATCTTATCCAGATGTTATAAGTGTAATCCAGTTGAGTGATCTCTATAGTATTAGTCTGGACGAACTATTAAAAGGAGATTCGAACATGATGAAATACTTGGATGAAAGCACGAATGTTGTGAATAGCAACAAAAAGCTATTGATGGCTATTGGATTAAATTGTTTTTTGCTTATTTTATTTATCTTTTTCAATGGTATGATAGCAAATAATACTTATCTTATGATAGGAAGTGCTTCAGTAGGTGTGATAAGCACAACAATATTATTCTATCAAATAGTTAATAAATTTTAGGGGGATTATATGAGTTGGTATTTAATTATAGTTGTTTTTGTTGTAATATTAGGAGCATCAAATTTAGCATATCAAGTTTATAAGATGACAGAACTTGATGCTAGAAGTAGAGGATTTAAACATCCGAAGTTTTGGGGATTTTTTTCATTAAGTGGAGATGGAGCTGGTGGATTAGTATTATATTTAATTGGAAGGAGAAAATATCCATCATCTATGAGTGAAATGGATAAGATGGTAATAGAGTCACGAAAAAAGAAAGCAGGCGTTTCTTTGGTTTTTCTAGCGTTATCAACGATAGCTTTATTTGTAATTTGTATTTTGACATTTTAAATATATACAATATATTTTAATATAGGGATAATATATGGCTGAATATGCAGATTATAGTGTAGATCTATAATTAGAGGGACTATCATGGACCTTGTAGTGTTTATGTTAGTTTCTTTTATATGGTGCTTACTTAAGAATAGAGAATGTACTGGGACCTAAAAAAATAACACTGGAATGAAAATTATCATTCCAGTGTTATTTTTTTAGGTGACGACTTTTTATAAATATTAAGTTTTAGTTGACATAGACAAAAATAATTGCTAAGCTTTTTACATACCGAACGAAAGTATGTAAAGGAGGATATAATGGCGAGAAATAAAAATCCTGAGATTACTATAAACCGTATTCTAGATGCAGCTATGGATTTATTTTTAGAAAAAGGCTATGATAACACTACTATTCAGGATATAGTAGATGCTTTAGGAGATTTAAGTAAAGGAGCGATTTATCATCACTTTAAGTCTAAAGAAGAAATAATAGAATCTGTTATACCTAGGCTTTATGATTCATCTAATAGCCAAATTCAATCACTAAAAGAATCTACTTCATATACAGGGTTAGAAAAACTTAATAGGACTTTACTTATTTCCTTAAAAAACCCTGGGCAAGAAAAATTAGCTACTGCAGCACCTAATTTAATGAAAAATCCTAGATTTTTAACTCAGCAACTTTATAATACCATAGAAAATATTGTACCTAATCTTATAGAGCCAATTATTAGAGAAGGCATAGAAGATGGATCAATAGTAACTGATAATCCCAAAGAGGTTGCAGAGACATTTATGATTTTAATGAATATATGGTTAAATCCAGCTATATTTCATTCTACAGAAGAAGAATTTAAGAATAAGTTTAACTTCTTTAGGAAGTTAGTTGACGATTTAGGTATACCTGTATTAGACGATAATGTTCTTCATGTGTTAGAAAAATATAGAGCTATTATTGAAAAAGAAAGAAAATAAAAATACTGCCCAATGTGGCAGTTTAATTTTTAAGATATACATACCAAACGAATGTATGTTTAAAAATTAAAAAAAGTAATATTAATATATGGAGGTTTATAAATGAATAACAAGGCAAAACTTTTTAACAAAGATTTTAGCTTATTAGTAGTAGGTCAAATAATTTCTCTCTTTGGCAATTCAATACTCAGGTTTGCATTACCACTTTATCTTTTGGACACAACAAACTCTGCCGCTTTATTTGGAGCTGTGTCTGCTTTTTCCTTAATACCTATGATTACAATAACTCCTTTTGGAGGAATTATTGCAGATAGAGCTAATAAAAGAAATATTATGGTGTTTTTAGATTTTCTAACTGCATTATTGATTACTGTATTTGCACTTTCTATAGGGAGGTTTGACTTAGTAATAACACTTATAGTCACATTAATGGCTTTATATGGAATACAAGGTGCTTACCAACCAACTGTTCAAGCAAGTATACCAATTTTAGTAGATAAAGATAATTTATTACCTGGCAATGCAGTTATAAATCAAGTTAGCTCACTTGCAGGATTACTAGGTCCTGTAATTGGAGGTATTTTATATGGTTTTTATGGACTAATGCCTATTTTAGTAGCAAGTATAATTTGCTTCTTTGTATCAGCCATTATGGAGATATTTATAAAAATACCTTATAAAAAGCAAGAAACTACATTAAATGCTTTTTCTATTGTAAAAGAAGATCTTTTAACCAGTTTAAATTTTATATTTAAAGAAAATCCAGTAATTTTAAAAACTATTGTTATAATCTCTTGCTTTAATTTATTCTTAAGTTCTTTGATAATGATTGGTATACCAGTTATTATTACTCAAACATTGAATATGTCTAGTCAGTCCTATGGGGTAACTCAAGGTATGTTAGCCCTTGGTGGATTATGTGGTGGAGTTATGACAGGGGTTTTAGCAAATAAAATTAAGATTTACCACAGTCATATAATTTTATTAATTGCTATATTAGCTTTAACTCCAATAGGTGTTGTGCTTATGTTTAATGTAACTCCTATGATTTCATATATTGTTGTTACAGTTTGTTGCTTTTTAATAATGGCAGTATCTACTTTATTTAGTATTCAAATTTTAACTTTTATTCAATGTGAAACACCTAACCACCTTACTGGAAAAGTTATTTCATTTTGTTTGGCTATGACAATGTGTTCTACGCCTATTGGTCAAATAATATACGGATATTTATTTGAAGCTCTTAATAATCAAACACATATAATTATATTCGTTGCGGCGCTACTTTCTGGTTTAATAGGATTTATGTCTAAGAAAATTTTTAGTAGTTTGAAAAAAACTGATATTTATAGAGAGGTATGTAATGATTGATAAAAAACTGATATATACAAGTATTAATTTTATAATTGGCGTACTAAATATAATTATAATAATGCCTTTAGTATTGGCTTTTGGCCTTGTGATTTTAGCATTATGTTTAGTAAATATAGCACTATTTATAGCCTTTGTTTTAAGTGTTTTAAAGATATTTATTCCTAGTTTACCAGTTAACTTTGGAGTAAGTAATATTATATTGAAACTTCTAGTTATCTGTATTGTAGCCATTGCAGGTTATTATTTATATAAATTACTAAGTGTATTTATTCCACAGTATCTAAGCTTTGTAGTTATTTATATGAAAAAAAGTTTTACATTTAATATAGTATAAATAAAATATGTTACAATTAAACAAAAAGAATATAAAAATTAAATTGAAAAAAGTATTGACCCTAACATTGTGTCATAGTGTACTCTAAAATTACAGGTCCAGTACACAAGTAAAATTCATGCCGGCAGAGTGTATGTGTTATTGAGATTTAAAACCAAGGTAGGAGATAAAATTATGAGAACAGTAAAACAAGTTTCAGATTTAACAAAAATAAGTGTGAGAATGCTACATCACTACGACAAAATCGGATTATTAAAACCAACTAAATTAACCCAAGCAGGTTATAGACTTTATGATGATGAAGCCCTTGAAACTTTGCAACAGATTCTATTTTTTAAAGAACTTGATTTTCAATTAAACGAAATTAAAGATATCATAACTAATCCTAACTTTGATAAGATGAAAGCTCTAGAAAACCATAAAAAGTTAATTATTTTAAAAAGAGATAGACTAAATGGTTTGATAGAACTAATAAATAATACATTAGAAGGAGCAAACACTATGAGCTTTAATGAATTTGATATGACTGAGTATTATAATGTTTTAGAAGAATTTAAAAAAGAAAATACTGAGAAAGTTATTAAAATGTGGGGAAGTATAGATAAGTATGATGAAATAATTTCAAAGGTGAAATCTGAGGAAGAAAAGTTTGCCACTATGGCAATAAAACAATATGGCAGCATAGAAAAATATGCTAAAGCACTTAAGGAAAATTTGAATAACAGTTTAATGTTAACTAAAGCAGAAGAGATGGATAGGTTTAAGGAAGATTGTATTTGTGATAATAATCCTAAATTAAAAGAATTATATAAAGAACTTACAGCTGATTTAAGTAAGGACATTTCATCAAAGGAGATTCAGCAAATTGCCACTGACATAACTAATATGGCTAAAGATAATTATGAAATTTTTAGGGGAGATATGGGAGACAGTTATTGGCACTCAATGGTACAACTTTATCTGGTATTACCAGATTGGATAGAAAAAGTTGACAATATCTATGGATCTGGTTCATCTAAATTTATAGGGAAAGCCCTAAAATATAATCTGGATGATTATGAGCCTAAACTAGAAACTCTATATAAAAAACTTACGTCTGATTTAAGCAAGTCTCCATCATGTGAGGAAATTCAAGAAATAATCGCAGAAATAGTAGACGAAACACAAAAACAACATGACTGTTTAAAAATAGAAATAGGAGAAAACTATTGGACATATCAATCAGAACAATATTGTTTGGATTCTAATATAATAAAATTAATGGATAATAAATATAGAAGTGGTTCATCTAAATTTATTGGAGAAGCACTAAAGTTTTATATTAAAAGTAATGACTAGTTGTAACTTATCTTATAAATGGCAAGAGAGTATATAGTAGTATTAGTTATAAAATAAATAAGAGAAGGCATACACAAAAATGTGTAGGCCTTCTTAACTTTGTGTTATAATTACCTAAGTATGAACAATACTAAAAACAAATTTAGTAAGGAAAATAATATATAGGGGGAGTGTATGAGTAACTTTGAAGAAGATCTACTGGAGTACAATGAACTAGATGCGTACAAAAAATTAAACGATGCAAATGATTCTCTTTTTGGATTAAATGGAGAACAAGATTTTGAGAAATTTTTGCTTTTGAGTAAAATGTCAGCACTTCAAGGCAATGAATATAGCCAATACATAATTGGGATTTTTTATGAAGATGGTATAAAAGGTTTGGAAGATTTTTTTGAAATAGATATAGAAGCCGATGAAAAATACTATAAAATGAAAAATAATGAAAAAGCCTTAGAGTTTTATAAAAAATCAGCTGATCAAGGATACAAAGATGCCCAGTACGCCCTTGGGAATATGTATTTTAAAGGGAATGGCAGTGAAGTTGACTATGAAAAGGCCCTTTATTGGTTCAAAAGTTCTAAGACAGAGTTTGCTTGTTTTAATGTAGGTTGCTTCTATGAAAATGGTATAGGTGTAGAGCAAAATTATAAAACTGCTATTAAGTGGTATGAAAAAGCTGCACAACTGGGAAATTCCAACGCTGCCTACAATTTAGGTGTTATGTATAAAATGGGGCAAGGTTGTAATATAGATTATGATAAAGCCGTAAAGTGGTATAAAAAAGCATGTATGCTAAACAATAAAAGCGCCCTTTATAATTTGGGACTTATGTATTTGAGTGGTGATGGTGTAGAAGTAGATTATAAAAAAGCTATTGACCTTTTGGAAGAAGCTGCCGAGTGTGCAAGTGAATTAGCAATGTTTCAACTTGGCTATATATATAATGAAGGCATAGGCGTAGATGAGGACTTGGAACAAGCCAGAATATGGTATGAACACTCTGCAAGTTTAGGATGTGCTGATGCCCAGTGTAACTTAGGATATTTTTATCAAGAGGGACTAGGAGTAGAGCAAAACTACGCAAAGGCTAAAATATGGTATGAAAAAGCCATAGAACAAGGTGAATATCTTGCAAAAAGTAACTTGGCAGAGATGTATATTTTTGGACATGGAGTAGAAGTGGATTTAGAAAAAGCCTTATCTCTTTATGAAGATGCATTAATTGATGCAAAAGAAATGGGCGATAAAGAAGAAATATCAATAGTTTTATTTAATATGGCGGAAGTACATGAAATAGGCTATGGTACAGAAACTGATCTTAAAAAAGCCAAGGAATTATATGAAGAGTCAGCAGCTTATGGTTTAGAAGAAGCAAATAAGAAACTTGAAAATTTAAAAATATAATAAAAGTATACTCTAGTGTATTTAAATTAAAAGGATGTCTCTTTAATGATTGAAAAAATCATTTTGAGACATCCTATTGTTTTATCTTAAAACATCTTCTATAACTAAAGTATGTTTTCTGTAAATTTATTTGTTAAATATTATAAATACTTTATAAGTTTACTTGAATTTTTACTATATTTAATATAAATTGGAAATATATGCAGTATTATATTTAAAAAAATATAATGAATACCACATATAAATAAAGAGCTAGTTTCTATTTTGATAGTAAAATTCCCCATGTGTATGAAAATTATGGTGATGAAACATGTGTCTTAGTTTGTGCTATGACACCACCATCATTCTAAAATAAATTAAGAAGGTGATATTAATGAAAGCAGAAATTATTACTGTAGGTACTGAAATACTTTTAGGAGATATACTAAACACAAATACTCATTATTTATCAAATGAATTAGCAAATATGGGAGTTGATGTATATTATCAAATAACTGTAGGGGATAATGAAAATAGGCTGTTAAATCAGTTGGAAGAAAGTTTTAGAAGAAGTGACTTGGTAGTATTAACTGGGGGGCTAGGGCCAACGCAGGACGATCTTACAAAAGAAGTCTGTGCTAAATATTTTAACTTAGATATGGAATTTCATCAGCCTTCATGGGACAAAATTATAGAAATACATAATAAAATGAAAAGAACACCTACTGAAAACAATAAAAAGCAGGCTTATTTTCCAGTAAATTCTATCATACTACAAAATGAATATGGTACAGCACCAGGATGCATTATGGAAAAAGATAATAAAACTATAATAGTAATGCCAGGACCTCCAAGAGAAATGAAGCCTATGTTTGATAACTTTGTAAAACCATTTTTACAAAAAAATAGTGAAGACATACTTAAGTCAAAAGTTATTAGAATAATCGGTGTGGGAGAGTCTAAGGTAGAAAATGATTTACTAGATTTGATCCAAAAACAAGTAAATCCTACTATAGCCACTTATGCAAAAGATGGAGAATGTACTGTAAGAATAACAGCAAAGGGTAAAACTATTGAAGAAGTAGAAAGATTGATTTTACCAGTAGTAAAAGAAATTAAAAATAGATTTAAAGAAACTGTATATGGTGAAGATGAAACTACAATAGAAGATGAAGTTGCAAAAATTCTAGTTAAAAACAACTTAACTATATCAGTGGCAGAATCTTGCACAGGAGGAATGGTATCTTCCTCTCTAATAAATTATCCTGGTATATCTTCTGTGTTTATGGAAGGCTGCGTAACTTATTCAAATGAAGCAAAAATGAAAAGTTTAAATGTGAAAGAAGAAACGCTAAACTCAGTAGGTGCAGTTAGTGAGCAGTGTGCAAAAGAAATGGCAGAAGGCGTTGCCGCAAGACATAACACAAATATTGGACTATCTACAACAGGTATAGCAGGGCCAGAGGGTGGAAGTGAAGAAAAACCTGTAGGACTTGTATATATGGGAATTAATATAAATGACAAAACTATTGTAAAAAAATACATATTCAATGGAGATAGACAACAAATTAGATACAGAGCATGTAAAACTTTGTTAAACGACTTAAGACTAGAATTATTAAATATAATATAGATTTTTAGGAGGCAAAATGATAAGACATATATTTTGTGACTTAGATGGAACACTTTATAACAATGGAATTAGTGATGAAGACATAAAAGCCATAGAGGAAATAGAAAAAGAAGGTGTAATATTCCATGTGGCAACAGGAAGGGTCTTTAAACAGGCATATAAGATGTTAAGTGATAAAACTCAGTTAAATGGATATTTTATTTGCGAAAATGGTTCTTTTATTTTTGATAAAGATAAAAATTTAATATTTAAAGAACCTATAGATGATTATTTAGTGAGAAAAATTATAAATAGATTTGAATCAGACTTAGCTCATCTTTATCTAAAATATAATGGTGATATTATTTTGAGTGGAGGAGAAGACGCTTTTAGTAATTATACTAAGGATTACATTTTAGATAAAGAAATGTTTAAAAAAGAGAATTTTGATAACCTAGTTGGTAATGTAGGTATAGTATCAAATAATATGGATGAACTTAAAAGGTTGGAGTATTATTACAAAAGTGAATTTAGTGATGTTTGTGATATTTACTTATCTGGGCCTTATACCCTAAATATAGTTCCTAACCATGTATCTAAACGCCATGGAATAGAACATATTTGTAAAAAATATAATATAAACTTGGATGAAGTTGCAACTATGGGAGATTCACCAAATGATATATGCATGTTAAAAGATATAAAACATAGTTTTGCAATGGATAAATCAAACAAAGATGTTAAAGAAAGTGCATCTTATGTAGTTAGTAGTGTTAGAGATGCAATAGAAAAAATCAAAAAAATAAATAGGACTAAATAGTCCTATTTGTTTTATACACAATTTTCTAATGTGTAAGAATTTGCTGTGTTAGCTAAAATTGAGTCAAGAACATGATTTACAACCATGCCACAAACATAAGCTGAAAACTTTAAATCGTTTTCATAGCTAGTTTGACAAGATTTATATTTTTTGTATAAGCTATGGAAAAATTCTTCCACACTATAATCGATTTGGCAATTTAGATCACAATTTGAAAAATCCATGTCTTTAGCATAAGAGGCTAGCTCCTTTTCATAGGTAACATGCTTATTCATGCTATGAGAAAATTCCCAACGTTCGCTATGAGGAGTAGTGAAAAAGTCACATAAAAAATGACAAATAACACCTAACTCTTGACTTAGCTTACTTATGGAAAAATATTTTTTTAAAGAATCTAAAGTTAAGTGACATAGATATTTTATTTTTTCAAGAACCATAGACAAAGACTCATCTAAATAATGCTTATTCAGCACATATTTGGAAGAAATATCTGGCTTAATGTTACCGTAAATAAAATTCTTTTCACTTAAAAAGAAAGATTTATTTGATTCTAATTTATCTAATACAGATTTAGATATAATAAAATGTGTGTTAATTAACATTGATTCACCTCTTAAGTTTTGTGTATAGCTAAAGTATATATTTGAATTTTCTTAATTTTTGCTTATAATAACTATCTATTAAATAATAGCAAGAATGAAAAAAAATTTCAAGATGATAATGATTCCAATTTTAAATTATAACTGGAAAATAAGGAGAGTAAGAAATGAAAAAAGTATTAGTATTATTAGCAGACGGATTTGAAGAGATAGAGGCACTTTCAGTAGTTGATGTGCTTAGAAGAGGTAATATTGATTGTAAAATGTGCTCTATAGAAGGTGAGTACGTGAGAGGAACTCACAATATAGTAGTGCAATCTGATTGTAGTATTAAAGATATTAATTCTGGTGATTATGATGCAGTGGTACTACCTGGGGGGTTACCAGGAGCAGAAAACCTAAAAGCCAACTGTGTAAAAGAATTAATTACTAAAATGAATGAAAGTAAAAAAATAATTGCTGCAATTTGTGCTGCACCAGAAACATTAGAGTATTTTAATATACTTGAAGGTAAAAAATGTACGTCTTATCCTGGTTTTATCCAAGAAAAAGAAAAGGTTAGTTATATAGAAGATGAAGCTGTGGTAATAGATGATAATATAATAACTAGTAGAGGACCAGCAACTGCCCTGTCTTTTGCTCTAACAATATTAGAAGAGCTAGGGTGTATAAATGAAATGGAAGATATAAAGGAAGGAATGCTAGTGAATTTTTATAATAAATTTGCTAAATAATAGGAGTCAAAATGAAGTATAGAAATTATAATGAAACAAGTTCTTATAAGAATTTAAAAATAGACTGTAGTAAATGCTTTGGTTTTTGTTGTGTAGCCTTGTATTTTTCTACAATAGATAATTTTCCCCAAGATAAGATTGCAGGACAACCTTGCAAAAACCTTAAAGATGATTTTACTTGTAAAATACATAAAGATCTAAGTAAAAAGAATCTAAAGGGATGTATTAACTATGACTGTTTTGGAGCAGGCCAAAAGGTGGCCCAAAACATATATAAAAATCTAAGTTGGAAAAAATCACAAGAAAAATCACAGGAAATGTATGATGTTTTTGTAGTAGTAAAAAACTTGCAAGAAATGATTTGGTATTTGTGTGATAGTTTTACCTTTGCAGAAAGTGAAGATTTGAGAAAAAATATAAATGATATGATAATAGAAACAGAAGGTCTTACAAATCTTTGTGCAAGTAATATATTAAAAATTGATGTGGAAGAGCATAGAACAAAAGTAAATTACTTACTAAAAGAAGTTAGAGCAAATGTAATAAAGAAAATAAATCCTAAAATAAAAAAAGATGAACCTTTAGGTTTTGATTTTATAGGAAAGGACCTTAGAAATAAAGACTTAATAGGAGCAAACTTAGCAGGAGCTTTATTAATAGGATCCAATCTACAACATAGGGATTTAAGTGGTGCAATTGTTATTGGAGCAGATATGAGGGATGCAGATATTAGAGGTTGTAATGCGGAAAATACAATGTACCTTACTCAGTCCCAAATAAATAGTGCAAGAGGAAACTCTAAAACAAAATTGCCCCTATTTATAAAAAGGCCTTCTCACTGGGAGGAATAAATAAAAAATGCCAGCTTAGCCTGGCATTTTTTATATGTTAGGGAATTATAGTTCTACTTACGCTGTCGATAAACTCTGTAATTAAATTATTATAGATTGTACTTTCTAATAAGTCTGCTAGCCTTTGATTGAGATATATTTAGGCATTTGGCCACCTTATAGGAACTTTTATAATGCTTATAGGTTTTAGAAATAATCTCTTTTTCGTAGGATTCCATTAAAGTATCAAAATCATGTTCATTAAAAAAGTCTTCATTTTCTTCTATATTATAATCAAAGTTATAGTTGAAAATATCTTTTGGAAGGTTTTTTTCAGTAATTACATGATTAGTAGATGTTAAAACAAGCTTTTGTATAATATTTTGGAGTTCTCTAATGTTACCAGGAAAATCGTAGCAAGAAATTAATTTTATGGCATCTTTTGTAATTATTTTATTAATATTAAATTCAAAGCAATATTTATTAAAGTAATGTTTTATTAATTCAATAAGGTTATCCTTTCTATCTCTTAGAGGAGGTATTTTTAATTGAATAACATTTAATCTATAGTAAAGGTCTTCTCTAAAGTTTTTTTCCTCTACCTTTTTTAATAAATCACAGTTTGTAGCAGATATAATTCGAATATCTACCTTTTTTTCTTTCATGCCACCTACTGGAGTAAAGGTTTTTTCTTGAATTAACTGAAGAAACTTTGCTTGAAGGCTTGGAGGAATCTCTCCAATTTCATCTAAAAATAAAGTTCCCTCATGAGCAAGCTCCACAAGACCAGCCTTTCCTTTAGTTGAAGCCCCTGTAAAAGCACCTGGCACATATCCAAATAATTCCGATTCAAGAAGTTCTGGTGATATGGTTGCACAGTTAATAGTTATAAATGGTTTATCTGATCTTCTACTGTTTTTATGTATATATCTGGCCAATGAACTTTTCCCAGTACCTGATTCCCCAAGGAGTAAAACTATAACATTTGTTTTTGAAATTTGATTTACTGTATTGATTATGGGTTTCATAACACTTCCTGTAAGAATAATATCCGTTTCTATTTTCAGAGTAGTTCTATATATATTTTCAATTTCGTTTTTATATTTATTAACTTCATTTTGTGTATCTGTTAATTTGTTTTTTATTTGATTAAGTTCTGTAATATCTCTAGTGTTTTCAACTATAAATTCAATCTCACCCATATCATCAAATAGGGGAGTGGCTGTTAAGACAAGTTTTTTTCCTGTATTAGTAAACTGTTCCATAGAGCTAGTTTTCTTTGTTATCAAAACTTGAGGTATGGCACCTACTGTAGAATAGCCTTTTTCAGATAATATCTTAACATTTTTACCAAGCATCTCTTCTTTTTTTATTCCGTAGTTTTTTTCAAATGCTTTATTACAATAAATTAGATTACCTTTATTGTCAGCAACACAAATCTCATCATGGGATGCATCCATAATCTTTTTATAAAAATCATCTTCAAACTTCAAAATTATCCCCCTCTTTTTAAAAATAAGTCATTTTAGACTTAATATATTAACTAAATTTCCATATAGTGCAAATGAGTCGTAAATAACTTAATTATATTAGAATAGTAAGTCGAAATCAACTTATTTTGTTAAATTACTTATTTTAAATATAAAAAATAATAAGCTTTTACAAATATAATAAAAAAAATGGCTTAATTTCAACAACTTTGTTTTAAAAAAATAGAATGTAAAAGTTGGCATGCTATTTGCTATAACAAATATTAGAATAATAAGACAGATTATACTGTTTCAAATGGAGGACATAAGAATGGGTTATTTATACATATTACTAGCAGGTCTTTTTTGGTCTAGTATAGGATTATTCACAACAAACCTAAGTAATATAGGATTATCAACAGAAGATATAAGCTTTTTAAGGCTTTCAATGGGGTGTATTATATTAGTTTTTTATGCAATTATAAAAAATCCAAGTTTATTAAAAATATCAAAAAAAGGACTTATTTATTCAGTAATTATAGGATTACTTTGCCAAGGATTATTTAACTACTGCTATGTAAATTCCATAAAAAGTGCAGGAAGTGCAGTAGCAGCAGTATTACTTTATACTTCACCAGTATTTATTACAATTTTTTCTAAAATTATATACAAAGAGAAAATTAATAAAATGAAGTTATTATCCTTAGCTATATGTGTAGTTGCAGCAATACTTGCAGTTACAGGAGGAAGTTTAGATTTACAAAGTATAAGTACATTTGGAATTATAAGTGGAATTATGGCAGCCATTCTTTATTCATTAATGCCAATAATAAGTAAAAATATATTAGATGAAGTAAACAATTTAACTATGATGATTTATTCATTTTTAACAGGAGCGTTGATTCTTGTAGGTAGAGTGAATTTTGTTAAAGTTGGAGCTAGTATAGGACATATGCCTGTAGTTTTAAATATAATAGGATTTGGATTATTCTCAGGAGCTCTTGCTTATATTTGTTATACAAGTGGTGTGAAAAGTGGAATAGAACTTTCTGTTGCTGGTGTAATAGCATCAATAGAATTAGTATTTGCACAAGTTATTGGATGGACTATCATGGGAGAACCATTCAACACTGTAAAAATAATTGGAGTTTGCTTAATGATGGTTTCTGCTATAGTAGCTCTAAAAAGTGTTACTAAAGTACCATCTGAAAGTGAAGAAAGTCTTGATTTAGACCTTAGAAAGGTTGCAGGTCAAGCATAACATTGCCCTTTAAAATTTATAATTATAAATTATAAAAAAGTCCTTCGTAAAAAATTTTACGAAGGACTTTTTTAATTTACACTATTTTATTTTCTAGTTCCTTCTTTTTCTATCTTTTCTAAAGCTTTCTTTGGTACGTCATCTTTTTTAACTGGAACTTGACTAAGATCCAATGTTTTACTTGATTTTACCTTAACGTAAGTTCCAGGAGCGTAATAATCTTTTGAAGTACATCTTTGAAGAAAACGCACGTCTTTTTTCTTTCCCTCTTTATCATAACCAATTAAATCATATGATTTTCCTTTATCTTGTTTTTCACCTTTATCATCTACTAACCAAGAATCTTTAATCACCTCATCTAATGGTACTTGAGTATAATAAGTTTCTGATGCTACATACCTATTATTATAATATCCTTTTGCCCAAACCGCTCCACCTACAATTATAGATAAAACTATTAAAATTCCTAATGTTTTTTTCATATTCTGCCTCCTAAAATTTAAGTTATTTTTTTAAAATTCAAGTTCTTTTTTTCTAAATATAATCATTGAAACTATCACTGGAATTACCATGTATAGTAGAATTTCTATTATAGAATTTATATTAAAACTTCCTGTTGTTATATAGTTTAGCTTTTCTATAGCTAGCAATGTTGTAAACAAATGCTCAGTTAAATTTCCTATTATGTCTACTACAAACTTTTGAGAAAATATAAGACTTAATATAATTCGTATTGTCCCTGAACATAAAAGTACAAATGATATTGTTCCATACATTGCATTTTGATAATGATAAACTAATATTGTAGATATATTTACATATACAATAATCTTAAGCATTCCTATTACTGAGCTAAAAGCTAGTCCTAAAAACTGCTCATGGCTAAGTGTAAGTCCTATAATTTTTGGCATAACTATTGCCAGTACTCCTAATAACACACCTGAAATTACTGATAATATTACTGTTTCTATTGCTTTTGTTAATATAATTTTATTTCTATCAATACCATATCCTATAGCTATTTGCATTGCTTTACTTTTAAAATCATCTGAATATATTGATAAAAATATTGGTATTCCTACTACTAAAGGATAGAATTCTAAAAACATATCTGTTTTTGAAGCATATCCTCCTGCATCTAAATTTGGATTGTATATCATATATACCATAATGAAAAATAATCCTACATAAGCTGCTAATGTGTATATCAAAGACTTCTTACGACTCATTCTATTTAAATCAGCTATTAAATAATTTAGCATTTCTTCGCCCCCTCTACTAATTCAAAATAATAATCTTCTAAAGTCTTTTTAGATGATTTTTCTTGTAAAATTTCTATTTGGTTTTCCTTTAAAATTTTCTTTGTTTTTTCAATATCACTTACTTTAATCTCTATAGTATCTGATTCACTTTCCAGATTATTTTTGTCTATTTCTTTAAGTATTTTTCCTTCGTGAACAATACCAAATCTATTTGCAGTATGTTCTAATTCTCCAAGAATATGAGATGATACTATTATTGTCATTTTATATTCTTCATTTAATTTCTTTATCAATTTTCTAATATCGGCTATACCTTGTGGATCTAATCCATTTGTAGGTTCGTCTAATATTAGTATTTCTGGGTTACCAAGTATGGCGTTAGCTATTCCTAATCTTTGCTTCATTCCCATAGAAAAGTTTTTATACTTTGCTTTTGTTTCATGCAAGTTTACTATTTTTAATACTCTATCAATTTCTCCCTTATCTCTTATTCCTTTTAATTGTCTATAATAGTTTAGGTTTTCTCTAGCATCTAAATAATCAAAGAAGTTTTTTCCTATAAAAAACCCTATTTCTTTTCTATTTGTAAGTAACTGATTTTTATCTTTACTACCTTTTATTGATAATTCTCCACTACTAAATTCTGATAAGCCTAGTATAATTTTAAATATGGTTGTTTTTCCCGCACCATTTTTTCCTACAAGCCCATATATTTCACCACTATTAACATTCAAACTCAAGTTTTTAGTTACATGGAATTTGCCATAATATTTATTAATATTTTTTAACTTTATCATACGCTCTCCTTTTCTTGAACTGTGCTTTATTTAACTCTATTTTATATATTCAATCTTAAATAAAAATAAACTGAACCTTAAATAAACCTTATTTTTTTGCGTTTTTATCATATTTCTATAATTTATTTTTAAACACAAAAAAACTGACACCTATGGGGTGTCAGTTAAGGTGACCTATTAATAGGTCATTTTTATGTGAAAATTTATTATTTTGAAGATAAATACTTTATACCTTGATAAGAATCTCTTGATTTTAGAGTATCATCAATGGCATTTAGTACTTCCCACTTTTTCAAAGACCAAAGAGGACCTACCAAATCTTCTTTTTTACCATCACCTGTTAATCTATGGATTACCATTTCAGGTGGAAGAATTTCTAACTGATCACAAACTAGATTTACATAATCTTCTTGTGTCATTAAAGTCATCATATTCTTTTCTAACATTTTGGCCATTGGAGTATCTTTTATAACATGAAGTAAATGAATTTTTACTCCATGAACATTTAAATCAGCCACAGCCTTAGCTGTCTCCATCATCATATTATAATCTTCTCCAGGAAGTCCATTAATAATATGAACAACAATTTTTATATTTTTAGCTTTTAACTTTTCTACGCCTTCTACAAAGGCCTTATAATCATGACCTCTATTTATAATTTTTGAAGTTGAGTCATGAATAGTTTGAAGACCTAACTCTACCCATAGATTAGTTCTTTTGTTTAACTCACCTAAGTATTCAACTACATCATCTTCCAAACAGTCTGGACGAGTAGAAATAGAAAGTCCTACTACATCATCTTGTTCTAAGATAGTTTCATATTTTTCCTTTAAAACCTCTAAAGGAGCATAGGTATTTGTGTATGCTTGGAAATAGCCAATATACTTAGCGCTGGGCCATTTTTTTAGCATCATCTCTTTAATTTCTTTAAACTGTTTTATTAAATCATCTTTTGGATTACCAGCAAAATCTCCAGAACCTTCTTTGGAGCAGTAGGTACATCCCCCATAAGATACTTTTCCATCTATATTTGGACAAGTAAATCCTGCATTTATAGAAACCTTAAATATTTTTTCACCAAATGTATTTCTAAGATAGTAATTCCAAGTATGATATCTTTTATTGTCATCAAATGCATATTTGAACTTTGTCATTTTATCACCTTTTTCTTATGATTTATACCTAGTTATATTAACATAAATTTTTATTATATACAAATTCCTATAAATAAAATGATTACGAAAATGAAATTTTTTAAAGCGAATAAAGTTTAAGTTTATTAATACAATTTACTAGTGGTGAAATCAAAGGAGGGGTAGTGTGGAGAGAAAGGATGACAATAATGATATTATAAGAAAAGCTCGCCAAAAGGCAAAGCAAGAAAAAGAAGAAAAGGAAAGTTTAACAAAAGAAAATCCAGATGAAAATAAGTTAGAAAATAATATTAATATAGAAAATACTGATGAAGAAAATAATGAACAACTAGAAAATAAAGTTGAAGAAAATAATAATGAAGAAGATGAAGATATTATTGAAGAAGATGAAGATTTTAATAATAAAGAATATGTAAATAGTGAAGACTTACAAATCATAAAAGAAGAAATAATCAAGGAGGATGAACATACAAAAAAAGACGTTAAAAAGAAAAAGAAAACTTATATTAAAATTGGGTGTTTTCTTTTATTAATTACAGTAATGTATTTTGGTGCCAAAAGATATGACTCTCTAGTTTACCCAGATATAACCTTATATGAAGAAGATGTTTCAAAACTAAATGAAAAACAATTAAACGAAAAGGTAAGTGATTTGGAAAATAATATTAATAATAATAAAATAATTATAAAATTAGATGATAAAGATTATGAAATTTTACTATCTAATATAATTGATAAATTAGATGTAGTAAAAGTTGAAAATGAAATAATGAGTTATGGTAAAGACAAAACATTTTTAGAACAATTTGGTTTAATATATTTAGGCGTGAAAAGGAATTATAACTTTAATATTAACCTTAATAATGAAGCCTTAGAAAAAGAAGTTAATAAAATTTATGATGATACTCATCTATCTCCTATTGAACCAACACTTGAGATGAATGGGGATAAATTAAATATAATAGAAGGTAAAAATGGCAAAAGTATTAATGATAAAAATTTAGAAAATAAAATAATAGAAAAAATAAATAGTAATGAAGTGGGAAAAAGTAATATAATTATTAAAGAAGAATATAAACAAATCAAACCTAAAATAGATAATAAAGATCTTGAAGGTGTAGACTACAAAATTTCTTCTGCAACAACATACTATGGTGGAACAGGTTACAATAGGGGACTGAATATATCTAATGCAGCAAGGAAAATTGATAAAACATTATTAATGCCTGGGCAGGAGTTTTCATACGAAGACAAAGTTAGTCCAGTAGACCTTAGTAATGGTTATTACATGGCGCCAGTTATAATAAATGGAACTCATAAGAATGCCCCAGGAGGTGGAGTTTGTCAGGTTTCTACAACATTGTATAATACACAATTAAAAGCAGGAATTCTACCAACAGAAAGATATAATCACTCAAAATCTGTAGCCTATGTACAACGAGGATTAGATGCCACATTAGCAACAGGAAGTAAAAACTTAAGATTCAAAAATCCTTATGATTATCCAATTTATATTCATGCTTATGCAGTTGGAGGACAAATTACAGTGGAGTTTTGGTCAAATAAAAGTGTTTTGGATGGAAAAAAATATACTCCTGTAAGTTTTGTGAAAGGAAATGTGGCAAATACTTATCTTTATGGGTATAATAATAAGGGAGAATTAATATATAAAAAATACATCGACACAAGTATTTATAAATAAAATATATTAATTTTCAAAGATAACCTACATACAAAAGAAAAGCGAGCAAAGGAGATTATAAAAATGAAATTATTTTTAGACACAGCAAATGTGGAAGATATTAAAAAAGTTAATGATATGGGTGTAATATGTGGTGTAACTACAAATCCATCTCTAATAGCAAAAGAAGGAAGAGATTTTACAGAAGTAGTTAGAGAAATTGCTTCAATAGTTGACGGACCAATAAGTGGAGAAGTAAATAGTGACGATGCTGAAGGTATGATAGCAGAAGCAATGGAAATAGTAAAAATCCACAAAAACATGGTTGTTAAAATACCAATGACTGCACAAGGGTTAAAAGCTGTAAAAGTATTAGCTGCAAAGGGAATAAAAACTAATGTTACTTTAATATTCTCAGCAAACCAAGCACTACTTGCTGCAAGAGCTGGAGCAACTTATGTATCACCTTTCTTAGGAAGACTTGATGATATATCAACTAATGGAATGGATTTAGTTAGAACTGTGGCAGAAATGTTTGATATACATGGAATAGAAACAGAAATAATAGCTGCAAGTGTTAGACATCCAGTTCATGTTACTGATGCAGCATTAGCAGGAGCTCATATAGCAACAGTACCAGCTAAGTTAGTATACCAAATGTTAAATCATCCTTTAACAGATCAAGGAATTGAAAAGTTTAAAAAAGACTGGGAAGATGCTTTCGGAAATAAATAAATAAAAAACTCATGGAATTAGTAATGTAATTTCATGAGTTTTTTTTAATTAAAGTCTTGCATAAAAGAATAAGAACATTACTATGATTATACTAAAGAATAATATTTTTAAAAGGAAGGTAAAACTGCATATGAAAGAAATAACATATTCTTTGTGTAAAGAAAATTATAATTCAAATTTGTTTTATAAAAAATTATCAAGTTTTACATTAGATATTGAAAAAACAATATTTTGTACTTGTGAAAAGTATGTAAAAGATTTTATTAACTTTTTAGAAAAAAATCATATTGAAAATATAAGAACAACTTCACAGTATTATTTGGAAATATTAATCATAGGGGTTTTGTGGAAAAATTATATAAACAGAGCAGTAAATCTTCAACAAATACCTAAGGAGATTTTAATAATTTTATCTTATTTAAGAAAATACCAGATTATAAAAAATAGGGTTGATAAAAAAAGAGGAATGATAGAAACAAATTTTTTTAGTATAGAGGATGAAAAAATAATTGATCCTAATATAAATAATTTTGGCAAGTTAATTGGGTATCTAGATGCAATTGGAGATTTTAGGGAAGAAGTTAAAAGGTTAAAATCATGGGAAAAATATTTTATAACTAGTGGAGAAGAGGAAGCTAAGAAAATAATTTTGTCTTCTTTAGAAATAGAAGATATATTTGAGAATAAAGCTAAAATAGAATTAGGTCCTTATACACAAAATGTAGATAAGTTTTTGATTTTAGCAAAAGAAAAATATAAATATAGAGAAGACTATATTACATGTACAAAAAAAGAAGTAGAATACCATCTAAACATGGTAGGAGCAGAAATAATGAATAAGTCCTATAGGGATATGTTTATTAAGTCAAAGGAAAAAAGATTATTGCTTCCATCATGTATGAAGGCTCAAAATAAAAATTATTGTAAGTCAATAAAAACGAAAGAAGGATATATATGTGCAAACTGTACAAAATCATGCCATATAAATAAATATGATAAGTTAGGTAAAGATTATAATTTTAAAGTTTATATAATTCCTCATGAATCAAATATTACTATTAAAAGAAAGTTTCAATATGGAGATATAGGAATAATCGGTGTTGCCTGTGTTCTTAATTTAATATCAGGTGGACTTAAGGCAAAGAATTTAGGATTTGTTCCTCAATGTGTATTTTTAGATTATTGTGGATGCAAAAGTCACTGGCATGAAAGTGGAATAATAACAGACATTAATGAAGATAAATTACTAAATACATTAGGAATAGAAAGTGCAAATATTCAAGGAGATTGAAAGAAAACCTCCTTATTTAGAGCAAACCTTACCAAGGTTTACTCCAGTTACAGTAGTGATACTCATCTTTCCATTGCAAATCAGTAGTAATGTAAAAATCACCATAACTTCTTGTTGATTTATAAAAAATATTTACTACAGAAAACTTAGAAGACAAATCTTTATCTATAATCACATGATATTTGTTGTCCACAACATATATATTATCCTTTGAAGTAGGCTCATCCTGAGCTACATTAAAAACAGGTCCATGTCATGCAATTTCTTTCAAATAAATACGAATATACTTTTTATTATCTAATTCATCCATTTCGTAGTTTTTAAACATGTCATCAAGAGCGGCTTTTGCCAAATCAGTTATGTTTATTATCATTATAGGCTCCTCTTATTATTTATATTGTTATTGATAAAACTATTTTATCCAATTACTATTAATATATCAAACTAATTTTAATTTCAGGTATTATAAAAAATAAGATATTGAAGGAAAAACTTATTTTATAATATACAAATTATTAAGTTATAATAAAAATAAAAAATAAGAGGGAGATTTTATGAGTAAGAAAAAAGCTGGTATTCTAGCATTAATAGGATATTTAGGAACTATGGGCATTGGACTTTTAATAGGAAATGTAGTATCTAATATATTGGGTGAAAATATGCTAGGAACAATGAATATGAATGGAAATAATATTATTTATAAACTCATAATTCAAATACCACCAACAGTATTTATTATGTATTTTATAAAAAAATATTATCCTTGGGAAGATTTAAGTTTTCCATCAAAAGATTTAAAAAAATTTATATGGTTTGTTCCATATTTAATAGTTTTAGTATTTATGGTAGGAAAATTTATAACTGAGTTAAGTAAACATGTATCAACTTATGATAGTTCAATTTATTTGCTTATAATAATTGTTTTTATAGGAACAGCCATGGCAGGTTTTTGTGAGGAAGTTATTTTTAGAGGTATAATATTAAATTCATTTAAAAGTGAAAAATCCTATCTATTAGCTATGATAATAAGTAGTTTAGGTTTTTCCATAGTACATATAACAACTATAGTAATGGGAAATTCTTTACTTGAGGCACTTGCCACAGTATTTTACTCATCTTTATTAGGTTTTGCCTTTGTTGGTCTTGCAATGAAGATGAAAAATATATGGCCTTTAATTATTTTCCATTCTATTTGGAATTTCATATTAATGGCATCCCAAAGTTTACAGCTGGAAGTATCTATGGCAGCTGGTATATGCAATGTTATGAATATTTTTATGGCTATAATACTATGGATTGTTGTTATTGTTGATCAAAAAAGAAAATATAGAGAAAAAACTATACTGGCAAATTAGCCAGTATAGTTTTTTATTTTAATTGATTATTTCAACATATTTACAATCTGTATATATATGGTTTATAAAAAGTAATAATCTTTCATATAAAGGGTGAACCTTTTGGCCATATTTCAATTCTAAATTTTCGCCTATTTCTTCTACAGTATTTTTACCATTTAGCAAGATAAATACAGAACTACAATATTCATCAAGTTCAATTTTTTTGTACATTGGTATTTTAAATTTAAGTTTTCTTAAAATATTTTGTACTTTATGGTCTTGTTTTTCAAACAAAGTAACTATTCCATTATCGTCTATAAAATAATCCACATTTTCGCAAATTTTAAATCTTAAATTTAAAACTTCTTCATTAGTCTTCATTATGTTTAACCTTTGCAAATGCAATCGGAATAGTTGTTGCTACAACAAGGATAACTAGTAGAAGCAATGCCATTGAATTTGATGCGGCAAATCCAGCAGGTACCATAGGTGTAATTATACCAGAAACTTGTAGTATTATACCTATTAAGCCTATTATAGATCCACCAGCAACTAATCCTGATGATAAACTGATACCATTTGAAACCTTAGCTTCTCTTTCCAAATCATTTTTAGCAGTTTTTTCTACAAATAAACGAACTAGGGCTCCTACTAATATGATTGAAGTAGTAGAGATTGGTAAATAAAATCCTATAGCAACAGTCATTATTGGTAAATTTAACATAAATAGTACTAAAGCCATAACTACACCAGCAATAACCATAACCCAAGGTAAGTTACCAGACATTATACCTGATGTTAATGTAGACATTAAGTTAGCTTGAGGTAGTGCAAAAGGAGCGTCAGCACCTGTAATTGCCAACTGGCTAGAAAGTACAACTATTGTTCCACAAACTACAGCAACACCTACTATAGAAGCTAGTGTAAAGCTATTTTGCATTTCTTTTTTACTACCACCAATTATATAAGTTACCTTTTGAGATTGATTATATCCACCAGCAACAGATATGGCAGTAACCATAAAGCCAGCGAATAAAAGCAATGATTTGTTATCTGCAAGTCCTGTCCAGCCAGACACGACGAAAACAAGAGTCAATATTACTAAAGATGCAATAGTCATACCTGATACAGGAAGGTTTGATGTTCCTATTGTACCTGTTAAACGTCCAGAAACTATAACAAATAAAAATGATAATATGAATGAAACTATAATAGCAACAGCTGCCATTGTAATACTTTGAGATACTAAATAAGCGGCAATTAAACCAACAACTATACCACCTATTAATATTAACATTTCAGAAGAACCACCTTTATCATCTTCACTATTACCTTTTTTAGCGTTTAAAGTTTCTCTTATAGAAACTACTATTGTTGGTATAAGTTTTATAGCACCGATTATACCACCACAAAGCATCATACCAGCACCAATATATTTTACATAACTGCCTGATATAGCATTTACATCCATAGTATTTATGGCAACAGCAGGGTCATTCCATATGAACATTCCCTCACGAGCCATATCAGAGAAGTAACCTATTAGTGGAGCTACTGCAAAGTTTGATAGTATAGAACCAGCAAACATTGTTAATGAAACCTCTAATCCAACTATGAACCCTATACCTAGTAAAAGTGGGTTTACTTCTAAAGAAAATTTCCACTTATAAAATGGAGTACCTAAATAAGTCATAACATTGTTGATTACATTTAAAAATGAACCAGTTAGAACGTTTATGATACCACTTATTCCAAATCCGATACCCATGTATTTTATGGCGTCTCCGCCACCTTGTGAAGCTACTAATGTTTCAGAAATAGCCATAGATTCAGGATACATAAGTTTTCCATGTTCCTCTATTATTAAGTAATTGTAAACTAGAGAAGAACAACCTATACCAAATAAACTTCCTGCCACACCTGTTGTTAAACCTTCTAAAAAAGTAAGGTCGCTTCCTATTAAAATAATTGCTGGCAGTACAAAAATTAATCCACTAGCTATAGATTCACCACCACTAGACATACCTTGTATAATGTTTTTGCCAAGTATTCCTTTATCTTTTGCAAAAACTCCTACAAACATGGAACCAATTATTGCTCCAGGAATTCCTGCTGCTACTGTTAAACCTGATTTCATACCAGAATATGCAGTTGATGCTGCAAATACAGTAGAAAGTATTATCCCTATTATCAGTACGGGGATATTTGCGCCTTTATTGGATTTATCAGTTATATAAGGTACATAATCCTTACCTGATACACCTCCATAGGCCTCTTTAGGTAATTTGTTACTCATTATGTCATCTTCCTTTCTATTTTATTAATAAAATCATTTGTTCTTATATAGTGTTTAACATTTTCGTAAAAAAATTTATATTATTTTTGAAAAATTGGAAATAAATTTTAAAATAAAAAATATAGGCCCTAAAAATTAATTTTTAAAAGAACAAAAAGAGGTAAATAATGTAATTTGTAGAATATAATATGTGGAAGTTTATAGAAAAAAGGAGCATAAAAATGAGAAAGGAATAAGCTAAAAAGTTTAGTATAAACATATATTTTAGAAGAATCATTCCTTTTGGAGTGATTTTTTTGATTGAATACTGTATGCAAAGTGTATAAATATATAGTAAACTTTATATTACTATCAAATTTAGGAGGAATACATGATAAAAGAATTTATAAATTATTATAAACCATATAAGAAACTTTTCTTTATGGACTTATTAGCAGCATTATTATTTGCTATATGTAACTTAGTATATCCCATGATTACAAGGGATATAATGAACGAGGTTGTACCAAATAAGGATTTAAGAATGCTTGTGATTTTTGGGTTTACCTTATTATTTATATTTATAATAAAGGCATTCTTAAATCACTTTATGCAATATTGGGGCCATGTGGTAGGTGTTAGAATGCAAGCTGATATGAGAAGTGAAGTGTTTACTCATCTTCAAAAACTGCCTAACTCATACTTTGACAATCATAAGACTGGAGTAACCATGTCTAGAATAATAAACGATTTAATGGATATTTCTGAGCTTGCTCACCATGGGCCAGAGGATTTATTTGTGTCAATAGTTATGTTTATAGGTTCATTTATTATTTTATTAAACATAAACATACCACTTACCATAATAATTTTTGCTATATTACCTTTTGTAATAATATTTGCGGCAAAACAAAGAAAAAGAATGCAAAATGCTTTTATGGAAACGAGAGTAACTACAGGTGAAGTAAATGCTACATTAGAAAATTCTATTGCTGGAATGAAGGTAACAAAATCTTTTTGTAACGAAGAAGAAGAATTAAATAAATTTAATAATAGAAATAATATTTTTAAATCAGCTAGACAAAAAGCTTATAGAGTTATGGCTGACTATTTTTCAGGAATGAATTTATTTATGGATCTATTAGAATTAGTAGCACTAGTTGCTGGAGGATATTTTACTTATTTAGGTGAAATCAATTTAGGCGATTTTGCAGCCTATATATTATATGTAAAAATGTTTATAGAGCCAATTAAAAAGTTAATAAACTTTACAGAACAATATCAAAATGGTATGACTGGTTTTGAAAGGTTTATGGAAATAATTGAAGAAGATGTGGAAAAAGAAGTAAAAAATCCTGTGGAGTTAAAAGATATTAAAGGAAATATTGAAATAAATAATGTTTCATTTACTTATGAAGACAAAAAACAAGTATTAAAAAACTTAGATTTATCAATTGAAGCTGGCAAAACAGTAGCTTTAGTTGGACCATCTGGAGGAGGTAAGACTACCCTTTGCAATCTTATACCTAGATTTTATGATTTTGAAGAAGGTGATATAAGAATAGATGGCAAAAGTATAAAAAATGTAAGTTTAAAATCATTAAGAAAAAATATTGGTGTTGTTCAACAAGATGTATTTTTATTTACAGGAACTATAAAAGAAAATATATTATGTGCTAAACCAGATGCTAGTGACGAAGATGTAATAGCTGCGGCTAAAAAAGCAAGAATACATGATTTTATAGAAAGTTTACCACAAGGTTATGATACTTATATAGGAGAGCGTGGAGTTAAGCTTTCTGGAGGACAAAAACAAAGAATATCTATATGTAGAGTATTTCTGAAAAATCCTCCAATAATAATTCTTGATGAAGCTACATCAGCTCTTGATAATGTAACAGAAAGAGAAATTCAAAAATCTTTAGAAGAGCTAAGCAAAGACAGAACTAATTTAGTTGTAGCCCACAGACTATCTACAATAAAAAATGCTGATGAAATTGTAGTATTATCAGATAGTGGTATAGTTGAAAAAGGAACTCACAGTGAACTTATTAATAATGGTGGGGTTTATAGTAAATTACATGTAAGTTAACATATAAAAAGTCTGAATCTAAAAATTTTAGTTCAGACTTTTTTAATTTAGTAATAAAAATAACATAATAATGATAATTATTCTCATTTACAAAACGATATAATGATGATATTATTATATTAAATAAATCTCAAGGAGGAATAATTATGAATAATAAAATAAATATAATATTTTGGAGTGGAACAGGAAATACAGAATCTATGGCACAAGCCATACATGAAGGTAGCAAAAAAAGTGGAAATTCAAAATTACTAACTGTTGATAAAGCCACACTAGATGATGTAGTAGAAGCAGATATATTATTTTTAGGTTGTCCGTCTATGGGAGTGGAGGAATTAGAAGAAAGTGAGATGGAACCATTTATGGAAAGCATCTCAAATGATATAGATGGCAAAAAGATTATTCTATTTGGATCTTATGGATGGGGCGATGGAGAGTGGATGCAAGACTGGGAGCAAAGAATTAAAAATTGTGGAGGAACAATAGTTGAAGAAAGCATAATATGCAATGAATCTCCGCAAGAAGATGTTTTAAAAGAATTAACATCACTTGGGCAAAAATATTCTAATTAAACTAATGATTTTGGGAAACCATATGCTAATAAATAAGCATGTGGTTTTTGTTTATTTACAATATTTACTATTTATAGAATTTTTCTATATTAATACCTGTTTTATAGAAAAAATTAATTTGACCATGTATTATTGGGAAAGATATAATACAAGTGCTACATATCAGAATAATGGAGGAAGAAAACATGCAAAAAAAATTATTAAGTCTAGTTTGTTGTGCTGCCCTATCAGCAATGTTTGTTGTAGGTTGTGCAAGTAATGACAAAAGTAAAACTAGTGAAGAAAATAAGACAAAAGTAGTAGCAACAGATGATGTGAAAAAATCATTAAAAGATGAAAAAACAATAATTGTAGATGCAAGGGGAAATGACGTATATAGCGGTTGGGCTATTGAAGGTGCAACTAGAGGTGGTCATATACCAGGAGCTACAGATTTTTCTGCAGATTGGTTAGAATCTAAGGCAGAAAATAAAGACGACTATTTATCAGACGCTATAGAAAATAAAAAATTAAAGTCTTATGAAAACGTAATTGTATATGATACAAATGGAGAAGATGCAAGTAAAGTTGCAGGTTATTTAACTTCTAATGGAATAAAAAATGTATCAACTTACGATGCTAATGAATGGATTAAAGATAAATCTTTAGAACTAGAATCATATAAAAATTATGATATGTATGTTCCAGCAGATATGGTAAAAGAAATAGTAGATGGAAAAACTCCAGAAAACTTTACAGATAGTAAAAATATAAAAATTGTAGATGTTAGATGGGGAAATGATAAAGAATCAGGATATTTAGATGGACATATACCATCTGCAGTTCATGTAAATACAGATGACTTTGAGACTCCAAAAGTATATGTTAATAATATAGAAGAGTGGAGATTAAATGGGGACAAAGCTCTAGTAAACCTAGCTTTAAAAAGTGGAATAACTTCTAAGGATTGTGTAATAGTTACAAGTCCAGAACCACTTGCAGCTTGCAGATATGCTGTTATACTTAAATATTTAGGTGTAAAAGATGTTCGTGTAATGAGTGGTGGATTTGATGTATGGAATGAAAAAGGATATGCATTAGAAAAAGAAGGTGTAAAAGCAAAAGCTGAAAAAGAGTTTGGAGTAGATGCACCAGCAAATCCAGATATGATAGACACAATAAAAGAAACAAAAGAATTCTTGAAAAAAGATGATTATACACTTGTAGATAACCGTACTTGGAATGAATATATAGGAAAAGAAAGTGGATATAGCTACCATAAAATAAAAGGCCGTATAGAAGGTGCTGTTTATGGATATGCAGGAAAAACTGATTCAAGTTCAATGGATTATTATAGAAATGCAGATAAAACAATGAGAAATGGATATGAAATACTATCTATGTGGAAAGATGATTGTAAAATAGATTTAAATAATCATTTAGCATTTATGTGTGGAAGTGGTTGGAGAGCTGCTGAAACTTACTGGGATGCTATGGTAATGGGACTTGATAATACATCGCTATATTCAGATGGATGGATTGCATGGAGTAATGAAGGAAATAAGTATGTAACAGGAGATCCTACAAAATAATATGAGTAAAACCGTTAAAAAAATATTTTATTGTATATTTACTTTTGTTCAAATAGCAATGATCGTTGGACTAAAAGTGGTTCATGACTTGTCTAGTAAAAAAGCAGGAGTAAATCATCATCTGAGATTTTATAAATCAAAATATAACAATGAAATTTTTACAACATCTAATATTCCTATTTTCAAATTGATTATTGGAATAGTAATGATTTTATTACTTATAGCATTGGTTTATTATATCTTTAAAAAGAAAAAAACTCATATTTTATTTGACTTTATAATAAGCATTTTATGTTGCATTTTAATAATTTGGATGTTGACTAGTACAACACTTGTGTCTATACTGGTTTATCCATTTATGGTTTTGGTTACAGTACTAGTACTAGTAATTGAAATAATAAAAATATTTATAATAATATAATTAAAAGCTATGGTAAAAAATGATTGACATTTTTCACCATAGCTTTCTTTATTAAGGCAATTATTATCATAATATGATAAAATTTCAAATAGTCGGAATGTTTTAAATGATATTTATATTAAAAAAATAATTATGACAAAAAAATACTTTTTTTAAGTTGACTATGATAACGATTTTTGGTACATTTTGTATGGGGAGTAAAATTAGTTTTTGCATTCCTAGAATATGTTTAAACCATATTTGACATCAAGGACTATCATTAGATTTATGTATGGTAAATAAGCATTACGTATTTAGAATTTTCCGAATGCACCAGTCAAAAAAATGGAATCATGCAAATAAGTAAATAAATAAGATACATTATTTTAGGCACATGACTAATGGTGACGAAGCAAAGGGAAATCTCTAATAAAAAAAACATAAACTATATTGGAGGTAGTACATGGAAAACACAGTAAAAACTAAAAAGAAATACCCTTTTGGATTTTATGTATGTGCTTTATCTTTCACTCTTGAAAGAATGGCATTTTATTCATCAAAATGGTTAATCGCGGTATTTATAGTTGCTACAGCAGCAAAAGGTGGTCTTGGACTAGATGCTACAGAAGGGGCAAAAATGACTGCAAACTTAGTTGCATTCACATATTTGACACCAATACTTGGTGGATGGATAGCAGATAGATGGGTAAGCCCTAGATTATGTGTTGTGTTAGGTACAATATTGATGGGACTTGGATATGCTTGTGGATGGCAATCAGCTGTTCAATCATCTACTGGATTATTATGGGGAATGATAGCACTTGTATCTGTAGGAACAGGTTTCTTTAAAGGAAATATTTCAGGAATAAATGGTAAATTATTTGATGATCCAGATCAACTTGATTCTGCATTCTCAGTTCAGTATTCATTTGTTAATATAGGTTCTTTCATAGGAACAACTTTTGTTGCATTTATAGTTGCAGCATACGGATATGGAATTACTTTCTTAGTATGTGCTGGATTATTATTCTTAGATGCTCTATGGTTACTATTTGCTGGTAATGCTTCATGGGGTGAAATAGGTAAGAAACCTTTCAAAGCTGACGAAGTTAAAGAAAGCGCTGATAAGAAAGCAGAAGATAATGTACCTCTTACTGTACTAGAAAAGAAAAGAATTGGAGCTATAGTTCTTGTAACTATATTCTCAATAGTGTTCTGGATAGTTTGGTACTTAACTTATATGCCAGTATTATATCACTGGGGACCAGATGTTGAAACAGCTAATAAAGCTAACTGGGTAATTGGAAACTTTACTGTTCCTTCTGCTTGGTTTGATTCATTAAATGCATTTTGCTGTATAGCTCTTGGACCAGTTCTTGCAGCTTATTGGACTAAACGTGCTAATTCACCAAAAGGTGACTTAAGTATGTTCAAGAAAACTGCTTTAGGTATGTTACTTCTTGGTGCTGCATTTGGTGTTATGGCTCTTGCTGAAATAGTTAGAGGAGATGGACAAGCTAACTTAATGTGGATAATAATGGTAGGTGTATTAATGTCAGTTGGTGAAATGGTATTCTCACCACTTGGAAACTCATTTATATCTAAATTCTCTCCAGCAAAAGTTTTAGGACTTATGATGGGTGTTTGGCCATTTGCAATATTCATAGCTGGTAAATCTTATGGATACTTATATGAATTCTTATCAAAATATTCATTTGCTCCAGCTTATGCTGTAGTTGGTGGAATAGTTATAGCTTGTGGTGTAGTTCTTTGGTCAATGGATAACAAGTTAAAGACTCTTGTTGAAGACGAAAAAGAAGAAGAAGCTTTAAACGCATAATAAGTAAATATATACTTTTATATAAAGTAGCCTCAACATATGTTGAGGCTATTTTTTAGTTGAGAAGAACATTTCCACATGAATATGAATATTATTTAATGTAGAAAAATGTCTGTTTTCTATATTAAATAATATTGGGGTGGTGAAAATATTGGAAAACTTAGAAAATATAATCGTAAAACAAATTCCAGTTATTAATTATAAAGATGTAGTTCAAAGAGTAAATATTTCCATAACTTCTGACAAAGATTATATTACAGATGGTGTAGTAATGATAAATGCCCCCTTTATGTGGAGTAAAGGAATCACAGGTAAAAATGTGAAAATTGCTGTAATCGATTCTGGGTGTGATACAACTCACAAAGACCTACAAAATAGAATAATAGGTGGTAGAAACTTTACTACTGAAGACAATGGCAATATAAATAAATATGAAGATTACAATGGTCATGGAACACATGTATGTGGAACTATAGCAGCATCTAATAATAATCAGGGTGTAACAGGTGTGGCTCCAGATGCAAAATTATTAATTTTAAAAGCTTTAGACAAAAACGGTTCAGGAAGTATGAAGAGTATTATAGATGCTATAAATTTTGCAATAAGCGAAAAAGTAGATATAATATCCATGTCTTTGGGCACATCTAAAGACATTCCTCAGTTACATCAAGTTATAAAAAAAGCAGTTGATAGCAACATATTAGTTGTATGCGCAGCAGGTAATGAAGGGGATGGTAGTGGAAATACAGATGAATTTTCTTACCCAGCAGGATACAACGAAGTAATTAGCGTGGGAGCTGTTGATTTTTCTAAATCTGCTGCAAGATTTAGTGACTCTAATAAAGAAGTAGATTTGGTAGCGCCAGGTGTAAATATAGTATCAACTTTCCTAAATGGAAAATATGAAACTTTGTCAGGAACAAGCATGGCAACGCCTCATGTAACAGGATCTCTAGCTCTTTTAATAGAATGGTCACAAAAAGAATTTGGAAGAAAATTAAGTGAAGCTGAGTTATATGGTCAGTTAATTAAAAATACTAATACTCTACCAATACTCAGAACACTTCAAGGTAATGGATTAGTATTTATGGATCCTAATAACATTTTAAAATAAAACTGTATATATAAAAAATAATAAGCAAAGGTTGCCCTAAAATTCATTTTGGAGGCGACCTTTATTTTTTAATGAAGAAACAATATAGATTTACAGCAAATGGAAATGATATAATTATATAAAAAGTATTTATTAAGGGGAAGAAGAAAAGGGGTTTATTAATGATTGAGGTAGAAAATTTGTGCAAATCCTTTACTAGACAAGTAAAAGATAAAAGTAATAAGAAAAAGTTTAAAACAAAAAAAGAAGAGTTTCTAGCAGTAAATAATTTATCTTTTAAAATAGGAAAAGGAGAGATTATTGGAATATTAGGACCAAATGGAGCAGGAAAAACTACACTACTTAGAATGCTTGGAGGAATTTTAACTCCAACTTCTGGACAAATTAAAATAGGAAACTACAACTATGAGGAAGATAAAAATGCAGCTAAAAAAGAAATAGGATATCTCTCAGGCAATACAAAGCTATATAATAGACTCTCTCCTAGGGAACTTTTAACTACATTTGGAAGTCTATATGATATGTCAAAAGAAGAAATAGAAAAATCTATAAATAGTATAATCGAAATTATGGATATGGAAAGCTTTATTGATAATAGAATAGAAAACTTATCTACAGGACAAACACAAAGAACCTCTATTGCAAGATGCCTTATACATAATCCAAACATATACATATTTGATGAGCCCACATTAGGCTTAGATGTAATAAGTAGCAAATCTATTATAGATTTTATGAAAAGAGAAAAAAATAGAGGGAAGACTGTATTATATTCAACTCACTACATGGAGGAAGCAGAAATCCTATGTGACAAGATTTATATGATACATAAGGGTGAATTCATAGCTGAAGGCAGTTGTGAAGAACTTAAGTCTAAGTATAATACAAGTAGCCTTAGGGACATATTTATAAACTTGGCAAGTGAAAGGGGGGGCTTAAATGAGGAGTAAAATGGTAAAAGCCATTTTTAAGAAAGAAATGATAGACATTCTTAGAGATAAGAAAACTCTATTTATGGGAATTATACTTCCTTTAATTTTATATCCTGTTCTCATGTTAATAATGACTCAAGTTATGACCATGTCTATGAATAGTATAAAAAACGAAGATATTAATATAGCTTTTGAAAAACAACCTACCAAAGAGCTTATATCTACAATAGAAAACTTTAAGGATGAAAGTAGTGGACATATTAATATAGTAGATACTAATAATTATAAAAAAGATTTGGAAAAAGGATCTATTGATGCATACATAAGTGTAAAAGGTGAAAACAAAATAGAAAACTATAAGATATATATAAATTCATCTAAAGACAACTCATCAAATATAAATAGTAAATTAGAAGGTGTTTTTTCATCATACAAAGATAGCAAAATTAAAAACAAAATAGAGCAGTCCAACTTAGATGTGAAAGAAACCCTTGAACCAGTAGCATATAAAACTGTTGATGTGGCTAAAAATGAAGAGTTGGCAGGATTTGTTCTTGGTCAAATACTTCCACTGATTTTGATTATGGGAGTGCTTCTTGGAGCTATTTATCCAGCTATTGACTCTATGGCAGGAGAAAAAGAAAGAGGCACACTAGAAACTTTATTTACCTTGCCTATTACTAACCTAGAACTTGTTATGGGTAAGTATATGGCAGTATCTATTTGTGCAATTGTAACGGCAATTATAAATGTTGTATCTATTTTAATGACATTAATGTATATTTTAGCAACTGGAAACATGACAGGACAGATGTTTTCTAATAGTTTGAGCATTTCAGCCTTGGCAGCGCCATTACTTATAACAATAATTTGTATTTGTTTATTTGCCATGGTAGTGTCAGCCGTAAGTATGTGTGTTTGTTCATTGGCAAAAAGCTTCAAAGATGCACAAAACTATATTACACCAATTATGTTGTTGGTGCTTATACCTTCTTATGCATCTATGGTGCCGAACATAAACTTAGATAGAACTACTGCTGTAATACCTGTTGTAAACATATCTTTATTAATAAAGAGTGTACTTACTTTTAAGTCTAGTTTAGGATTAATAGCATTGGTATTTATATCAAACTTTGCCTTTGTAATTTTGGCAGTTATTTTGCTTTCAAAAATGTTTAATTCTGAAGAAATATTGTTTGGAAATGGAAAGAGTTTTTCCTTCTTAGAAAAAAGAAGTAATATACAAAAGCATACTATGCCAGGTGTAAGTGATGGAGTTGTTTTATATGCTGTTGGATTGGTACTTTTAATTTATGTAGGAAGTTATGTTCAGTTGAAATTTAAAATGACTGGTATTGCTTTGACCCAAATTATGATCTTAGCATTGCCTCTTTTATTTGCTTACTATATAAAAAGTGATTTTAAAAAGGTATTTTCTTTAAAACTACCTAAGTTTAAACATTTAGTTGGAGCATTTAGTCTTTGGATTGGAACCTATTTAATTGTATTTGTAATAACTAATATAATTTTATACTATTTTCCACAAAATCAAGAGATTATAGAAGGATTAAATAATGCCTTGTTTATGAAAGATAACTTGTTTTTTAATCTATGCTTGGTGGCCGTAATGCCAGCAATCTGTGAAGAGTTATTTTTTAGAGGTTTCATACTAACATCTTTTAAACACAATAAGAAATCCTATAGAGGAGCTGTGATTGCCTCTGGAATATTATTTGGCATTATGCATATGGATTTTATCAGAATTATACCTACATCAATTCTAGGCATATCTTTTGCATATGCAGTATGCAAAACTAATTCTATTGGCGTAAGTATGTTTATGCATTTTATAAATAACGGATTCGCAGTTGTTGTAAGTTATGTTTCTTCCAATGTTCTTAAAAATGTTGAAATGAATACTGTTAATTACTTGCCATTTAATCAATTACTTGTTTTTATATCATTAGGAATTTTGTTTATAGGTATTGCTGTTTTATTATTTAAAGAAAATAAAACTTTATACAAAAATAATATAATTGAATAGAAAAATATATAATAAGATTGTTCCTTGAGCAATCTTATTTTTACATTAGGGCTACCCAGTGGCTGAGTGGTGGCGAATTTTTTATGAATTGAGGTAAGGTAATGATATAATATAGAAAATGATAAAAGGAGATAATAAATTGTTGAGTATTGAAGAAGTAGAATTTGATTTGAATAGATGTGAAGAAGTATTAAAAAATAATGATTATATGGAAGTAGTAATAGCTATAGAAGAGTTACAAGATAAATATAGAAATAAGATTAATAATATAAGTGAAAATGAGAATAATGTTGTTTGGAATTATAGCAAAAAGGATTTAGAGAAAATCAAAACATGTTTATTTGATTATAAAAAAGAAATGATTAAAGAAGAAAAATTAAAAAATATTGAAGAAAAGTTGAAAGATTTTAAACTGTTTATTAAAGAAAATAATGTGAAATATAAAAATGATTTAGAAGAAATAATTAATTTAATTGAAGATATAAATAATAAAGATATAAGTTTAGATGAAAAGTATGAAAAGTTAAAAATTTGTTTTAATTTATTGAAAAAAACTGATAGAAAAACTAGTATGCATATATTAGAATTAATAACTTTATCAATAAAATAAGTTATAACTAATTTAAACTTAGGTTTTTGAAATTATAATCAGTATTATAATTATTGACTATGATTTATGAATATTAAGTTGTTCACAAGTATAAAAAATTCTTGGGTTAAAGTATAAAAAAGAAATCCTTCTATAAAAATTTATAGTAAGGCTTTCTTTTTTTAAATGTCAGGAAATTATAGTTTAATTATATGCTAAACAATAAGTCTGCATAAGTAGGGAATGGCCAAAATTCCTTGCCAACTATTGTTTCTAACTCATCTGCAATAGCGCGAAGTTCTTGCATTTGTACTTTAATATTATCTCTATAAAATTCAGCATTTTCTTTGGGATTAGTGAAATCTTTACTCTCTAATAATGAGTTGTTTAGCTTTTCGATTTTAATGTCTAAACAAGAATTTAAAGAAGAAAGTTTTTTCACTAAAGAAATTTCTAAGTTACAATCAATATCACAGCTTAATGACTTCTTGTTTAACGCAGTATCAGTTAAGGATTTTGAATAAGCACATACTGATGGTATTATATCTTTTTTTGCCATATCTATCATTGTTAAAGCTTCAATATTTAAAGTTTTAGAATATTCTTCTAGTAAGATATCGCATCTTGATTGAAGTTCTTCTTTTGTATAAACATTAAATTTTTCAAATAGATTAACGTTTTTCTCGTCCACATAATGAGGAAGAGCATCAACAGCAGTCTTGAAATTAGAAAGGCCTCTTCTTTCAGCTTCAATAACCCACTCATTTGCATAGTTATTTCCATTAAATATTATTCTTGAATGTTTTTTCATTGTATCTTTAATTATGTCAAAAATCGTATCCTCTGTATTTGTACTTTTTTCTAATATATCTGCATACTCACATAAACTATTTGCTACAATTGTATTTAAAATAGTGTTAGGACATGCAATATTACAAGTAGAACCAAGCATTCTAAATTCAAATTTATTTCCTGTAAAAGCTAAAGGGGAAGTACGGTTTCTATCTGTAGTATCCTTCATAAAAGATGGAAGAACATCAACATCTATATCCATTGTATTTAGGAAATTTTCGCTATAAGGCAAATCATTTTCAATACATTTTAGTATTTTCTTTAAGTCTGAACCTATAAACATGGAAATTATAGCAGGGGGCGCTTCGTTACCACCTAATCTATGATCATTTCCTGCACTTGCTACTGATAATCGAAGTAGGTCTTGATATTCATCTACTGCTTTAATAATTGCAGAGAATAATAATAAGAATGTTCTATTTTCATAAGGTTTTTTACCTGGTTCCAATAGATTTTTTCCTTTGCTAGTAGAAAGTGACCAGTTGTTATGTTTTCCACTACCATTTACACCTGCAAAAGGCTTTTCGTGCAATAAACAAACAAGACCATGTTTATCAGCAATTCTTTTCATTAAGTCCATTGCAATTTGGTTGTGATCTGTTGCTATATTAGTAACTGTAAAAATAGGAGCTAATTCATGTTGAGATGGAGCAACTTCATTATGCTTAGTTTTTGACAAAACACCAAGTTTCCAAAGTTCCATATCTAATTCTTTCATAAATTCTGCCACTCTTGGTTTGATTGAACCAAAGTAATGATCTTCCATTTCTTGACCTTTTGGTGGTTTTGCTCCAAATAAAGTTCTTTGGCAGAATTTTAAATCCATTCTTTTTTCAAATAGTTTTTTATCTATTAAAAAATATTCTTGTTCTGCACCAACAGTAGTTACTACTCTAGTTACCTCATTGTAACCTAAAATGTTTAATAATCTTACTGCAGCTTTATCAATAGCTTCCATAGATTTTAATAAAGGTGTCTTTTTGTCTAAAGATTGACCAGAATAAGAACAAAAAGCAGTTGGTATACATAAGGTTGTATCTCTTATAAAAGCATAAGATGTTGGATCCCACACGGTATATCCTCTTGCCTCAAAAGTACTTCTAAGCCCTCCAGATGGAAATGATGATCCATCAGGTTCTCCTTTTATTAATTCCTTGCCAGAAAACTCCATTGCAATATTACCGTCACCAGTAGGTGAGATAAAGCTATCATGTTTTTCCGCAGTGATCCCAGTCATTGGTTGGAACCAATGAGTATAATGAGTTGCACCTTTTTCTATTGCCCAATCTTTCATAGTGTTTGCAACTACATTTGCAATTTTAATATCAAGTGGTTTACCTTGATGTATAGTATTTTTTAAAACTAAATATATATCCCTTGGCAATCTTTCTTTCATTACATTGTCATTGAATACCAAACTCCCAAAAGTTTTAGATAATCTTTCCATAATATACCCTCCTTTAATATTGTCAGAATATTGAATTGAAACATAGGATTGTTTCAAAATAAAAAAAGGCGCAGTAGGTAAAAGTACCTACAGCGCCTTTGCTGTTAAATAATTATAGAATATATTGTATGCATATTCAAAAAAAATGTCAACTAAAAATCTAAAAAAAGAAAATTTTTATGAGAAGACGAAATATTGGAAAAAATATTTGACATATATTCTAAGAAGATGTAGAATTTTACTAAATATAATGAAAATTTATAAATTAGTACAAAAAATAACTTTGAATTTTATGTGAAAGTAAGAGTATTTATAAAGGGATGTGAAGCAGGAGTAATTTCATTCTTTTGTGAGGGGCTCTTTTTTTAATATGAAAAATGAAATAAAAGGTATTGAACTTGCATTTTGCCACAGTGTATCAAATAAAATTTTAATAGGTTATTTTTAATTTAAAGGGTGATTCTTATGGAAAATATTCTGATTGTATCTAGTTCTAATAAAAGTAAAGAACTATTAGTTAATATTGCAAAGGAAAGTGGCAATTATAACGTTTTAGCTGTGGAAAATAGTTTTCGTGGTAGAGAAATAATAAAAAAAATGAACTTTGACTTAATAATAATTAATTCACCTTTAAGTGATGATATTGAAGAAAACTTATCAGTATTTGTAAATGAAAATACTAATAGCTCTATAATACTAATAGTAAAAAATAATTCACCTAAAGAGAGTAGAAATAATATTGAGAGTAAAGGAATTTATATAATGGAAAAACCATTGAATAAACTTATACTTATTAATATGATTAATTCTTATATTATTCATAGAAGGCGATTTAATTCTATTATTAAGGAAAATGAAAAGTTAAAGAAAAAAGTAAATGATATAAAATTAATAGAAAGAGCTAAACTAACTTTGATTCAGTATTTAAAAATGAGTGAAGAGCAATCACATAAATATATTGAAAAGCAAGCAATGGATTTAAGAATTACAAAGGTTGAAGTTGCTAAAAATATTTTGAAAACTTATGAATATTAAAGTTACTGAGAATCTAAAAGTAGACTTAGTAGAGCAAATCCAATAATCATAGGATTTATTAAGGCCAGTATTAAGAAATAATTGTAAAAAATGTAATATATTAAACATAATTGGGAATTATAAAAGCATATTATAGAAAAATATGGAGGTATAGCTATGAAAGCTTATGTTGATGATGATTTATGTATAGGATGTGGAACATGCCCAGAAGTATGCCCTGAGGTTTTTCATATGACTGATGATGGAATAGCTCATGCAATAAATACTGATATACCAGAAGATGTACTTGGAAATGCAAAAGAGGCTTGTGATAGTTGTCCAGTTGATGCAATTGATATTGATGACTAAATAAAAAAGGCATGTTATTATATTTAATAACATGCCTTTTATCTATATTGGAGTATAGATTTATAAAATTATGGAATCTTTCATAATTTTAGACGATGGTTCATTTTCAGAATTTAACTTTTTCTTTCTAAAAAAGTTGAATAATAAAGATAGTGCAATAACTAAACATACAAATTCAGACACTCCAGTTGTAATCCATATGGCATTACTACCAAATATTGTAGTTAATAAGAATAAACTTATTGTTACTAACACTAAACTTCTTCCAAGAGAAATTATAGAAGAATACAAAGGTTGTTCTATGGCTACAAAGAATCCAGAAATAATTAAGTTGAATCCTACAAATAAGAAAGAAATTGAATATAACTTAAACACAGAAACTGTCGAATTAAATAACTGAGTTTCCTCAGGATTAATAAACAAACTTGTAATATTACCTGCAAATAAAATAGATGAGGCGAATACGGCAACAGAAGTTATCAAAACTGTTTTAAGGCCCATTTTAAATAAATGATTTACTTTGTCTATTTCACCTGCACCAAAGTAGTAACTTATTAAAGGCTGAGCACCTTGAGTTATTCCAATCATAGTCATTAATATAAGAGTATTAACATAGCAAATTACACTATAAGATATTAATGCATCTTGACCTATTAATCTTAGTAAGGTTTGGTTAAATAATATTGTAACTATTCCCACACTTAATTCTGAAGTACAATCAGGGAAACCTAAGCAAACTATTCTTTTAATAGTATGGAAACTAAATTTGAATTTAGTAAATCTTAAATTCGATTTTTTTCTTATAAAATGACTTAAGAAAAATACAGTTGAAAGTACTTGAGCTATGCCTGTGGCAAAGGCAGCACCTTTTACACCATATCCAAGTTCTATAACAAAAATATAATCTAAAACTATGTTAGTTATAGCTGAAATTACCACACCAATAGTTGCTAAGAATGGAAATCCGTCAGCTTTTACAATAACCTCTAAAGAATAAGAAACAATAAAGAATATGTTAAATAAAGATATTACAAATAAGTAATCCTTAACATAACCTATAGTATCTGGAGTTGCACCTAAAATTTTAGCTAAATAATCAAGACCCAAAATAGATGTAACTGTTATTATAATTGCAAGAACTGTAATAGTAACTAAATTAAGTGAAAAAGCTTTATTAGCATTTTCTAAATCTTTTTTTCCAAGATACATTGCTATAACTGTAGAAGCACCCGTAGAAAATAACACAGATATGGCAAATACTAAATTAATAAAAGGCATAGAAATATTTACTGAAGCTAGGGCCAACTCTCCAACCCCTTTACTAACAAATATTCCATCAACTATTGTGTATAGTGAGAAAACCCACATGGCAACAACAGAAGGGCCCAAGTACCTTAGAAATTGTTTAAATAAATTTTTTGTCATTGTATCACTCCTTATGCTTATATCATAATCCTTGGTATAATACCAAGGTCAATAAAAATCAGTAAATATTTTTAAATTTATTGAAAAATATTTTTCTTTGTGAAATAATATATTTCAGTATATATTAAAAAGGAGCAAAAATGAAAGATTATTATAAAATTGGAGAAATATCTGAAATGTACGACATGAGTAGAGATTCACTTATGTATTATGAAAAGATTGGAATAATAAAACCTACTAGGGACGACAATGGATATAGGCTTTACAGTGTTTCTGATATATGGAGACTTAATTTAATAAAAGAATTAAAAAATTTAGGTTTCTCTTTCAAAATGATTAAAGAGTATTTAGAAAATAGAGATTTGAATTCTACTAATAAATTACTTCAAAACGGCATAACATTACTAGATGATCAAATTCTAAAATTATTAAAACAAAAAGAAAATATGAGAAAGAGAATGGAATCTATAGAAAATACTTCAAATAATTCTAGCTTAAATAGTGTGGAATTATCTTACTTAAAAAGACGAAAAGGTCTCATATTAAATGGTCAAATTAAAAGAGATGCAGATTTTGACTTATTAATACAAAAGCTTCAAAAAGATCATAATAATAAATTTGGTATTTTAGGAAATAACAATGTTGGGTCAGTATTTAAGGTAGACTCACTTAGAAATGGGATAACTACAGATTTTGAATCTGTATTTTGTTTACTAAAAGATAATGCCAAAGACTACAATATAGTATTTGAAGAAGGCTACTATGTAACATTGACTTATAGCGGAGACTATGTAAACAACAAGGTACACATAAAGAATATGTTTGACTTTATTGAAGAAAATAAATTAATAATTACAGGTAATCCAATGGAGATATACAAAATAGACATACATGAAACGGAAAATAAAGATGAGTTTATCACTGAAATTCAAATACCTATCAAATGTTAAAGATGATGTTACAAGAAAAACATCATCTTTTTGTGTTATGGTTCAACCCAAACTGGAGAGGTTATAGATTTTTTATTGCTTTCCTCAGTTATTAATGCAAAATAATAAGTATTTTCCTTTGGTAATTTTAAAGTAAAATCAACTTTAGCATAATTTGAATTAAATTCTTTTGTATAGACTATTTCGTTGTTATTGCTAAACACTTCTATTTTTTTTATTTTATCATAGTCGTCATTATTAATTGCACTTACAATAAGCCTAATGTAAGAAGGAGATTTTACTATACTTCCCATAGGCATTTTATTCAATGAAAAAAATATATCTATATTATTATCTTCACTTACATATATTCTTCTGTTTTTTATTGCATCTAGGATCTTACTTTTACTTAAATCTTCACACAGTATAGTAGTTCTAAG
>Ga0129308_1000439_pt1 | contig 62151 bp, 59 predicted proteins | sample L827metagenome_FD_94440 | JGI IMG/M metagenome (GOLD analysis project Ga0129308, IMG submission 94440) | Ring-tailed lemur group fecal microbial communities from Wisconsin, USA - L827 metagenome | ecosystem: Host-associated > Mammals > Digestive system > Large intestine > Fecal | place: USA...
AATGACATACTCGGTGTCGCTGATCCGGCCCTGCCGGTCCCGCAGCTGGTGGCGCACGATGTAACCGGCAGTTTCCAGTTCACGCAGCGCACCGCCGATGGCGTCCACACCCTCCTTGCAGATTTTCGCAAGGCCACGGGTGGTATAGTTCCAGTCATCCGGCAGGGACAGCATCATGGAAAGCAGCCCCTTGGCCTTCAGCGACAATTCATGGTTCCGCAGGTGATGATTACTCATTACCGTATAGTCGCGGGTTCTTTCAATCCGAAAGACCGCCATTGACTTCACTCCTTCCTGTTCTCAGGGCATGAAAAAAGCCACAATCTTTCGTGAAAAAGACTGTGGCGTTCAGCTGTTCTTGGTTTTCGTGTTCTTCCGGGGCCGGTAGGGACGCTTGGGCAGCGGCGGCTGGTCGAACAACGATTCACGCCCCGAAAACGGGAGGGTCTGCAAAACCCGGTCAATGTCGGTGGATTCCATGTCATACAGAGACTGGCAGTTTTCCCGGATAGCATCCTTGATGCTCTGGACAGTACACATATTCATTCCTTTCCTTTCGTGGTAGTGGCAGGTTTACGAGTGGCGGCGCTTATCCGGCTTGAAGTCGAGGACATGGCCCTCGATCACACGGGCATACCGCTTAATTTTGATTTCCCGGCGCTTCTGGCTTACGAGGGCGGCCTGATACCCGTCCTCGGTAAGAAACAGCCGCATTTCATCGCCGGGGCTGCCGTAGGAACAGGGACGCAGAATGGAAAACTCGATCATCCAGCGAGTGTTGTCCTGAAAACGCTCCACGGCGAGAATATTGTGTCCTTTCAGCTCACGGGCTGAAATATCCCTCATAGGCGGCTCCTTTCATCGTTCCTGGTCTCTCTGGCGCTTCTTCTGCCATCCCTCCAGCAGCTTGATGATGGTCTCCTGCATCCGCTGGGGCGTGTAGCTCTTGGGAAAATACTTCCGCAGGATGTCGGCAGAGAGGGTTACTTTGTCGAGATCGCTTTTCTTTTCCTCGCCCATGATGACGCGCATCATATCGAGGGTCAAATGCCCCTCCTGGCTGTATTTCTTGAGCCGCTGGGCCTGGGAAAGAGAAGGGGTCGCCTGTTCGCTGTCCATCGCGTCCAGCAAGTCCCGCTGTTCCTCTTTTTTGAGGAAAGACAGCTCGTAAGCCGGGTTGAGGGCGATTTTCTTTTCATCTACCATATCCAGCAGTTCGGGGATCAGCTCCGTCAGGCGGATATAGCGGAAAATCTGATTTTTACTCTGGCCGACCTGTTCAGCCAAAAGCTCGCTGGACTTCTTTCCAGCAGACTTGTTCCCAACTTGGGAACAAGTTAAATCCATGCGCTCACCTTGGTGCTTCATGGCCTCCAGCTTCATCTTGTAGGCAAAGGCCCTCTCGCTGGGGAGCAGGCTTTCCCGCTGCAAGTTGCTGTCCACCATGATGATGGTGGCGGCATCATCGTCCAGATCCCGAACAATGACCGGCATGGTTTCTTTCTCGGCCAGCTCACTGGCCCGGTGCCGCCTGTGACCGGCCACCAGCTCATAGCCGCCCTCCGGGTCCGGGCGGGCAATCGCCGGAACCAGAACACCGTACTGCCGAACACTGTCGGCGGTCTCCATCATGGCCTCGTCATCCTTGACTTTGAAGGGGTGGTTCTTGAAAGGATGCAGCTCAGACAGCGGGATTTCCCGTACTTTTTCCAGCTTGGCGTCCTGGCGGCTTTCCTCGGTGGAAAACAAGTCATCGTATGGAGCCAGCTCTACTTTTTTCGCGCTGCTTTTCAAGTTTTATCACCTCCTGGGTCAGATTTTTATACCCCTCGGCCACCTTGCCATTGGGGTCATGGGAAAAAATGCTCTTGCCCTCGGCGCTGATTTCCTTGGCCCGGACAGAATGGGGAATCTCGGTGCCGAACACCTTGATTTTGCTGCCGTAGGTCTCCCGCAGCAGGGCAGCGATCTCTTTGGCAAAGTTGGTACGGTTGTCCACCATCGTCAGCAGGATACCGTCGATCTGGAGCTTGGGGTTGATCTGCCGCTTCACCTTGTTTACGGTTTGGAGCAGCTGTTCCAAGCCCTTGGCAGGCAGGTACTCCGCCTGGACGGGGATTATGACCCTGTTGGCGGCGGCCAGGGCATTGACCGTGAGCATACCCAGGGAAGGCTGGCAGTCAATCAGGATATGGGAATACTGTCCCTTGAGCGTGTCCAGATACTGCCGCAGGATGGTCTCACGGCTCATGGCGTTCACCAGGGAGACCTCCATGCCGGAGAGCTGGATGTCGGCGGGCATCAGGTCAACGCCCTCCGGGTGGTGCAGGATACCTTCGCCGGGGCGCAGCGGCTCGTCCATCAGGATACGGCCCATCGCGTCGGACAGGGTAAAGGGCAGCTTGTCCGGCTGGGGATGGCCCAGGCTGATGGTCAGGCTGCCTTGCGGGTCCCCGTCGATCAGCAGAACTTTCTTCCCGGCCTGCGCCAGCCCAATCCCCAGGTTCGCGCAGGTGGTTGTCTTGCCAACGCCGCCTTTCTGGTTGGCGATGGCGATAATTTGCGTGTTCAATGACTTCACCTCATTTCTGATTGGTGTTGTCATGTGCCTGCACAGCAGTCCTGGAAATGACAAAAGCCGCCACTCGAAACAAGTGACGGCTTCGCCTAAATCCAATATTCTACTGTGCTTGAAATCAAAAGGCTTTGAGTTCCTTTCTGCTATTCATTTGTCGTTAATGAAACACCCCCTATAATTCGACTTATTTCAGTATGATTTTTCGGTTTGGAAAAGGATGAAAAAACCAGACTGAAAACCTCAAAACCCTTGATTCTACGGGGCTTTTCCGGTTTGTCGTAATTATACCGTAAGGGCATAGCTGCGCAAGCCTGCTTCTCAACAGCGGCTGCACCCTGAAGGATGTGCAGGAGTACATGGGCCACGCCGATATTCAGATGACCGCAAACATTTACGGGCACCTGGATATGCAAAGAAAGCAGCTGCTTACCGAGAAAATGACAGCCAGTCTCTTCTGATGCTGCTGTTAGAAAAGTGTTAGAAACGGCCCATTTTCCGGAATTCAGTGAAGGAATCCAGAGAAAAGAATACACCGAAAAAGTACCCAAAAAGCAAAAAACAGACCCCAAATCTTTCGATTTGAGGCCTGAATGTGTGGTGCGCGAGGCGGGACTTGAACCCGCACGCCCGGAGTGAGCACTAGAACCTGAATCTAGCGAGTCTGCCAATTCCACCACTCGCGCATCTCTGGAACGCTTGATTATAATAGCATTGCCTGGCCGGATTGTCAAGAGAAATTTTATCTTTTTTAAATGTTTTTCGCTGACCGCATCCGGCCCTTTACTTCTGCCGGTCAAGGTGATATATTGTCATCAAAGAAATCCTGTATTAAGGAGGCAACCCCGATGATAAACCGCGCCCAGTTGAAAAAGCGCTCTGCCACGCTGATCGGCAGCGCCAGGCCCAGCGTGATCCTGGTGGCCCTAGCCTACACTGCCCTGGCCTTTCTGATGTATCTGCTCTCCACCCGCCTGATGGGGCTTAACTTCACCCAGGCGGATATGCAGCGCTACATGCAGCTGATCTCCGAGGGGAACCTGGATTACGCCATGGCGCTCATGGAGGACATGGTTCCCCCTGCCTCCTCCATTGCGATCGATATTCTGATGGACGCCGTGCTCAGCATTGTAGGGGCCGGGTTCATTCTCTTCCTGCTGAACACCATCCGCAGCACCGGGGCCTGCTTCGGAAACCTGCTGGATGGCTTTGGCTTTTTCTTCAAGATCATCCTCCTGTCCATTCTGGAGTATATTTTCATCTTCCTCTGGTCGCTGCTGTTCTTCTTCCCCGGCTTCATCGCCGCCTACCGTTACCGCATGGCCATCTATCTGCTGGTAGATGACCCCAGCCGCAGCCCGCTGGAATGCATCCGTCTTTCCAAGGAAATGATGAAAGGCCACAAATGGGAGCTTTTCGTGCTGGATCTCAGCTTCATTGGCTGGAACCTTCTGACCATGCTGCCAGTCATCGGCTACGCCGTGCAGATTTGGACTGTGCCCTATATCCGGATGACCTGGGCGCTCTATTACGAGAAGCTCTCCGGCCGGGATATCGATGCCGCTCAGAGCGGTGCCGTTCCTCCTCCTTGGGAATTTCAATAAATGAACAAAATACCGGCACAGCGCCATATGAACAGCAGCTGTGCCGGTATTTATTATTGCTCAGTAGATCAGGGAGAAATGCTCTGGCTTCAGCTTGTATTTGATGCCCGAGACCAGGCCCATGGCGGCAAACATTGTCACCATGGAGGAACCCCCATAGCTGAAGAAGGGCAGGGTGATGCCGATAACCGGGGTAATGCCGATGTTCATGCCGATGTTGATAAAGGTCTGGAAGGTAACGGCGGCGGCAACGCCGATACACACCAGCATATCAAAGGTGCGGCCGGACCGCAGCCCCACCCGGACGCAGTGGATAATGATAATCATCAGCAAAATGATAACCGCAATGCAGCCGATCATCCCCAGGTTCTCCCCCACGCTGGCAAAAATAAAGTCCGTATTCTTACCGGTAAATATGGAGGGAGAGTGCCCCTCCTCCACACCGGTGAGGCGGCCGGAAGCCAGGGTCAGCTTGCTCTGGGTGGTCTGCCAGGTGATGCCCCACCCGTCCGGGTCAATGCTGGGATCATAGGGGGCGATGAGACGCTGCTTCTGATAGTCTTTCAAAAAGTAGTTCCACAGCAGGGGGATGGCCGCCGCCACCGCCGCGCCGCCGGCGGCGAACCAGTACAGCCGCACCCCCAGGACGAAGAACATCACAAGGAAAATGCCCAGGATGATACTGGCACTGCCCAGGTCAGAGGAGACCACAACGATAGCGCCGAACACCAGCAGGAAATGGCCCGCCATCTGCACCACAGAGAAAAAGGAATTGATATCCTTATGTTCCTTTAAATAGGTCATTTGTCGGGCCGCCACAATGATATAAATAACCTTAATGATCTCTGACGGCTGCACACCGATACCGGCAAAGCGGATCCAGGCTTTATTGCCGGTACCATCATCCTGGCCAAAAAGAACCAGAGCCACCAGCAGCGCAGCATCCACCAACAGCAGCAGCTTCCACTGCCGGGCCACCAGATCCACATCGATCACCGTAAAGAGCACATAGGCAATAATACCCAGGATGATGGACGCGATCTGTACCGTTAAATGCTTGGCTGGGGTAGCAATGTTCCAGCCGCCCTCATACATGCCGGTGACCGCCTTCTCGATCATCGTAACGCCGAAAATGGAGCAGATGATGCATATGACCAGCAGGAAGATATCCGCCCGCCGGAAAAACTCCTTTATGTATGGTTTCAGTCTGACGATTGCAGACACCACCTTTCCATGGATAATCCCAAATCCGGCATCGCTGAGCAGGAGGGGATGCCACATAGACAAAATAACTTGGCATATCTTTGGTCATTTTAGCACATAATTGCTCTTTACGCAACCGGGGGAGCGGTGTTATAATAGCGCAGAACGCAGGTAAAATAATTGACAAATTGTGAAAATACTTCTTTCTGGAGAAAATAATGGCCGAATTTATCAGTCACAGCGAGTTGGAGACCGAGGAACTGGGGCGCAGGCTGGCAGAAACCCTTCCGGTTGGCGGCGCTGTGGTCGCCATGTATGGGGATCTGGGTGCCGGCAAGACCGCCTTTGTCCGGGGCATGGCCCGGGGCCTGGGGCTCAGCTGCCGGGTATCCAGCCCCACCTTTACCATTGTAAACGAATATCTGGGCCAGCGGGAGCTGATCCATTTTGATATGTACCGCCTCTCCTCTGCCGATGAGCTGTTTGATATCGGCTGGGAGGACTATCTCAGCCGGGGCGCAGTCTGTGCTGTGGAGTGGAGCGAGAACGTGCAGGATGCGTTCTTCGGGGATGAGATCGTGGTGCGCATAGAAAAGCGGAGCGAGACCGAGCGGAAAATCACCATTGAGGGGGCGGAGCTATGCTGATCCTTGCTTTTGAATCCTCGGCCCGGGCGGCTTCCGTGGCCCTGGTGGAGGATGGCCGCCTGCTCTCCCAGTACAGCCAGTGCAGCGGCCTGACCCATAGCCGCACCCTGCTGCCCATGGCGGAAGATATGCTGAAAAACGCGGAGCTTTCGCTGGAACAGGTGGATCGTTTTGCCGTGGCCCACGGCCCCGGCTCTTTTACCGGCATCCGCATTGGCGTATCCACAGTGAAGGGGCTGGCCTGGGCGGCGGACAAGCCCTGTGTGGGCGTGTCCACGCTGGAAGCCATGGCCTGGCATGGCGTATCCGCCGGGGGGCTGATCTGCCCGGTGATGGATGCCCGGCGGGGCCAGGTGTATAATGCCCTGTTCCGGATTGAAAAAGGCAGGCCCCTGCGCCTGTGTGAGGACAGGCCCATCGCCCTGCCCCAGCTGGCGGAGGAGCTGAAAGCCCTGAATACCCCGGCCTTTCTGGTGGGCGACGGGGCGGAGCTGGCGGAGGCTTATCTGCGCCGGCAGGCCATTCCCTGCGTCATGGCGCCGGAAAATCTCCGCTGGCAGAGCGCCTGGGGCGTGGCCATGGCGGCCATGGAGCAGCCCGCCGGCAATGCGGATTCCCTGCTGCCGGTGTACCTGCGCCTGTCCCAGGCAGAGCGGGAGCGGCAGGAGCGGCTGGCACAGGCTGAGGGAAGCCAAACCCGGCAATAACAACGGTACAAGCCGTTTTATTGATAGACGCCATTTCCCTTTTACCGGCTGCCATCCGGGGCCTGTTGTTTCTTCAGGCCGGTGACCGGGCGGTCGGGGCAAAACAAAATAAAGGAGAAGGAAAACATGAGCAAAGTATGCGTATTCGACCATCCCCTGATCCAGCACAAGCTGTCCGTCCTGCGGGATAAGAACACCAGTGTCAAGGTGTTCCGGGAGCTGATCTCTGAGATCGCCATGCTGATGTGCTATGAGGCCACCCGTGACCTGCCGCTGGAGGAGGTCGAGGTAGAGACCCCCGTTGCCGTGGCAAAGTGCCGCCGCATCGCCGGGAAAAAGCTGGCAGTGGTTCCCATCCTCCGTGCCGGTCTGGGTATGGTGGACGGCATGGTCAGCATGATGCCCAACGTGAAGGTAGGCCATGTGGGCCTGTTCCGCGACCCGGCGACCCTGGAGCCGGTAAAGTACTACTTCAAGATGCCCCCCGACATTCAGGAGCGGGACATCATCGTAGTGGATCCCATGCTGGCCACCGGCGGCTCCGCCTCCGCAGCCATCACCTTCCTGAAGGAGACCGGTGCCAAGCACATCAAGCTCATGTGCGTGATCGGCGCCCCCGAAGGGGTGGAGCGGATGCAAAAGGATCACCCCGATGTGGACATATATGTGGCCGCTCTGGATGAGAAGCTGAACGACCACGGCTACATTGTGCCCGGCCTGGGCGATGCGGGCGACCGTATCTTCGGCACCAAGTAATCTCGCTGCATAATGAAAAAGGAACCGCTGCATGGCGGTTCCTTTTTCGTTGTCTGTTGTTACTCCTGCTCCGTCAGTTTTTGGTACATCTTCATCAGCTCCGCGACGCAGGCGGTTTCGGTGTTGAGCTTGCCCCAGAAGCCATAGGCCTGCATAACGGCTTTGTCATTGGCCTGGTGCGCTTTGCGCAGCTCCGGCGGCATGGTGACTTCGTCGTAGAGATCGGCAAGGCTGCAATCGGGGTATAGGGCCCGGGCGTCCAGAATCGCCTGAGCCGTCTGCTCGATTCTGGCCTTTTGTTCGTCGGTGGGTGTGGGCCAGGGAAAGTTGTTATAAACAACATCCTTGGAATAGCGATAGTCGCTCTTTAACCGGCCACAGACAGCGCGTACCCATGCCATGTGGACATTGGAGGTCAGGACACCAAAATGGTAGAGAGTAGCATTGGGGATGATAAGGTTGAGGTTAGTCGAAATTGTCTCTTTGCCCGCGAATCCCAAAGGAATGTATCTTCTGCGCTCAGAAGAGGCACTGGGAACAATGATGAAAGAATCCGGGTTATAGGTTTCTCTAAAGACTGTGGGAGTATCAGCCAGTTTCCTTGTGCCTGCATCCGTGCTGGAGAGGCGCATTTCTCTAACCTTTTTTACACGCTCCATCACCAATGGCATTTTTCGTAGTTCCGCTGGACTAATGCCAACAAGCCATAAACACCATCGGTTTTGATTGTTGATAAACTCACGAGCGCCTACCAGCTTTTTTATATAGGGTTTCGCGTTTGGCTCGCGAGCAATAAAGCTCTCTAATTCATCATCTTCGATGATTAGATTACCGCCGTCAGTCGGCTGACAGCCTTTTGTTATTGCAGGCACAGGACAGAGAGGTTTTTTGCGGCTTTCAATAAATACCTCGGGAGCATCCATCAAATAGGGGTTGATTGTTGCCGCCTTTTGAGGTCTCTCGTTTATGTAAATAAGTCGTTCTGCCGTGCTTTGAGCCGTACTAAATCCAACAATTACACAATGGACATGGGCTTTAATGCTGGCTTCGCTATCCCAACGGAATGTACGATGCGCGAAGTCAATGTGAATACCAAACTTTTCATAGAGCGGTTTCCACAAAGCCGCCACCTGCTCACCTTGGGTGATGGAATTGGTTGAAACAAACGCCGTATGGATAGAAGAACTTTGCATCAATTCTGCCGCCTTATGATACCATCCCGCGACAAAATCCAAAACACCAGCTTTTTTGTTATCGGCAAACACATCCATAATATCAGCTTTTTGAAGCTTGGACATATACTGTGCCCCCACAAACGGCGGGTTGCCCATGATATAGTTCAGCTCTGCCTTCGGCACAACGCTTTCCCATTCCATCCGCAGGGCGTTGCCCTCGATAATACAGGCATTTGTTTTCAGCGGCAGGAAGTCCAGCGCCATGTGAACAACATCTTCCGTCTCTTTCATCATCTGGCTTTCCGCAATCCAGAGGGCGGTTTTGGCGACGGTGACAGCAAAATCATTGATTTCAATGCCATAGAACTGGCTGATGGAGACCTGAATGGGACTTCCCAGGTCAAACACGATTTGCCCCTGATGCAGCTCGGAAATCACCTTGTTTTCGAGACGGCGCAAGGATAAATAGGTTTCCGTCAGAAAGTTCCCGGAACCGCAGGCCGGGTCAAGGAATTTCAGCCCGGCCAATTTGTTCTGGAACGCCCGCAGCCTTGCTTCACGGGTCCTGGCAACTGCAACGGCCCTGATTTCCTCAAACTCCGCTTTCAGGTCATCCAGAAACAGCGGGTCAATGACTTTATGGATGTTCTCAATGCTGGTATAGTGCATCCCCCCGGAACGGCGGGTTTCGGGGTTTAAGGTGCTTTCAAAGACAGCGCCGAAAATCGTCGGGCTGATGGCAGACCAATCGAAATCCTCGCTGGCCCTGGACAGCAGCAAGTCAATAATTTCATCACCCAGACGGGGAATTTCAATATTTTCGTCAGCAAACAGACCGCCGTTGACATAGGGGAACGCCGCCAGATCGTCATCCAGATAGCGGTCACGGTTTTCCGGCTTCTGGTCGAGAACGCGGAACAGGTTGATGAGCGCGCGGCGGTCTTCGGCACGGTGTGCCTGGAGATAGTCGTGGAACATTCCCCGCTTGCCAAAGATGCCCGCGTCCTCGGCATACAGGCAGAATACCAAGCGGACGCACAGGGCATTGAGGCTTTTCAGCGTTTCCTCTGATTCCGGCTCGGCATACTGTTTTAACAGCGCATCATACAGAACGCCTACCAGTTCACCGGCTTGCAGGGAGATTTCCATTTCCTTGCGGATATTCTCATCCCCGGTATCAACCAGGAAGTTCAAGCGGCTGTATTCTTTCTCCAGATCGGCCAGAAGCAGAACTTCCGGCGTATCGTTTGGGCGGTTCATGTCATGAATGCGAAATTCCCTGAAGTTGCACACCACAATCCAGCGGGGCTGCTGGTTGGCCGGCAGATAGCCGCCATAACGCCGCGCCTGCTGATAGGGCGAAAGAACAGAGCCGTCGGACTGCGTTTCTCCCTTGTTCAAGTCGATTTTCGCGCCTTTCTGCTCGATGAGAACACGGGTTGCGCCGATATAGCCGTCAATGAATTTCGTCGTGCTTTTGCCCGTTTTCGTGTCATCGACGGTGACTGTCTTTTCAAAGCTGATGAACTTGTCCGGCTCTGCAATACCATAGACTTTTTGCAGCAGTGCCAGCCAAAAGGTCTGTGTCTCCTGCTTTTCGTCGCCACGGCCCTGCCAGTCGGCGGCAAACTGTTTTGCCGCGGTTCTTCTCTCTGCGTCTGTCATGGTATGGCCCTCCGTATGATTATCTTTCTTCCTATTTTAGCACAGGATTCCTGGGTTTTCCAGAGTGTATCGTGAGCATGAGCGGAAAGAGCGCAAACCCAACGGTTTGCGCTCTTTCCAGAAAGCATTTACTAATCTTCGTCCTCCGGCACATCCACAAGCACCCAGGAGCTGTTGTCGGAGGGGATGTAGTTTTCCACTACCGGCATCAGCCGGTCATACACGCTGCCGATGCTCACATTGGACTGGATATCCTCCACATTATAGGAATAGGCAGATTTATCGGTTCTCAGGTAGACCCGGTCATAGAGCTTCATAAACAGGCGGGCGTCCTGACCGGTAGTAAGATCCTGCTTCACCAGGCCGGGCCTGGTGTCGCAATAGATGGAGAGGGCTCCGCTCTCCCGATCCTGAAGCTGCCGGGCCACGCTGACAGCAAAGCCGCAGACCGCCAGTGCGGTGTTCCGCTGGCTGGAGATCTCATTGGTGTAGAGCAGCGTCATCTCCTCGGCAAGGGTGGGGTGGGCCACATCCGCCAGCACCACCTCATCAAAGCCCATGTCAAAAAGCTCCTGGGCCATCTGGGCGGCGTATTTGCGCACAGCCTCATTATAAGCGTCCAGCCAGAGGCCATTTTCATCCTGGTAGTTCATGCCCACTTCATTTTTAAGGGTGTAGGCAATGGTGCGGGTGGGCAGCAGATTGTCGATGCAGCAGCTGATCTGGGCCGCCAGATAGACGTCCTTTTCCTCCATCTCCGCCAGGAACTCCTTGACGGCGGCGGTGGTATCCGAGGGGACGGAAATGCCGTAATTCACCGCCATCTCCGCCTGGGACTCCCACATCAGCTGGCCGCTGCGGGGTTTCATCTCCAGCAGCAGGGCATTGCCCTGGTTCAGCCGGCCCACATATTCCTGCAGCTTATCATGATTCAAATCCGTATAGGGCACAAAGATGGCCCGCATGGGCTTTACATCCGCCCCGGCCACGGCCGCGATACCGGAATAGTCCGGCTCTTCCAGAACCACGCTCACATTCACCGGGTCGTAGGTCTTGATCTCATGGCCCTGGCTGTCAAAAACCGCGTCCTCATCCGCCAGAATGGGCAGCGCAATGCTGACGCTATCCTTATTGATGACCGCGTATTTTTGCAGGCCGTAAAAGGTGACCATGACCAGGGAAATGATGGCCAGCAGGATCACAAAGGGGATGAAGAGATAGTTGCGCCTCTTGCGCCGGCCTTTATAGAATACCTGTACTCTCGCCAAAACCTTACTCCTCTATCATGGCAATGCGGCGGATATGGCGCTCATCATGGGAAAAGGGCGTATCCAGGAAGGTGTCCACGATCTTGAGCGCCAGTCCCTCCCCCAGCACCCGGGCACCCAGGGCCAGGATATTGGCATCATTATGCTCCCGGGTGGCGGCGGCGGAAAAGCAGTCCGAGCACAGGGCGGCCCGCACCCCGGGCACCTTGTTGGCCGTGATGGAAATGCCGATGCCGGTGCCGCAGATCAGAATGCCCAACTCACACTCCCCTGCCGCCACGGCCTTTGCCACCGCCCGGCCATACACCGGATAGTCACAGGAGGCGGAGGAGTAGGTGCCATAGTCTTTATATTCCAGACCTCTTTCCTCCAGATGCTTCTTGATTGTTTCCTTCAGGGCGAAACCGCCATGGTCGCTGCCGATACCAATCATGTCATAATCCTCCACAAAAGCACAAAATACTGATGGTATTCTACCACCAAGGGGCCAAAGGCGCAAGAGCAATTCCTTTCCGTTTTGTAAACAATGGGGCAAAGCCCTTGACTTTAGCCCTTAAGATTCTTAAAATATTTTCAACAAAAGGGGTGCTTCATATGCGTAACTGGTTCAACAATTTGTTCCTTGGCAGGCAGGGCATGGATGAGCTTTCCAAGGCCATGTTCTGGTGGGGGCTAGCGGGCCTGCTGTTATCGGGGCTGACGGTCTCCCTGCTCAACGGGGTGCCGGCCTCGCTGCTCAGCTGGCTGGGACTGCTGTTGATCATTCTGTGCTTTGTGCGGGCTTTCTCCCGGCGGCTGGAGCGGAGGGAGCTGGAAAACGCCGCCTATCTGGCCTGGGTGGAAAAAAAGCGCCGCCAGTGGGAGGGGAAGAAGGATCGCTTCCACCAGCGGAAGGATTTCAAGTTCTTCAAGTGCCCCGGCTGCGGCACTATTCTCCGTGTCCCCAGGGGCAAGGGGAAGATCCACATCAACTGCCGCTGCGGCTATGTGCTGTACCGAAAGACCTGAAAACCGCAGCCGAATTTATATGCGAAAACAGCTGCCGTATGTTCATTCACATACGGCAGCTGTTTTCGCTTTTTTGTTTGCTTTCGGTGGGAATAAAGTGGGCTTTAAATCATAATTCCCCGCTTTTTGGCCTCAAAGACCAGCTCATCCCGGAAGTCCGGATGGGCAATGGCAATGAGCTGACGGGCCCGCTCCCCCAGGCTCTCCCCCCGCAGGTGGGCAATGCCATACTCGGTGACGATATAGTCCACGTCGTTCTTGCTGGTGGTGCAGACCGCGCCGGGGGTCAGAATGGGCTTGATCTTGCTGATGGTGCCCCCCTTGGCGGTGGAGGAAAAGGCGATAAAGCTCTTGCCGCCCTTGCTCTGGCAGGCGCCCCGCACATAGTCGATCTGGCCGCCGGAGCCGGACATGTGCTTGGTGCCCACGCTCTCGGCACAGACCTGCCCCCAGAGATCCACCTCCAGGGCGGCATTGATGGAGATCATGTTGTCATTCCGGCAGATGACCTCCGGGTTGTTCACATAGTCCACCGGCAATATCTCAATGGCCGGGTTGTCATCAATATAGTCATAGATCCGCTGGGAACCATAGGCAAAGGTGGTAACGCTTTTGCCCCGGTGAATCTGCTTTTTGCTGTTGTTGACGGCGCCGCAGGCGATCAGCTCCACCATGGAATCGGTAAACATCTCGGTATGGATGCCCAGGTCATGCTTGGTTTTCAGGGCCATGCCGGTGGCATCGGGGATGGCGCCGATCCCCAGCTGGATGCAGGCCCCGTCCGGAATCTGCTCCGCAATCAGGCTGCCGATGGTGATGCTCACCTCATCCAGAGTCGCCGGGGGAAGCACCGGCAGGGGGAAGCTGTTTTCCACAATGGCATCCACCTGGCTGATATGAATCTGGGCGCCGCAGACCGCCCGGGGCTGCCGGTCATTGACCTCTAGATAAATGCGGTCAGCCTTATCGATCATGGCCTGGGCATAGGAGGCGTTGTTCCCCAGGCTGAAATAACCATGCTTATCCATGGGAGACACGGCCACGCAGAAAGCATCATACTTGTATCCATTGCGGATATGGACAGGAATATCCCGGTAATAGCCGGGGATGAAATCCGCCCAGCCGCCGTTGACGGCCTTTCTGGCCCCGCCGCTGGAAAACCAGGAGTAGCCGGTCATCTTCCCGGCCAGGCTGTCATCCGCATAGAAGGGGAAGGGGTACGCATCCAGCAGGGTGTGCACCTTGATATCCCGCAGGTCGCTTTCCCGCACTCTGGCGGCAAAGGCATCCATCAGGGCGGGGGTCTGAGAGGTGGCGGTATCCATGCCAAGGGTCCAGCCGCTGCGCAGGGTTTCCGCCAGCTTTTCCGGCGTGGTCAGCTTTGCCTGATACATCTCGTTGTAATTCATGGTTTTCTCCTCTCTGTCTTACGTTTTCACTCAGCGCCTTCTGCTGCGCTGCTTCCGTTCCGAATACATCCTGTTATCGGCAATACGGCTGTCAGACTCCTGCATGAAGCGCTTGAGCCTGTCCTCGAACTCCTGATTGCCGGTAGGCGCGGCCACCTGGCCCTGGGCCGGGGTGCTCTGCTGGGCAGGGCGGGGCGCGCTCTGATACCCGGAGGGGTTCGGCCGCCGGGCCGGTGGATTCTGGCGGGGCGCCTCCGCAGCGCGTTTGATGGACAGATTGATTTTCCCGGCATCCCCAAGGCTCAGCACCTTGACCTTCACTTTCTGCCCGATCTGCACATGGTCATGCACATCGTTGACAAAGGTATTTGCTATTTCGGAAATATGTACCAATCCGCTTTTGCCGCCCTCCAGGCTGACGAACGCGCCAAATTTGGTGATGCCTGTCACGGTGCCCTCCAGCACCTGTCCAACCGCCAGTTCCATGCTGTTACCTCTCTGTTTCTAGAAAAAATAGAACAATTTTTCGCCCGGTAGCACCAGGCCCAGACGCTCTCTGGCCATCTGCCGCAATTCTTCCGGGCTTTGCTCCTGGTCGAGCTTCTGTTCCAGCTCCTGCTTCAGGGCCTGCTGGCTCTCCATCTGCTGCCGGAGCTGCTGCAAAAGCAGTTCTTCCCGGCCCAGCTCCCGGCCTACCGCCACAAGGCTTGCCAGAGAATAGAGAAGCAGCGCCACAAGGACGAAACGGGTCAAAGTCTCACGGAACTTCACAGGCGTTTCCCCCGGCAGCAAAAAGCAAAGAAAAAGTCACAGTTATTCTTACGCACAGCAGCAAAAATTTACTCCTTTATTCTAAAACATTCTCGGATTTTTGGGAAGAGTTTTTTTACCAAATTTTGAACTTTTTTTATGAGATTTTTCACGTAGCACCAAAATATCCCGGCGGCACGGAAAATTTTCTCCATTGGCGGCAGCAGCAGGGGGCTGAGCAGGTGCATGTAAAGCAAAAAGCCCAGCAGGGCGGCTGCCAGCTCCCAGGTGCCCAAGCGGCCATCGCCGGAGGCCATGGCGAAGAAAAACAGGGCCATGGCCGCGGCCACAGAAAAGGCCGCATCCAGCAGCCGGGCTAAAACCGTGCTGCCGGAGTGCCGGGCCGGGCGCAGGATGTCATACAAAAGGCCGATGCCCACGCCCATGCCCAGCGACAGCAGCAGCGCCCAGCCCTGGTGAGAGACGCTGAGGCTCATCCGCCGAAGAGCCGGGACCACAGGGAGCCGCTTCTGACAGGCTCATCATAGCTCAACTCCTGCACATGGCCCCGCACCTCCAGCTGGCCCGCATCCAGATCGATGCGGTCAATGTGCAGGTTCTCCCCTCTTATGGTCAGCTGTCCCTGAGAGGTCAGCAGAACGATCAGGTTTTCATCAAAGCCGGATACATCCTCCACGCCGCCCAGGCTCAGCTTTTCCCGGTTTTCCATGCTGAGGCTGCTTTGCCGGGCCGCCGCCTTTTGTATTTGCTCATATGCCATGGTATCACCTCCCATGGGAACTATATGCGCTTGTCCGGGAAAATATGATGATTTTTTGCTGCTCAGGCCCGGGAACAGGAAAGCCGCCCGCTTGGATTTTCTCCAAGCAGGCGGCACAGTTTGCCAAAGGACCAGCCAAAGCCTCCCCTGTGTAAGGGGAGGTGGCAAAAATCTCTGATTTTTGCCGGAGGGGTTGTAAAGGAAAAGTTCAAACTTTGCAAAATATAGCTGAGAATTCGGAACATTTCATAAAACAATCCCTCAGTCAGCTTCGCTGACAGCTCCCTTTACACAAGGGAGCCTTTGAAACCAGCTTTTTTACAATCTCATCCAAAGACGGAGAGGAGGAAGCCGGCAGCGATGGCGGAGCCGATGACACCGGCCACATTGGGGCCCATGGCATGCATCAGCAGGAAGTTTGTCTTGTTATAGCGGCGGCCCACATCCTGGGACACCCGGGCAGCCATAGGCACCGCCGACACACCGGCCGAGCCGATGAGGGGGTTGATCCTGCCGCCGGAGGTCTTATACATCACCAGGCCGCCAACCAGCCCACCCATGGTGGAGATGGCAAAGGCGCACAGGCCCAGGACGATGATCTTGATGGTGTTCAGGTTCAGGAAGTTCTGTGCCACCATGGTGGCACCCACAGAGGTGGCCAGGAAAATGGTGACGATGTTCATGAGGGCGTTTTGCGCCGTGTCGGAAAGCCGGTCGGTCACGCCGCACTCCCGGAACAGGTTCCCCAGCATCAGGCAGCCCACCAGCGGCGCCGTGGAGGGCAGCAGCAGGATGACGAAGGTGCAGACCACAATGGGGAAGACGATCTTCTCCGTCTTGCTCACCTCCCGGGCCTGCTCCATCTTCACCTGGCGCATCTTATCCGTGGTGAAGAGCTTCATAATGGGCGGCTGGATCAGGGGGATCAGCGCCATATAGGAATAGGCCGCGATGGCGATGGGCCCCAGCAGCTGGGGCGCCAGCTTGGTGGTGAGATAAATGGCGGTGGGGCCGTCCGCACCGCCGATGATGCCGATGGAGGCGGCCTCCGGCCCGGTGAAGCCCAGCAGCACCGCCCCGAAGAAGGCCAGGAACACGCCCAGCTGGGCAGCGGCTCCCAAAAGCAGGCTCTTGGGATTGGCCAGCAGCGGGCCAAAGTCCGTCATGGCACCCACGCCCAGGAAGATCAGGGAGGGATAGATGCCGGCTTTCACCCCGATGTAGAAAAAGTCCAGCAGGCCGGCATTGCTCATAATGTGGCCATAGCTATGGTAATAGGGGCTGGCCTCATCCAGAAAGGCCTCCCACAGCTCCGGATGGTACAGGGCGTTGGCGCCCATACCCACAAAGTAGCTCAGGTTGGAAAGCAGGCAGCCGAAAGCGATGCCGCACAGCAGCAGCGGCTCAAACTTCTTCACGATGCCCAGATACAGCAGCACAAAGGCAATGGCGATCATGATCAGGTTCTTCCAGCCCCCGTCGGTGACGAAGAAGGCCGCGAAGCCCGACTCCAGCGCCAGGTCCCGCAGGGTACCCAGTATATCCATGCTCTACCTCCTCACGCGATGACGGCGAGGACGGCCCCGGTCTCCACCACGGCCCCCTTGCTCACGGCGATCTGGGCGATGGTGCCGCTGCGGGTGGCAACGATCTCGTTTTCCATCTTCATGGCTTCCAGGATCATGATCACGTCCCCCTCGCTGACCTGCTGGCCCTGGGTGACATTGATCTTCAGGATATTGCCGGGCATGGGGCTTTTCACCGGTTCGCCGGCGGCCAGGTCAACCGGGGCGGCAGCGGCCACGGGAGCGGCAGCCGCAGCCACGGGGGCAGCAGCGGCAACAGGTGCGGCAGGGGCGGCGGGGGCCGCCAGCGCGTACTCATCCACCAGCATGGCTTCCCCCTGCTCTACTTCCACCTCATACACACGGTTATTGAGGGTTACTTTATACTTCATCTTCCTTGACCTCCTTGATGGAAATAAAACGCAGCTGGTTCAGGGGCTTACCCAAAGTGTCAGCCACGATGGCCATAACCATGGCGGCGTCCCGGGGATCGGTGTCATAGAGCTTCAGCTCCCCGGCGGTGCCGGGGGCCTCCGCGGCGGGAGCCGCCGCCGCAGGGGCGGGCTCCGTCACGGCAGGCTGAGCCTTCTTCGCCCGGGCAACCATGATCTTCCCCATGACCATGACCACCGCCATCAGCATCACCAGGCCCAGAAAAACCACCAGGTAGCCCAGCAGAGCCACGATGCCGGCATTGGGGATAGAGATATTGATCAAATCGTTCATTTAACTTCCCTCTCAGATCTCCTGTATGGAGTAGCGCACTTTCTTTTCCTCGGCCTCCCGGCGCTTTTCAAAGAAGCTCTCCGCCACCTGGGGGAAGGCAATGTAGCTGAGCACATCCTCCTCACAGCGGGCGTCACTCCCCAGCTGGGCCTGGGCCTTCTCAAAAGTATCGGCGGGCAGGCTGGCGGCATAGCGGCCCTGGATGGGCTGCTCGTCCCCCAGAATCTTTGCCTTGACCTCCGGGTCAATGGGGGCGGGGGTCTTGCCGTACTCGCCCCGGCAATAGGCCTTCATCTCCGCACCCACATTCTTATACCGCTCTCCGGCCAGCACGTTCTGCACCGCCTGGGTGCCCACCAGCTGGCTGGTGGGGGTCACGAGAGGGGGATAGCCCATGTCCTTACGAACCCGGGGCGTCTCCAGCAGGGCCTCATCAAACTTGTCCAGGGCATTCATCATCTTCAGCTGGCTCAGGAGGTTGGAGAGCATACCGCCGGGGATCTGGTAATTGAGGCACTGGGTATCCGTAGCCATGGAGATGGGGTTCAAGGTGCCGTCAGCCAGGTACCCGGCACGGATGGGCTTGAAGTAATCCGCCATCTGGTAGAGCGCGTCCTCATCCAGGCCGGTGTCATAACCCAGCTCCCGCAGGGCATAGTTCAAGGTCTCGGTGGCAGGCTGGGAAGTACCGCCGGAGAAGGGGGAGATGGCGGTGTCAATCACGTCGGCCCCGGCCTCGATGGCCTTCATATAGGTCATGAAGGCAAGGCCGGTGGTGCAGTGGGTATGCAGCACCAGAGGCAGATCCACCGCGTCCTTGATGGCGGAGACCAGGTCATAGGCCGCCTTGGGGGAGAGGATGCCGGCCATGTCTTTGATACAGATGGAACCCACGCCCATCTGCTTCATTTCCTTCACTATCGCCACGTACTTATCCAGGGTATGCACAGGGCTTGTGGTATAGGAGATGGCGCCGGAAGCCAGGGCGCCGGACTGCACCGTCTCCTCAATGGCGACCTTCAGGTTATCCAGGTCATTGAGGGCGTCAAAAATGCGGATGATGTCAATACCGTTTTTCACCGCGGCACGGACGAAGCGGCGCACCACATCGTCGCTGTAATGCTTATAGCCCAGGATGTTCTGCCCACGCAGCAGCATCTGAAGCTTGGTGTTGGGCATTTTGGCCTTGATCTTCCGCAGCCGCTCCCAGGGATCCTCATTCAAAAAACGCAGGCACACATCAAAGGTGGCGCCGCCCCAGCACTCCACCGAGTAGAAGCCCGCCTTGTCCATCGTCTCCAGGATCCCTTCAAACTTCTCATAGGGCAGCCGTGTTGCTACCAGGGACTGGTTCGCGTCCCGCAGTATTGTCTCTGTAAATCCTACTTTCTTCATTGTCCCTCCTGTATATATCCGCAAAATTTTTCAGTTCCTAAATTTGGTCATGTTATTATAGCATAGGTTTTTTTGCAATTCCATAGGGAAAAATAACAGCAATCAAGTTTTTAACGAAGTCTTCACATACGGTTTTTGTGATATTAGTCCATAGCAACAGCACGCTCCATAACATATAATGCTTCGAGGGGGACTTCAATATTATAAAAGTAAGAGGGACGCCATGAACGAAAATGACCTCTATTCCACCAAGATATACAATCTCGGTCAACGTGACGGCTGTGACTGCTGCTGCCGGGGCTGTCCGGGCCCGCAAGGCCCTGTCGGGCCGCAGGGCCCTAAGGGTGACACCGGTGCCACCGGGGCCACCGGGGCGCAGGGGCCGAAGGGCGACACCGGCGCCACCGGGGCGCAGGGCCCCAAGGGCGATACCGGAGCCACCGGGGCACAAGGCCCCAAGGGCGATACCGGTGCCACCGGGGCACAGGGTCCCAAGGGTGACACCGGAGCCACCGGGGCGCAGGGCCCCAAGGGCGACACCGGGGCCACCGGGGCACAAGGCCCCAAGGGCGACACCGGGGCCACCGGGGCACAAGGCCCCAAGGGCGATCCGGGGACGGCGGCCACCAATGAAAATGCCATGCTGTACAACACAGCATCCCAGAGCGTAAAATCCGGGGCAGCGCTGAACTTTGCCGCAAAGCAGATCAACTCCGCCTCCGGCAGCATAACGGCCAGCGGTACAACAGGGCTGAGCCTGACCAAAGGGCAGTATCTGGTAGTCTTTGAGACGGACGCCTTTGTTGCAAACTCCGGCACCATCGCCCTGGCCCTGGCGCTGAACGGCAATCTCCTGCCCTATGCCGCCTCCTCCCTGGCCAAGACCGGCTCCAACAACAACGAGAGGATCGGTCTGACTGCTATTCTGGATCTGGCCGCAACCCAGACCCTGACCGCGGAGAACACCAGCACCGACACCAACACCCATGCCAACAGCACCCTGACTGTGGTAAAGCTGGCCTGAGGCAAAAAAACGCAAGAGTGCCGCAGAAGGTTTTCTGCGGCGCTTTTTTGCCGTTTTCCGCTTTTCGCCCTTGTCATATCCAGCGGGATTGGATATAATAAAAATATATTTATTCTGACGAAGAACGACTGAGGTACTTTTTATGGAGCTTACAGCGGCAGCCCAGTGGCTGAATGAATTTTTCTTTGGATATGACAGCGCGCTGCTGGGTGCGCTGCACAGTGCGGCGGATGGCATCGGCGTGGTCATGACGCCGGTGATGAAGGGAATCACCCTGCTGGGGGAGAAGGGACTGATCTTCTTCCTGCTGGCGCTGGTGTTCCTGTGCTTTGCCCGCACCCGGGATCTGGGGGTGTGCATCTTCGGGGCGGTATGCTGCGGGGCGCTGATTACCAACATCATCCTGAAGGACAGCATTGCCCGGCCCCGGCCTTTTGAGACGGTGGAGCAGTTCCGCCAGTGGTGGGTTTTTGTAGGGGCCCCCATGGAGGATGGCTTCTCCTTCCCTTCCGGCCATGTGACAGCCTGTGCGGCAGGTATGACGGCCATCAGCCTGATGAAAGGGAAAAAGTGGATCGCCCCATCGGCAGTTATTGTAATTCTGATGGGCATTTCCCGCAACTATCTGATGGCACACTACCCTTCCGATGTGCTCTTTGCCATGATAATCGGACTGTTCTCCGGCTTTGTGGCCTGGATGATCACCCGGCTGATCTTCCGCTTTCTGGAAGAGCATGACCAGGTTCCTTTCTTCGCCCTGGCGCTGGACTTCGACCTGGGGGAGCTGCTGCCCTTTTCTGTTCCCTTCCTCAGCGGGGAGAGCAACCGCCGGGACGATAACTGGGAAGAACCTTCCCGCCAGCGGCCAAGCGGCGGTCACGCCAAGGCCCCGGCGGCAAAAAAGGCCGGCGTGAAGTTCACCATGCCCGGCAGCTACAAGGGCAAGCATGAAAAGTAAAAAAACGTGAAATTTGCGCCCCTGTCCTGTGACAGGGGCGCTATTTTTGAGACGGGGAAAGTTTTTTGGAATTACTGCAACCGGAGAGAGGATTTGTCGTATATAAGGGTGAAGGAGGCGAGGCCATGGAAGATAAAGAGATCATCGACCTGTATTGGCAGCGGTCAGACCGGGCCATTGAGGAGACAGACAAAAAATACGGCAGGTACTGCGGCACCATTGCCTACAACATCTGCCGCAGCCGGGAGGACACGGAGGAATGCGTAGGCGACACCTGGTTCCGGGCCTGGGGGCTGATGCCGGACAAGCGGCCGGGCATCCTGTCCAGCTTTCTGGGCGGGATCACCCGGAACCTGGCCCTGGATCGGTACAGGAGCCAGCACCGGCAGAAACGGGGCGGCGGTGAGACTGAGCTGGCTCTGGAGGAGCTGGCGGAATGCGTGCCCGGCGGGGCAGACCCGGCAAGGGTCTATGAGCGGAAAGAACTGGCGGAGGCCATTGGCCGCTTTGTGGCGGCCCTGCCCCGGGAGGAGCAGCAGGCCTTTGTGTGCCGCTACTGGTACATGGCTTCCATTGAGGAGATCGGGCGGGCCACGGGCTTTGGCAAGAGCAAGGTGAAAAGCCTGCTTTTCCGCAGCCGGAAGCGGCTGGCGGCCCGGCTGAGAGAGGAGGGCTTATGTTGAACGAATATGCGCTGCTTCAGGCCATGGAGGGCATCGGGGCAAAACAGGTGCAGGAGGCCGGTTCACTACTGGGCTACACCGGGCAGAAATCCCGGAGAGGGCGTCGGAAGCTGTGGCGGACGCTGCTGCTGGCGGCGGTGATCGCCAGCCTGCTGGGCGTGACGGCCTATGCCATCGGCTACGGCATTCATCAGCAGCGGCAGCAGGAGCTGCGGCAGAGAATGCAGATCGATGAGCATCAGGTGGAAAATTACATGGAGTACCCGGTTCCGACAGAGGAAGCAGAACGCGGCCAGACCACGGTGACGCTGCTGTCCTCCATGGCGGATGAGGAGTTTATCAAGTTCTATTTCAATATCTCTCCCCTGGAAAAAGAGGAGATGGTTGAAGAACAGGGCAACATCACTTTAGCCAGGATCGTGTTGCGCTACTTCTGCAGCTTCAACGGGAAAACCGCCTCCTTGGTGGTTCCTGTTGAAGAAAACGGCCAAGTTCTCTATGACGAGGCCAGCAAGACCCTGACCTGTGAAAGCTCTTTCCTTCTGGAGGAACTGGCACGGGAGCATGCCGGCTTCCCGCTGGAGGTAACCGTTGTAAGGTCTGTGGGTGGTGATGGAGTACGGACATTTGATTATCTGGAGGAGCTGGGGCGCTTCACCATAGAGGAGGGCCCCGCCCTGCAAAGCCGCGTCTGCCTGTTTGAGACTCCTGTTGACTTCATCTGTGAGGAGTTGGGCAAGACCGGCCGGGTGCTGGGGGTGGAGCTGCATCCCTCTAGCATGACCTGGCTGCTGGAGCATGAAGACGCTGACCGGTTTTACTACGACCTGAGCCATTGGCAAGAGCTGTCCGATGAGGAGATGGACTGGCTCCAAGCTGTTCAGGCCCCCTGGGCCAATGCCATTGACCGAGCGGCCCGGGGCATCCTCCACATGGACGACGGCACAGACTTTGACGTACTCTCTGCCGAATCCGGCATCTATGAGGACGGCATTGTAAAGCGCTACAGCCAGTGGGAGCTGCAAACCATTGACATCAATGCCGTCACCGCCATCACCGTCGGCGGTACACGGATCGAACTGAACTGAGATCGTCCACGCCTGCGCCCCTGCCAAATGGCAGGGGCGTTTTTTGAGGGGAACGAACCTCTCAGTCACGTCAGAAGAAGCCAACTTCATTCCGCTTCCGTGGTTAGCGTAAGAGCCTCGAAAGCTCCATATCCGTTGTCTCCTTCTTCCTTTCCGCTTTGAAGCCTGCGCTTCAAAGCGGTGGGGAGGACGAACCTCTCAGTCGGCTTCGCCGCCAGCTCCCCTTGGGAAGGGGAGCCAAGGGGCGGCGGGGATATTCACGGTTATTTCACGAATTAAGGGGACGGGGATGTTGAAATTGCGGAGAATTGTGCTATACTATATATTTATGAAAACATCTCTATAGATAAGGAGTATGAAGCATAACTATGGCAAAAAAACAATTCAAGGCCGAGTCCAGGCGTCTGCTGGACCTGATGATCAATTCCATTTATACAAACAAAGAGATTTTCCTGCGGGAGATCATCTCCAACGCCTCTGACGCCATCGACAAGCTGTGCTATCTGTCCCTCACCGATGATCAGGTGGGGCTGAACCGGGAAGACTATAAGATCGAGATCATCCCCAACAAGGAAGCGCGCACCATCACCGTGCGGGACAACGGCATCGGCATGAGCGCGGAGGAGTGCGAGAACAACCTGGGCGTCATCGCCAAGAGCGGTTCCTACAAGTTCAAGGATGAGATGGACGGGGAAAAGGCCCAGGGGGAGGACATCTCCATTATCGGCCAGTTCGGCGTGGGCTTTTACTCCGCCTTCATGGTGGCCGATGAGGTGACGGTGATCACCCGGAAATACGGTGAGGAACAGGGCGTTCAATGGCAAAGCCGGGGCGCCGATGGTTACACCGTTACCCCCTGCGAAAAGGAGACGGTGGGCACCGATGTGATCATGCACATCAAGGAGGACACCGAGGAAGAGATCTACGGCAGCTATCTGGAGGTCTGGAAGATCAAGGCCCTGGTGAAGAAATACTCCGACTACGTACGCTGGCCCATTAAGATGGACGTGGAGCATCAGGAGCGGTTTGAAACCGGCGAGACCGATGACGAGGGCAAGCCCAAGTACGACTACCGGATGGTGACGGAGAACGAGACCATCAACAGCATGGTGCCCATTTGGCAGCGCTCCAAGAGCGAGGTCACGGACGATGACTGCATCGCTTTCTACAAAGAGAAAAACCATGGCCGGAAGGATCCCTGCGCCCTGGTGCGCATTAACGCCGAGGGCGCGGTGAGCTACAAAGCCATGCTGTTCGTCCCCGGGGAGGAGAACGAGGGCGCCTTTTCCGGCGACAGCAAGGGCGGCATCACCCTGTACTCCAACGGCGTGATGATCATGGAAAAGTGCGACAAGCTGGTACACGATTACTTTGAGTTTGTCAAGGGCGTGGTGGACTCCCCCGACCTGTCGCTGAACATCTCCCGTGAGATTCTGCAGCACGACCGGCAGCTGCGGATCATCGGGCAGAACCTGGAAAAGCGCATCAAGGGTGAGCTGGAAAAGCTGATGCGGGACGACAAGCCCAAGTATGAGGCGTTTTACAAAAACTTCGGCGTACACCTCAAGTGCGGGATCTGCGACGAGTATGGCCGGTACAAGGACTTTTTGCGGGATCTGCTGATTTTCTACACCTCGGAGGAGCGGCAGATCACCCTGAAGGAGTATGTGGAGAACATGCCGGAGAGCCAGAAGGTGATCTACTACGCCAGCGCCGACTCCGTCAAGCACGCCATGAGCCTGCCCCAGTGCGAGCAGGTGCGCAGCCACGGCTATGAGCTGATCTATCTGACCAGCCCCCTGGACGAGATGGTGCTGGAGAACCTGCGGGAGCAGGACGGCAAGACCTTCTGCAACGTGGTCACAGACGACCTTGGCTTTGACACCGAGGAAGACAAGAAGGCCGTGGAAGAGCAGAACCTGGAGAACAAGGACTTTCTGGACTTTGTGAAGGAGGCCGTGGGCGAGGACGTCACGAAGGTGCGCCTGTCCAACAAGCTGGCTTCCCAGCCCTGCTGCCTGACCACCGAGGGCGGCATCACCCTGGAGATGGAAAAATACTTCCGCCGCGGCCCCAGCGAGGAGATGCGGAAGATCAGGGCCAACCGGGTGCTGGAGCTGAACCCGGAGCACCATGCCTTTGCGGTGCTGAAGGAGGCCTATGAAACGGACAAGGAGAAGGCCAAGAAGCTGTCTCAGGTTCTGGCCCGGCTGGCAGAGCTGATGGCCGGCATCGAGGTGGACGATCCCGCCGCCTTTGTAAGCCTGGTGGCGGAGCTGTTCTGAGGCCAGTCCCCTCCCCTGTTTCCTACCTGATTTGAAAATACACACCGTTTGGAGAAAACGCAATGAAACCTAGGCTGGGAATCTACATCCATATCCCCTTCTGCGCCAGCAAGTGCAGCTACTGCGACTTCTACTCCCTGCAAAACTGCGACTATCTGATGCCGGAGTACCAGCAGGCACTGCTGGAACACATCAAGGAGTCCTCCGGTTCCATCCGGAACTATGAGGTGGACAGTATCTACTTTGGCGGCGGCACCCCCAGCTTCTACGGGGCGGACCGGATCGCAGATATTCTGGACGAGCTGAAGCTCAACGGCAATGTGCGGTTGGATTCGGAGATCACGGTGGAGTGCAACCCGGACAGCATCAGCCCCACCGCCCTGAAGCTGCTGCGGCAGGAAGGGGTAAACCGGCTGTCCATCGGCGTGCAGGCTACGGACAACAGCCTGCTGAAGCTGATCGGCCGCAGGCACAATTTTCAGCAGGCCCAGAAGGCGTATCAGGACGCCAGAAACGCCGGCTTTGACAACATCAGTCTGGATCTGATGTACGGTCTGCCCAGCCAGACCAAGACCGACTGGGCGGACACCCTGGCCAAGATCGTGGAGATGCACCCGGAACACCTCTCCTGCTACGGCTTGAAGCTGGAGCCGGGCACACCCATGTACAAGAACTATTATGGCTCGGCCATTCTGCCCTCTGACGATGAGCAGGCGGACATGTACTCCTATGCCGCCGAGATGCTGGAGCGCTATGGCTACAAGCAATATGAAATCTCCAACTTCGCCGCCCCGGGCTATGAATCCCGGCACAACCTGAAGTACTGGAATATGGACGACTATATGAGCTTCGGCCCCGGCGCCCACAGCTGTATCGGCAGTGTGCGCTACAGTTATGTGAAGGATCTGAAGGAGTACATCCAGGGGGTCACGCGGGGAAGCAGCATTGTGGACGAATATCAAGTGATTGACTCCATGGAGAAAACGGTGGAGTACCTGATGCTGGGAATGCGCACCGCCAGAGGCATTTCCGAATATGACTACCATGTGCGCTGCCAGAGCGACTGGAAGCCCATTGAGCAGGTGCTGATGGCCTTTCAGGAGAAGGGCTGGGCACAGCTTACCGAGGGGCGCTGGCACTTCACGGTGCCGGGCTTCCTCATATCCAACACCCTGATCGGCATTCTGCTGGAAACCCAGGCCAAGGGCCGGGCGGAAGGGGTGCCCTGGGCCAAGCGGGCGGAAACCGCGGCCAGCAAGGTCAGCCTCCCCAAGGGTGAGGAGGAGCTATTCACCGAGCTTTACAGGCAAAAGATGAGCAGTGCAGGAGACGAGACGTGACAGATAACAACGAATTCAAGGATTTTGGCAATTTCTGGGACGATGATGCCGGCGGCGGCAGCCGGTGGTCCGAGGATGACCTGAGCGATCTGCGCCAGCTGCTGGACGAGGGAAGCGATGCCGCTTTCCCTGACGAGCTGGCGGTAGAGAGCCACGGAACCCGCCGGGAGCGGCAGGAGCAGCAGGGCAAGGGCCGCAGGGCCAAACCCGAAAAGAACCAGCAGGAACCGCCGAAGAAGCCCAAGGCCGAGAAGGCAAAAGACAAGGTCAGGCCAAAAAAGGAGAAGGCCGGGAAAAAGAAGCAGGCCCCGGAGGAACCGGCGGATCCCTTTGCCGGGCTGCCCTCCATGCAGAAGAGCAAGGAGAAGCGGGCCGACCCGGAGCTTGAACCGGGCAAGAAGGCTAAGAAGGGCAAAAAGGAAAAGGCGGAGAAGCCCCCCAAGGATCCGGAAAAAATCAAGCACGTCAAGCTGACCTTCACCGTCTTTGCGGTGGTGCTGTCGCTGCTCTTTATCGGTGCCACGGTAGGCGGCTACATGGTGACGGCCAATCCCAACAGCTTCCCCAACGTATATATCGGCGGGCTGTTTGCCGGGAACATGGGCCGGGAACAGATCGATGCGCTGCTGTCGGAAAACGACTGGGACCGGCAGGTGGACACCGAGCTGACGGTCACGCTGCCGGCGGAAGTGCGTTTTGAAGTGGATTCCTGCCAATCCGGGGCCAAGCTGACCCGGGAGCAGGCGGTGGAAGCGGCGCTGCGCTACGGCCATAACAGCAACTGGTATGAAAACCTGTTCCGCTACCTGCTCAATTATATCGGGCCGGTAGATGTTGCCCTGCTGGAAAGGCCCCTGAACGAGGACTACATCCGCCAGAGTATGGCGGGCGGTATTGCCAAACTGGACGAAACTACCGCAGACGATGGCTACACCGTGGACGAGAAGGAGGAGCTTTTGCGGCTGCGCAAGGGCGCAGGGCAGCTCCAGCTGGATCAGGAGGCCCTTTATGAGCGGATCATCCAGGCCTTACAGGCAGACAGCCGGGAGATCGAATTTACCCAGCTGACCGGCACCATCAAGATGCCGGATTTCCAGGACATCCATGACGAGCTGGCGGTGGAGCCTGCGGATGCCTATTTCAACGAGGATTTCACCATCGTGCCGGAAGTCAACGGCTGCTGGTTCCAGGTGGCGGAGGCGGAGGATCTGTGGAAAGCGGCCCAGCCCGGCGACCTGGTGGAGATCCCCCTGGAGCTGACCTACCCGGAGAACACGGAGGAAAGTCTCAGCGCCATGCTGTACCGGGATAAGCTGGGAAGCCAGACCACCTACTATACCTGGAGCAACGACAACCGTATCAGCAACATCAACCTGGTGGCGGAAAAGCTGAACGGCCACATCATGCTGCCGGGAGAGGTATTTTCCTACAATGAGTATGTGGGACAGCGCACCAAGGAAGCCGGTTTCCTGGAGGCCGGCGCCTATGACAACGGCGAAGTGGTGCAGGAGGTCGGCGGCGGCATCTGCCAGGTGTCCTCCACGCTGTACTGCGCCACCATGTATGCCCAGCTGGAGACGGTGGAGCGCACCAATCACTACTTTAAGGTGGACTATCTGGACTACGGTCTTGACGCCACCGTCAGCTGGCCGGGTCCGGACTTCAAGTTCAAAAACTGCCGGGACTATCCCATCAAGATCGTTGCCGTCTGTGACAACGAGGAGAAGTCCCTGACCATTGAGATCTGGGGCACCGATGTGGACGGCAGCTATGTCACCCTGCGCAGCAGCAAGCTGGTGGTGTATGACAGCGTGTACGTGAACACGGCGGTAGGCTATGGCGTCAGCGCATACCGGACGGTATACGATGCGGAGGGCAACTTCCTCTATGAGGTAGAGGAGCCTTACGGCATCTATTACCGCCATGACGAGGACATCCAGTGGCCGGCGGAGAAGTATGCGGAAGAATAGGCTTTTCCAATGGCATCTGCATTTATATAGAAACAGGAGAAAAGAACATGGAGAAAAAAACGTTTTATATCACCACCCCCATCTACTATCCCTCGGATAAACTGCATATCGGCCACACCTACTGCACTGTAGCCACCGACGCCATCGCCCGCTACAAACGGCTGTGCGGCTATGACGTGATGTTCCTCACCGGCACCGATGAGCACGGGCAGAAGATCGAGGAAAAGGCCAAGGCCGCCGGGGTCACGCCTCAGCAGTTTGTGGATAAGATCGTCACCGGCGAGGGCGGCATTCTGGATCTGTGGAAGCTGATGAACATCTCCAACGATCGCTTCATCCGCACCACTGACGGCTACCATGTGGAGGCCGTGCAGCGCATCTTCAAGAAGATGTATGATAAGGGCGACATCTACAAGGGAGCCTACAAGGGCAAATACTGCACTCCCTGTGAGAGCTTCTGGACCGAGAGCCAGCTTAAAGACGGCAAGTGCCCCGACTGTGGCCGTGAAGTCCACGATGCGGAGGAGGAGGCCTATTTCTTCCGGCTTTCCAAATACGCAAAGCCGGTGCAGGAGCTGCTGGAGACCGGCACCTTCCTGGAGCCCGCTTCCCGGGTCAATGAGATGATTAACAACTTCATCAAACCCGGTCTGGAGGATCTGTGCGTATCCCGCACCAGCTTCAGCTGGGGCATCCCGGTAGACTTCGATCCGGGCCATGTGGTGTATGTCTGGGTGGACGCCCTGTTCAACTACTGCACCGCCCTGGGCCTGCTGAACGACCATTACGATGATTTTGAGAAGTACTGGCCTGCCGACGTGCACATTGTGGGCAAGGAGATCGTCCGCTTCCACTCCATCATCTGGCCGGCCATGCTGATGAGCATGGAGCTGCCCCTGCCCAAGAAGGTCTATGGCCACGGCTGGCTGGTGATCGACGGGGGCAAGATGTCCAAATCCAAGGGCAATGTGGTTGACCCCTATGTGCTGGTGGATCGCTTCGGGGTGGATGCCCTGCGCTTCTTCCTGCTGCGTACCTTCCCCTTCGGCTCCGACGGCAACTTCTCCAATGAGCTGCTGATCAGCACCATCAACACCGATCTTGCCAACGACCTGGGCAATCTGGTGTCCCGCACCACGGCCATGGTGGAGAAGTATTTTGGCGGCAGCCTGCCTACGGAGCGGGAAGCCCAGCCCATGGACGATGAGCTGGTGGAGATGATCAAGGGTGCCCGGGCCAAATACGAAAAGCAGATGGATGCCTTCCAGCTGCATGTGGCGCTGGAGGATATTTTCAAGCTGATCCAGCGGGCCAACAAGTACATTGACGAGACCGCCCCCTGGGTGCTGGCCAAGGACGAGAGCAAAAAGGCCCGGCTGGCCTCCGTCATGTACAACCTGCTGGAGGCGCTGCGGGTGTCCCTGATCCTGCTGACCCCCTTCATGCCGGACAGCTGTGAGAAGGCCTTCCAGCAGATCGGCGCAGATGAGAGCTGCCGGAGCTGGGAGAGCGCCGGGGAATACGGCGCCCTGCCGGCGGATGTGAAGGTCCGCAAGGGGGAGACCCTGTTCCCCCGGCTGGACATGGCCAAGGAGCTGGAGGCACTGGAGAAGCTGAACCACAAGGCCCCCACCGCGCCCCCGGTGCTGCCTGATGTGAGCATTGACGAGTTCGCCAAGTGCGATATGCGGGTGTGCAAGGTGCTCAGCTGCGAGGCAGTGAAGAAGTCCGAAAAGCTGCTGAAATTCATGCTGGACGACGGCAGCGGCACCCCCCGGCAGATTCTCTCCGGCATCCACAAGTTCTATGAGCCGGAAGATCTGGTGGGCAAGACTGTGGTAGCCATTCTGAACCTGCCGCCCCGCAAGATGATGGGGCAGATGTCCAACGGTATGCTGCTTTCCGCCGTGCGGGAAGTTGAGGGCAAGGAGGAGCTGCATCTGCTGATGCTGGACGACGGCGTCCCCGTGGGCAGCCAGCTCTGCTGAAAACTTGTAAACAAACAGTGAAAGCGCCTTTTACAGGCGCTTTCAAATATTGTAACAGCAGCGAAAAAGTGCTATAATATTGTTTTAGAAAATTTATACATGGAGGAATGCACCATGACCAAGATAGACATTTTTTCCGGTTTTCTGGGTGCCGGTAAGACCACGCTGATCCGCAAGCTGATCGCGGAGGCGTATCAGGGGGAGAAGCTGGTACTGATTGAGAACGAGTTCGGCGAGATTGCCATTGACGGCGGCTTCCTGAAAGATGCCGGGGTGGAGATCACCGAAATGAACTCCGGCTGCATCTGCTGCACCCTGGTGGGCGACTTCACCAAGGCGCTGAAAAAGGTGATGGCGGACTATGCCCCGGATCGGATCATCATTGAGCCCTCCGGTGTGGGCAAACTCAGTGATGTGGCCAAGGCCGTCTCCGGCGTGGAGGGGGCCAGGATCGGCGCCAAGGTGACGGTGGTGGACGCCGGCAAGTGCCGGATGTACATGCGCAACTTCGGCGAGTTCTTCAACGACCAGGTGGAAAACGCCGACCTGATCGTCATGAGCCGCACCGACACTGCCTCCGCCGAGAAGATCCTTGCGGCTACAGAGCTTCTGAAGGGGCTGAACGGCCACGCCGGGCTGATCACCACCCCCTGGAGCCAGATCTCCGGCAAGCAGATCAGCGAAGCCATGGATAAGAACGGCTTGCAGGCGGAGATGGAGCGGCTGGCCCATGAGCATGAGCACCACCATGACCATGAGGAGCACGAACATCATCATGACCATGAGCACGGCGAGCACTGCACCTGCGGCTGCCATGACCACGACCATGAGCACCACCACGATCATGACCATGAACACCATCATGACCACGAGCACGATGAACACTGCACCTGCGGCTGTCACGACCATGACCATGAGCACCACCATCACGCGGACGAGGTGTTCACCAGCTGGGGCACGGAGACGCCCAGGAAGTTCAGCAAGGCGGAGATCCAGGCCATGCTGGATGCTCTGGCAGATGAGGCAAAGTATGGCGCCGTACTGCGGGCCAAGGGCATCGTGGACGCCAGTGACGGCGAATGGATCTACTTCGACTATGTGCCCGGGGAGAGCGATATCCGCCGGGGCGCCGCAGCGGTCACCGGCCGGTTCTGCGTCATCGGCTCCGGACTAAAGGAAGAGGCACTGAAGGAGCTGTTCAATATTGAGTAATCAGGCAAAAGAGATCCCCGTATTCCTCTTTACCGGTTTTTTGGAGGGCGGGAAAACCAAGTTTATTCAGGAGACCCTGGAGGACAAGCGCTTCTGCAACGGGGAGAAAACCCTGCTGCTGGTCTGCGAGGAGGGGGAAGAGGAATACGCCCCGGAGCAGTTTGCCAGCGACACGGTGCAGATCCGCATTGTGGAGGAGCAGGAGCAGCTGACCCAGGACACCCTGGAGCAGTGGCGCAGGGAGACCCGGGCGGAACGGGTAGTGATCGAATACAACGGCATGTGGATGCTGGATCAGCTTTACGGCGCCATGCCCGAGGGCTGGATGGTGTATCAGGAGTTCCTGTTCGCCGATGCCACCACCTTCCTCAGCTACAACAGCAACATGCGCCAGCTGGTCTATGACAAGCTGAAAAGCGCGGAGCTGGTGGTATTCAACCGCTTTGACCCGGCCAAAATGGACAAGATGGCTTTCCACAAGATCGTCCGGGGCGCTTCCCGCCGGGCAGACATCGCCTATGAGAGCAAGAACGGCAAGGTGGAGTACGACGACATTGAGGATCCCCTGCCCTTTGACCTGAACGCCCCCCTTGTGGAGATCGGGGATGAGGACTATGCCCTGTTTTACCGGGACATGGCCGATGAGCCCAAGAAGTACGTGGGCAAGACCGTGCGCTTCAAGTGCCGGGCGCTGGTGCGCAAGAAGCTGCCCAACGGCTGCTTTGTGGTGGGGCGGCATGTGATGACCTGCTGCGTGGAGGACATTCAGTTTGCAGCCCTGGTGTGCCAGTGGGATAAGGCGGACACGGTGCAGGACGACACCTGGATGGTGCTCACCGCCAAGATCGACTTCAAATTCCACAGGGCCTATGGCCGCAAGGGGCCGGTGCTCAGCTATCTGTCCGCAGAGCTATGCCCGGCGCCGGAACAGCCGGTGGCCAGCTTCTACTAAAAACAGGAGCCGCAGCAATTTTTGCTGCGGCCCTTTTTGTCCCAGACGGCGCTTTTACACGCCAGGCGGGCACAGATAAGGCAAGACAAGTAAAAGCGAAAAAAGGGCTTTCTAAAGCAGGCTGTTTGTGGTATGATAAGCAAAAAACAGAGAGACGAGAGACAGTATGAAATACAAATGCCTGGTATTTGACCATGACGACACGGTGGTGAACAGCACGGCCACCATCCATTACCCCAGCTTTCAGCAGTTTCTGGCCCTGCGCTATCCGGGGCGGAGCTGCACACTGGAGCACTACTTCCTCAAGAACTTTGACCCGGGCTTTATCCCCATGTGCCGGGAGGAATACGGCATGAGCGATGAGGATCTGGAGGACGAGGTGCAGTTCTGGGCTGCCTATGTGCAGGGGCACATTCCCACGGCCTATGATGGCATCCGGGCGATCATGGAGCGGCACAAGGCAGAGGGCGGGCTTTTATGCGTGGTGTCCCACTCTTATGAGGAGAACATTCTGCGGGACTATGCCGCCAACGGCCTGCCGGAGCCGGACGCCGTCTACGGCTGGAGCCGGCCCATTGAGGAACGCAAGCCCTCCCCTTTCCCCCTGAAGGACATTATGGAGCGCTTTTCCTTGGCCCCCAGGGAGCTGCTGATGATCGACGATCTGAAACCGGGCTATGACATGGCCAGAAGCTGCGGCGTGGATTTTGCCGCCGTGGGCTGGGCCAATGACATCCCGGAGATTGAAGGCTTCATGCGGGCTAATTGCCGGTATTATTTCAAAAGGGTTCGTGAGTTGGATCAGTTCCTGAAAACATAAAAAATGAGAGCCGAAAGGCCAATGTCATTAAGTTAAGCCCTATTCCCTGCCGCAAGGGTGCAGATACACGCTGCCTTTCCCTTAACGGCGGGGAACTTTTTGTGTGGATTGATTAAGCTAATCCCAGACTTTTGAACATTCTGTGAATTTTCTGCGAGTTTCTCATTTCCCACTTTACATTTTGCAGGATCTATGTATACTACAATTTAACGCCGTGGTGAACGGTGTTCGCATGCAGAATGAGAGTCAGCCAAAATTTGAGAGTTTTAGTGAGTATTGAAAGTTTTTTCGAATTTTTAGTCAGTTTGTTTTTGAGAGTATAGTTTAAATGTGTGAGACAGCCAAAATAGTTTAAGAAAATAGTAGCGAACATAAAGCAACGCCAAGCGTACACGTCCGGAAACGGGGGTGCGTTTGGCGTTTTTCTGCTTCATCCGGCGGAATACTCACAAAAGGAAATACTCTCATATGAAATCCGCAAATGAAGTCAATATGTCACTGAATCATGCGATTCGCATAGCCGCCGCACAGAATAGCAATCCTAAAGCCTTTTCCCGCAAAAGTCCTCTTACTTTTGAAACCCTCATACGCTTTTTGATAGGAGCAGAGGGCGGCTCTTTAGATAAGATTCTGCATACCGCCGGTATCGAAGTAACCGCGTCTGCTGTCAGTCAGCGCCGCGCTCAAATCGACCCCTCTGTATTCCGCAATGTTTTTGATTCCTTCAATTCCGATTGCGTGGATGATATTCTCTTTCGTGGCTACCGCCTTATGGCTTCGGATGGTACAGTAGTCAGCCTTCCTCGAAATCCGGCAGCTCCGTCATTCGTTTGCCATGACGGCATTCCCAAAGGGGTCAACCAACTGCATCTAACGCCCCTATACGATATTCTCAATCGCACTTTCACCGATGCGGTCATACAGCCAGAGCCGAAAAAGGACGAGATCGGAGCGTTAGTTTCGATGCTGAAGCGAAACACCTTTGAGCAGAATACTATTATCATTGCCGACCGCGGGTTCGAGGGATATAACCTCATAGCCCATATGCTGGAAAAGCCCAATGTAGACTTCCTCATTCGTGTAAAACAGAGCCGTTCCGCCATGCGCGAGGTGGCGAAACTTCCCATGCTGGAATTGGATTGCGACATCTCTTTTTCTATCTGCATCACACAGAAAAACGCAGACAAGCAGAACGCGAACTATGTGTTCCTGCAAGTTCCGAAAAAGTCAAAACCAGGTTCTACCACCCGGCGCGGACGCTGGGATTTTGGCAACTATTACCCTATGCGCTTCCGAATTTGCCGCTTCCAGCTGGACAACGGCGAATTTGAGACCATCGCGACATCGTTGCCGCGTTCCTTCACGCTGGAGGACATAAAGGCCCTCTATCATCTACGCTGGGGGCTGGAGACTAGTTTCCGCGACCTCAAATATACTTTGGGGTTGGTGAATCTCCATGGGAAATCTGATGCTTTTGCGGAGCAGGAAATCTATGCCAACTTGACCACTTTCAACTTCGCAAGCCGGGTTTGTCGGGAGGTTGTTGTCCGGCAACCAACCGAAGGCATTTATGCCTATAAGGTCAATTATAAAATGGCTGTGACGCTGTGCCGGGAGTTCATCCGAACGCCGAACGCGGATGCAGATAAACTTCTCAAAGATATTGCGCGGTACACCGTTCCTATCCGTCCGGGACGACAAGACCAGCGCGACCTTCGTGTGAAGGGCTTCCCCGGTTTCGTGTACCGGGTGGCCGCTTGAAAAAATGGGGGGCGAGCCTGTAAGCCCGCCCTCCCCTCAAAGGAACATTTTTAAAATGTCCATTTTCAAGGCCCAAAAGGGCTTTTTCGGAAAAAGAAAGGCTCGCCTGATTTAAACGGCCAAAAAGGGAATCCAGACAGTCAACGCCCTTCCAAAATTTCTACTTGTCTTGAAAAAGGGAAAGAAAATAGGTCGGAATCCTATTTTCGGTGAAAGTATAGCCTTTCCTCAAATCTCAACATGTCCGTTTCTTGTATCAGAAATCAGATATGTTACTTTCTCCGGCTAGGTGCTTTTTCCAGGTTTTGACGGAAAAACGGCCGTTAAGTTAAGGAAAAATTTAGATTTCAACAAGTAAATTGACTGTTTGAAAAAATTGTTAAATCAGATACAAAACGCGTTATTTACGGATACTATAACCTGTCTATAAAATGTATAAAATTATGTCTGATGTTTCAATCCTATAATAGATTTACTTTTTACAAAAATAGAATTAAAATATTTAATATCTATATTGACGAAATTGTTATTCTATGATACTATTTAGAAAAGGAGATGATTATATGCCAAAGATCATTTCGGAATGTCCGTCCTGTGGAACGGAATTGAGAGTTTCGGTTTTGCACTGTCCAAACTGTGAGATGGAACTGCACAACGACTTTCAATTAACCGCTTTTGACTTGTTAACTGCTGAACAAACCAATTTTCTCATTTCCTTTTTGAAGCAACGGGGTAACATGAGTTGCGTACAGAGAGAACTTGGAATTTCCTATCCAACAGCAAAAAAGAGGCTAGATGATTTGTTAACAGCATTAAAGCTAGCAGATAATAATCAACAAGAAGGGAATGGCGAGGAGGTCATTGATATGTTAAACTGGTCTGTTCCTAAAGACAGTGTTAGAGCATCAGATATTGTCAAGCAAATGCTTATAGAACACAACGGAAAAGCGATTGTCCATACTGCACGAGGGCTTCCCTGTGAAGTTAGGGTTTCCTCAGATGGAATTTCATTTCTTAGCAATAAACTCCCTGGTAATCCTCCATATCGGTATGAAGTCTTTGATGTGATTGTTGATCTTTTAATTTCTCAAGGAGGACGTGCAAGAAAAGGCAACGGACGTAACTTCAAACTTGGAGAACCGGATTGTGATGAAACAACGGTTGTCGGGGCCATTGGCTATAACTACGCCCATAAAGAAACGGGAACTTCAGTTTTTGATCCTGTATTTGTATTAGCGGCGATTTTAGAATGGGCTGGAATTGCAAGTAATGAACGTGGAGAGCTTGTTTTAACATCCGCATATCGAGACATTCTGCTTTCCACGGATGAAAAGAGGTAGCAGGGCAATGATAAAAGCAATGAAAAGAATAACGCAATTTTTCCTGATATCTTCCTTGGGATTCTTCTGGGGATTTATCAGAGGTTTATTGAAAAACGATTTTTAATTCGGCAAACATCTCTTTCTTCTTGCAGATAAATCGGTAGATGTATACATTACAATTCGTGTAAATATAAGTGAAAAAGTACCCACCCCGTTCAAAAAAGGGTGGGTACTTTTTCATGCGTGCGTAAGGACTTAGCTTAATGACATTGGCCGAAAGGCTCTCATTTTTTATATGCTATTGAGCTTCTCATTCAGCTTTTTGTAGATGCGCTCCACGAACCAGGGTTCGGTGGAGGCGGAAAGAGCGTCAGCCAGGGAGAACCAGGCCACACCTCTGTTCTCCGCTTCACAGACCCGCAGGGGCTGATCCTCCGACGCCTCCACCAGATAGGTCAGGTTCAGGTGCAGGTGGCTGGGCACATACTGCCCGTGCTTCTCATGCCCATCCACGGTGAGGACTTCCAGTGAATAAATCTCCTCCGTCACCGGGCGAAGCTGCCGGACACCGGTCTCCTCCCGGACTTCCCGCAGGGCCACAGCCAGCAGGTCTTTCTCCCCATCGGCATGGCCCCCGGCCCATGACCAGGAATCGTAAAGGCGGTGGTAGACCATGAGGGTTTTGGTGCGCTGGGGATTCACCACCCAGGCAGAGGCGGTCATATGGGCAAGCAGATTGCTGCGGCAAAAGGCATCCGGGTTGTGCGCCAGAAAATCCAGGATCAGGGCCTGATCCCGCTGCTCCTGTTCATTCCAGGGGCGGTAATTTTTTATCTTTTCAATCGTATCCATGGGCTCACTCCGCAACGGTGTACACATCCCGGCGCAGGCAGTTGAAGGTAGGCAAGCTGGCCCGCACCTGCTCCACCCGGTTCAGGTCGATATCCGCATAGAGGATCTGCTCCTTTTCATCGCACTGGGCGATCAGCTCCCCGAAGGGATCCGCCACGGCGGAATGGCCCCAGCACTCATAGGAAAAGCCCTCATACCGGGCGGCAGCAATGCCGGCCACAAAGACCTCATTATCCACGGCCCGCATCCGCAGGCTCATGTCCCAATGGGCGGGGCCGGTCTTCATATTAAACTGGGCAGGCAGAAAGATCAGCTTGGCGCCCCGGACAGCCATGGCCCGGAACAGCTCCGGAAAACGCACATCGAAGCAGACGGCGCAGCCCATCCTGCCATATGCAGTATCAAAGACGGTGATATTCTCCCCGGGGGTGAAGGTGTTGGACTCTTGAAAGCGCATGCCCGGCAGATCCACATCGAACAGGTGCACCTTCCGGTGGCGGGCAATCGGACGGCCCTGCTGATCAAAGACGAAGCAGGTGTTATAGATTCGCTCCCCCTCGGTTTCGGGGACGGAACCGCCCACCAGCAGGATGCCCAGTTCCTTCGCCCAAGAAGACATCGCCTCCACCGCTTCCCGGTGGCCCAGGGCGGCAAACTTTTTGAAATAGGCCCGGTCATAGGGACAATTGAACATCTCCGGCAGGGCCACGATTTTCGCGCCGTTCCGGGCGGCCTCGCTCACCATGCGGTAAGCCTTGGCCATAGTCTCCGCCGGTTCCAGCTCGGTTCGCAATTGGCACAGAGCAAGCTTGATCATTGTAATCCCTCCAGATATTCCTCAATATCAAAATCCACGGTTTTTTCGTCCTTGCGCAGATACAGGGGGTGGTGGGGGTGGCCCTTGGCGGAACGCTTCCCGGCACAGAGCCAGCGGGCATTATAGCGGCGGCCCAGGGCCACCATATCCCGGACACAGCCGGGCAGGTAGGAGCGCTTTTCAATGATGGTGCCCCAGGCGGCCCAGACCGCAGGGCGCAGGCCCTGGGCCACATTCCGCAATATGTATTCAAAGGCGGCCATGTTGGCCTGATGCAGCTGCCGGTTCAGTTCCCGGTCCATATCCTCCGGCCGGGTGGCCCGCTGGGCATAGACATTGAACATGATCCAGCTGTCATAGCCGTTGCCATCCGCAATGCGGGCAACGGATTTCAGGGTGTTGTCCAGATCATCCGGCGCGGCGGTGGAGGGGTTGATGCCGATGCAGATCAGCGGGTTTTGCCCACGGGTACCCAGGATATAACGGTATTCGGTATAAAAATCCGGCACGTACAGCCATTTCCCGCTGTCGTAGGCATCGCCCCGGCCGGAGAGGGACAGCGCCTCCTCAAAGCCGAGGATCTCAATGGTCTGGCTGGCACCCTGGGGGATATGCATGGCGGATCACCGCTCCTTTTATTATAATATAACAGAAACCACAAGGGGGATGGTCAGCATGGAGAAAACGGTGGAGAGCAGGATGCCCTCCGAGGAAAAGACCGCATCCCGGTCATACTGGATAGCAAGGACGGAGACCACAATCCCGCTGGGGGCGGCGGCAATGATGGTGGCGGTGGCGCGGAGCATCAAGTCCTCCGTCACCAGGCCGGCCAGCAGCCACACCAGCAGAGGGCACAGCAGCAGGCGAACCAGGCACATCAGATAGAGTTTGCCGTTTTTGAAGGCATCCAGCAGACTGACAGAGCCAAGGGAGGCGCCGATGACCACCATGGAGAAGGGCATGGTGGCGGCAGCCATGGTGGAGGCCAGCTCCTTGACCACGGAAGGTACCGGCGGGTGCAGCAGGAAAATGATCAAAGCCGCAATCGTGGCCAGCAGCGGGACGCTGAAGATATCTTTCACCCGGAGCCCGCCCTGGCCAGAGCCGCCCCGGAGGCGGTAAACCCCGAAGGTATAGAGCATGACATTAAAGGGGATGCAGGACAGGGAACAGTAAAACACCGCCCGGCTGCCAAAAAAAGTCTCTACCACGGGCAGGGCGATGAACATGTTGTTCATGACGCCCACCAGCAGCTCAAACAAGGGGGCCCGCTCCCCCAGCCGAAGCAGGCGGCAGCCGATGGCGCCCAGAACCCAGCCCACAACGATGGCCAGGCTCAGCACCAGCATCACCTCCGCCAGCTCCCCGCCGCTGAGGCGGGTATCCGTCACCAGGACAGAGTTGAGAATGGTGGCGGTCATAAAAACATTGATGACCATTTTACTGGCATCCTTGGTGAACTCCTCACCGGCAAAGCGGGTTTTGGCGCAGAGGTAGCCAATAACCATCAGCACCACAAAGACAATCATTTTGGGAATCAGTACAGATACATCCATTGCCAGGGTCTCCTTTTATATATGCAGGATAAGCTTCGCCACGTAGATATAAATCAGCAGCGAGACAGCGTCGGTGACGGTGGAGATCAGGGGGTTTGCCATAACCGCCGGGTCGACACCGATTTTTTCGGCCAGGATGGGCAAGGTAGAACCCACCACCTTGGCGAACATCACGATAAACACGATGGACAGGCTGACCGTGGCGGCCACCAGGACAGTGACGCTTTCATTATGCAGGATCATCCCGTCCAGCAGCAGCATTTTGCCAAAGTTGACCACCGCCAGGCTAAGGCCGCAGAGCAGCGCCACCCGCCACTCCTTCCACATGACACGCAGCACATCCTTCGGCTCCGTATCGCCCAGGGACAGGCTGCGGATCACGGCAGTGGAGGACTGGGCCCCGGAGTTGCCGCCGGTGCCCATGAGCATGGGGATAAAGGCAACCAGGCCCGCCTGCACCGCCAGCATATCCTCAAAGCTGGTGAGAATCATGCTGGTAAAGGTAGCGGAGAGCATCAAAAACATCAGCCAGGGGATGCGGTTTTTCCACATCTCGAAGGGCCCGGTACGGGAATAGGGCTTATCTGAGGGCAGAATACCGGCCATGATCTCGAAGTCTTCCGTGGTCTCCTGCTCCATGACGTCGATCACGTCGTCAACGGTGACGATGCCCACCAGGCGGCCCTCGGTATCCACCACGGGCAGGGCCATCAGGTCGTAGTCCGAGAACATGGCGGAGACGGTTTCCTGGTCATCGGTGGTGGTGGCAAAGATCACGTTCCGATCCATCAGGTCTTCGATGATGGTCTCGTCATCGGCCAGCAGCAGATCCTTGACGGTGACAATGCCCTCCAGCTTCCGGTCGGCAGAAATGACAAAGCAGACGTAGATGGTCTCCTTATCCTCGCCAATGCGGCGGATGCGGGCAAAAGACTCCCGCACATTCATGTATTTCTTCAAATCCACAAACTCGGAGGTCATGATGCTGCCGGCAGAATTCTCCGGATAGCGAAGGTACTGATTGATCAGGCTGCGGGTGGCAGGGGTGGCGGCCCGCATCACGCGGCGCACCACGTTGGCGGGCATTTCTTCCATCATGTCCACCGCATCATCCACGTACAGTTCTTCAATGATGCCCGCCAGCTCCGAGTCGGTGATGGAGTTGATGATCCGCTCCTGCTCCGGCGCTTCAAAGTTTGCGAAAACGTCCGCCGCCGTCTCCTTGGACAGCAATCGGAACACCATGGGCATGCGGTTATCCTCGATCTCCGTGAGGAATTCCGCCACGTCAAATTCGTTCAATTCTTCCATGCGGCGCTGAAGCTGCTTCATGTCCCGCCTGTCCAGCAGTTCCGTCAGTTCATCACTGTGCTTTTCATGGATCGCCTCAAAATCCATTACTTCCCGGTTTTCCATTTCATCCATGATACTCACCCCCGGTATTGGTTACTTGCCCAGATAGGTCTCCTGTTCCCGGCTGAGCATGTCGATCTTCACGCCCATGGCGCTGAGCTTGCGGCGGGCCACAGCCTCATCCAGCTCCCTGGGCACGGGGATGACCCCGGGCTGGAGCCTGCCCCGGTTTTCGGCCAGGTACTCGGCGCTGAGGGCCTGAACGGCAAAGCTCATATCCATAATTTCTGCCGGGTGCCCATCCCCGGCGGCCAGGTTCACCAGACGGCCCTCGGCAATGGTGAAAAGGGTCTTGCCGTCCGGCAGCACATAGCCCTGGATATTGTGGCGGGCCTCATACTTCGAAACGGCCAGCTTCTCCAGAGCGGCCATGTCCACCTCCACATCAAAGTGACCGGCGTTACTGAGGATGGCCCCATCCTTCATGGTCTCAAAATGCTCTGCCGTGATCACCCCGCTGCAGCCGGTGACGGTGACAAACAGGTCACCCAGTCTGGCGGCATCAGCCATGGGCATCACCTCATAGCCGTCCATCACCGCTTCCAGGGCACGGACCGGGTCGGTCTCTGTGACAATCACCTTGGCACCCAGGCCCTTGGCCCGCAGGGACACGCCCTTGCCGCACCAGCCGTAGCCGGAGACCACCACGTACTTGCCGGCCACGATCAGGTTAGTGGTGCGGTTGATGCCGTCCCACACGGACTGGCCGGTGCCGTAGCGGTTATCGAACATATGCTTGCAGTCGGCCTCGTTGACCATGACCATGGGGAAGCGGAGGCTCCCCTCCCGGGCCATGGCCCGGAGCCGGTGGATGCCGGTGGTGGTCTCCTCACAGCCGCCCAGCACATTGGGGATCAACTGGGTATAACGGGTGTGCATCAGGTGCACCAGGTCGCCGCCGTCATCAATGATGATCTGGGGGCCGGCCTCCAGCACCTGGCAGAGGCAGTCCTCATATTCTTCCATGGAGCAGCCATAGCGGGCAAAGACCTGCATCCCGCCTGCCGCCAGGGCGGCGGCCACATCGTCCTGAGTGGACAGGGGGTTGGAACCGGTGACAAACATCTCCGCCCCGCCCATTTCCAGCACCCGGCAGAGGTAGGCAGTCTTGGCCTCCAGATGGACGGAAAGGGCGATCTTCAAGCCGGCAAAAGGCTTCTTGGCGGCAAAGTCCTTCCCGATGCCCCGAAGCACCGGCATATTCCGTTCCACCCATTTGATCTTCATTTCCCCGGAGGGGGCCAGGTTTATATCCGCAATCTTGCTCATAGCTGCTTCTCCCTTTTCTTTTCTTGACAGAGTTGACAAAAGCCGAGGCCGTCAACTGCAATATTTTACCACGCAAAACTTTTTATTACAAGGACAACATATTTGGATTCCCATCCCTCCTGCGTGTTTTCCGATTATTTTTCCCTCGGATAAATAAGGATTCAACAGCGGGGTGTGACCGTCTTCTTGGTATTACATAACTATAATAAATTTATCTTATGTAAACTCAGGAGGCAAAGAGGATGGCATTTGGAGGACAGGATAAGCTGAGCCTGCTGAAAGGCGGGGCCGCCGTGCCCCGGCTGGACAGCCGGTTTCTGCTGGCGGGGCGCTGCGGCGTCTATATGGGGCTGGGGCTGGTGATGGCCTGCGCCCGGGTACTGGAAAGCGGCGCCCCCTTCGGCATGGCCATGGTGGCCTGCGCCGGGGCGGGAATCAGCGGGGTGTTCGCCCTGACCGGGGCGGCGCTGGGGTATTTGATCAGCGGCGGGATCGAGTGGGGCATCCGCTACATTGCGGCGGCGGTGCTGGTATACACCATTGCCTTCGTGTTCCACGAGCTGGAGATTTACCGGAATGTATATTTCATGCCCACGGCAGCGGCGCTGGTGATGGGCTTCACCGGGTTTTTGGGCAGCTTTTCCACTGCTTCCGGCCAGGTTCCTCTGGCGGCGGAGCTGTTTTTGGAGATCGCCCTGGCCTTCGGCGGCAGCTACTTTTTCCGGGAGGCCCTGGATACCCGCCCCTGCACCACGGAAACGGCGGAGCTGCGCCACAGCGTATCGGTGATGATTCTGGCAGCCTGCCTGCTGATGGCGGCCTCCCGGCTGGTGCTGTTCGGCACGGTTTCCATCGGCCGGGTGCTGGCGCTGGTGCTGGTGATGACCTCGGCCATGAAGGGCGGGATGCTCACCGGGGCGGCGGTGGGCACGGTACTGGGTCTGGCCATGGATGTGACCAACCAGGGGGCGCCCTTTTACACCATGGCCTATGCCCTGTCCGGGCTGTTGTCCGGGGTGTTCGGCAAACACGGGCGGGTGCTGTTCGTGCTGAGCTTTATCCTCTCCGGGGCCTTATCCGTGGTCTGCGCCTGGAACACGGAGATTTACATCAGCGCCCTGTTTGAAACCTTCTGCGCTTCGGTGCTGTTCATGCTGCTGCCCGCTTCCCTGCTGATGCGCATCGGCCTGATGCTGCAGGCTATGGAGCGTGGCAAGGGGGAGGCCGGTCTGCGGCGCTTCGTGGCGCTGCGGGTGAAAAACCTCAGCGAAGCCTACGCCACCCTGTTTGACACGGTGCGCCGGAACATTCAGGAGCCTTACAACGATGAAAACATTGCCCGCATTTACGACCGGGCGGCAGATGAGGTCTGCGTCCAGTGCAAGCACAAAAACCGCTGCTGGAACGCGGAATACGTGGATACCCTGACGGCCATGAACGACGCCACCAAGGCCATGGTGGAGCACGGCAGTCTGGAAGTGACGGATCTGCCGGAATTTTTCCGGGAGAAATGCGAAAGTCTGCCCGCCTTCGTGGCGGCGGTGAACGGGGAGCTGCGGGGGCTGTCCTACCGGCGTCAGCTGCGCTCCTATCTGGCTGAGAACCGGAGCGTAGCCTGGGGACAATACATGGACATTGCGGACATTCTGGCCATGGTGGCCAGGGAGCTGGGCGGCGTAGGCGGGGCGGAACCGCTGATCGAACGGCGGCTGCTGCGCTATCTGCGGAGTTTGGATATGGACGCGGAGGCGGCGGTTTACCGGGACGGCAGCGGAAGGCTTCGCATCAGCATCGAGTGCGCCCGGCTAACCCCCCTGACCCACGAGGAGGATTATTTGGAACGGCTGTCCCAAGTAGTAGGCGTGCGGCTGTGCCAGCAGGGGGAGACGGGAGAGGACAGCTCCCGCATGGTTCTCCTGGAGGCGGAGCCCCTGGCCGTATCGGTGGGGATCGCGGCGTTGAAGAAGCGGGGTGAGCGGGTCAGCGGAGACAAGGGCACCTATTTCAAGACCGACGGGGGCGTCCTGTGCGTGATTCTGGCAGACGGCATGGGCTGCGGGGACGACGCGGCCCGGGACAGCGGCCAGGTGGTGGCCATTTTGGAAAAATTTCTACGCTCCGGCGTTGACCCGGCGGTGGCCATGAAGATCCTCAACTCCGTACTGCTGCTGCGGGGCGGGGACAGCTGGGGCTATGCCACGGTAGATCTGATGTGTGTTGACCTGTTCTCCGGTGAGACCTGCTTCTACAAATACGGCGCCGCCCCCTCTTACGTGAAGAGCGGGCGGAACATCAAGCGCATCAAGGGGGAGACCCTGGCGGCGGGCCTTACCATGGGGGACGGCATCGCTCCGGACATTGTACGGATGCGGCTGCGGCCCGGCTCCACCGCCATTATCGCCACCGACGGCGTGATTGCAGACAGCGAGGACGAGTGGCTGAAGGGACTGCTGCTGCGGGGCTTTGAGGACATGAAGGCCCTGGCCCGGGCCACATTGAAGGAGTCGGAAAAGCTGTACGGCGCCAACGATGATATGACGGTGATCACGGTGCGGGTGGAGGAACGGTTATGAATTACAAGCTCAGGCACCGGGTAGACGATCTGCTGTTGGCCCTGCGTTTTTCCCTCGGTGCCCGGAAGCGGGAAGCCCTTTCCCGGCGGGAGACATTGCCCGTGGTGCGGGGCAACATGCGCCGGGTCATTGTGGTGGAGCCGCCGGATCCTATGTTCTCCGAGGCCATGTTCATCCTGCGGGACGACTATTTCCAGACCCCGGGACTCAGCCGCCAGGAACTGCTGCGGCAGGCGCAGAACGTAGCCCGGGACTTTGTGGGCGGGGCAGAACCGCCGGAGCTTCGGCGGCCCATCTTTCCCACGGCCATGTCCATCTTTGCCCTGGGCGCGGCGGCAGCCATTCTGGCGCTGTGGATCGGCGGCGTGATCTGAGGAAAGATGTAATAGAGAAGAGTGAAGAAGTGTTCAAGGCCCTCTCAGTCAGCTTCGCTGACAGCTCCCTCAGAGGGGGAGCCAAGGGCAAACGTAAGCTCCCCCGGTGCGCCGGGGGAGCTTACGTTTGTTTATTCCGTTTCGTAATTATTCTTCGATAATGTACGCTGTCACCTGGGCCTCATAACCGCCGGCCATGCAGCTTAGGGTAACGCCGCCCGGATCGGCCTTCAGGATTTTCACGGTGCAGCTGCTGCCATTAGGCGTGACCTCCAGATAGTCCGGGTCGCTGGAGATCCAGGTGAAGCTGCTGTTTGCGGGGATCAGGGTCTCGTCAAACTGGGCGTTCAGTTCCATTGGGGGATCCCCCATATGCATGGTGAATTCGTCCAATTTTATTTCATGGTAGCAGATTTGCAGGGCCTGATGCTGCTCCGTCAGATACACGGTGACGCTGGCCGTCTGGCCCTGACACTGGGCGTTCAGGATTATATAGCCCTTTGTTGCCCCCAGGTTCTCCAGCAGGCACTTGCCGTGCTTGCGCTCCGTCAGCTTCACGCCGGAACCGTCGCTGTGAGAAAGGCTCCACTCCACGTCCAGATCGGCGCCGGGGTCGGAATCCCCGCCCCAGAAGCGGGCAAACAACTCGATGGGGGTGTTCATGGGCAGGGTCAGCTCGCTTACCGGGGAATACATATAATTAATGTAGAAAACAGGCTGGGACATCTGCCAGGGCTCCAGATCGATGAACTGGGCATCCAGCTCCTCCGGGCTGGGCGGATAGAAGCTGTGGATGGGGCTGCCGTCCAGGGTCACGTTCCGGCAGTTGGAGATATTCCGGTTCATGCCGTTATCATGGATGTCGCAGTTTTCCAAAAGGATGTTTTCGCAGTCGGTGAAGTTCAGGTCGCCGCTGCTGCAATCATAGATCTCGGTGTTCTTCACCGTCATATTCTCGCAGTCGTTGAGGGTGATGCCCCAGACGCCGCAGCCAAAGAGGGAGCAGCCCTCCATGTGCAAATCGGAGGATTCGTCAAAGTACACCACGCCGCCAATGCAGCCGCCGGGGGCCTGACTATGACCGGCGGTGAAGTTTTTCAGGCTGATGTTCTCGCAGTTTTCAAAGGCCAGCACCTCCGCATAGCGGGGAACGGCCAGAACGCTGACCTTGTCCGCACCGCCGCCGGTGATGCTGAAATTCTCCACCCCGCTGATCACCAGCTGGGGCCCATCCACATAGGTGTCATACCAGATGTAATTCTCTCCGCCCCGGATGCCGTAGTTGCTGGCGGTGCTCAGGTCATAGATGCCGTCCTCCAGATAGACATCCGTATCGGATGCAATGGCCGCCAGAAATTCATCCACCGTGGAGACATGGACAAGGCCGTCCTCCCCCTGGCTGACGGTGGGGATCGTGGCCGGGTCAGGCTTTTTGGCCTCCCAGGCATCCACGCTTTGCAGGGTCATGGCCGCGAAATCATTGTCCTGGAGTTCCTTGCCGCTGCCGTCCACAGCCGTTACGGTGCCCTCCATGGAGTACCAGTCACCCCGGTTATTGGTGAACTGGCAGCCCTCCACCGTGGCGGCGTTGCCTTGCAGGCAGAACAGCCCCCGGCCGCTGAAATCATTCTCGCTGACCGTGTTCCCGGCAAAGGTCACATCGCTGTAGCTGCACTCCAGCAGCATGGGGCTTTGGTTATCGGTGATCTGGCTGTTGATCACGGCGCAGCCGGCGCTGGCGCTGAACCGGAACAGGGGGCTGTAGCCGGTACTGTCATGGATCTTGCAGTTATTGAACAGCACATCCTCACAGGCGGAAAGCTGGGCGGCGGAATAGCTGCAATCATAAATCTCGCTCTCCACCACCTGAATGTCCTCGCAGTACCCGGCCTCTACGCCCACGGTGCCGCAGCCAAAGAGCTTGCACTGGCTGAGGATGATCCCATCCACCCGGTTGAGATTCACCACGCCGCCGGTACACTGGCCCGGGGCCTCGGTATGGCCGATGGTCAGGCCCGCCAGACAGATATCCTCGCAGTCATCCAGGATCAGCACATTGGCGTAGCGGGGGACGGCGGAGAGGGTGACCTCCCCTTCCGCCAGCAGGGTCATGGAATCCACGCCGCTGACCGTCAGTTCGTAGGCGGCACCCTCACCGGCGTCATAGACCTCCTGCCAGTGATAGGGGGCGTTTTCCCTGTTCTGGCCGTAATCGCTGGCTTCGGCCAGGTTGTATTCCCCTTCCAGCAGGGTGATATTGGTATAAGAACCGATGGCGGAGAGCAGTTCATCCACATTGGCAACGGTGATGTCCTTCACCTGCGTATCGGGGGTGGGCGCCGGATTCTCCGGAGCAGCGGTGGCTGTGGGGCTGGCCGCCGGTTCCGGAGAGGTCTGGGGCCCCACCGCCGCAGCACAGCCGCCCAGCAGCACTGCCGCCGCCAGCAGCAGCGCCAGAGTGACTTTGCTCATTTTTCTGTATGTCATGATCTGTTCCAACCTTTCTTTCAAGTTCCGTTTCTCCGTGGCGAAGGTGGTGGCCACCAGGTGCCGGGGCAGGGCGTTTCCGGCCGCGAGAGCCAGCAGGGTTTCCCCGTAGCTCTGTTTCCCGGCCCGATCCATTTGGCGCAGCAGCCTTTCGTCACAGCTCATCTCGCAGGCCCGGTCCAGCTGACGGCGGGCCATATGTACCAGCGGGTTGAACCAATGCACCGCCGACACCAGCACCGCAAACCACTTGATCACCAGATCGCCCCGGCGGTAATGGGTCAGCTCATGGCGGAAGATATTCTTCAGCATGTTTTCGGAAAAATCCTGATCCGGCAGCACCAGCACCGGCCGCCAGAGGCCCAGCAGCATGGGGGTGCCCACGGCGGCACTGCGGCAGAGGCGCAGCCGCTCCGGCGCGCCCATCTGCCGGAACACCCGGCATTCAAACAGGTCTGCCCGGCAGAGACTGCGGCGCAGGGCCCGGCTGAAACGCCGGTAGCCCACAAGATACCACAGCAGGGTGCCCACGGCGCCAGCTGCCCAGAGCAGCAGCCAGAGTGCCCCGCTCTGAAGCAGGGCCTTGCCCCGGCTCAGCACCAGGCCGAAGGCAGCCAGCAGCAGCTTCGTCAGGCCCGGACGGGCAGCGGTGTCTACAGTCTCCTGCACCGGCTCCTCCTGGACGATGGGCGCCGCCGGGGTGTTTTCCACAGAGCGGTCGCCGGAACGCCCGCTCGCTTCCGGCACAGGGTTGGCCGCAATGGGCAGTTCTCCCACATAGGGAAGGCGGCCCGATGCGCTGTCGGAAACCGCTGCCGCCGGGGCAGCCGCTTCCCCGCTGCTCAAATTCACAAAGCCGGGCAGGGGCAGCACCAGCCGCAGCAGCACCAGCAGCCAGGCGCAGTAATAGAAGGCGCTGGGCAGTTTCTTCCCCAGGATCCACCGCAGCCCCAGCACCAGCAGGGCCAGCAGGCTGCCGCCCAGAGAGAGGGAGAGCACAAGCTGTATAACCGGGTTCATGTCTCATCCTCCATTCTGAAGTAGTCCCGAAGCTCCTGAAGGTCGTCATTGCTGAGTTTATCCGAGTGCACCAGGGCCGCCACCAGGTTCCGGGCACTGCCCCGGTACAGCTTGCGAATCAGGTCATTGGTGGCCCAGTTCTGGTACTCCTCCCGGCTGATCAGGGGGCGGTAGTAAAACACGTTCTGCTTTTCCTGGGCCAGGGCGTGCTTATTGCACAGCCGCTGCACCAGGGTCTTGATGGTAGTAGGCTCCCAGCCCTTGCGCTCTTGCAGCGCCACCCGGATATCGCTGATAGGCAGCGGCGCCTCCGCCTCCCACAGCACCCTCATCACTTCCAGCTCAGAGTCGGTAATTTTTTCCGCAAGCTTTTCCATTGGCAGCCATCCTTTTTTCTTGTTCCTTAATTCCCGGGCAGGGCGCGCTTCCCGCCCAGGCAGACTACGCGCGTCATCTGAGTTTAGCATAGCACGCCAGGCTACAGTTGTCAACCGAAGTTTCGTAAATTTAAGACTTCTTCAAAATTTAAATAATTGTTTCCACATTATTCATGACGTTGGTTTGACAAATTTTGTGCCATGGGTTATTATTGTTTTGTAGAAATTTTGAAACAAAGAGGTTCGCGTGAAAAATCACACGAACACAAAAAACGGCGTGCCGCTCGCCGCAAAGCGGCAACCGCGGCACATGCCGAAAATCTCCACCCCGCCGCATCGGGAGATTTTCATTTCTGTTTGTGCTGCCAGTATGCGGCAGAATGGAGATTTTTTACCATGAAAAAGACGATAAAGCATATGATCGTGGCCCTTACGCTGCTTCTTGCAGTGGCCATGCTCCTCTCCCTGGCCGCCTGCGGCAAGGAGGAGGCACCCGCCGCCACCCAGGCACCCGCTGCCCAGACCCCTGCCGCCCCCGCTGACACTCAGGCCCCGACGGCGGAGCCGGAGGCCCAGCCTTCCGCCCAGCCGGAAACGGAGGAGGGCGTGTTTGTCAGCGCCAGCAAGGGCTTCCGTTTTGAATATGACCCCAAATACATTGCCGTGGCCAACCCTGCGGATAACGCCATGATCTATCCCACCGGCGATGTGGAGATGCCCTTCTGCTCCGTGTCCCTGATCCCCGGCAGCAGCGCCGTGGAGTACCTGAAGGAAATGGGCGCTTCCGCCGCGGAGGAGCTGGGCGATTCCCTCAAGACCGCGCCGGCTGAACCGGTGGATGCCGGTGTGGAGAACCGGCAGGTCTATTCTATCAGCTTCCGCTACGAGAGCTTTGAGGACGGGAGTATGGTCGCCTGCACCTACTATGCCGAGGATCTGCCCAGCGGCGACATTGTGGTGTATAATTCCACCGCCCCGGATGGGGACACCGCTGTTGTGGATGAGATTTTGAAGACCGCCATTGCCACTTTCCAGGTAGACTGATCTCCCGGAAATCAACACCGCCCGGGGCGGGACAGAAGTATTTCACTCTGTCCCGCCCCGGGCGGTTTTCTTTTTTTGGAGAAGCGGCTTGCTTTATCGGGAGAAAAATCGTATTATAGCATTCATATAGAAAATGGAGGGATTTATTTGGACTTCAATGTAAACAGCCCGATGCTGTTTTTGCTTGCAGGCATTGTTGTGGCCGCCGTGCTGGCCCAATCGGTGTACTTCCTGGTGAAGGCCTGGCGCCGGGGGCTGGCCATCGGCATGGGCAAGGGTAAGCTGAAGCGGGTGGCCGTAACCGCCGGGGTGTTCACCATAGCCCCCGCCGTGGCCATTGTAATCAGCGTCATTACCTTGGCCAAGGACCTGGGTGTTCCCCTGCCCTGGCTGCGGCTGAGTGTGGTAGGTTCCCTATCCTATGAGACCATCGCCGCTTCCAACGCTGAAAGCGCCATGGGGCTTACCTTTGGTCAGGTGACCGGCCTGAACGCCACGGAATATGTGACCATTGCCTGCGTGATGACAATGAGCATCATGGTGGGCATCTGGCTGGTGCCGCTGATCGGCAAGAAGCTGCAAAACGGCATGATTTCCATGGAGAACCGGGACAAGAAGTGGGGTGACATTTTCTCCGCTTCCATGTTCATCGGCATGATCTCCGCCTTTTTGGGCTATGTGTTCTGCGATTTTTCCACGGTATTCCACGGGGATATGAGCGGTCTGATCCCTGTTCTGGTCATGATCGTCTCTGCCCTGATCATGTGTCTGGCGGGGCTGCTGGTAAAAAAGACCCAGTGGCGCTGGGTGTCTGACTACGCCCTGCCCATCAGTCTGGTGGTCGGTATGGCCAGCGCCATCCCTATCACCGCGTGGCTCAGCTGAAAGGAGGCGGCACAATGAAAAAACAACTTTCCTATATGGACTCCGTCCACCGGGACGGCCGCATCTGGAACCTGTCGGTGATGGTGCTGCTGATCCTGTTCCCTGTCTCCGTGGCCGTGATCTATCACGTCATGCCGGACTGGCGGGGCTTTCTCATGGGCCTGCTGGCCACAGCCCCCATGTACTGGGCGGTGGGCGTGATCGAGACCATCACCTATGTGCCCATGCTGGGCGCCGGCGGCTCCTATCTGTCCTTCGTCACCGGCAATATCTCCAATCTGAAGCTGCCGGTGGCCCTCAACGCCCTGGAGCAGGCGGATGTGAAGATCAGCACGGAGGAGGGGGAGGTCATCTCCACCATCGCCATTGCCGTTTCCAGCATCGTCACCACGCTGATCATTATCCTGGGCGTCATTCTCATCACGCCCCTCACCCCGGTGCTGAACGCCCCAGTGCTGGCACCGGCCTTTGCCCAGATCCTGCCCGCCCTGTTCGGTGGCCTGGGCGTGGTGTTCATCTCCAAGAACTGGAAAATTTCCGTGGCACCGGTGATTTTGATGCTGATCCTGTTCATCTTCGTCCCGGCCCTGAATTCCGGCACTGTGGGCATCATGGTGCCGGTGGGTGTGCTGTTCACCCTGGGTGTATCCCGGATCCTGTATAAGAAAAATCTGCTGTAAAGGAGCTGTTCCCCCTGTGATCGTTTTTTATATTTTACTGGCCGCTTTGGCGGCTCTGCTGCTGGTGGTGCTGATCCGTACCGCCGCCTTCAAGCCCAAGGCCCAGCCGTTGGACACGCCGGAGGCCCTGGAATACGATGGTCAGGCCGCCGTGGACGCCCTGGGCCAGCTGGTGCGCTGCAAAACCGTCAGCTATTATGACAAAGCCATGGAGGACGATGGGGAGTTTGAAAAACTCATCGCCCTGCTGCCGGTGCTTTATCCCCATGTAAACCAGACCTGCCCGCTTACCAAGCTGCCGGACCGGGGTCTGCTGTACCGCTGGCAGGGCAAAGAGCCGGGGCCTGCCGCCGTACTCATGGCCCACTACGACGTGGTGCCGGTGGACGAGGCCAACTGGGACAAGCCCGCCTTTGACGCCCTGATCGAGGACGGTGTCATGTGGGGCCGTGGCACGCTGGACACCAAAGTTACCTTCAATGGCATTCTCTCCGCCGCCGAGAACCTGATAGGCCAGGGCTTCCAGCCCCGGCATGATGTGTACTTCGCCTTCTCCGGCGGGGAAGAGGTCAACGGCCTGGGGGCGGTGAACATCGTCAACTACTTCCGTGACCATCAGATTGAGCTTTCCCTGGTGGTGGATGAAGGCGGCGGCGTGGTTCGGGATGTGTTCCCCGGTGTGGAGGAACCCTGCGCCCTCATTGGCATTGCGGAAAAGGGTCTGATGAACCTGGAGTTCTCCGTCTCCGGCGGCGGCGGTCACGCCTCCGCCCCGGCGCCCCACACCCCGGTGGGCCGGCTCTCCCTGGCCTGCGCCAAGCTGGAGGCCAAGCCCTTTCAGGCCCATTTCAGCAAACCCGTTCTGGAAATGTTTGACACCCTGGGCCGCCACTCCACCTTTGTTTACCGCATGATCTTTGCCAACCTCTGGCTCTTTGGCGGCATTCTGGACAGCATCTGCAAGAAGAGCGGCGGGGAGCTGAACGCCCTGCTGCGCACCACCGTGGCCTTCACCCAGATGAGCGGCAGCCCGGCCCCTAATGTGATCCCGCCCCGGGCCAGTATGGTGGCAAACCTGCGCCTGAACCCGGAGGATTCCGTTGCCGGCGCCATGGAATATATCAGGGGCGTTATCAATGACCCGGAGATCAGCCTTACCGACCAAATCAGCATGGAGCCCAGCCCCATCTCCCGCACCGACTGTGAGGGCTGGCACAAGGTCTGCGCTGCCGTCTCCCATACCTGGCCCGGTTCCCTGGTGGCCCCCTACCTGATGGTTCAGTGCTCCGACAGCCGCCATTACGGCCCCATCTCCGATAAGGTCTACCGCTTCTCCGCCATGGCCCTGACCAGCGAAGAGCGCCGCACCATCCACGGCAACAACGAGCACATCTCCCTGGACGCCATCCAAAAAGCGGTGGAGTTCTTCATGCGCCTGATGAAACAGTGCTGAACATATCGCAATAGGCCCGCTCATAAGCTGAGAACAGCAAGTCCTGTTCTCAGCTTTTTTCACGCGGGCAGCTGACAGGGGCCGTGTCCATTTCCTTTCCTGCCCGTCCCTTCTTTGCATATTGTGACATAGCCCCGGGAAATTGTTTTTACCATAACAATGCTTGTGTCTAAACGTTTCTCGAAAAAAACTTGAAAAAATTTATATTCTGCACGAAAACGGCAAAAAACATGGAATAGTATATGTTTAACTTGCATATTATTCCCGGCTGTGCTAAAATGGTAACGAAATCGTATAGGCGAGATTTTCCTGACAGGAGGGACGTATATGGAGAATAAAGCCAAGATAATCACGGTCGCAGGCAAGGGCGGCGTGGGGAAAACATCGATCTCGGCATCGATGGTGCGGCTTCTGGTGGAAAGGTATCCCGATAAAAAGATTCTGGCCATCGATGCTGACCCGGCTGTGGGCCTGTCCGTTGCTCTTGGCGTGGATGTAAAGCTGACGCTGGACGATATCCGAATGAGCATCGTTGACAGCGTGGAGAACGGCGAGACCCGGGAAGCGCTGGAGCTTTTGAGCGAGGCCCGGTTTCGCATCTTTGACGCGCTGGTTGAGATGCCCGGTTTTGCCTTTCTGGCCATCGGCCGCCCGGAGAGTTCCGGTTGCTACTGCAAGGTAAACTCTTATTTGAAGGAGGTCATTGGCCTTCTTGCCAACAGCTTTGACTACGTTGTAATCGACGGTGAGGCCGGGATCGAACAGATCCAGCGCCGGGTGATGGAAAAGGTCACCCACCTGCTTCTGGTCACGGATCAGAGCAAGAAGGGCGCCCAGGTCATCACCACCATCAAGGGCGTGGCGGACGAGCTTATCAGCTATGATAGGATCGGCGTCATCGTGAACAGGGTCACGAACCCGGAGCTTGCGGATCTGATGCAGATCCCCGGGGTAGAGATTCTGTCCTTCATCCCCGCCGACAGCACTTTTGCCGCCAACGACATCAAGGGCAAGAGCGTTTTGGAGCTGTCTGCGGATTCCGATATGCTCAAAGGAGTGCGGGAGGCACTCCACAAAATAGAAATTCTATAAAGAAGAGGTGTAACATTTGAAAGATCTTAAGCATCTTATCTACTTTGAGAGTCTGCTTGAGAATGCCGACAATGAACTGGTTAAGCAGGCTCAGGCTGACGGTCAGCTGGCTCTGGGCTACACCTGCTACCATGTCCCCGAAGCATTGCTCAATGTAGGCAACTGCTTCTCTGTCCGTCTGCGGGCACCCAACACCGGCTCCATCGATATCGCCACCTACTACATGTCCAACTACACCTGCGAGTACGCAAGAGCACTGGTGGAGAGAGGCATTGAGGGCGGCTATCAGTTCCTGGACGCCATGATCGGTGTTGACGCCTGCTCCATGATGAACAGAGCCATGGAGCACTTTGACATCCTCAAAGTCAATGATAAGCCCAATTTCTTCGTCACCCACTGTGACATCCCCTACAAAATTACCGACTACACCCTGGACTCCTATGTGAAGCAGATGCGTCTGCGGGTTCTGGACAGGCTCACCGAAACCTTCGGTGTGGATACCTCCGATGCTGCCATCCGTGAGGCCGTCAAGGTTCACAACGAAGTCTGCTCCATCATCTCCGAGATGGGCGAGATGCGCAAGGCTGATAACCCGGTCATCACCGGCTATGAGTTCCATGTGATCAACCTGGTCAGCTACACCTGCCCCAAGAAGCTGATCCTGCCCTACCTGCGGGAGACGCTGGAAGAGCTGAAAAAGCGCAAACCCGACAAGGTCAGCCCCTACCGGGCAAGAGTTGCCATCGTCGGCTCCGAGATCGACGATCCCAACCTGACCAAGCTGATCGAAGGCTGCGGCGCTCTGGTGGTTTCCGACCGCTTCTGCTTCGGCTCCACGCCCGGCCGCGAGGTCATCGAGCTGAAGGACGATGAGGACGCGCTGCGCCAGATCTGCCTGCACGTGATGGAGCACTCCGAGTGCGCCCGTTACATTGCCGATGAAAAGGTGCTGCAGCGCCGTGAGACTTCGGACCGGCTGGCAAAGGAATTCAAGGCCGAGGGTATTATTTACGAGCAGATGAAGTACTGTGACTACTGGGGCTTCGAGCGCGCCCTGGTCAGCCACATTATGCATGATGAATACGGCTGGCCCGTTCTGAGTATCGACAGACTTTATAACAACGGCAACTCCGGCCAGCTGCGTACCCGTGTCCAGGCCTTTGTTGAATCCCTTGAGATCAAACGCATTCACAAAGAGGAGGGCAAATAATCATGGCAAAGAAGGAAAAGATTCAGTATCCCAATCCCCGGTTCTTCCGCTGCAAGGATGAGATAGACTGGAAAGCCCAGGCGGAAAACCTGAAGGAAGTCGGCGGCATTTTCTGGGATATGCTCAAAGAGACCGACTGGAAAAAGTTCCGTGAAGACAGAATCAATGACGCGAAGGACGACGCCCGCCGTGTGAAGGAAGAGTTCAATGACTTCATGGCGCTGGATAAGGCCGGCAAAGTCGACCGCATCGTCAACGGTGAAAAGAGCCTGGGCCGTCTGTACCGCAAGGGCGCCATGGCCACCGTCCGCCGTGAGTGGCGCGGCATCAAGGACACCGCATACGACTTCTATGAGTGGACACGTATGTGGGGTATGCTGCTGATGACCTTCTCCAAGGACCTCTTCCCCGCACTCAATAACCTCTTCTGGTATCGCTGGATGGTGTCCTACTTCTGCTGCCACAGCTTCATGGATAAGAACACCATGGGTATGCGCGGCTCCAACCTGCGCATGAGCCACCTGCTCATCTACGATATCTTCCGCTATGTGGCTGAGAACCTGGTTCTCAACGCCAAGGCCGATAAAAAGAACGGCAACAGCGGCGCCCTCAACCAGATCACCGTCCTGTTCGATGAGATGACCATGGGTCAGATCATGGCCGGCTTCCCCGATCTGTACGGCTTCCCCCACCAGCTGCTTGCCATGTTCCTGGTGTCTGAGCTGGACCAGCTCACCTGCGTGCCTTACATAGACGCGGTAGAGAGCTTTGGCCTGCCCTCCGATACCTGCCCCGTTCCCTCTTCCGAGTGCGGCGCGCTGGTTCTGGATGCTCTGCCCCACATGGGCCAGTGCTTCCTCTCCTCCTCCATGCCCTGCGACGGCTCCACCATGGCTTCCTCCTATTACGGTCGCCGCTTCCCGGATACGCCTGTGTTCCATCTCTGCTTCCCCGTCCGCTACCTGGATGAGGAGACCGTGCAGATGGGTGCTGACGATATCAAGGCCTGCATCAAGTTTATTGAGGACATCACCGGTTCCAAGTGGAACTGGGATGCTTACTTCACCCAGATCAAGCGCTTCAATCAGGAGACCGATTACGAGCTGCAGAAGTGGGAAGTCAACAAGAGCGCTTACCCCCAGCTGCTGGGTCCCTGCTACGAGCTGTTCCGTAAGTGGAACTATGAGATGGACGGCGGCGCTGACCCGCGTGTCCTAAAGACCGCCGAGAAGGTCAACAAGATCCTCATGAAGGCCTATGAGAACAAGGAAGAGGCCTGGCCCGGAAAGATGAAGTACCGTGCCATCGTCTGGTCCTGCCCGGCCCACTACTATGCCAACTTCTCCAACTGGCTTGCCAACTGCTGGGGCGTCAACGTCCTGGTGGAGATGGAGTCTCTGAACTTCACCAAGCATCTGGAGACCGAGGATAAGGAAGAGGCTCTGCGTGACCTGGCCCGCCTGTACGAGCGTATGGTTATGCGCCGTCACACCAACGGCGGCTACCAGAACGTGGTAGACGAGCTGTGGCGTCAGTGCGAAGACTGGAACGCTCCTATGGTCATCATGTACCAGAACGTGGCCTGCAAGAACATGGCTACCGTTCAGGGCATTCTGGACGACCAGGGCCGCCAGCGCGGCTACGACCTGATCTGGGTCGAGCACGACCTGATGGATCCCCGTACCGTTTCCCGCCGCACCATGCGCGACAAGGTCAGCGAGTACATGCGCACCGTCAAGAAGGCGGAGCCTGTGGATCCCTCCCTGGTGGAGTTTGAGGACGAAGTCTGCATGTAGTCAGAAGAAACTTGCTGCGTTTTGCTTCCGCGATTTCCGTAAGAGTCGCGAAAGCGCCACATCCGCAAGTTCCTTCTTCCTATCCAAATCGACCCTTCGCCCGCTACGCTGGGCTTCGATTTGGTGAATAGGAAAGCGATTACCGCAGCAGCTATGCTGCGAGGATGGCATTGATTGGCCCAACCCCGGCAGCTATGCTGCGAGGATGGCACTGATCCCCTTGGGGGCGATGGGGACACCGCTCCCAGGGACAGGGAAAAATGCAAGCGCGGGAAGAGCGCATGAAAAATGATATTATGGAGGAAAGATATATGAAGTACTTTGGCGGCTGCGACGTAGGCTCCACCTACACGAAGGCAGTTATTCTGGACGAGAACGGCAAAATGGTAGCGGATACCACCATCCGCAGCAAGATCAATTCCGAGCAGAGCGCGATCGCAGCCATGGAAGAGGTCTGCAAGCAGGCAGGCCTGAAGGACAGCAAGGATCTGGCCTATCTGATCGGCACCGGCTATGGCCGGAACAAGGTTCCCTTCGCCGATGAGAACATCTCCGAGATCAGCTGCCACGCCATGGGCGTGCACGTGACCGACCCCAACGTGAAGGCCATCATCGATATCGGCGGCCAGGACGTAAAGGGCATCAGCATCGACACCGACGGCACCGTGAAGAACTTTGCAATGAACGACAAGTGCGCTGCCGGTACTGGCCGCTTCTTCGAGGCCATGGCCCGCAGCTTTGAGCTGAGCCTGCCGGAATTCAGCAAGCTGAGCCTGACGGCGAAGAACGTGATCCCCATCACTGCCCAGTGCACGGTGTTTGCCGAGTCTGAGGTCATCACCCTGGTGGGCGAGGGCAAGGCTACCGACGAGATCGCCGCGGGCATCGAGATGGCCGTTGCCAAGCGCTGCTTCGTTATGGCCAAGAAGGCCGGCGCTACCGACTCCATCACCCTCACCGGCGGCTGCGCCAAGAACGACGGTCTGAAAGAGGCCATTGAGCACGTGCTGAAGCTGAAGGTCATCAACCTCAAGACCGACCCCCAGCTGATGGGCGCTCTGGGCGCTGCCGAGTACGCTCGCCAGAAGGGCCTGGCCAAAAAGTAAGTGGCCCTCTGACCCGGTACTTTAAGGAAAGGAGCAGATTTTCTCATGTGGAAATTCATTAAGAAACTTGTCAAAATCCTGGTGATCGCAGTGGTCGCCCTGTTTGTGGTCTATTTCTGGAACCTGGATCAGAAGCTGCTTGGCTGGCTGTACAAGCAGGTCAACGTGATGTTCGACCGCAAGAAGGTCGATCTGGTATTCTAATCCATGGAGCTTTATAATTCCCTGATAAAAGATACCTATGCCCATCTGGAAGGGCTCAGCGCCAAGACCTGGGAGTTTTCCCCGTCCAATTGCTGGAAGGACACCGGCTCCAGCGAGCTGGTGCTCCAGCGGGACGCCGCCTATGAGATGGGTGCCCTGGGCAAGGGCAGCGCAAACTATGTTCTCTTTACCTCCAGTGCGGAGCTGGTGAACAAGGATCAGGTCATCCTTTATGGCCCCGATATGAATCAGATCAAGGGCGATTGTGACTTTGCCCGCATCGTTCTGCTGCGGGTGGGCGTCTTGGATGACGATGACGAAGCCGTTTACCGCACGCTGAAGGACATTGAGTTTGCCAAGTACCATGTGTACCCCGAGGGTTACATGGTGCGCATGTCCCCGGAAAGCTCCCGGGAGCAGGTTCGCGTCAGTAAGAAAGCCCTGGCCAGGGGCATCAGCTTCCAGTCCGTGGGGGCAAGCTATGTGGCGGAGTATAAGAAGGACGTCAATGTCCTCAACGCCACCGTGATTTTCATCACCGATCCCAAAGCGGACTATGCCGCCCTACAGGCTGCGGCCAAAAAATCCGCAGACGTCACCGGTACTCTCACCCATATCCTGGAGGGCCTGCCGACGGATTGCTCCGTCTGCTCCCTGAAGGATATCTGCGATGAAGTGGACGGTATGAAGGAGCTGCACTTTGGCGTGGGCGATAAAAGCGACCACCACTGAAACAACTGAATAATCTGAAAAAGCCTGAGACTTTCGTCTCAGGCTTTTTCAGAGGCTCCCCTCTGGGGGAGCTGTCACGGCTTTTGCCGTGACTGAGAGGGTGTCTCCAACCAAACCGGAGCCCAGTGAAACGGGTCCGGTTTGGAAAGGAAGAAGGAGCCAACGGATATGCAGCTTTCGCGAATAGCGGAAGTGGAATGTAGTTGGCTTCTTCTGACGCGGGGAGCTGTCACGGCTTTTACCGTGACTAAGAGGTTCGTTCTCCCGCCGCACCCTAGGCTCCCCCGACCGGGGAGCTGTCAGCGAAGCTGACTGAGAGGGCCGATTTCTGCTACAACTGCATAAGAACACGCCGTAGGGGCGGCCATCGGCCGTCCGCCTGTTTCGGTCTGCTGCATGTCGCGGACGTGCGATGCACGCCCCTACGCCCGTATAGCCACCCTCCCAGCAGCAGCCCTCAGAACCGGGCCACCTTAGGCGGCTCCGTAAAGGAGCTGAAGGTGGCGGTAACATTGCGCAGATACCAGACCTCGGTGTTGCCGTCGTCCGGATTGTACATGCTTTGCAGCTCCGGATAGGCCTCCAGCATGCTGACCCGGGCGGCACGGTCGTCATCCTCCACGGCGCTGGCCTCTACCCGCAGCCAGCGGCCATCCACCATGGCGCAGATCTCCAGCTTGGGGTTGGCGTGCAGCTGCCGGGAAACGGCCTTGCTCTTGCCGGTCTGGATATATAGCTTCCCCTTGTACAGATTCACTGTGCCGAAGGGGCGCACCCGGGGCTGGCCTTCTTCACAGGTGGCCAGGTAATAGGTGCCCGCTTTTTTCAGAAATTCATATACGTCCTGCATTATGATTCTCCTTTTCGCTGATTTTATGTTTTTTATTTCTTGTGCTATGTTTTGCTTATATATGAATTTTAACCCATTTGCTGCCGCATTCCTTGACTTTTTTGTAAACATATTGTACTCTTAAATGAATCATTATATTGTTGGGAGCGGTAGCTTTGCGCTTTTTTGAACTGTTTCTCATTGCCGTGGGCCTGAGCATGGACGCCTTTGCCGTCTCCATCTGCAAGGGGCTGGGCACAAAGCGGCTGAGCCTGCGGCGGGCGCTTCTTGTGGGGCTTTACTTCGGCGGCTTTCAGGCCCTGATGCCCCTTCTCGGCTGGCTGCTGGGCAGCCGCTTTGAAGAACTGATCCGCAGTGTGGATCACTGGGTGGCCTTTTTCCTGCTGCTGGTCATCGGCGGCAATATGATCAAGGAATCCCGGAGTGAAGCGGAAGGGCTCAGCGATGATTTTGGCTTCAAGACCATGCTGCTGTTGGCCGTGGCCACCAGCATTGATGCGCTGGCCGTGGGCATCAGCTTCGCCTTTCTTTCGGTGGATATTCTTCCCGCCGCACTGCTCATCGGCTGCACTACCTTTCTGCTGTCGGCAGCGGGCTGTTATATTGGCCGGGCCTTCGGTGCCAAATACAAGTCCGGGGCCGAACTGACCGGCGGCATCATTCTCATCCTCATCGGGCTAAAGATTTTGTTGGAGCATCTGGGCCTGATCCACTTTTAACGGAGATCGATACAGTGAAATTACGCAATAAAGACAGAACCGTGATCATCCTTTTGCTGACGGTGGTGCTGCTGTGCGGGCTATGCACCCTGGCCCTGTACCGGCCGGGCAGCGCTGGCCTCTTGCCTGCGGCGGCAGAGCCAACTCCCGCGCCCACGGCCGTGCCCACGTTGGCGCCTACGCCCGAACCCACGCCGGTGCCTACACCCATACCTACGCCCACACCGGAACCCACGCCTAGCCCGGTGCCGGAACTGCTGGTGCTGGTGAACCCCTGGAACCAACTGCCCGAGGATTACCAGCCGGAGCTGGTGATGCTGGAAGAAACGGTGTACGTGGGCGAGGATGAATATGTGGACGCCCGCTGTGCCGAGGCATTGCTGCAAATGATCGCTGACTGCCAGGCTGACGGCAACGCCCCTTACATATGCTCCACCTACCGTTCTCTGGAAAAGCAGCAGTTTTTGTACAACAACAAGATCCGCCGCCTGGTGGACGACGGGGTGGATCCGGCAGAGGCACCGGCCATTGCGGCCATGAGCGTGGCCCTGCCCAACACCAGTGAGCATCAGCTGGGGCTGGCGGTGGATATTATTGACAGCTATTACACCAATCTGGATAAAGGGCAGGAGGACACCTCCACCCAGCGCTGGCTGATGGAAAACGCCTGGCGCTATGGCTTCATCCTCCGCTACCCCAACGGCAGCAGCGACATTACCGGCATCATCTATGAGCCCTGGCACTACCGCTATGTTGGCCCGGAATATGCCCAGGCGATCTACGAATCCGGCCTGACCCTGGAGGAATATCTGGAACTCCACTATGGCCCCATCAACAAGGCCGAATAATAGACGGCACAAGGAGCTGTAGCAAAATAGAAAGTTCTGCTACAGCTCCCATTTTTATGTGAAGGGCGAAAAAACAGTGAAAAAGATATGCATCTGTTGAAAACAGAGAACGCCAAAGAAGACCCGCCAGAAAAATGTCGAGTCGAATAGGGCAAAT
>Ga0129308_1000442_pt1 | contig 62123 bp, 54 predicted proteins | sample L827metagenome_FD_94440 | JGI IMG/M metagenome (GOLD analysis project Ga0129308, IMG submission 94440) | Ring-tailed lemur group fecal microbial communities from Wisconsin, USA - L827 metagenome | ecosystem: Host-associated > Mammals > Digestive system > Large intestine > Fecal | place: USA...
CCTGTCCGGCCTGGGGCTGGACCAGATCGAGGACCGGGAGGACGAGGTGGCCCTGGGGGCCATGGTCACACTGCGGCAGCTGGAGACCAGTTCCATTCTGGAGTGGAACTTCGGCGACCTGTTTGCCCGGTGCACTCAGCATATTGTAGGCGTCCAGTTCCGCAACTGCGCCACCCTGGGGGGCAGTGTGGCGGCCCGGTTTGGATTTTCCGACATTCTCACCGCTCTGCTGGCCCTGGACTGCCGGGTGGAGCTGGTGAAGGGCGGGATTGTCCCCCTGGAGCAGTATGTGACCATGGACCGGGACCGGGACGTGCTGGTGCGCGTTCTGGTGAAGAAGGCGGGCTCCAAGCCGGTGTACCAGAGCGCCCGCAACAGCCAGACCGACCTGCCCACCCTGACCTGCGCGCTCGGTGAACACGAGGGCAGGTACCGGGCTGTCATCGGCGCCCGGCCCCAGATGGCCCGGGTGCTGGAAGGAGACTCCCTGGAGTCCCTGCTGGCCCAGACCAAAGAACTGCCCTACGGCAGCAACATGCGGGCCGGCGCGGACTACCGCCGCCATCTGGCGGGAGTGCTGCTGACCCGGGCGTGGAAGGAAATGGAGGTGAAGCAGGCATGACCATCACTGTACTGCTGAACGGGGCCAAGCGCACCGACGAGGTGCAGGCCGACACCACCCTGTTTGACTATCTGCGCAGCCACGGCTGCCTGTCCGTCAAGTGCGGCTGCGAGACCAGCAACTGCGGCCTGTGCACCGTCCACCTGGACGGCAAGCCTGTGCTGTCCTGCTCCGTCCCAGCCCTTCGGGCGGACGGCCATACGATCACCACCCTGGAGGGACTCCAGGAGGAGGCTGCCGAATTTGGCGCATTTTTGGCCGACGAGGGTGCGGAGCAGTGCGGCTACTGCTCCCCCGGCTTTATCATGAGCGTGCTGGCCATGGCCGGTGAGCTGAAAAACCCCACGGTGGAGGACATCCAGGCCTATCTGGCGGGCAACCTGTGCCGGTGCTCCGGCTACCAGGGCCAGCTGCGGGCGATTCAGAAGTATTTGCAAGCGAAGGGAGGGGCCAAGAGATGAGCGTTGTCTCCACCGGCGTCCGCAAAAAGGACGCCATGAGCTTAGTCACCGGCAAGCCAGTGTACACCGGGGACATGGTCCCTGCCAACGCGTTACGCATTAAGCTGCTCCGCTCCCCCCACGCCCGGGCCAATATCAAGAGCATCGACGTGTCCCGGGCCCTGCGGGTGCCCGGCGTGGTGGCTGTCTTTACCTATGAGGACATGCCCCAGAGCCGATTCACCACCGCCGGCCAGACCTGGCCCGAGCCCAGCCCCTACGACCGCCTGATCCTGGACCGGCATCTGCGCTGCGCCGGGGACCCGGTGGCCATCATCGCCGGCGAAACCGAGGAGGACTGCTTCCAGGCCATGAAGGTCATCAAGGTGGAGTACGAGGTGCTGGAGCCTCTGCTGGACTTCACCAAGGCCCTGGACAACAAGATCCTGGTCCACCCTGAGGACAATTTCAAGGCCCTGTGCGACGTGGGCACCGACGCCAAGCGGAATCTGGTGTCCACCGACGGCTTTGTGGTGGGCGACATGGAGGGCGAACTGGCCAAGAGCGACGTGGTGCTGGAGCGGACCTACAACACCGTGGCCAACAGCCAAGCCATGATGGAGCCCTTCTGCACCTACACCTATCTGGACGAGTACGGCCGCCTCAATGTGGTCAGCTCCACCCAGGTGCCCTTCCACGTGCGGCGTATCCTGTCCAATGCCCTAGAGATTCCGAAATCTCAAATTCGCGTAGTCAAGCCCCGCATCGGCGGCGGCTTCGGGGCCAAGCAGAGCGTGGTCAGCGAAATTTTCCCCGCCATCGTTACCAAATTGACCGGCCGTCCCGCCTTCCTCACCTATACCCGGCAGGAGACCTTCACCAATGGCTCCCCCCGCCACCAGATGCAGATGAAGGTCCGCATCGGCGCGGACCGGGATGGCTCCATCCGCGCCATCGACCTGTACGCCCTGTCCAACGCGGGGGCTTACGGCGACCACGGCCCCACCACCATCGGTCTGGTGGGCCACAAGTCCCTGGCGCTGTACGGCAGCCTGAAGGCCAGCCGCTTCGCCTGCGACGTGGTGTATACCAACACCATGGGCGGCGGCGCCTACCGGGGCTACGGCGCCACCCAGGGCATCTACGCCGTGGAGTCCGCCGTCAACGAGATGGCCGCCGAGCTGGGGATGGACCCCTGCGCCATCCGGGAGAAGAACATGGTCCGCCAGGGCCAGCTCATGCCCGCCTACTACGGCGAGCCCTGTAATTCCTGCACCCTGGACCAGTGCATGGAAAAGGCCAAGGACATGATGGGCTGGGAGAAGAAGCCCCAGAGCTGGACCCTGCCCAACGGCCACATCCGGGGCCGGGGCGTGGCCATGGCTATGCAGGGCAGCGGTATTTCCTCCATCGATATCGCCAGCGCCGAGATCCGCATGAATGACGGCGGCTTCTACACCCTGCTGCTGGGCTGCTCCGACATGGGCACCGGCTGCGACACCATCCTGGCCCAGATGGCTGCCGACTGTCTGGACTGTGGGATGGACGACATCGCTGTCCGGGGGGTGGACACCGACCAGTCCCCCTATGACACCGGTTCCTACGCCTCCTCCACCACCTACGTCACCGGTGGGGCGGTGGTCAAGGCCTGCGCGGAGCTGCGGGAGAAAATTTGCGCCGCCGGCGCCAAGCTGCTGGGCGTGGAGGCCGACCAGGTGGACTTCGACGGCCAGAAGGTCTTCTGCCCCGCCAACGGCCGGGCTGTCACCCGGGCGGAGATCGGCTGGGCCAGCTTCGAGGGCCACAACCAGTACCTGTCCGCCTGCCAGTCTCACTCCTCCCCCATCTCGCCCCCGCCCTTCATGGTGGGCATGGCCGAGGTGGACGTGGACCCGGACACCGGCGTGGTGTCTGTGGTGGACTATGTGGGCGCCGTGGACTGCGGCACCGTGGTCAACACCAACCTGGCAAGGGTCCAGACTGAGGGCGGCATCGTCCAGGGTATCGGCATGGCCCTGCTGGAGCGGGTGCAGTATGACGAGAGAGGAAAACTGCTCAACGACTCCTTCCTCCAGTACAAGATTCCCACCCGGGCCGAGGCGGGCACCATCCGGGTGGACTTTGTGCCCAGCTTTGAGCCCACCGGCCCCTTCGGCGCCAAGTCCATCGGCGAACTGGTCATCAACACCCCCGCCCCCGCCATCACCGAGGCGGTCCGTGCAGCCACCGGCCACATGTTCCGCTCTCTGCCCATCACCCCCGAGGATGTGGCCATGGCCATCGTGAACGATACCCGTGACTGATCTCATCTTATTAGCGGCGGGGGCCTCCCGCCGCTTCGGGTCCCAGAAGCTGCTGGCGGATTTTAGGGGCAAACCCCTGTACCGCTGGGCCTTTGAGACGGCGGCCCAGGTGAACGACACCCGGGTGCTGGTGGTCACCCGGGCGGGCTTGCTGGATACCGCGGCGGCCCAGTTTGGGTTTGAGATCGTCCTGGTGGAGGAAAATCTGCCGCAAAGTGCCTCGGTAGCGGCGGGGGCCAAGGCCGCCCGGCCGGGAGCGAACCGCTGCTGTTTTGTCTGCGACCAGCCCCACTTCACCGGGGCGGCCCTGGACGACTTTGTCCGGGGGTTCCAAAACAGCGGGAAAAGTTTGGGCCGGGTAAAAGCCGGAGAAAAATTCGGCTCTCCTACTATCTTTAGCCCAAAATTCCGGCCGGACTTGCTGGCTCTCACCGGAGACCGGGGGGCCAGGGAGCTGTTCCGGGGCCGGGAGGAGGACACCTTTATCATGGAGGTGCCTGAGGAGTTTCTGCTTGACTACGACACCCCCTGGCCGGGGTGTGTTCGGGAAAATGCGCAGTAAAAAGGCGCGCCGCACTGCGACGCGCTTTTTTTGTTCTGTCTTGTATATGTGCCTGGCCAGGAATCATCCCTCGCCCAGAGCGGCCAAATAGAGCAGAAGGGTATCCTTTGGAATCCGCAGATCATAGCCCGTCCGCTTTTTCAGCTGATCCATGCGGTACTGGAAGGTATTGCGGTGGATGAAGAGCCGGTCGGCACACCGGCTGATGCTGCCGTCCAGCTCAAAGTACAGGCGGATGGCTGCGATAAATTCCTCCCGCTCCTGGTCGGAGCAGTGAGAAAAGACCATGTTCCGCAGATCCCGCTTGATCGAGAGGGGGATGCTGCGGACGATGAACTCCAGGGACACCTGGTCATAAAATACCACCCGGTTCCGAGTCGACTGGGCGGCCACGGCGCCCGCAGTCTGGGCCTCCAGATAGCAGCGGCGGATATCCATGGGGTCCTTTGAGCTGTCGCTGATGCCGCCGCTGATCCGAAGGCCGTAGTAGCTCTCAATATCCTGGCAGATCTTAGTGATCTTGGTGAAGGAGTTTTGACGGCTGCTGCGGCACAGCAGGACGATGATCTTACTGCGGATGACAGCACAGTAGTGGCTGCTGTCATCCTGAAGGTGATTTTGAACCAGCCGCAGGGTCAGGCTGCTGCGCATCTCGGCCAGGTCCTCGGTCCGGGCACAGCGGCCCGCCTCGTGGTCCGCTAGCTCCAGCAGGGCCACGGTGTAGGGGGCGTTGACGTCGAAGCCCAGCAGGCGGCCCCGAATCTCCAGCTCTGACCAGTCGGGCTGCTGGGCGAAGAGCCAGTTTTCCACAAAGAGGCTTTTGGCCCGGTCCAGCAGGTCAGACTGCTCCTGGCGGCGTATGCCGTCCATCATGATCTCGGTCATCCGCTTGATGATGTCGCCGAAGCTGGACACCTCCGCCGGATCGCCGGTGATGCCGATGACGCCCACCAGCCGCCCATCCTGGGAGATGGGCAGGTTGATGCCACGCTGCACCCCCTGCTCCGGGTCGTCCTTCCAGATGGTAAGGGAGGGCAGCTGCTTCTGGATGATCTGGGCCGCGCCCTGGTGGAGCTGGCCCTTCCGGGCGGGGTTGGTGCTGGCTAAAATGACCCCGTTTTCATCCATAATGTTGACGTCCCGGTGGATGGAGGCCTTCATCTCATCCACAATGCTTTGGGCATGCTGTCGGCTGATAAACATAACCGCCCTCCTTTGTAATTATTATAAATAGGATACAATATTTTTGTTAAAATTACAATTCTTGTTTTGCTATAATAAGGACAATAAAAAGCAGAAACATCATTCGATTACTTATTTTATTATTTTTTAAGGAGGAGCAAATATGAAAATCGTGGTTCTGGACGGTTATACCGAAAACCCCGGCGACCTGAGCTGGGAGGAGCTGGGCAAGCTGGGTGAGCTGACGGTCTATGACCGGACCAGCCTCACCGACGAGAACGAGGCCATCCAGCGCATCGGAGACGCCGAGATCGTCTTTACCAACAAGACCCCCATCACCAAGAAGGTCATCGACGCCTGCCCCGGCATGAAGTTTATCTCCCTGCTGGCTACCGGCTACAACGTGGTGGACTATGCCTACGCCAAGGAGAAGGGTATCCCCGTCACCAACGTGCCCACCTACGGCACCGCCTCCGTCAGCCAGTTCTCCATCGCCCTGCTGCTGGAGATCTGCCATCACATCGGCCACCACGACGCCTCCGTCCACGCCGGTAACTGGGCCAGCTGCATCGACTGGTGCTACTGGGACTACCCCCTGATGGAGCTGGAGGGCAAGACCATCGGCATCATCGGCTTCGGCCGCATCGGCCAGGCCGAGGGCCGGGTGGCCAAGGCCCTGGGCATGAACGTGCTGGCCTATGACGTGTACCCCAACGACAGCGGCCGGGCCATCGCCGAGTATGTGGACCTGGACACCCTGTACGCCCGGGCCGACGTCATCACCCTCCACTGCAACCTGACCCGGAGAACACCGGCATGATCAACAAGATTCCATCGCCAAGATGAAGGACGGCGTCATCCTCATCAACAACGCCCGCGGCCAGCTCATCAGCGAGCAGGACGTGGCCGACGCCCTGAACTCCGGCAAGATGGGCGCCGCCGGTCTGGACGTGGTGTATACCGAGCCCATCCGCGCCGACAACCCCCTGCTGAAGGCCAAGAACTGCATCATTACCCCCCACATCTCTTGGGCCCCCAAGGAGAGCCGCCAGCGCATCATGGACTGCGCCGTGGCCAACGCCAAGGCCTACATCGAGGGCAGCCCCATCAACGTGGTCAACAAGTAAGCTGCCATGAAGAAATGTATCATCATTTCCGACTCCTTTAAGGGGACCCTGTCCAGCCTGGAGATCTGCGAGATCGCCCGGCAGTCCATCCCCCGCTTTTTTCCCGCCTGCGAGGTGGTCACCGTGCCGGTGGCCGACGGGGGCGAGGGAACCGTGGAGTGCTTCGTGGAGGCCATCCAGGCTGTGCCCGTAAAGGCAGCTGTCAGCGGGCCCTATGGGGAAGCTGTGGAGGCTGTCTACGCCCGGAGCGGCTCCAAGGCCGTGGTGGAAATGGCCTGTGCAGCCGGTCTGCCCATGGTAGGAGAGCGCCGCAATCCGGCCGAGACCACCACCTACGGCGTAGGTCAGGTGATCCGGCACGCGGTGGAGAGCGGCTGCACCGAGATCCTGCTGGGTCTGGGAGGCAGCGCCACCAACGACGGCGGCTGCGGCTGTGCCGCCGCTCTGGGCGCCAGGTTCTACGACCGGGAGGGCAATCTGTTTGTGCCCCTGGGAAAGAATCTGGACCAGATCTGCCGCATTGATCTGACCGAGACGAAGGCGCTGCTGGACGGCGTGAAGATCACCGTCATGTGCGACGTGGAGAATCCTCTGTACGGTCCCACCGGGGCGGCGTGCATCTTCGCCCCGCAGAAAGGGGCGGACGAGGATATGGTCCAGGTGCTGGACGGCCAGCTGCGCAGCCTGGATCAGACGCTCCAGCGGGAGCTGGGCCTGTCCATCGCCCGACAGCCCGGCACCGGCGCAGCCGGCGGCATGGGAGCGGGCTGCATCGCCTTTTTGAACGCCGAGCTGAAGTCGGGCATCGAGGCTGTGCTGGATATGGTGGACTTTGACCGCCGCCTGGAGGGGGCCGACCTGGTCATCACCGGCGAGGGCCGCATCGACGCCCAGAGCGTCCACGGCAAGGTAATCTCCGGCATTGCCAAGCGGACCAGCACCAGGGGGGTGCCCCTGGTGGCCATTGTGGGCGGAATCGCCGAGAGCGCCGGCGAGGCCTATGACCTGGGCGTCACCGCCATGTTCGGGATCGACCGGGAGGCGGTGGCCTTCGAGCGGTACGCCCATAAGACCCGGGAGAACTACCAGCGGACTCTGGAGGACATCCTGCGGCTGATCCGGGCCATGGGGAAGTAAAGAAAGACCGCTGAAGCCCATAACGGAATTTTGGCGGACAAAGGACTCCGAAGAGAATTCTTCGGAGTCCTTTTATAGTGCCCCTTGAGGGAAAAAATTAGCCAGCGGGAGCCGTTTGACGGCTCCCGCCAGCTGTTTTGCTGATTTAGTTGTCCTTCTGGGCAGCCAGCTGAGGCAGCAGCCCGCCGGCGTCGATCATCTCCCGAATGAAGGGAGGAAAAGCTCCGGCCTGATAGGTCCGATTCCAGGTGAGGTTGCGGATGATCCCAGCGTTCAGATCTACCTCCAGCTGATCCCCAGCCTGGATCTCAGCCGCGGCCTCTGGGCATTCCAGGATCGGAAGGCCAATGTTGATGGCGTTGCGGTAAAAGATCCGGGCGAAGGAGGCGGCGATCACACAGGAGATGCCGCTGGCCTTGATCGCGATGGGGGCGTGCTCCCGGGAGGAGCCGCAGCCGAAGTTCTCACCGGCCACGATGAAGTCGCCGGGCTGTACCTTTGAGACAAAGTTGGCGTCCAGGTCCTCCATGCAGTGGGCGGCCAGGTCCTTTTCCTGAAACAGAGCCAGGTAGCGGGCGGGCAGAATGACGTCGGTGTCCACGCTGTCCTGATACTTGAATACGATCCCTGCCATTACATTACCTCCCCCGGCGCCGCGATGGCACCGGCCACGGCGCTGGCGGCTGCCACCGCCGGGCTGGCCAGATAGATTTCCGAGTCCTTGGCCCCCATCCGGCCCACAAAGTTCCGATTGGTGGTGGAGACGCACCGCTCTCCGTCGGACAGTACGCCCACATGTCCTCCGTTGCAGGGACCGCAGGTGGGCATGGACACGGTGGCTCCGCTCCGCACGAACAGCTCCAGCAGCCCCTCTGCCATGGCCTGTAGATAGATCTCCTGGGTGGCGGGAATGATGAGGCACCGGGTATGGGGCGACACATGCTGGCCCTCCAGAATGGAAGCAGCCTGGCGCAGGTCGGAGATGTGGCCGTTGGTGCAGCAGCCGATGACCACCTGGTCTACCTTCAGGCCGGCGTACTGCTCCACCGGCTTCACGTTGGAAGGCAGGTGGGGGGCGGCCACCACCGGGCGCAGCTGGGACAGGTCCATGTCAATGGTGCACACATAATTGGCGTCCGGATCGGCCGTGACCGGAGTAAACGGTCTGGAGATCCGGCCTGCCAGATAGTCCAGAGTGATCTGGTCTACGGGGAAAATGGCGTTCTTCGCACCGGCCTCGATGGCCATGTTGCAGATGGCGAAGCGGTCGTCAATGGAGATGCGGGAGATGGCTTCACCGGTAAACTCGATGCTCTTGTACCGGGCGCCGTCCACACCGATCATCCCGATCAGGGAGAGAATCAGGTCCTTGCCCCCCACATAGTCCGGGAAGCGTCCGGTGAGATTGACCCGGAGGGAGGCGGGTACCCGAAACCAGCTCTTACCGGAAAACATGCCGGCGGCCATGTCGGTGGAGCCGATGCCGGTAGAGAGAGCCCCCAGAGCTCCGTAAGTACAGGTGTGGGAGTCCGCTCCGATGATAAGCTCGCCTGGGGCGACAAAGCCCTGTTCCGGGAGCAGGGCGTGCTCAATGCCCATCCGGCCTCCGTCGTAGAAGCTGGAGATACCCATTTTATTTGCAAAACCCCGGACACGGGCGCAGTTCCGGGCGGCCTGGAGGTCCTTGTTGGGACAGAAATGATCCATTACCAGCACGATCTTGTCCGGATCGAAGACCCGGTCCAAGCCGTATTTTTCCATCGCTTGAATGGCGATGGGAGTGGTGACGTCGCTGCCCATCACCAGATCCAGGTCCGCATTGATCAAATCTCCGGCAGAGACTTGATCGGCACCGCAGTGGCGGGCTAAAATTTTCTGTGTCATAGTCATGCCCACAGAAATCAACTCCTTTCTGCGGGGACCCTCAGTCCTGCTTCAGCTTCTTTTTGTACTCGTCAACCTTGAAGTGGGCTTCCATGTCAGTCAGGGCGCCCATGCCTACCATGTCGTTGTACTCGGAGAAGCTGGTAACCATCCCGCTGGAAATGATCTCGCCGTTGGAATGATTCTCTTTCAGGCTGGAGAGGTATTTTTCAATGGCTCTGGCGGCGGTGAACACGGTTCCGGTGGGATAGATCACGATGTCGTAGCCGATCTCCTGCAGCTGCTCGAAGGAGAGAACGGGAGACTTGCCGCCCTCGACTTGGTTGCCGAATTTGTAGACGCCCTCAATGGCGCAGACCGCCTTCATAGCGTCTACATTGGTCAGTCCATCGGCGTAGATGATGTCCGCACCGGCGTCACGATAGGCCTCCAGGCGGCGGATTGCCTCGTCAATGCCGTGGGTGGCAAAGGAATCGGTACGGGCAATGATGAGCATCTCATCCCGGGCCTCCACGGCGGCGCGGATCTTTTCCACGTGCTCCTCCATGGGGATAACGGCCTTTTTCTCCATGTGGCCGCAGCGCTTGGGGAACACCTGGTCCTCCAGATGGACGGCGGCCATACCGGCGCGCTCAAATTCCCGTACCGTGCGGAACACGTTCAGAGGATTGCCGTAGCCGGTGTCGATGTCGCCGATCAGGGGAATATTCAGGACCGAATTCATGTTGGCGCAGACCGTTGCCATCTCGTTCATGGTCATAAGGCCGTAATCAGGCTGACCCAGGATGGAGCCGGACGCGCCGAAACCGGTCATAAACGCGGCTTTGAAGCCGGCGCGTTCCACCAGACGTGCGCTCAGACAATCGTAACAGCCGGGCGCAACGATGATCTCGTCAGATTTCAGCATTTCCTTCAAAACCTGTGCGCCGGACTTACCACTGGTACTTCTCATAAAAATCCCTTCTTATCGAAAAATGTGGTTACTCAAACATGGATCGGGGCACGTAGACGTAGCCCTCCATAATCCGTCGGGCGGTGCGGCCAAAGACAGCGCGGGTAATCTTGCCATCCTCCACCGCGGTATCGCATTCGATGATACCTCCGGGGTGGCCGATGCGGACCAGGCCGCTGTCCCGTTTGCCACGCATCTCATAGACCAAGGTGCCGGGAGTAATGGCGGCACAGCCGGTACACACGGTGGCAGTGCCCGAGTAGGTCTTGTGCATGATCTGCATGAACATGTCGCGGGAGACAAAATCAATGTCTTCGGCGGCCACGGGGGTGCCGTCGATGTGGCTGCAATAGGGCTGAGGCGGGGCTACAAAGGCCACCATGGGGACGGCCCGCACCCGCTCCCGGGCAGTGGCCCGGTCGGCAATGCCCATCCGCTCGGCGGCGATGCACCGGATGTCCTCCAGCAGCTTCAGCATTTTGGGGTCGGAGTCGATCTGGGCCGGGGCCTCGGTGCCGGTCAGCCCCAGATCGGAGGCGCGGACGAAGACCATGGGGCTGGCCGCGTCCACCATGGACACGGTGAGGGGACCGAAGCCCTCCACCTCAATGACGTCGGTGGGGTTTCCGGTGGGCAGCAGCGCTCCGGTCTTGGCACCCACCGTACCGGCCAGATTCAGCCCGATGCGGGCCCCGGTGCCGGGGACGCCGTGGATATGGTAGTCGCCCAGAACGGCGGGCTTGCCGTCTGCCACGGGGACCTCGGCCTGGAACACGCTGTTGGTGTTGGTGTTGTAGATGCGTACCACGGTGACAGGTTCCACCGCCTTCACCAGCCCCTGGGCGATGGCGAAGGGGCCCACGGCGGAGGAGATATTGCCGCAGTTGCTGGAGTAGTCCACGAAGGGGGTGCGGATATCCACCTGGCCGAAGGTGTAGTCCACATCGGCGTCAGGCCGGCTGGAGCGGTCGATGATGGCCAGCTTGCTGGTCAGAGGGTCGGCTCCGCCCAGACCGTCGATCTGGCGGCTGTCAGGACTGCCGAAGATGGATAGGATAACCTTGTCCCGGATGCCGGGGTCGGCGGGCAGGTCGTTCCCCAGCAGGAAAATCGCCTTGCTGGTGCCGCCCCGCATGATGACGCAGGGAATGCGTTCCATTTCAGGATTGTACATAGAACTCTCCTTCTTCTTTAAAGAAGCTTCATTTTACTGCCGTACTGGGCAGGAAAGTAATGATCTGGGGGAAGGACATAAATAGTGCCAGAATAAGCATTGCGAGGGCCAAATACATCCAAAGATGTTTGTTGACCACCGTTTCAAGACCAACCTTGCGGAGGCTGGCAGCGACATAAAGATTCAGGCCGACTGGAGGAGTACAAAGGCCAATGCCGAGATTGATGGTCATAATGACACCGAAAGCAACATCGCTGATTCCATAGGTGCTGAGGCAAGCGGCAAAGAGTGGGGCGAGGATCATAATGGCAGGGACGGTATCCATAATACAGCCGACAATCAGCAGCAGGATAGTAACCAGCAGCCAGAACATGAGCTTGGTGTCTGCGGCGCCAATCAAGGCTTTTGCTAGATTGGCAGTGACGTTTTCACGGGTGAGTACGTAGGCAAAAGCGGTAGCAGCGCATACAATAAACATGATCTGACAGGTGGTTTTAATTGCTCCAGAGAAAATATCGCGGAGTACGGGGAAATCTAATTCGTGGTAAATGAACTTGCTTACAATCAGGCCGTACAGAATAGCGACGGCCGCAGATTCCGTAGGGGTAAAAATACCGCCATAGATACCGCCGAGAATGATCACGGGCATCAATAGAGCCCAGATGGCGTCCTTAAAGGTGAGCCAGAGGTTTCTAAAGCTGAATTTATGGATCACGATCTCATGCTTATGCTGGATTCCATAGATGACAGAGTAAATAGCCATGCCACAGGCCAGAATGATTCCGGGAATCACACCGCCCAGAAAGACGTCAGTTACGGAGATGCCGAGGGCCATACTGTATATGACCATTGGAATGCTGGGGGGGATAATGATACCCAAGAAGCCCGCGGAAGCGACCGTAGCCAGTGCAAAGCGTTCTGTATAGCCTTCTTTAATCATCACCGGGACAATGATGGAACCAATGGCCGCGACTGTGGCTGCGGAAGAGCCGGAAATAGCGCCAAAAAATGCCGAGGCAATAAAAGCTGCGATAGCTAAACCGCCGGGCAACCAGCCTAATATTGCATTAAACATATCTACAAGACGTTTTGCTACGCCGCCTTTTTCCAAAATGCCGCCTGCGATAATGAAGAAAGGAATGGCCATTAGACTATAAGAATCAGCGGCGGTAAAAAACTTTTGAGCGACTACCATAACCGGGATATTGGTAAAGCCAAATAGATAAATAAAAGATGCAAACGTAAGGGAGACTGCGACGGGCACGCCCATAATCAGAAGGAGGACAAAAGATGTAAAGAGAACGACGCTGACATTCATGAATTTCCCTCCTTAACCGATTTTGGAGCATGATGAATATGTTCTTCAATCATATTTGTAAGCTGGACAATCGTCGCCAGAACAAATCCAATCATGATGACAATGTACATCCAGACCATCGGAATGTGCATGGCCGGGGAAGTCTGATTTCCGGCGATGGCTTTTACGACGAACAGGTAACAGGCATAATCAATCGCCACATAAGCAGCTAGGGTAACAAGATCGGAGAAGAGATGTGCAAGTTTCTTCCCTGCTTTTGGAAGAAGATTGATGAAAATATCAACGCCAAGATGAACATGATCACGGACAGCAACAGGCATCGCAACAAAAATACCTACGATCATTAAATATCTGGAGGCTTCTTCTGTCCACGAAATGGGTTGACGCAGCACATAACGGTAGACGACGGTGGTCAAGACAAAGATACACATGAATGCAAAAGCCACGGAGGCAATGGTAGTTTCTATTATGTTTGCATATCTTCCAATCTTAGACACTAAATTATTTTTTTGGTCCATTATAATCTCCTTATGGATGATACGCCCCCTGCAGGACAGCAATATGCTTGTCCTGCAGGACAGCGCTGTGCTTACATTTTAGAAATGAGGTCGTTAATGGCATCAATGTCGGATTGTGCTACTTTCGATCCTACAAACTGAGGCCATACCGTTTCCTTCATCAGAGCCTGGCACTCAGCAATCTGATCGTCCGTAAAATATACTACCTCACAGCCTTCCTTAGCAAAAGCCTCCAGACCCTCAACCTCCAGTTCATCAATTAACTGGTACTCGACCGTGGAAGCAGCTTCAGCGGCTTCATACATCAGCGTCTGGTAATCAGCGGGCAAAGAATCATAGGTAAATTTACTCATGATGACAGGGATAGGACTGTAAATCATATTTGCGACAGTGAAATTAGACGTGATCGTATGGATGCTGGAGGAATAAATGGTTGCGATAGGATTGGAGGTACCATCAACAGTACCGTTCTGAATGGAGGTAAAGACTTCGGACCAAGCCATGGGGACAGGATTAATGCCGAGGGCGGTCATAGTGGCCATAAAGATATCGTTTTCCATTACTCGAATGGTCAGACCAGAGAAATCAGAAATTTCATTGACGGGATGCTTGCTGTTGACAATGTCAAACATACCAGCCTCCCAGAAGGTCAGACCTACCATATCAATTTTATCTAATTCAGAAAGCTTTTGCGCAGCCCAGTCGCTGTGCAGGACAGCGCGGGCCTGGTCTTTGTTGGCGAATAGGTAAGGCAGATCAAAGAGGGCAAAATCGCTGGTGAAGTTGGACAAAGTGGCAGTGGCGCCGATACCGATATCGACGGTTCCCAAGGAACACCCTTCTTGGAGATCACGTTCGTTTCCAAGCTGGGAATTGGGATAGACTTCGATTCGAAGATCGCCGTTGGTCTTTTCACAGAGGTACTGGTCCATATACAGCAACGCTTTGTGATAGGGGTGGGTCTCAGCCAAGACGTGGCCAGCCTTTAGAACATAAGTGGCGTCTGCAATATCGTAAGAATCGCTGTTCTGTGTACTGCTGGCGGAAGATGGATTACTTGCGCTCAAGGAAGAAGCTCCGGAATTGCTGGAGGAAACTCCGCCTCCGCAGGCACACAGACCGAGAAGCATAGTGGATACAAGGGACAGGGCGATCAACTTTTTCATTCGCAACATGATGGTCTTCCTTTCCTTTTCAATCTGTAAATAGCAAATTAGTACGGATATGCAAGATGCTCCAGAATCTTTGGTTCATGGCCCGGAAGAATCGGGAAGCCGGTCGAGACGACTTTCTCTATGCTGTCATAATATTCGAATAAATCGGTATGCAAACCATTAATAATCATTGGATCTCGCTCCATACATGCATACAGGCAAATCAGATCGCCTACGATGAGATAGTTTCCCACTTCCGTTTGGACGATAACTGACTGGCTTCCGGGGCTGTGACCTGGCGTGGGAATAACAGAGATGCCCTCTGTAATTTGACAGGGGCCGTCCACAACATGATAATTGGTCTGAAAAACGAGACTATGATTATAGGCGTTTTTTTGAATGGCGAGAGGAGATGCGGCATATTCCAGCTCTCTGCGTTGTACATAGAAAGTAGCATTGGGAAAGAGGTTGTTGTTACCCGCATGATCCCAATGAAGATGAGTCATGATTACAGTGCGGATTTCATCTGGTGCAACACCGTGTTGCAGAAGCTGCTCCGACAGTGTACAGCCTGGGTCCTGTGTATATGGCATATAGTGGATACCATCGGCCGGAGTTCCGCCGGTATCAACCAGAACGTAACGGCTGCCGTCGTACAGAAGCCAAGCCAATAAAGGAATCGTAATCTTTTTGCCCGGATCAACCATATACATCATGTTAGTATTGTCACGTACGATATCACCTACATGCAGGGGAAAGATTTTATATTGTGCCATTGCTCCACCTGGCTTTCAGTTCCCCGGGGAGTATTCTCCCCGGGGATGAGATAATAAAAATTAGTACAGCAGATCAACCAGCTCGTCCAGATTCTCCAGCTCTTCCAGGCGGCTGCACAAGTCGATGATCTTCTCGACCTTATAGGTGCCCATCTCGTGGCCGGCCATGAAGCGGAACTTCTCAACGGCCTCGTCCCAGGAGACGGGGTTCTCGGGATCGCCCTTGGGGTACTCGGTGTGAGAGGTGATGACGCTGCCGTCCTTCATGGTGACTTCGACGGTGCAGGGATAGTACTTGGGGTAGACCTTCTCGATTTCGGGATCCAGGACCCACTTGACCTTCTTGGCCAGAGCCAAGACCTCGGGATCGCGGATGGCTTCGTAGGTGTAGTCGTCGATGTTCTCATGGCCCTTGACCATACCGCAGGCAATGGCGTAAGGCAGAGAGAACTGGGCGTCAACGACGGTTTTGGGATCGGCCTTGGTCTCCTCGGGAATGGTGAGGACCTTGATGGAGTACTTGTTGACCCGGGCCAGGATGGACTCGACCTGGGTATAATCTACGCCGCGGTTGAAGAGGTCTACGCCGGCGTCGGCCAGAGGAGCGGAGAAGCGGCAGCAGGCGTGGACCTTAATGGAGGTGTCGGCCATCTCCCAGCGCTTGCCGAACTCATCATAGACCTTGGCCTCGTTCCAGATGTCCTTGTAGGAGTAGGCGCGCAGGAAGCCGTCCTGGCCGTCCCAAACAGTGGTGGGAGCGGTGTAGCCGTTCTTGGCCATAATGGCGCTGATGACGCCGCACATGGCGGGATGGCCGGCCTGATAACGCTTGGACCAGGTACCCTGAGCCTTCCACTCCAGCAGACCGGCGGCCTGGCTGCCGGCCAGACCCAGCGCGTAAGTGATGCCCTGGGCGTCCAGGCCCAGCAGCTTGGCGGCGCCGCCGGTGGCGCCGAACACGCCGCAGGTGCCGGTGGGATGGAAGCCCTGATAATAGGTCTGGCCCTCGAAGGCCTCGCCCAGACGGATGGTGATCTCAGAGCCATAGGCAAAAGCGGTGAGGACGTCTTTGCCGCTCTTGCCGTACTTCTCAGCCAGCGCCAGGATGGCGGGGAAGACAACGACGGACGAGTGCTGCGTACCATAACGGTGGTCATCGTCCATATCAAAGGCGTGGCCGAAGGTGCCGTTGATCATGGCGGCCATCTGGGGGCTGGTTTTATAGTTGCAGCCAATGGCGGTGGACACAGGTGCACCGTCGCCGATCTCGCGGGCGGCTTTTAGGCAGGTGAGGCTGGAATCTACATGGCGGGAAGCGATGATATTGCCCAGCAGGTCCATGATATACATCTTGGAATTCTGGACAACCCGCTCAGGCAGGTCTTCAAACTTCAGGCCAGCGCCGATTTCCGCAACCTGCTGGGACAAAGACAGCTTCTTTTCCATAACACATACTCCTTTATCTGTTGATTCGATTTGTATTTGGAATTCCAAAAGGCCTTCCTTTGCCATTTGTTAACAAGCAAGTGGCATGCCAAATCAAGAAGCTATGCCAAGATTATGGTTTTCAACAAAATTCGACATGTGTATTTAGCGAAATTGGAGATACAATTTTCTGCAGCCCAAATATTTCCTCGCTGTTTTCAACAGCTGATACTGCAGCTATTGTAATAAGAGTCGACTAAATAGACAATAGGTAAAAAATGGATGTTTCACTTGAAACAATTGTTTCTTTCGTGTTGCGTTAAAAAACGAAACGTGATATGCTACAAATACAAGTATGCGGCAGGGGGGATAGTATTGAAGCCGAGGATTGGCGTGGCATGTATGGGGCAGATCGCCAGAGAACTGATTAAAGCAATTGAATCGATGAATTTAGACGCGGACTTTATCCTTTCAGACTCCATTGTCAGAGACGAGACCAGGGTTCCACCGGAATTGGCCAAGTGTGATGTACTGCTGTCCAGCGGTTATTTTATGGAGGCGCTTCGTAAGATTACGGACAAGCCGACCATCAAAATTGAGCCCAGTCTGTTTGACATCCTGCTGTCGTACAGTAACGCCATTGCATATGATGATGCTCCGGTGATCATTCTCCCTGCCGAATCGGGGACTCCCCGGGTCAGCCGGATACAGAGTATTTTGTCGGTCCATGTCATTTCAGACTGTTATGAGACTCTGGACGATGTGGACAGGGTGATCCTACGATATAAAGAAGAAGGACATCACTGTATTATCGGCAGCGGACTGGTCTGTGAGCGGGCGGCCGCCATGGGGATGAAAAGCATTTTTGTATATCCCCAGGAGTCTCTGCGCGCGTTTATCCAGTTGGCTTATGATACAGCTGTCTCGATCTGCAAGAAGCAGGAGAGCAGCCAGCAAATATCCACAATGTTTCAATATTCGCATCAGGGCGTTCTGTTTACGGACGCTGGCGGGTGCATCTCCATTTGCAATGATCTGGCCGGGAAGATATTACAATTGGAGCCCAGACAGCTCAGAGGCACGCAAATCACCCGGTTTTTTCCACAGGAGTCGCTGAACACGGTGTTTCAGGATCGTATGCCCATCAACCATCTGATGTGCAGCTTCGGAGGAGATCAGTACATTGCTTCTGTGATCCCGATCCTCGCCAAGGGAGAGCTGAGCAATGTGATGGTTACCATCGACAACGTCCGCACCATTCAGCGACAGGAGCAGCACATCCGAAATGCGCTGGCCCAAAAGGGCTTTGTGGCTAAGCACCATTTTGAGGACCACGAGACGCAAAGTCCGGCGTTTCAAACACTGATCCGGGCCGCCAAAAAATTTGCCAGAAGTGAGGACTGCGTCATTATTCTGGGAGAGACGGGCACCGGTAAGGAGGTGGTGGCCCAGTCCATCCACAATTACAGTAAGCGGGCGGGCAGCCCCTTTGTGGCGGTGAACTGTTCGGCGATCAGTGAGAGCCTTTTGGAAAGCGAGCTGTTTGGCTATGACGAAGGGGCTTTTACCGGGGCGAAAAAAGGCGGAAAACAGGGCTATTTTGAAGTGGCCCACAAGGGCACCATCTTTTTAGACGAAATTGGTGAGCTCAGTCTCCCGCTCCAGAGCAAGCTGCTTCGCGTCATCCAGGAACAGCAGCTGATCCATGTGGGCGGAAACAAGGTTATCAACTTTGACGCCCGGGTCGTTGCGGCCACCAACCGCAATCTTTGGGAGCTGGTGCAGCAGGGGAAGTTCAGGGAGGACTTGTATTACCGCTTGGCGGTCCTGGAGCTGGAAATCCCGCCTCTGCGCCGCCGTCAGGAGGATATCCTGCCCTTGTTCCTGAGCTTCGTCACCCAACGGGACAGCCCGCTGGCTGTCCAATTGGAGAAGCGGCGCGGGGAGCTGGAAGAACTGCTGTGCAGTTACAGCTGGCCCGGGAATGTGCGCGAACTGGAAAACTTTGTGAAAACTGTGATGGCGACCCGGGAGCCGGAGGAGGGACTGGAGGCCTTTCTGGAGCTGGTCTATCAAGAGATTGAACGCCGGAAAAACCGAAGCGCCCCCATTTCGCCCGCAGCCAAGGCACCAAAGCAGGTCTCCTTCCGGCAGGATAGTGAGCTGCAGCGTATCCAAGAGGCGCTGATACAGACGGAGGGAAATTATACGAAGGCTGCAGTGCTTCTTGGAATCAGCCGAGTCACTCTATGGCGCAGGCTCAAAGCCCAAAATGAGGGAAAAGAAAAATGAAGGTTTACCTGCTATGCGGTTAGAAAAGGCTGCTTCAGGTAACTGGGGTGAAACAATTAATAATGCGGCCCAGCTTCTGTAAAGCAGAAGCTGGGCCGCATCCATTATGCTATTCTTAAGAACGAGTCTGCACTTGCCTAGTAAACGAATGTGGAAATCTGGAAAATAGAGCGAGGGGGGGACGGTGCTATGCACATTGTTTCAAATATGGGGGATCGTCTTATATTTTGCAGAGACTTCTGTATCACTTACAGGGTTGTCTGGAGACTCAGCACTTTTGGGAGCGGGGCATTGCCGGCCGGTGTGGTCAATGGTATAGGGCTGGGGGAGGATGATCTGGGAGATTGGGACAAAGGTGAAGCCCGCCTGGAGCAGCTGCTCCAAAATCCCGGGGAGGGCCTCCGGGGTGTGTTTGGCCGCGTTGTGGAATAAGACGATGGAACCGGATTGGACCTTGGAGGTGACTCGCTTAGTAATTTCACCGGCAGGTAAGTCCTTCCAGTCCAGGCTGTCCCCACTGGAAACAGATTCAAGAGCGAAAGATTCCGTATTTTGGGGAACTGGGGACAACGTGTCATAGACAGTTTGGTTAGAAACATAGGATTCCTCCGTAAGGAGGGATTACGATGACGGTTCGTCACCACTTTTCAACATTGGAGCAGGAAGAACGATTGGAGCGGCAGGCTGCGCTGTACCGAAAATGCCTGCTGAAAATTTATCGGTACAGAGCGTTAACCCACCCGGCTTCCGGCGCCGACTGCGTGCGGTAGGAGCGCGCCTGTGGACGCCATCTATGCCCGCCAGAGTGTGGACAAGAAGGACAGCGTCTCCATCGAGACGCAGCTGACGCTCTGTGGTCGGTATGCGGGGGAAGGGGTATTGATCTTTCAGGACCGTGGCTTTTCGGGCAAAAACACGAATCGTCCCGATTTCCAGAGACTGATGGAGCTGGTGGAGTCGGGACAGGTACAAAAGATTATCGTTTACCGCTTAGACCGGTTCAGTCGGTCCATCGCGGACTTTGGACAAGTCTGGGACAGGCTGGAGAAACATGGGGTGGAGTTTCAGTCCGTTACCGAGAATTTCGACACCTCTTCCCCCATGGGGCGGGCCATGCTGAACATTGTCCTGGTCTTTGCTCAGCTGGAACGGGAGACCATCGCAGAGCGAGTGAGAGACAACTACCTCCACCGCTTTTCTCTGGGGGCATGGCCGGGCGGCCCCGCCCCCTATGGGTTCTCGCTGACCAAGGTCACGGATGGGATGGGCCGTCAGATTCCATCTTTGAAAGCGGACCAGCACGCGGAAACCGTAAGGCGGATCTTTTCACTGTACGCGCAGGAGGGGAGTTCTCTGCGCAGCGTTGCCCGAAGTCTGAACGCAGAGGCGGTCCCAGGCCCCAGACGGGGACTCTGGGACAATGTGACCCTCTCACGTATCTTGCACAGCCCTCTCTATGTTCAGGCTACGGAGGATGTCTACTGGTGGTATATGGCCAAGGGACTGCGGTGTGAGCAGGATGCGACCGCCTTTGACGGAACCTATGCCTGCAACGTTATTGGAAAGAGAAACAGGGGCAAAGGAAAATATCGGGACCTGAAGCAGCAGGAGTTTTCCCTGTCCAACCACGCTGGATTCATTTCTCCGGAGCAGTGGTTGGCCTGCCAGAGCAAGTTGGATAGAAACGTTCAGGTTGCCCCAGTCACATCTGGAAAGCACAGCTGGCTGACCGGCCTGCTGAAATGCAAAGGCTGCGGATACGCGGTGAAAATAAACCGGGACGGCCGCAGCGGGAAATTTTATTTGGTCTGTTCCGGACGGACGAATTTGGGGGCCTGTACCCAGTCAATCAAAGTGGACCTGCGGGAATTGGAGGAAAACATTGCCCAGCAGATCCGTAAATTGCTGCGGGACTGTCCGCCTGCGGAACTCGATTTAGAGGAGAGAGGGACATCCCAGGAGCTTTGGCGAATCGAAGAACGGATTGACCGGCTGGTGAATGCCCTGGCCGAGAGCAGCACAGTATCCGCAGCTTACATCAGTACTCAGATTGACCGGCTCCACACCCAGAGAGAACAGCTGGCCAGTCGGGTTCAAAGCAGATCCAGGGCTGAAAAATGCAGGCGGCTGGATTTTGACGCAGTCTCCATGGAAGAAAAGAAAATCGTCGCCCGGGAATTTATTGAAAAGATACTCCTCGCGGACGACTGTGCGGATGTAATGTGGAAGCTTTGATCCCCGCGTGGGAAGCTGAACAGGGGTGTTTATTGATTTTCAGGCAAGCGAGGGCTGTCCCTGCTGAAAAAAGAGCCGCAGAACCAAAGTTCCGCGGCTCCTTTTCGTTATTTGTGGTTTTATTGGGGTAGCTTAGCCGCGACCTCACGCATCAGAGCCTCGTCCGGATCTTTGCGGTTCAGAGCAGAGGTTTCTACGATCAGCTGATACGCATCCACGCCCATATCCTGGGCGACGGCATAAAAGGTTTTCACGAACGAGGAATGGCAGCCGCTGTAACCTAAAATCAGGTCCTTAGGCTTAAGCGGAGTGCTGTATCCGTTTTTCTCCATAGCGGGGATCAATTCCCGATCAAGATAGTGCAGCAGACCATAGAAGTCCAGCTCATCACACTGGTTTTCTTTCTTCATCAGTGCGGTAGCCAGTTCAGTGGGCATATTGCCGGCGCTGCGCGCCATGCCAAGCAGACCGCAGTCCAGGATATCCGCGCCGCTGCGGTAGGCGGCCATTGCATTGGCCGCACACATGCCCATGTTGGAGTGACAGTGAAAACCGATGGGCACCTTGACGGCGTTCTTCATAGCCTCCACGGCGGCGCTGACCTCATCGGGGAACATGCAGCCCGCGGAATCCATAATCGTGATTTCGTCGATACCTGTGTCTTCCAGAAGACGAGCTTCCTCTGCCAGCTGCTCAGGAGATAAAATGTACGCCTTCATCTGGGAGAAGAAGGCTTTGATGCCATGATCCTTGATATCCTTGATCTGATCCAAGTACATATGGGCATCGCCTGCGTTGCTGCCGCAGCGCAGGAAGGACAGGTGGTACTGGGCGGCCAATTCGATATTCGCCGGGTTATAGCGCTTCGCGTTCAGGAACATGCCGATGTCCGCTTTGTCCATGAAAGGCTGAGCGGTCTGCAAATATTCTTCGTCCGTCAGGGGAGCCACAAATCCCTTTGCCGCCGCGCCAATTCCCTTGGCGTTGCCAAACTCTATGATCTTGTAGTTATTCTCCGTTAGGCCGCGCAGCATCATCTCGGTCAACTCTCTGGAAAAACCGTTGCCGACGACGTTGGCTCCGTCACGCATGGTGCAGTCCATGATTTTCATGGTATCAATCTCCTTTTCTAGTTTTCAAAAATTTCAATGATTTTTCATCTTGCTGAAAAATCATGTTCAGACAAGATACTGCTGGTTTACCACAAAGGACAACGGAGTCCCGGCTTCCAAGGCCTCCAGATTTTTTACGATCATGGGGATCATCGCACTTCCAAGGTCGCTGGATGTGCCGCCGATATGAGGTGTGATGACGACGTTATCACGCGCACAGAGTTCCTTGGTCGCTGTGCTTGCCTCATCCTCCACGCAGTCAAGACCGGCGGCGCCAATCTGGCCGCATTTCAGAGCCTCAACCAGCGCGGAATCGTCCACCAATCCGCCGCGTGCAGTGTTGATGAGCAATGCGCCCTTCTTCATCATACGCATCTGCTCCGCGCCGATAATATGCTTGGTGGAGTCCAGCAGAGGCACATGAATACTGAGTACATCACTGGTTTTTAAGAGAGTGTCCATATCCACATAGGTCATATGGTACTGCGCTTCCGCCTCAGGCGGCAAACGAAATGGATCATAGTATTGGACAAAAGCGCCAAAGGCTTGCACACGCTGGGCCACCTGACGGCTGATGTTTCCGCCGCCCAGAAGGCCGACAACTTTTTGATTGAGAGAGCGATTCATAGAATAGACGTTGCGGTCCCAGTTTCCTTCTTTGACGTGGTTATAGTAGCCGACCACATTGCGGCCGACATCGATCATCATACCTACGGCCAACTCAGCCACGGCGTAGGCGTTGGCACCAGGGGTGTTGCAGACAGCAACACCAAGCCGGCCAGCCTCTTGAATATCCACATTGTCGTAACCGACACCCCAGCGCATGACCATTCTTAGATTTTTGAAACGAGCAAAATCCGCAGGCGTGGGCATTTTCAATACCCGCAGAACAATGGCGTCCACATCAGTCACCGTATCAAACTCGGATTGGGTCTTGGCCTGGATCATCTCGAATTTTTGCATGGGCAGAGCCTCACGAAATGTTTCCAATGTGCCGGAGGGATAACTGCCCGCAATACAGACCTTTAACATTTGCTTCTCCTCATTTCTATATAATGTTTTATTTTAACGCTTTTCTGAATTGCTTTATCTGAAAAAAAGCCGTTTTTCATGAATCCGGCAGCGCGCACAAGAACTTTATAACCTCTGTTTTCTTTAGATATTCGTCAAGTAAACCGGTTTATAATAAACGAATGAGATAGGGATGGTACCCCATCCCAATCAAATACTGTTCATTTGTGCAGACAAACCTTTTTTGCGGTATAAGATGCGATATTCTAAAGGAACCGTTTTAGTTAACCGGTTTATGTATAAATTAGCAGATAAGTTAACAGATGTCAATTCGTATTTATGTATAAAATTAGCAGATAATTTTTATGTATTCGCCAAAAATAATGCGTTCAAGGTGATCCCATCTCATTTTGCAGGGCGTCGTGCCATTCAGTTCAGTGAGAACAGGCAGAAGAAAAATTTTATCTCATTTTTCGATTCCGCGTTCCAGTTGATTTGCCCGGCTGTGCCTTGGTATTTCACCGAAATATACAAATTTCAATGAGCAGATTAGTCAGATTAGCAAAATATCTATGTTAATTTTCATAAAATCATGCTTGGTTCTTTATGCACAAAATTCTCTTGACAAATCCGCTTGCTTTTGTTAACTTAATGGTAGTGAACCGGTTTTCAAAACCGGTAAGCTAGGGAGGATGTATGGAGAAGAAAGTTACAATCTCCGATATTGCGCGGGAAGCTGGGGTTTCCAAGACTACGATTTCACGCTATTTAAACGGAAATTATGAGTATATGTCTGCGGAGACCCGCCAAAGAATTGAAGAGGTCATCGAGCGAAACGAATATGTCCCCAACAGTATTGCCCGGACACTGAAGACCAAGAAAAGTCGCTTAATCGGCATTATTGCCAATACACTTCGTTACCAGGTGGCGGCTCAGACCATTACCGCGATTCAGGATGTCTGTATTCAGCACGGTTATGGGACCATTGTCTACCGCAGCAATGGCGATCCGAAAGAGGAGAGCAATGTTATACAGTTGTGCCTGAATCAGCAGGTGGAGGGTTTGATCATCATTCCCTGTGAGAATTCGTCCGAGCGATACATAGAATTATGTGACCGGGGCATTCCTGTGGTTCTGTGTTCTCGGTATTTGGCGGACTGGCCATATGGCTGCGTTTATGTCAAACACCGGGAGCTGATTTTGGCGATGATGGAACATCTTCGGGAACAGGGCTTCGAAAAAGCACGATTTCTGGTAGATGTCGAGGATTTTCACAAGCAGATGATGGCTGGAGTTTTTACAGAGTACACCCAAACCTATTTCGGGATGTCGCCCGAAGAATCCGTTATCAATGTGGGTGGAGACAGCGAGCGGGTCCGCTCCGCACTGCTTCAGTTGATGACAGATTATCCAGGGAAGCGAAAGGCCGTCATGGCGGTAAACACCCAGACCCTATTCTTGACGCTCCGAGAGTTGGAGCGGAATGGTTTGCGGACACCGGATGACCTTGGCGTCTGCGGGTATGATGCCATTGGCTGGTCGGAGTTGATTTATCCAGGCATCTCATCAATCCGGCAACCTATGGATACAGCAGGAACTCGGGCCGCTGAGAAGATGATGGAGTGTCTTCGGGAAAACCGGTTGAGCAGCGGGAAAGAGGCTCTGGACGGGCAGATATTTTTCCACAAATCAACGCAAATACGGTAAGCGTCCAAATAAGGATGGTTTCACCATCCTTATTCTTTCACAACTTTTATTAACCGGTACACAAAACCGGTTAACGAAACTTTTTTGTTCATTTGGGAGCGAGCTCCCTGAAAATGATAGACAGATATTTAAATTAGGAGGAAAAAAGAATGAAGAAGCTATTTACAACACTGCTGTCCCTGGCCCTGGTCATCAGCTTGGCTGCCTGCGGTGGAAAGACCGCACCCGCTCAGAGTTCCGCTTCCGGTTCAACTTCCGGCACTGCCAATAACAGTGGTGAATGGCCCAATAAGGCGATTACGCTGCTGTGTGGCTATTCCGCTGGCGGTTCCTCCGACTTAGGCTGCCGCTATCTGGCGGAGGCGTTGAAGAAGGACCTGGGCGTGCCCGTCGTGGTCGAGAATGTGCCTGGCAGCGGCAGCTGGCTGGCCTGGAACCAGCTGCTGAACAACACCGAACCCGACGGCTACACATTCGCGCTGGTGAACCTGTCCGCTATGTTCGGCCACTATGATGAGACCAATCCCCGAGAGACCACCATTGATGACTTCGAGCTGCTGGCCAACCATGTAATGGACTATCAGGTCCTGGCCATCCGCAGCGACGAGACCCGCTTCTCTGACTACGCTTCCTTGGTTGAATATGCCAAAACCAATCCTCTGATCCTTGCTTCGGCTACTTCCAACATCACCAGCGGCGACGCCACTGTGGCTAAGATGCTGGAGAAGGAGCACGGCTGCCAGCTGACCGTTATCCCCGTCGATGGCGCCGGCGACGCCACTACCATGTTCCTGGCTGGTGAGACTGACATTCTGTCCGCGAACGTGGGAGACGTGATGGAGGCTGAGGAGAACGGCTATCGTCCCATCGTGATTTTTGCTCCCGAGCGCTCTGAGTACCTGCCTGATGTCCCCACCGCCAAAGAGACCGGCGTGGATGATTATGTGTCCTTCTCCGCCCGCGGCTATGCCTATATGCCCGGCGTGGATCAGGCCATCGTGGACCGCATGACCCAGGCTCTGGAGACCGCCTTTAGCGATCCTGACTATCAGAAGAACATGAAGGCCATGGGCGCTCAGCTGGAGATGTATACCGGCGATGAGTACAAGGAGCTGCTGAACGGCCTGCTGGATGAGCGTCTGGAGCTCTGGGGCGTTGAGAAGTAATCCCTGAAACAGAAGACCTGTTTTGGAGCGTCGGACGATTTGTCCGGCGCTCCAATAGGAAAGGAGTAGCTTTGTGAAAAAGACGCAACTTCATCAGGACGTTTGGATTGGATTTGTCTGTCTCGGCATTTGTTTTGCAATCTTCGCCCTGAACATGAACCTGCCCTCCGACGCGGCCATGATGCCTCGTCTGCTGGACGTTATGCTCACCATTCTCGCGGTCCTGATCATTTATCACGGTCTGCGCAAAAGCAAGCTGCCCGCCGACCAGCAGGGCCCCAAGGGCCTGACCTGGGACGCAGTCAAGATTCCTCTGATTACTTGGGGCCTGGTGGTCCTGTATGCGGTGCTGTTCTATGTCACGGGCTACTTTGTGGCCACCGGCATTATGATCATCGTGATGATGCGATTTATGAAGCGGACCTCCTGGCCGGTCATCCTTGCCATCGATGTGATCTATCTGCTGCTGATCTACTTTGTGTTTGTCCGTATGCTGGGCGTGTCCGTGGATGATTTCGGACTGCTGAGCAGTCTTCTGTAACGTGAAGAAAGGAGAGCATGAACTATGGTAGATTTCAACAGTATGCTTGCCGGATTTCAGACGCTGGCCAGCTTTGACGCCGTTATCGCGCTGATCGCCGGTGTGGTGGGCGGCATGATCATCGGTGCTCTGCCCGGTTTCTCCGCCGCCATGGGCGTGTCCCTGCTGATCCCCATTACCTACGGCATGAGCCCTGTGGCCGCCCTGACCATGCTGGTGGCCATGTATACCTCCGCTATTTACGGCGGTTCCATTACCGCTATTCTGTGCCATACACCCGGCACCCCCGCCTCCGCCGCCACCGCTATCGACGGCTATCAGCTGACCAAGCAGGGCCGCGGCATGGAGGCCATGGGCGTCGCCACCCTGGGCTCTGCGGTGGGCGGCACCGTCAGCGCTATCGCCATGTTGCTGATCGCCCCCGCATTGGGCGCATTCTCTCTGAAATTCTCCGTTTTAGAGTATTTCCTGCTGGCTGTGTTCGGCCTGACTGTTATTGCCAGCTTGGCCGGTGATTCCGTCATCAAGGGCCTATTCTCCGGTGTGCTGGGCCTGGTTCTGGGCTGTGTTGGCCTGGACGCAATCACGGGCTATCCCCGGATGACCTTGGGCGTGATACAGTTGGAAGACGGCATCAATTTCGTGCCCGCTCTGATTGGCCTGTTTTCCATCTCTCAGATCATGTCCCTGGCCTATGACGTGTATCATGGCAAGAAGGGCTCTGTGATTGAGGACGAGGAGAACCTGAAAAACAGCCGTGCGCTGCCGCCTATGAAAGAACTGAAGACCCTGTTCCCCACCATGGCCCGCTGCTCTATTGTGGGTACCGTCGTGGGTATCGTTCCCGCCGCCGGCGCAGGCGTGTCCTCATGGATCTGCTACTCTATGGGTAAGAAATTCTCCAAGCATCCCGAAAAGTTTGGCCATGGCGCCTTGGAAGGCGTAGCCTCCTGCGAGACCGGCAACAACGCCGCCACCGGCGGAGCCCTGATCCCTCTGATTACGCTGGGTCTGCCCGGAAGCACTGTGGCTGCTATCCTGCTGGGCGGTATGATGATTCATGGCCTGACCCCCGGCGCGGCTATGTTTACCAAGCACGCCCCCACTACCTACGCCATCATGATCGGCTTTATGTTTGCGAATATCCTGATGGGTCTGATCGGTCTGTTCGCCGCCCGTTATATTGCCCGCATCAGCTCTGTCCCCATGGGCTATTTGGGCCCGGTGATCATGGCCCTGTGTGCCATCGGCACCTACTCCATCCGCAACAATATATTCGACGTGGGCGTGATGGTGGTCTTTGGACTCCTCGGCTTTATGCTGAAGCAGTGCGGCTTTGCCGCGCCCCCCATGATTCTGGGCATGGTGCTCAGTGAGATTTGTGAGAATAACTGGCGCCGCGCCGTCATCCTGGCTAATGCCAAGGGCGGTATGCTCAACTACTTCCTGTCCCGCCCCATTGCCATCGTACTGGCGCTGCTGATTGTGATTTCTCTGTTCTCCCCCGTCCTGATGAATTATGTGAACAAGAAATCCAGAGCAATTGAAAAGCAGCAGTAAGCTCCGGGGCCGGATACAATCAAGCGATTGACTATGCCGACTATATGGCAAGGGTATGACGTCACAGAAAACCCGGAAGTTCAGCCTTGGGGGATATTCCCAACAAGCGGAAACAACGACCTAATCGTCGGCGGAGCGCGCTTGAATATGATTTGATAAAAATCTGCGGGTACCGTTGGGATGACGGTACCCGCAGAATGCGCTTTTAAAGGAAGAATAGAGCGGAAAACCATAAAAGCGTAATCGGACAAAAGCTGCCCAAACTTGACAGTTTCATGATTTTCAGATATACCCTAGATATCGGAACGGGAAGGGGAGACGACCCATGGCGGCCTTGAGCAAAAGCATCGATATGACTCGGGGAAGTATATGGAAGCATCTGGTGCTTTTTGCAGCGCCGTTACTGCTGGGAAATCTGTTTCAACAGCTTTATAATACCGTGGACAGCGTTGTGGTGGGTAACTTTGTGGGAAAAGCCGCCCTGGCCGCCATGGGCTGCACCACATCCATCTGCAATACATTGGTATATTTCTTTAATGGAATTTCCATTGGAGCCGGCATCGTTATCAGCAATTACTTTGGAGGCAACAATCAAAAGAAGCTCCATGAGGCGGTGGAAACAGCGGTATTGTCCGCCATTATAGTCGGCACCCTGGTCAGTCTGCTATCAATTCCGTTTGTCCCATTTATGTTGAAGCTGATGAAAACTCCCACGGAAGCCATGGGACCGGCAGGCGATTACCTACGCATTTACTTTTTAGGAACCATCTTTCTATTTTGCTATAACATTGGAAGCGGCATTCTCCGGGCAGTGGGAGACACCAAGACTCCGCTGAAAATTTTGATTTTTACCAGTGTGTTGAATATCCTGCTGGATCTGCTGTTCGTGGTGGTTTTTCAATGGGATATTGTGGGCGCTGCTGCGGCGACTGTGCTCTCCGAGGCTGTTTCCGCCGTACTTTCCTTTGTAGTGCTTACCCAATCGAAGGAGGCATTCCGGCTGACTTGGCGGGATCTCCGTATGGACTATGGTATTCTGAAATCCATCCTTGTTTTAGGATTGCCAGTGGGAATTCAGCAGGCGTTGACGGCTTTTTCCAATGCATTTGTCCAAGCCTATGTGAATAGTTTTCAATCCACATCCATTATGGCCGGCTGGAGCAGCTATCAGAAATTGGACCAGTTTGCGCTTCTACCCGTCATCAGTATTGGACAGGCTACCACAACCTTTGTCAGCCAGAATCTGGGGGCTAAAGACCGCATGCGGGCTCAAAAAGGTACCCGTATATCTATTGTTCTGGGCAGCTGCGTTGTGATTGGCATTTCTGCTGTGCTGGGAATCTTCGCACCCAGGTTCGTATCCCTGTTCAACCAGGACTCTGAGGTGATCTATTACGGGACGCGTTTTGTCTGGATGACGCTGCCCTTCCGTTTCTTCGGCGTATGGAATCAGACCTTAGCGGGCGCACTGCGGGGGGCTGGGGACGCCCGAAGCCCCATGCTCATCATGCTGTTCAGTTTTGTGTTCTGCCGGCAGGCGTACTTGTTTATAGTTACCCGCTTTGTAAAGAATATCTACACGGTTGGGCTTGGATATCCATTTGGCTGGGTCGTGTGTGCGGTTCTTTCCATGGTGTATTATTGCAGAAAACAGCGCTCTTTTCATGACCATGATCACAGCTGAAGGGCTGATCCTGTTCTTGCCGTTCACGATTGAAGGGATGGGATGAAATCAAACTTTTTTATCATGAAGCAATAAAAATCTCTCAGTGATTAGGGGGCACCCCAATCACTGAGAGATTTTTTCTGTAAACACAGTTGGAAAGGAGGTGGTCCTGGAGCTGCGGTTCCGCAAGGGCTTGAAGGTGTTGCCAGTGTTTCTCCCATGGCGGTGGGTCCAAGTGGACTTGGGGCGGAAAAGAAGTCTTCAGGAAAATGGGAAGCACTTAAGGTACAAAGCGGAGGACTGGATTTAGAGGAAATGATGGAAACACAAAATGATGAGTGTGGCGCCGTGGAGGAGCGGGGCTTCTTGCTGTTGGATGACGGCTCGATCAACGCCAATAAACCCCAAGTTGCCAAGAGAGACAAGTCGTCCCGAGGCCAAAGTCCGATAAAGGATACCAGCTGGATTCCCTCGCCATCTGAGATACGGCCGGCACAGAAGGCGGCGAGTCAGGCGGGTTCGTTTCGGCACGGCATCCATCATCGACAGAATCATAAAAAAGAGTGCAGATTCTGCACTCTTTTTTTGCACGGAAGTCCTAGGAAATAACAGTTGCCATAAAAGTGGCCTCAAGAGACCGGAGGAAGGCAGCACGGTTTTTTCGCAGATTTGAAGAAGGAGAAACCAGAAAATGAAACCAAAGAAAAAACGTGTAAAATGTTGCACACAAATAAAAAAACTGCAAATAATCGCACTTTTGACTTTTAAAAATGAAAGAATTAAAATCAAGACGCTTAGCAAAAAACGTCTGAATTTAAAACGACAGGGGGAAATCTTATGTACAGAATTGGAATCGACGTAGGCGGCACCTTTACCGATGTCACCCTGCTTAATTCCGAAACAGGTAAATATTACACCTATAAACTGTCATCGACCTTGCAGGACCAATCCATGGCCATTGCAAACGGAACGAAGGAGACGCTGGAGTTATACGGCATCCCCGTTGCCGAGATCGAATATTTTGGACACGGTACCACGGTAGCCACCAATATGATCATTGAGCGAAAGGGAGCCAAGACCGCGCTGATCACGACAAAGGGATTTAGAGATTTGCTGGAGATTGGGCGCCAAACCCGTCCGTCTCTGTATAACACCCAGGAAGACAAGCCCAAGACGCTGGTACGCCGTGCCCTGCGCACAGAGGTGGATGAGCGCATTATGGCCGATGGATCTATTTTGAGGGGAGCGAAGGAAGAGGAAATCATCCCTCTGCTCCAGCGTCTCAAGGCGGATGGAGTGGAGTCTGTGGCTGTCTGTTTCCTCTTTTCCTTCCTCAACGCCGAAAACGAGAAGATAGTAGAGAAATGCATTCAGAAGGTCTGGCCTGATGTCTATTGTTCCCTTTCCTCCACAATTTTGCCTGAGTTCCGTGAGTTTGAGCGCCTCAGCACTACGGTGATCAATTCCTATCTTGGTCCCCGGATGAAAATGTATATTAACAATCTGAAGCAGCGGATTAAGGATATCGGCGTTACGGTGGAGCCGTACATTACTCAGTCCAACGGTGGTGTGATGTCCATTGGTTCCACGGTGCAGACCCCCGTTCAGACGGCTCTATCCGGTCCCAGTGCCGGGGTAATGGGTGCGATCTATGTGGCCAAGGCCGCAGGCTTTGAAAATATTATCACCTACGATATGGGCGGCACCAGCACGGACGTGTCCCTGGTCAACCACGGTATTGCAGAATACACGACCAAGCGCAAAGTATGCGGACTGCCCTCTGGGGTGCCTATGATCGATGTACATGCGGTAGGCGCTGGCGGCGGCAGTATTGCCTATATCGACAACGCCGGGGCTTTGAAAGTGGGGCCCGAGAGTGCCGGAGCCAATCCCGGACCCGTGGCCTATGGGTTGGGAAATCAGAACCCTGTGGTGACAGACGCCAATCTGGTGTTGGGACGGATCAATCCTCACTATGTGCTGGGAGGCCGTCTCAAGATCGACGCTGAACTGTCCAAGGCGGCCATGGAGGAGAAAATCGCCAAGCCTATGGGGCTGACGAAGGAAGAGGCCGCGCAGGGCATCGTCAGCGTCGTAAACTCCAATATGGCTCGCGCGATTCGTGTCATTACAGTGGAAAAAGGTTATAATCCCTCTGATTTTACCATGGTGGCTTATGGCGGCGCCGGGCCGCTCCATGCCGCGCAGCTGGCCCAGGAGATGGGGATTGGAACCGTGCTGATCCCACCCGCACCCGGCGCGCTGTGTGCACTCGGTCTGTTGACTGCGGATATTAAGAAAAGCTATGTCCGGACTGCACTGCTGCCTTATGATGGCGTGTCGACCGATATGTTGAACGATGTGCTGGGCGATCTAATGGAGCAGGGTGGACAGTGGCTTGATTCCGAGCACGTCAGCGCGGAGCACCGGTATTTCCACAATATCGCCGAAATGCGGTATGTAGGGCAGAATTATGAGCTTCAGGTAGAGATTCCCGCCGGAAAAATCACTGAGCAGGACGTTCAGCAGATGAAGCAGGACTTTTTTAAAGCTCACGAGATGAATTACGGCTACTATAACCCGAGTGCGCCCATCCAGTTTGTAAACTTCCGTAGCGAGGCTGTCGGCGTGGTTTCCAAGCCTCAGTTGGCGGAGGTGGAGCCCATGACCGGCTCCTTGGAGGATGCAGAACTCAGCCGCCGAAATGTGTACTTCCAGGAAACGGGCATGGTGGAGTGCCCTGTTTATGATCGGGCCAAGCTGGGGATGACCAATCGGATTGACGGTCCCTGTATTGTGGAACAGATGGATTCTACCACCGTAATCCCTCCCAATGTGTGGTTTAAGGTGGATAAGCACGGGAATTTAATCATCAGTACCTTTCACTGATCAGGAGGTGTCATGCAATGAGTGTTAAAATTGATGGAATTCTGTTGGAAGTCATCGGAAACACCTTTATGTCTATTGCGGAGGAGATGGGTGCGGTACTAGTCAAATCTGCTTATTCGACCAATATCAAGGAGCGAAAGGACTGCTCCTGCGCTCTGTTTGATGCCCATGGCAGTACAATTGCCCAGGCAGAGCACATCCCTATGCACTTGGGTTCCCTGCTGGGTATGGTAAGCGAGATCAAGAAAAAATATTGTCTGGAGGACATTCAGCCCGGCGACATGTTCATTGCCAACGATCCTTATAACGGCGGCGGCACTCATCTGCCCGACATCGCAGTGGCGTCTCCTGTGTTCCATGACGGTAAGCTTGTTGCCTTTGTGGCCAACATTGCCCACCACAACGATGTGGGGGGCCGCGTGCCCGGCTCCAACGCCGCGGATTCCGACTCCATCTTCGCCGAAGGCATCCGGATTCCTGTGATTAAAATATTTAGCCATGGCGTGCTCAACGAGGATATTCTGGATATGATCCTGCTGAACTGCCGTGTCAATCATATCCGACGAGGCGATCTGACGGCGCAATTTGCCTGCAATAAAAAGGGAGTACAGCGGATGGAGGACGTCTGTGCCCGCTATGGAAACGAGGTGGTGGAGGCCTGCATGGAGGAGCTGCTCGACTACTCCGAGCGAAAGATCCGCATGGCACTGGAAGCGGTGCCCGACGGCACATACCAGTTCTCCGACTATCTGGACTCTGACGGTGTGGGCGGCGGTCTGATCAAGCTGAAGGTCAGCGTGGAGGTGAAGGGCAGCGATATCTATCTGGATTTTACCGACAATCCTGATCAGGTGAGGGGAGCCATCAATCTGCCGAAGACAGCTCTCCATGCCGCCGTATACTATGGTGTTAAGAGCATCGTGGATCCTACGCTGCCCGCAAACGGCGGTTACTACCGGGCCATTCACCTGAAAACCAGAGAGGGCTGCATCTTGGGCTGCACCGCTCCCGCGGCATGTGCCGGTCGAAGCGACACCGCCCAGCGTGTGGCTGACATGGTATTTGGTGCAATGTCTCAGGTGCTGCCGCATCAGGTCATTGCCGGAAGCAACAGCTCCATCACAGGCATTTATTTCGGCGGTGTGGATCCGGTGAGCAAAGAATATTATGTGTACATGGAGACGTTCGGCGGCGGCTCGGGAGCCCGGTTCAATAAGGATGGGCTGGACTGTGTCCAGGTTCATATGTCTAACACCTCGAACCTGCCCATCGAAAGCATGGAAGTGGAGTTCCCCTACATGGTGGAGCAGTATACCCTCGTTAGAGACTCTGGCGGAGCAGGAAAGTTCCGGGGTGGTCTTTCCATGATGAAAGATATTCGTGTTCTGGGACACAGCAGCGAATTTTCAGTAAAGGCCGACCGTCAGAAGATGGCCCCCTGGGGCATCTTTGGCGGGAAAGAGGGACTGCCCGGCAGAATCGTGATGAATCCTGATACCGAGGAGGAAGTGGTCATTGATTCGAAGAAATCCGGGACCCCCCTAAAGGAAAACGGCATTCTCCGCTGCCAGATGCCTGGTGCTGGCGGGTACGGCGATCCCATGGAGCGCGACCGGGCCAAGATCATCTATGATCTGGAGGAAGGTTACATTTCTCCCGAGAGCGCCATCCGCGACTATGGTATGACAGAAGAGGAACTGAAGGACGTAGCCGTCTTCCGGGGCTGACAGGAGGACACACAATGAAATTGAAGATCTCTGATATGACGTTTTGCCAGTATATCAACGGTCAATTGGTGGAGGGTGAATCCAGGACGGATCAGATTGTCTGTCCCGGAAACGGGGAACCGGTGGCTCAGGTAAAGCTGGCCAGCGCTGCCCAGGCACAGGCCGCACTGGAGGCGGCCAGGGACGCCTTCCCGATTTGGTCTCATATGCCGCTGGAGGAGCGGGGAAACTGGATTATTAAACTTCGCGACGCCATTGCCCGGGAACGGGAGCAGCTGCATACGCTGCTTCTGCTGGAGTCGGGCAAGGTGAGGGCCCACAACGCCTTTGAGGTTGACAGTCTGATCAATTATCTGACCTATTTTCTGGAGCAGGCAAAGTGCGAACAGGGCGCCATTCTGCGGGATATCACCGGCGGTAAGGGCTACTATGCCGTTACGCAGGAGCCTGTGGGGGTGGTGGTGGCTTCCCTGGCCTGGAACTTCCCGCTGCATAATGTGGCCACAAAGCTGGGACCCATTCTGGCATCCGGCTGCACGGCGGTCATCAAGCCTGCCACCAAGACACCCCTATCCACGCTCTACCTGGGCTCCATTCTGAATCGGATCGGGTTCCCCAAGGGCGTAATCAATCTGGTGGCTGGTGACGCCAGAGAGATCAGCAGAACGCTGAGCAGCAGCACCATTCCCGCCATGCTGACCATGATTGGCTCCACCCAGGGCGGTCTGGAGATGCTGCGTGACTCCTCCACCTCAATCAAGCGCTTCTCCATGGAGCTGGGTGGAAACGCTCCTGTTATTGTCACGCCGAGCGCGGATCTGAGGGCTGCGGCCGCACATACCGTGGGCAATAAAATGCGCTGTGCCGGACAGACCTGCGTAGCACCCCAGAGGGTGTTTGTCCATACAAGTATAGTGAAGCCCTTTACTGCGCTGTGTAAGGAGCTGGGCGACACGGCCAGGTGCGGCATGGGCGACGAGGACGCCAATACCGGTGCCCTGATCAGTCAGTCCGCAGTGTGCCGCATGGAAGAGATCGTGGCAGACGCCACCGACAAGGGCGCCAAAATCCTCTGCGGTGGTAAGCGGCCCGAGGGCAAGGCGGGGTATTATTTCCTGCCCACGATCCTGACCGACGTGACGTCCGACATGAAGGCGGTGCGTGAGGAGATATTTGGCCCGATCATGTCCATTATTCCTTATGAAACGGTGGAGCAGGCGGTGGCCATGGCCAACGATACCCAGTACGGTCTGGCCTCCTATGTCTGGAGCACAAATTATTACGAGATCAATGAGATCGTCAAGGGGCTGCAGTTTGGCGTGGTCAATGTGAACGGTCCCGGGACGGGACCCAACTACCCCCATGGAGGCTGGAAGAACAGTGGAATTGGCGCGGACGGAAGCTGTTATTCACTGGAGGAGTATTACTGTAAAAAGGGTATTCGGGTGGCCCTGGGCTGAGGGAGGCGAAACCGATGGAGCCAATCATCAAAAATAAAGCGAAATTGTTGGAGGTCGGGGATGTGGACTCCCGACGTGTGGTACTGGATATTACAGAAAGGGCCATTGCCCGGCTGAATGCGGGAAGAAGAATTAAATCCATCCTCCGCCGCCAGGGCAGCGTTGTCACGATTGGAGAAAAGCAATGGGATCTGGCACAGAAAAGAAATGTCTATCTCATTGGCGCGGGAAAGGCCTGCAACGCTATGATCATGGCTGTGGAGGAAGTCTTGGGCGATTACCTGACCGATGGCATTGCCATTGTAAAGATTTTGGAGGACACCGACGTGTTCCGGAAAACCAGGGTCTTTGTGGGCGGACATCCTGTGCCCAATCAGGAGGGGCTTCGGGCTAGCCGGGAGATTTTAAAGCTGATCGACGGAGCCTGCGACCAGGATCTGTTTTTCTGTGTTATGAGCGGAGGCAGCTCCGCATTGATGAGCTGCCCTGTGGAGGCAGTCACCCTTCAGGAGGAGATTCAAACAACGGATGTGCTGTTGAAAAGCGGCGCCAATATCCGGGAGATTAATGCGGTACGCCGCCACATTTCCCAAATGAACGGAGGCCGGATGGCCCAAAGAATTGCCAAGAAGGGGGCGGAACTGATTGGGTTCAATATCAGCGACTCCGTGGCTTACGGTCCTACCGGAGATATTTCCATCCCATGGCAGAATTTTTCTGCTACGCCCATAGGGCCAGACTTTACCACGGTGGAGGATGCCTTGAAGGTAATCCACAATTATAATTTGCGGGACCGTTTGCCCCAGAGCGTAATCCGCTATCTGGAGAACTGTGGGCCGGAGGGGGAGACACCGAAGGCATTTCCCGGCAATACATACTATCAGATCAACACCCTCCCCGACTCCTGTGTCTACGCAAAGGAGGCGGCGGAGGAGCTGGGGATTCCGGCCGTTGTGCTGACCACGTTCTTGGAGGGAGAGGCCACAGATGCCGGACGATTCATGGCGGCGGTGGCACGTCAGATTCAGATGTACGGACAGCCAGTCAGCGCTCCCTGCGTGGTGCTGAGCGCTGGAGAGGTGGTAACCACCATCCTGGACAACCAGACCATTCAAGGCCATGGAGGACCATCCCATGAGATGGTGTTGGGATTTGCCGAAGGTGCCCGCCAAGTGCCGGGGGCTTGTCTGCTGTCCATCGATTCGGAAGGAACCGATGGAACGACTCTGGCGGCGGGCGGCATTGCCGATTCCACAACCAAATCTGCTATGGAAGACAAAAAGATCGATCTTTCTCAGATGCTGCGTCAGCATGCCAGCCACGAGGCTCTAACAGCGGTGGGCGGCGCGGTGTTTACTGGAAACACAGGAACAAATGTATGTGATTTAAATATTATGTTCGTGCCGCGAAAGAATTGAGGTGAGTGTATGAGCAGCAAGATTAAACATGTGGATGCCCGGCAGATTTTGGACTGTAAGGCACGACCCATGCTGGAGGTAGATATCTATACCGAAGACGGCGTTTTGGGCAGAGGATCTGCGCCTACCGGCACTTCGGTGGGGATGTATGAGGCCTTTGTTTTGAGAGACGGCGATCCCAACGACTATAACGGGATGAGTGTCCATACAGCCGTCTGCTATGTAAAAGAGATCATTGGGCCTGCGCTGGTGGGAATGGATGTGATGGATCAGGCAGCCATTGACCGGATGATGATCCAGTTGGATGGCACCCCCAATAAGGAGAGACTGGGCGGGAACACCATCTACAGCGTATCTATCGCCTGCCTTCGGGCAGCCGCGGCCACCCGCCGGATCCCGGTATACCGCCACCTGGCGGGTGGGGAGCTGAAGATTATCCCCCTACCAACCTTCAATGTGGTCAACGGAGGGCGCAACGGCGGGGTCGTGCAGGCGTTCAATGAGTTTATTTTGGTTCCCTACCGTGCAGCCAATGTGGAGGAGGCTGTATCCATGGGGATTCGGGTATTCCAAAAACTGAAGGATGTCATTACCTCTTATCAGAACGGCCGGGAACCGCTGGTGGGCGGCTCCTACGGATGGGCGGCTCCCAGCAGTGATCCGGATACCGTTCTGGGGATCATGGCCGAGGCCGTGGATGCGTGCGGACTTGAAGGGAAAGTGGCCTTCGCACTGGACTGCGCCGCCAGCGAGATGTACGACCAGGAGAGTAATACCTATGAACTGAATGGCCGGCGGGTGAGCAGCGACGAAATCATTCACTGCATTCGGGACCTGAGTGAGAAATATCCTCTGATTTTTGCGGAAGATATTCTGGATGAAAATGACTGGGACGGTTTTGAAAAGGCCCATACAGTTATTCAGCGAACCAATTTGATTGGAGACGATCTGATCGTTACCAATCGGCTCAGGTTGGAAAAAGCATGCCGTCTGAATGCCATTGACGGCTTTATCCTCAAGCCAAACCAGGTTGGTACGATCACCGAGGCGCTGGAAACCTATGAATTTGCGAAAGAGCGGGGACTGCTGGCAATCCCGTCCGGTCGTTCCGGCGGTGCGGTGGACGATGTGGTTGCCGACGTATGTCTGGGCCTTCAGGGGCCTATCTCCAAAAATGGCGCCCCCCGTTCCGGCGAACGATTGAATAAAATCAACTCCCTGCTGCGGGCCTCCAGCGAAAATCCCGGCAGCCGTTTAGCTGATTTTTCACCGTTGATCCGGTTCTAATAAGGAGCGCGGTGTGATATGAAAGTAGGCCCAGTTCAGTACAAGGTACAAAAGGATTTGAGCCAGGCGAATCCCAGAATGTACCGGATCCGGCAACAATTTTCCACTGTGCGCTCCAGAGACCCAGGATATGATATCTACAACTCCTTGGCCTCTTTGCGCTGGCCGGATCTGAAGGGAAAACGGATCGGGATCACTGCGGGAAGCCGGCGGATTGCAAATCTTTCCGCAATTCTGGTGTCCACGGGAAAATTCCTTCGGGAGCGGGGCGCTCGGCCCTTTATCATCCCCGCAATGGGAAGCCGCGGGGGAGGCACGGCGGAGGGACAGACTGCCCTGCTGGCCAACCTTGGTATTACAGAGGACACGGTTGGTATGCCGATCCTGTCCTCCATGGAGACCCGATCCATCGGCACGCTGGATGATGGTTTACCCATCTATTGCAGTGCAACGGCCCTGGAAGCCGACGGCGTAATCGTATGCGGCCGCATCAAGCCGCATACCAGTATCCGTGGGCGGGTGGAGAGCGGCCTGTTTAAAATGATGGTGGTTGGGCTGGGGAAGCATAAGGGAGCCGCCGCCTTTCACCAGCGTGGTTATCCTGTTCTGGCAGATACGCTGCTGAAGGCGGGACCAGTATTTCTGGATCGGTTGCCCATACTCTGTGGGATTGGAATTGTGGAAAATGCCTTTGATCAGACCATGCTGGTGGAGGCCATTCCCTCCCATCGGATTCTGGAGCGGGAGAGCCAGCTGTTGGAGATCGCAAGAGAGAATATGCCCCGTTTTTTACTGGATGAGATCGATGTCCTAGTGGTGGATCAGATCGGAAAAGATATTTCCGGCGCTGGAATGGATCCGAACATCACGGGGCGCTCCATCACGCCTTTGCCCATCGAAGCCAAGGTGCCTGTCCGACTGATCACGATTCTGGGGGTGACTCCTGCCTCTCATGGAAACGCCACCGGGATCGGCGGCGGCGACATTACCACCACGGAGGTGGTGGAACAGATCGACTGGACAGCTATGTATACCAATGCCTTTACATCGGGGGCACTATCCGCGTCAAAAATTCCGGTAGTGCTCAACAATGATCGGGAGGCCATCCGCATGGCAATCTGCTGTACGCCAAAAGCGGATCCCATGGCCGTCAAAGTGGTCCACATCAAGGACACGCTGCATATGACGGAAATCCGGGTGTCGGAGAACTATCTGCCCGACCTAGCCGGACGCCCTGATATTGAGGTGCTGGACCAGGGACATCCCTTTGCATTTGATGCCAGAGGGAAGCTGCTTTCACCCTGGCTGGACGGTTAAAAAACAGCGTCCCTCTTCCGCGGAAGAGGGACGCTGTTTTTATACGTAGTCGGAGAAAATTTCCACCAGATAGGCCAGCTCGGCGTTTGAAATCTGAATGTTGAACAGGTTCTGGATGGGCTCCAGACAGCTTTTGATGATCTGGGACAATCCCTTGTGCTGCCGCAGGTATTCGTCTGCTCTTTTGTAAGGAAGAGACTCTCGGCGGATTGAACGCTCGATGGTAAAAGAGGAGTGGACAATAAAACGGATGGCCAAGCTGTCATTATAGGGAAGATCCATCCGGTTCAGAATGGCGTTGAGGGCGTCGCTCAAGGCATTATATACCTTATTGGCATCCAGAAACACCAGGGTATCATTGATCAAGGCTTTGATCCGTATGGTGATGCGGCTTTCCACCATGAAATGGGAGCTGTCGCTGTTGGAGAGAATGCGGCCGAATTCCTCCAGCGTGGCCAGGGGATCGTCAAAAAACATCAGGGCCTTGCGGATGATCTCCTGGGACAGGTGGGAGATGAACAAAACGTTACGGCCGATCTCCTCGTAGATCATTTTGACAAAATCTTCATCGGGGGTGCCGTCGCTGATGATGATCAGGCCGCCCCCCTCCTGAAGCTCGGAGAGACCGTCCAGAATATGACGCAGCTGAAGTTCCCGTTCCCGGCCAACAGAGCTCTTTTTGTAGCTGAAGAATTCGGGCTGATTTTCGTATAGCAAGCTGGAGGCAAAGCGCTGATACACCGTAATGATCTCGCTCCAGTGACATAAAACCGCGATTTTGACCCGCGCTAGGTGGCGGTTTTTCACGGCATCCTCCAGGTAGATGTGGATGTACTGCTGTTCCACAAGAGGAAGCGCCACATCAAATTGGGATTGAATGGCTTGGGTGAGCTGGCGCGTATTGGAGGACAGATCCGAAGCGGTGATTTCCTCCACGGGAGAGAAGTCCGGGTGATAGGACTTGGTCAGCAACTGATTGATCACGTCGGACAGGTGTTGGAGCATGCCGTAGTACAGGGCGTGAGGCGCTGAAGCGTTGTCTTCGGGCAGAAGGGGCATCAGGATGCGTAGCAGCAGCTGGAACATCTTGGAGTCCTGGCTGAGCTGGTAGGCAGCCCTGGTGTTCTTCAAGTCCTGCTCACACTGCAAGTACAGCGTGGCACAGGGCGGCGCTTTAAAGAGAGAGGTGGAGGATGTAAGCAGACGACCGTCTGGACCGATGGCCCAATCTCGCAGCTGGACGGAGGTCGGATTGGACTTCTGAGGAAGAAATTTGAACAAATTCAAGGAAACCCGGCTTTCCAGGTCTCGTATGGCAGGGAGAATATCCTGAACATCCATTGTATCGTTGAATACTGCGTCAGGGATGTCGGATAAGGTCACCGGGAGCGTTCCGGAACAGGGATAGCAGCGAAAATAGCTGTTTTGGCAGGCTTGGCGGACGGCGTTGTTCATCGTTCGCAGATTCTGCTTGTAGTTGGTGACTACGAAGGACTGAAAACTGGGGCGGTCCAACGTAATGGGAAGCCGCAGAAGATCACACTGTTTCTGAAAAGCGCTGAGTATGAACAGAATCCGCTCCTTAATGGAGCGCTGATCCAGGCATGGAATAAAAATGGCTGCGGGGGCTGGGTAGAGATCGTGCAGCAGAGACTCGGAGAAATCGGAATTTTCAGATAAAATGGCGTAGGAGAGAGCGGTATCTGGGTTTTGAAAGGCGAGAGCGTTGCACCAAGCTACCAGCTTGGAGACAAGCTCAGGCGCGGCCTGATCCACATGAAGAAACCCAATGCAGGCGTTCGGTTCCAGATGGTCCATGGACAGAGATTCCAGGGCGTGCTCCGCGCCAGGGCTGTGTAAATCAATCCAAAGAGGAGCGGGAGCCGTAGTGTCTGGGGAACGGAGTTCCTCCTCCATATTGAAAATCGTCTGGCAAAAGCTCTGCTTGCCGGTTCCTACCTGACCAGTGATCAAGTAGGCGTGTATGTTGCCGGGATACAGCGCTATTTTCATGGCGCTGTTGATGGCCGGCTGCAGACTTTCATTGTTTCCGCTGCCGATGAGAGAATCAAAGGCCATAATCGGAATACGGGCGATGGAACGGCCTTCCGTTAAAAATAGTAGCCGGAGTTGCTCCAAATTGTCCAGCTCCAAGGGGATCTGGGTCAGATCATAAAAATCGCAGATGGTCTTCTTGTCTAGGTAGTAGGTGGGGCGGCCGTGGACCTTGACCAAAAAGCCTCCACGGTTCAGGTTGTTCAGCGAGCGTGAAATATTGCTGCGATTATAATTCATGTCGATGCTTAGCGTAAGCGCGTCGGTATCCAGGTTGTGATAATTTTTAGAAATTGCCGCCTGCAACGTTTTCTTCTGAATGATGTCCAGCAGCTGTGAGGACAACGATTGATTATCCATAATAGCACCCCGCTGTTAAAAAGAAAGAATTACTATAAGTATATTGTGAGAAACTGGAAGTGTCAAGTTTTCTGAGAAATAAATTCTTTTTTGCAGGAGATGATTCAAAATATTGCGTAGATGAGGGCGGAATAGAAACATCAAACAGAAAAAAGCGTGTAAAATTCAATGACAAATCACGCACGAAAACTTGATTTGCTGGTGCAGATGACTACTCAGTCGTACCGCGGAAACGGAGATACCGGACTTTTTATCGGCACACTAAGACGCTGCGGTACACACAACGGGAAACAACCCTGCGCCTGCTGACATTTTGACGAAAATGAATGATACACTGCGGGAAAATAAGAAACTTTTGGATAATTTGACAATACAGAATTTGGCTGGTATCATCAGGCTACATCAAATTTCAAGCCTGTTCAAGGAGGAACATAAGATATGCGTCGTGCGGATAAAATCCTGCTGTGTACCCACGGACACTTCGGTGAGCAGCTAAAAGAAGCCGCGGAGATGATTGCCGGAAGTCTAGATCGTGTGAAGACATTTTCTCTTCTTCCCGGCATGACCGCTGAAGAGCTGAGTGCGGCTGTTGAGGCGGAGCTGAAAAGCTGTCAATCCGGGATTTGTCTGGTGGACATTACCGGCGGAACCCCGTTTAACGTGACGGCGCGCCTGGCCGCGCAATATCCCATAGCCGTTATTACCGGTGTAAATATGCCGACGCTGATTGAAGTCCATGAGAATATGGACGACATGGAGTACGATGAGCTGGTGCAGTATGCGCTGGAGGTGCTGGGCGCCAGCGGACGTATCATTTATCTGAAAGGAGCCTTAACAAATGAGTAAAATTGAGCTGATCCGAATTGATTTCCGTATGATCCACGGACAGGTAATCGTAAAGTGGCTGAAAAAGACGGGTGCCAACAAAATCATTGCCATCAACGACGCCATTGCCTTCGATCCGTTTCTGGCGGATATTTATCGGATGTCCGCTCCCATTGGTGTGGAGATTGAGACTATGACCCGGGACGATGCCATCAAGTATCTCACCACTAGTAACGGCAGTAGCGAAAAGCTACTGATTTTGATTAAAAATGTTGAGGACGCCTATTATTGCTACAAGCACGGCATGCCTATGCCCCACCTGCAGATTGGCGGTCTGGGCGCGGGCCCAAACCGAATCAATGTGTTCGGCGCCGTAACGTTGGACAGTGCCGACGCCAAGCTACTCAAAGAGATGAATGATGCTGGCGTGGACGTTTACTTTCATCTGGTTCCGGACGAGTCCAAGGCCGATCTGGACAAGATTTTAAGTAAGCATAACTTTGATCTGACCTGATACCTTCCCACGTTGCCCCAGGTATTTTGGGCTTAACCAACACAGGTTGGCGAAATATATATTAACCAAAAGGAGATGGAGCACAATGACATTAGCGTTAGCAGTTGCAGGTGCCCTTTGTTATTTCTTTGGTACCTGCCGCGTCGGGTCAGGAACTTATCACTCCCTGGGTTCCGGCGTGTTTATCGGGTTTATTTGTGGATTGGTGTACGGGGATGTGACCACTGGACTGATAATGGGCGCCTCCATCAATCTGGTATATCTGGGTGTGGTAGCTCCCGCCGGACAGATTCCTTCGGACGAGATTATGGCCAGCTCCATTGCGATTCCTCTGGCGTTGGCGGGCGGTCTTTCCACCGAGATGGCAATTACGCTGGCGGTTCCTTTCGGATTGCTGGGCGTGTTCCTGGATCAGATCCGCCGTACATCCAATATTTATTGGCTCCACAAAGCCGATAAGTATGCGGCGGAAGGAAATGAACGGGGTATTTATCTCTGCGGTACCTGGTATCCCCTGGCCGTTACATTTATCATCCGCTTTGTTCCTGTGTTTATTCTGCTCTCGCTGGGTGCTGACGCGGTATACAAGGTGCTGGAGATCCTGCCTTCCTGGCTTACCACGGGTCTGTCTGTTGCGGGTGGCCTGATGCCCGCCATCGGCTTTGCCATCATCCTCAAGTGCATTGGTAACGCCAAGCTGCTGCCGTTCTTCTTCATCGGCTTCTTTGCCATCCAGTATTTGGGCATCAGCACCATGGCCGCGGCTATTTTCGGAGCGTGTATCGCTTTGATCGCATTTTTTAACGGGAACGAAAGGGAGGCTGCGTAATGTCTGAAATGATGCATGAAGTGGAACCCGTGGCTAACGAGAGCCAGGTTTCCGAGTCTCAGCAGGGACTGAGTAACAAGGAGCTGTTTCGTACCTACCTTCGGCTGTACATCACCAACGAGATGAGCAACTCCTACGAACGCCTGCAGGCGCTGAACTTCTGCGTCACCATGGCGCCTCATCTGAAGAGGTGGTACGGAGACCGGAAGGAAGCGTACATTGAAGCCCTCCAGCGCCACCTGCAGTTCTACAATACCGAGTCCACCATCGGCTCCGTCATCTGCGGTATCGTTCTGTCCATGGAAGAAAAGAAAGCCAGGGGCGAGGATATTCCCGCCGAGGCAATTACCGGCATAAAAACCGGCCTCATGGGGCCCATGGCCGGTATCGGAGACTCTTTGATCCGGTCCACCCTGAAATCCACCATCCTAGCCATCGCCTGTACCATGGCTCTGGCTGGAAATGCCGTCGGTGCCTTTATCCCCATGTTGTATCCGGTGATCATGATTGTGGTCGGATACTACATGCTGAAGCTGGGTTATGACGTGGGCCGCGATGCAGTGACCAAGATCCTGAGAAGCGGAATGTTCTCCAGAGTAATCCACGCCACCAGCATTCTGGGTATGTTTATGATGGGCGCGCTCTCCTCCTCTTATGTGAAGCTGAAGACACCACTTTCGTTCCAGATGGAAAATGCCGCCAAGCCTGTAGTCGTGCAGGAACTGCTGGACGGTATCGTTCCCGGCTTACTGCCGCTGGCCGCGGTATTTGGAATTTACCTCTACCTGTCTAAGGGAGGACAGAAATACAGCGCTCTGGTTTGGGTGCTGCTGGCCATTGCAATCGTGGGCAGTGTGCTTGGAGTGTTTGCCTGATTCCATTGGACCATATCCGCGTATAAAACCGCCCAAATGGTCGATGATCGGTCACTTGGGTGGTTTTTTAAAATCGAACATACTTGGAGGTTTTTAATATGATTGTTCCCATGCATGAACTGCTCCAGGACGCAAAGAGGAATCATTACGGCGTGGCCGCCCCCAATGTTTTTAACCGAGAGACAGTGGAGGCCGCGTTTCAGGCCGGTCAGGAGTTAAGTGCTCCGGTAATCCTGGACGTTCACCCTGTTCATGGCATTTATGAGTGTGCAGCCCTGGCAAAATTTTTTGAAAAAAAGTATCCCCAGGTTACTGTGGCCCTGAATCTGGACCACGGCGGAACCTACGAGCAGGCTGTTCAGGCAATTCACGCAGGATTTTCCTCTGTGATGGTGGACCGTTCCACGCTTCCATTCGCAGAAAATGTGGCGCAGGTGAAGGAAATTGTCCGGATCGCTCATGCGGTGGGCGTGTCAGTGGAGTCTGAGCTGGGTCATGTGGGCCAAGGCGACGAGTATGCTGAGACCCGGGACTCCGGACTAACCCGTCTGGAAGAGGCGGACGACTTTATCAGGGAGACTGGAACCGATTGCCTGGCTGTGGCGGTGGGTACCTCTCACGGCGTCTATAAGGGCACGCCCAAGCTTGAGTTTGAGTTGCTGAGCACGCTGTCCAAGGAGTTGCCCCTGCCCCTGGTGCTTCACGGCGGTTCCGGCACGGGGGACGACAATCTGGTGAAAGCTATTCAGTGCGGAATCCAGAAAATTAATCTAAATACGGATCTGAACGAAGGCGGCCTGGCTAGGTTGAAGCAGGTGTGTGAAGCGGGTTTCTGCCGCCAGGTTCAGGGTTCCGGCGGAGAGATGAATACCAAGCGGATGAACCTGCAGCAGACCGTTCAGGCTGCGGCAGAGGGATGGAAGGATGTTCTGAAATACTATATCAAGCTGTTCGGCGGCGAAAACCGGGCCTGATGGGGAATGAAATTATGGATATTATGACAACAAAAACAGCAGTTCTGCGCGGAAAAGAACAGCTGACTATAGAGGAACGAAGACTTCCTGAGGTGACGGCGGACAGTGTGCTGGTCAAGATCCAAGCGTGCAATATCTGCACTTCCGAGTACGGTGTTTATAACGGAAGCAGAACCAGACCCTATCCCCTGGTGTTTGGCCACGAATGGGCGGGGGAGGTACTGGAGGTCGGGGCAAATGTGGACGACTTCAAGAAGGGAGACCTGGTGGCCTGCGGCTATGAGTTTGACCCGGCGTCTCCTGAATCCCTGGAGGGACGTACCGGAGAATGCCGCCACATCAAGACCGCAAACGACCTTAATCCAGACGGCTACTACGGAAATGCTGGCTTTGCAGAGTATGCAGTCAAATCCAAGGTGGGTCTGTATCATATTAAGCCGGGCGTCGACCCCTCCGTTGCCGGTCTGCTGGAGCCCATCGCCTCTGTAATGTTCGGACTTAGAAAGGTTGGAATTCAGCGCGGCGAAACGGTGGTTGTGATTGGCGCCGGGACCATGGGCGTACTGAACGGTCTGATGGCCCGGGAGTGTGGTGCCCGTGTGCTGATCAGCGAGCTGCTTCCCAAGAAGTTGGAGGCAGCCCGAGCCTGCGGGCTGGAAACTATCGATGCCGGCGCAGCCGACCCCATTGAGGAGGTCATGAGGCTGACCGAAGGGAAGGGCGCCGACGTGGTGATTCTCGCGGTGGGCGCCCAGTCAGCTACCGATCAGTCCTTTGAGATGCTGAAGTCCAAGCGGGGCCGTGTGTTGTTGTTTGCTGCATCCTATCCCAGCCCCAAGATCAATCTGGATGTCAATACGCTTCACTACCGCAAGATTGACATTGTGGGTACCTTTGGCGCCGATCATAGAGATTTTCAGTCGGCGGCCGACGCCATCAACGCCGGCAAGATCAATTTTGCCCCGGTGATCGAGAGCCGTTTCACCTTCTGTGAAATGGAGCAGGCGATGAAAGCGGCCTGCATCCCAGGTGCTTACCGCGTATCGGTCTTGATGTAATCGCCATGGAGAACGGCAGTAATCCCACTTTGGTGGTATACGGAGCTGGAAATATTGGACGCGGGATCATCAGCCTGCTGTTTCAAAATGCCGGGTATCATCTGCTGTTTTATCGACGGGATAGCCGGGCCCTTCGGGAGATGAAGGCCCGGGGCGGCTACCGGGTTAGAATTCAGGGGACTGGAGCGGAGCAGGACACAGAGATCAAAAATTTCGACATCTTGGAAGATGAGCAAGCGCTGATCCGCGCCCTGTCCTCTCATTCCCTGGCCGTTTGCGCCCTCTATCCATCTGCGTTTCCTGAGGTGGCTAAGACATTGGCGGAGGTTTGTCGGATCAGAAGTGAGCGGAATGACCCGAAGTCCCTGAATTTGCTGTTGTGCTGTAATGAGCCGGGCGGAGCCCAGCTTTTGCGGTCCCTGTTGGAGAAAGCGCTAAAGCAGAACGGGTGTCTCGGTCTGGAGTGTCTGATTGGAATCGTTCCTGTGCTGGTTTACTCCGTGGGATTTCACACCCCGGACGGTGGGCCCTATGACATGACCGTGTCAGAAAACGGTCGTCTGGACGCGGAGCGAGATTCCTTCTTAGGTACGCCAGGTCGGATTCCGGGCTTATGCTGGGTGGAAGGCGTGGACAGAAAGCTGTACCGAAAACTTTACTTAGGCAATATGTTTCACACCTTTGCGGCCCTTTTGGGGGCGGAAAAGGGATATTCCAGAATATCTCAGTGCTATGAGGATCAAAATATCCGGCAGCTGGCGCGGCAAGCCTTTGTTCAAAGCGAAACAGCGGTGCTGAAGCAGTGGCAATTTGACAGAGAGGAGCACGCCCGCTGGAGAGTCATGATGCTTGCTAAGATGGATGTACCGTCGGCAGATGATGTTGAGCGCGTTTTGAAGGATCTGCCGCGCAAGCTCAGAAAGGAAGACCGACTGGTGGGGCCCGCCCTGCTCTGCATTCAGCAGGGCTGTCCATGCGACTGCCTTGTTTATGCTGTGGCTCTGGCGTTGGGCAGGCTTGGAGAGCAGAAACCCGAGGTACAGGGTGCGTTGGCCCAAGATGCTGCAGGAACGATTGCGGCGCTGTGCGGCCTTGACAAGGAGGAGCCTGCGCAGCGCAGGCTGATACAAAGGATTGTCCAGCGTCTTCAGAAATGACCGGGCAGTTATCTTTGAGATGGAGGACGGACATGAAACAATTTTCTTATACAGTGCAGGATTCTATGGGAATCCATGCCCGTCCCGCTGGCATGATCGTCAAGCTGGCAAAAGAGATGGACAGCAAGATTATCATTGAGAAGGCGGGCAAAACGGTAGATGCCAGACGCCTCATTGCTCTGATGGGGCTGAATGTACTCCAGGGAGAGACGGTTACCGTCTCGGTGGAGGGGGAACACGAGGAAGAAAATTTCGAGAAGATCGAGACATTCTTCCGGGAAAACTTATAGGAGCTGATAAACATGACACAGGTCAACGGGATCTCCATCCTCGCTGACGTTGCCATCGGCAGGATAAAGTTTTGCCAGGAGGAGCAGGCGGTTCAGGTTGCGGGCAAGAGCCCTGCGCTAGAACGGACTCGTCTGGAAAAAGCATACGAACAGACCATGGAGCAGCTTGCACAGCTGTATCAGAAGGCCATGCGTGAGGCGGGAGAAGAGGAAGCTTCCATCCTGGAAATTCATCAGATGCTATTGGAAGATGAGGATTTTCGGGAGGCGGCGGAGGATTTGATCCAGAAAAATTACTCTGCCGAATATTCCGTACAGCAGGCCGGGGAGCTGATTGCCCAGAATTTTGGGCAGATGGATGAGTATATGCGCGCGCGGGCTGCAGATATTCGGGATGTAGCCTCTCGGTTAGTTCGTGTTCTGTCTGACACGGGTGAACTTGAACTGACGGAGCCTGTCATTGTGATGGCGGAAGATCTGGCACCCAGCGCCACTGTGCAAATGGACAAGAGAATGCTCCTTGGCTTTGTTACCCGGGGCGGCTCCACCAATTCTCATACCGCTATTTTGTCCAGGACGATGCACATTCCGGCGTTGGTTCAGACCCCAATTCTTCCGGAATGGGATGGAAAACTGGCGGTGATTGACGGAATCAACGGCGTGCTCTACATAGAGCCTGATGAAGATACCCTGGCTGAACTCAGACGGATTAAGAGTCAGGAGGAGCAGCGCCAACGCCAGTTCCAGTTGCTGCGCGGAGAAAAAGCGATCACAAAGGATGGCCGGGAGATCCTCACCTATGCCAATGCGGGAAGTCTGTATGAGGTTGAGTTGGCGCTGAAGAACGACGCCCAGGGCATTGGGCTGTTCCGAAGTGAATTTCTCTATCTGGAACGAGAGAACTTCCCCACAGAGGAGGAGCAGTTCCAGGTCTACTCCGGAATTCTGAAGAAAATGGGAATGCGGAAGGTAATCGTGCGCACCATGGACATCGGTGCGGACAAGCAGATCGATTATTTTCATCTGGACAAAGAGGACAATCCGGCCATGGGATATCGGGCGATTCGGATATGTCTGGACCGCACGGATATTTTCAGAACGCAGCTACGGGCCCTTCTCCGCGCATCTATTTATGGGAACCTGGCCATTATGTACCCCATGATCACTTCTCTGGAAGAGGTGCTGGAAATCAAGAAAATTGTGCAGAGCGTCTATCAGGAACTGCAGGAAGAGCATATTCCTTGTAACTTGGTGGAGCAGGGGATCATGGTGGAAACACCCGCCGCAGCCATTATGAGCGATCAACTGGCCGAATATGTAGACTTTTTTAGTATCGGTACCAACGACCTGACGCAGTACACACTGGCCGCGGATCGACAGAACGCTAAATTGGCCCATTGCTGCAACCCACACCACCCAGCGATCCTACGCCTGATTCAGACTGTGGTGGACGCCGGGCACAATGCGGGGATTTGGGTGGGGATTTGCGGTGAGCTGGGTGCGGATCTCACGCTGACCAGAAGATTCCTGGAGTTTGGCGTAGATGAACTGTCCGTTGCCCCGGGCAGTGTGCTGGAGCTTCGTAGCCATGTCTGTGAGTTGGACATGAGAGAGGCACAGTCATGAGGCGGCTATTAGCCGCCGCCATCTCTATGCGGATGGGTCAGGCAGGTGTGCGTCGCAGAATGCTGGCCAGCAACTGATATCCAGCATTTCATCGCGGGCATGAACGTGTTGGTACACCAGAATATTGAAGTATGATGAAGGAACGGAGAATTTGTCTAGAAGAAGTGTTTCTGCGATAAAACGAGAACACGATCTTTTAGCTATCCGTAAACGAGGTATACTGGCAGCGACAAAGAAATACACTTTATTCGTCATGGCACTAAACTTCAAAAGGATAGTACAAACCGTCATTTAACGTTGAAATCATGTAAAAATTGGGCAGAGGAAGCAATTCCTCTGCCCAATTTTTGCGTTTGTCAAGAACGTGGATACAGCGACCGGCTATTATTCAAAGATTTCAACGCTGCGTTGGGGTATGATTATAAACAGGCCCGCGACCATAGGTCGAAGGCTGACAATAAAACAGGGTTCTGGACGATACAGCTCGACGAAAAAATTGCTGCACCTGATCAACGAAAGAAATCATCGCCAGGGAAAAGGAAGAATTCTACTACCGTCTAGAGTGATTCAAGATACTGTCCTTCAGGATTTTCCCGACTTCTTCTCCCAGCTTCTATTATAATTAGTGGAAGGCACGGCTGGACGCTGTGCCTTTCGCATGAAATACAAATGAAGAGAAAACTGGAAGCCTTGCGGCACAGCCGCTTGAAGCTGTATGGGAAGGGTCCACGTCCCACTGGATGGGTTCCATGCCGATGGACCGGGCGGCGTTGACAGAGTTGTCGTCATAGTCTCCATAGGGCAGGCGGACCAGGGTGGGGCGGACGCCGGTGACGGCCTCAATTTTGTCATTGCAGGCGTTCAGGTCGGCCACCACTTGGTCGGAGGAGAGCTGTGGATAGTGGGCGTGGGTATTAGAGTGATTCATGACCTCGTGGCCTGCGTCGTGGAGGGCCTTGACCGATTCGGGGTACTTATCCACCCACTCGCCCACGACGAAGAAGGTGGCCTTCACCTGGTATTTTTCCAAAATGTCGATGAGCTGCTGGGTGTCCTCGTTGCCCCAGGCAGCATCGAAGCTGATGGAAACCAGTTTCTGATCCCGCTGGACGCAGTAGATGGGCAGCTGCCGGGTGGAGGCCGAGGCTCGAATAGCCGACGGATAGCTGACCAAGTAGAACATGACCGCTGCCAGCCCCAGGCATAGGGCCGCAGACCACCACTTTTTTGGGACCAGATAAACATGGAAAAACTGTTTGGTTCCTTTCAAAGTACCATCTCCTCAATGATTTTGTCTATTTATATGAGATTTGGCAGGAGAACATGCGGTGGGGGAGACGGAGATGCTTGCAGGAGAAAAAACCGCGTTTTACCGGTAAAACCATATGCTTTCTTATTGCTCGCGGTACATGGACGCGGGTCTTTTTGCGGAAAGGTCAGTTGACAATCCACAGATTTAAGGGTAATGTGTTATATGGGGAAATGAAATTTTGGCTGCGGCAGGAGTACTCCTGCGCGTCTTTTGTGGAACAAAAGACGATCCTGCTTCAAGACTGCTGCCGCGAGGAAACGAACTGGCAAGGGAGAGAGCGAAATGAACGGCGGAAAACTGCCTCCGGTTGGGCTGACCGAAGCGGGGATGGCAGAGCTGTGCAAAGCGGTAGCCGCGCAAATAGAGGGATACGCCTTTTGGTACGTACCGGGAGAACAAAGCCTTTTTGTGACTCAGGAGCTGCTGCAGCTGTTCGGACTGCACAGCAAAGAGGGTTTCCCTGAGATATTATGGAAGAGCCGCAGGCTGGATGGAAGGACCAGCCGGAACCTGCAGGATTTTTTTACTGGCATAGCAGCGGAACAGAGCGCTGGGACCTGTGCCGTTTCCATTCGAAAGGGGACGAAGAGAGCGTGGTACCGCCTCCAATACAGCTGGGTAGGCCCAGGCGCTATCGTCTCTGTTCGGGATATCACTGTGGTGCGGCGGATGCGTCTGGCCTATCAGAGCTGTCGGAACAACGCGGAGCTTGAGATTCAGGGCGGTCTGCTGTGCTGCGTGGCCGATCTCCGCGAGGACCACATCCTTACTTGGATCATGGGCCGCCTGGCAACGGTGGAGGAGGACGGCGGACAGGGCTACACCCAGCTGCTGGAGGATCTCTGCCGGCGGTACGTCGATCAGGAGGACAGAAACCACATCCAGTGGGCCCTGTCCAGGGAACGGCTGGCGGAGCAGGAGGCACAGGGCGAGAACCATTTGGAGCTTCGGGTCCGGAGTGACCGGGACAGCGGTGTGTCCGGAACCATTTATATTCGGGTGGATTTGTCTCGAGAGCCGTACAGCGGCAATCTCTGCGCCTGCCTCTTTGCGGCGGTTGAGAGCAGAACTGCCGGCTGCGACCGAGGAGCACCCAATCGGGATCTGCGGGATGGCACCACGGGGGTCTACACAAGAGAAGCTTTCGCAGCGCAGCTGACCAGGCGGTTCGCGGACGGCCGGACAGGAGGCGGGACCCTGGTGTTGGTGCGGATCAACCACCTGGATCAGGTCAACGACGTCCTGGGCAGCCAGCGGGGAGATCAGGTCCTGGGGGACATGGCACGGACCCTGTCGGTACTGCTCCACGAGGGGGATTTCCTGGGCCGCAGCGGCGGAGCGGAGTTCATGCTCTATCTGGAGGGAACCCCGGCCCGGGAGCTCCTGGAGGAGTGTCTGCGGATTATCTGTACGGTGCTTCCCCGGAAGCTGGAGCAGGGCATCGACATCACAGTCAATCTGGGGGCGGTCAGCGTCCCGGAGGGGGCGGTGCAGCTGGATGACCTGTATGCCAAGGCGCGGCTGGCTCTGCGCAGCACCAAGGAGGAAAACAAGCTGGAGTTCTACCGGCCGGAGCTGGACGCTTTGAAAAAGCAAAATTGGTCCAGCAGAGCGGACCCGACCAAGAGCCACATTTTCGTACGTACTTTCGGCTATTTCGATGTGTTTGTGGACGGAGTGCCCATCCACTTCCTGGGCGGCCAGGCCAAGGAGCTGATGGCCCTGCTGGTGGACCGGCGCGGTGGAATCCTAAGCTCCGGAGAGGCCATCGCCTGCCTGTGGGAGAACGAACCGGCCAACAAGACTACCTACGCCCGGTTCCGGAAGGTAGCCATGCGGCTGAAGCAATCTCTGGAGGCGGCCGGCATCGGGGACATCCTGGAGTCGAAAAACGGGGAGCGCCGGGTGATTCCCGAAAAATTCAGCTGTGACTACTACGACTTTTTGGAGCACGGGGACCAGGCCGGCCGACCGCCTGCCAGCGGATACATGACGAATTACAGCTGGGCCGAATCCACCCTGGGCGATCTGGAACAGAGAAATCAGGACTGAATATGAAGCGAGAAATTGACTATGCTGCCAGCATAGTCAATTTTTCTGTATTTCCAAGAGAATATTGACTGGATGAGAAGGAGTTTGAACGGAGATGCGGAGCCGCGTCAGAAATAATTGGAAACTTCACGGAAATAAAACTGAAAAGGAACGCTTTTATCACGCGCGTACCACATGCCTGGAACGCTTGATGATTATAATAAATCTAAGAGTGGATTATCTTCTCTTAAGATAAATGAAATATAGATGGGGGGAACAGACCGGATGGCAGAAGAGAAAGCTCCAGCGGACCAAATGGGAGCCTTCCATTACCCCGACAAAAACGTTATGTTCCTCTGCTTTGACGGCTGGGACGGCGAGGTCCCCAGGGCCGGATTCTGAATGCCTACTGCCCGGATGAGCTCTCCTTCGTCGGTCTGGATCAGATGCTGCTGAAGATGGACTGGTTCTGCGACCAACTGCGTGTGGCACAGGGCTATGTGGAGCGGCGGCAGGTGGGCTTAGGTAAAACACGGGAGGTCCGGGAGTGGAACCAGAAGCAGACCTGGGAAGCCGCCCAGAATTTTGACCAGTTCTGGTTCAAGTTCGGCGACGCGCTGGTGGTGCCGGTCCGCATCCTATTCCGGATGAATGCCACCTGGCAGGGACAGGCCCTGATCAGCCCAATTTCCAGAAGTCCCGTCTCCTTCCGAAGCGCACTGGAGCTGCTTGGGCTGTTGGACGGGGCGCTCCGGAAGAAAAAGACCGAGTACAAGCTGGACTCCCAGCGAAAGCGAGAGAAATTAGCATGATGAAAGCGATGAAACTGGTCTGGAACGTGGTTTCCAGCCTGATCCTGGCCGTTATTGTGGCCATGGCTGTCCTCCTGGTGGGCGTTCGGCTGATCGGACTTCGGCCTTTCGTAGTCCTGTCTGGCAGTATGGAGCCGGCCTATCACGTGGGCTCCATGATTTACGTCAAGTCCATGGACCCCAATGATATTAAAGTAGGTGACCCCATTACGTTCGTTATGAACGAGGACTTGGACGTGGCGACCCACCGGGTCATCGAGATCGACGCCGAAAATCAGCACTTCTACACCAAGGGCGACGCCAACGATGTGGCCGACGGCTCCCCGGTCCACTTTAATAACCTGGTGGGCAAGCCGGTCTTTACCATCCCGTACTTAGGCTATGTGTCCGACTGGATCACCAATCCCCCCGGCATGTACATCGCCATCACCGGCGCCGTGATCTACCTGATCCTGATGTTCCTCCCCGACGTTCTGGCTAAGGCCGAAGAGGCCGACCGCAGGGCTGAGGAGAAAAAGAAGGAGAAGGCCGCGAAGTAAGAAGAAACGCCCCCTCCGCCGCCGCGGGCGGCACCTCCCCCAAAGGGGGAGGCAAAGGAGAGGCTCCCCGGCTCCCTTTCGCAAAAGGGGGTGGCCCCACAGGGCCGGGGGATTTTCCTGTGCGTCCAGACGCCCCTTCCGCCGCCTGCGGGCGGCACCTCCCCCAGAGGGGGAGGCAAAGGAGAGGCTCCCCGGCCCCCCCTTTGGGGCCGATTCCCCCTGTCAGGGGAAAATGGCCGCAGGCCAAAAGGGGCAGGGCAGCTGTCGAGCGAAGCGAGACTGAGGGGGCAATCCCAATTTCGTATCTTAAATTCCGGCGTGACCGGAGTGAGATAAAACAACCCATGATAGATTTGAAAGGAGAAAACTATTATGAAAATGAGAAAAATCCTTGCCTCGGCCTGCGCCCTGGCCCTGACCGCCGCCATCGCTGTCGGTGGTACCCTCGCGTACCTGACCTCTCAGGATACTGTTACCAATACCTTTACTGTTGGTAAGGTTGGTATCACTCTGGATGAGGCCGTTGTGGATGTAGACGGTGAGTATGTGACCGACATCAACAATCGTGACGATCATAACGCTTATAAGCTGATGCCCGGTCATGAGTACACCAAGGACCCCACCATTCATGTCGCTGCTGACAGTGAGGAAAGCTACCTGTTTGTTAAGGTTGTGAACGGCATTGCGGATATCGAAGCTGATGGTGACACTACCATCGCGGCCCAGATGGCCGCTAAAGGCTGGTATGCGGTCGAAAACGTAGACAATGTGTACTACTACGGGGATGCCAACGGCAAGAAGATCGTGCAGGCTGGAGAGAACAAGGTTGTTTTCGATAACTTTACGATCGCTAATGATGCCAATACCACTGGTTATGAGGACGATACAATCACGATTACCGCTTACGCTGTTCAGGCTGACGGCTTTGCAGACAGTACTCCCGCTCAGATTTGGACTGCTGCTAATTTCACCTAAGTATAAGGCTGTTCCATACGTGTTTTCCTAAATAAATGAAAGGAAGATAGCTATGAAGAAAAAAACAGTTGCTCTGCTGATGGCCGGTGTTCTGGCGGTTGGCTGTGTGATCGGCGGGACTTTGGCTTGGCTGACCAGCACCACCGACACCGTTGTAAACACCTTTACGGTTGGTGATATCAACCTGACTCTGACCGAGGAAGGTGCTACCCAGAACGGGACTACCTTGACCAAGGATTATAAGATCATCCCTGGTACAACTGCTGACAAGAAGCCCGTGCTGACGGTCGAAAACACCAGCGAGAAGTGCTATGTGTACGCCAGTGTTGAGAACACTGTGAAGCTGAACGGTGCCGTGGTTGCTACCCCCAATATTGACTCTGCTATTTGGGTCAAGGTCGGTGAGAACGGCGATAAGGCTGTGTATCGTTATATGGGCGCTAAGGCTACTGATGGTGTTGTGGATGCGGCTACTGCTGAACAGGAGCTGGAGCCTGTGTTTACTCAGGTTACTTACAGCGACAGCATTACCAAGGCTGATATTCAGACACTGGCGAATACGACTATTACCATCAATGGTTATGCTCATCAGTCCGAGGGTGATGGTATGACGATGGACGCTGCCGATGCCGCTGCTTGCATGCACTTTGCAGTCACCGCTGTTGCCCCCTAAAACCCCTTACACAGTACGCAAAACCCTTAACATAACAACAATGTAAAGGAGAAAATACCATGAAAAGAAAGTCTTTTGTCCTGGCCCTGACTGCCGCTATGATGGCGGCTGCTCTGGTCGTGGGCGGCACCTTGGCTTACTTCACTGACACTGATGAAGCCACTAACACCTTCACTATGGGTAATGTCGATATTACCTTGAACGAGGTGTTTGATGAGGAGAACGCTACCCTGATTCCTGGTCCTGCCAATTCCGTGAACAAGGATGTTTCTATCGAGAACGTTGGCGACAACGATGCTTATGTGTGGTACACATGGAAGATTCCTGCCGCTCTGGACAGCACTGACGGCTCCACTGGAACCAACAACATTGTGCATGTAAACTCTCTGGGCCGCACCTGGGATACTTACCGTGAGAATCCCAAGTATTGGGCTGAGGGTCAGACTGAGGCTCTGCCCCTGGAGCAGACTTGGGACCACGATTCCATGGGGACTCAGGGCTTTATCGGCACTGAGACTATCGATGGCGTTCTTTATAACGTCTATGTTTCTCTGTATCATGGTGTTCTGGCTCCTGGTGCTGAGACCTCTCAGGCCATGGATAAGGTTTACCTGGACAAGGACGTGGACATGAACGCTAATGGCGAGTACACCTTCCGCGGCAATGTTATTGACTATGACTTCAGCAAGAACGTTGATATCATTGTTACCGCTTATGCCATCCAGGCTGACGGCTTTGCTGATGTTTACGCTGCTTACAATGCTTACAACGCTTAATTTACTAGTGTAAATTTACATTACCCCGGGGAGGCTACCACCTCCCCGGGGCACAGCCCCCTAAACACGAACCCCTTACGCAACCACGATCCCCGCACATAACTTTGAGAATTCCTGCTGAAAACAGTTAACATAAAACCTTGAACATACACTGAAACGAGAGGGTGGTACATTATGAGGAAGAAACTGATGGGCGGCAGCCTGGTGGTCCTTCTGCTGGCGTTGGTTGCCTACGGCACGGCGGCGTACTTCACGGCGGAAACCCGCACGACAAACGTCATCACCACGGGAACCATCGACATCTCCCTGGAGGAGTACACGAGGGACGACAAGGGCGACTGGGTCACGTTCCCCGAAGATGGCATCCAGGGCGTCATGCCGGGCACTTCGGTGGATAAGCTGGTGAGCGTATCCAACGACGGCACCGCCGACGCCTGGGTCCGTGTGGTTGTGACCAGCAAGATCGTGGCCGCCGACGGCAAGACCGAACTGCCGCTGACTCTGAACAACGGAGAAGAGGTACTGAGTATTGACGTGCAGGACGACTGGACCCGCGGCCGGGACGGCGTGTACTACTTTGACCATGCTGTGGCCCCCGAAACCTGTACCGTACCGGTGTTCACCCAGGTAACCTTCAACCCCGCTATGGGCAACGAGTACCAGGGCTGCACTGCCTACGTGGATGTGCAGGCCCAGGCGGTCCAGGTCAAGAACAATGGCGACAATGTGCTCCAGGCCGACGGTTGGCCCGCCACCGGCGACGCCCCCGTCGAGCCGGAAGAGCCCCCCGTTGACCCCGTCGATCCCCCTGTTGATCCGGTGGAGCCCCCTGTGGACACCGGCGACACCAGTAATCCCGGCGATGCCAGCGGCAGTCAGGCCGGAATCTGAGAAAGGAAGGGTTTGAAAAATGAAAAAACGTGTATTGGCCCTTCTGATTTGTGCCTGTATGCTGATCGGCATGGTGCCTGTCTTCGCCAACGAGATCGCGGAGAGCGGCAGCACCTCCAGTTCCAGCGTGGAGGGAACGACTTCCTCTGCTGAGACCGGCAGCGCCGAGGGTACCGGTGACGCCAGCGAGCCCCCTGTGGACAACGGTGACGCCAGTGAGCCTCCCGTGGACACCGGCGATACCAGCGAGCCTCCCGTGGATAACGGCGGCACCAGCGAACCCCCTGTGGACAACGGCGATACCAGTGAGCCCCCTGTGGACAACGGGGATACCAGTGAGCCCCCTGTGGACACCGGTGATGCCAGCGAGCCTCCTGTGGACACCGGTGACGCCAGTGAGCCTCCTGTTGACCCCGAGCAGCCCGTCGGCCCTGAGCACCCCATCGTGGTGCCCCCGGAGAATCTGCTCCCGAGCATCCCGGAGTTCCCCAATCCGTTCCCGCCCATCGAGCTGGAGTGCACCTGCGGCGCCGCCGAGGGTGAGGAGCACGCCGAGGGCTGCCCGCTGTATGTGAAGCCTGAGTTCGATGTGGAAACGGCATATGAGTATTTGATGAACTGCGAGACTACCGCTGAGATGGAGTCCTACCGTGATGAATATCTGACCGAGGACATGATCGCGCAGTTCAGTGATGAGCAGGTCGATGAAATCGAAGCCCATTATGCAGAGCTGATGGATTTGGAACTCATGGAAGAGGAAGTTGAAGCTGCGGTCAACTATGACAATGTGGCTGAGTTTGCCCAAGCCATCTCTGACAGCCCCGTTCGCAGAAAGGCACCGAGCAAAGCGTTTCTCCTCAGTGTGCCGGAGACTGACCAGGTGACCCCGACTAATGTGGATGACAACAATGGCCTGGAACTGAGCAAGACCGTTGAAAAGACTGCGAATGGCTATCAGCTGAAACTGGAGGCCTATACTACTGGTAAAGTTCAGGCCGGTACTGCTAAACCCAGCGATATTATTCTGGTACTTGATATGTCTACCAGTATGGAAAGCAGCTTTTCCGAAGCCGAGTATCGGGAAGTTTATGAATTGGATCAAGATCAAACATATTATGTTTATAACAGAAACCGGTACGTAGCTGTTGAATGGTGTAGTAATTGTAAAGCATGGACCAATGGTTGTCGTTCAGGAATCTTCGGAGGCCATACTTCTGGAACTAAGTATACGCCAAAAACGTCTGCCGATGATCCTACGGGGAACAGGGTTCAGTTCTACACTGAAATTGACGGTATGAATCGGCTGGAAGCCCTCCAACAAGCAGCAACTTTGTTTGTGGAAGATGTTGCAGGTAAGGCTACGGAGGACCGGATTGCAATTGTTGGTTTTGAGGATGTTGCTCACTATATGACGGGTGGCACTGCGGGTACTGCGTTGCTCGATGCAAGCAGCAATGAGCAGAACTTAAAAAATGTGATTTCCGGAATCAATAATAATGACTTGGAGCCTGCGACAGAACATGGTAAAGGCATGGAATATGCTGTAAATATTTTTGATGCGGAAGTTGAAAAAGGTACAGATTATTCCAATAGGAATAAAGTTGTAATCATGTTCACTGACGGTGAGCCAGAACCGAATGGAAGCGGTAATTGGAGTGCTAGAATCGTAAAGCAGGCCATCAATGAGTCTTATGAGCTGAAGAATACTCATAATGCGGCTGTGTATTCCCTGTCTGTTGCTCCCAATACCGATGCATCGAATCCGAATAGTCCGATGGATTGGTATATGAGTTACATTTCCTCGAACTATCCTGATGCACAATATACAGGACGCGAGAATGTTAGTGGCGAACAGATGATTGTTAATCAGATTACCCCAGGTGACCGGGCAGACACTGGAGACAGTAGTTTCTACCTGACCGCCGGCGATATTGATACTCTGGAGAGCATCTTCGGCCAGATTTCTGACCAGACCGGCGGCGCAAGTATTGCCCTGGATGCCGAAACGGTAATCAGTGATGTTATCAGTGATTATTTTGAGTTGCCCCAGGGCGCTGATGAGAATTCGATTACAGTTGATACCCAGGGTGCCGTCTATAATGGCAGTGCCTTGAGCTGGACCACAACTACGATCCAGGATTTTGATCCTGCTGTCACGATCAACGGTAAGACAATTGCTGTCGAAGGCTTTGATTTCAACCGGAACTTTGTCGCTGAAAAGGGCCGTACGGAGGGAGATGTGTCCCAGGATGGCGATTTCCACGGCAGAAAGCTGATTATCACAATTCCTGTTGTAGTGAGAGACGGATTCTGGGGTGGCAATGGTGTTCCCACTAATGGGAATGCCTCCGCTGTGTACGACAAGAACGGCAACCTGGTTGAGACCTTCGAGGTCCCTCATGTGGATGTGGAAATCAAGGACCCTGAAATTGAGGACACTACCAGCAACATCTACTTTGCCGGTACAAAACCCAGCGCAAGCGACCTCAATGGCTATACGAAACCTGCCGACAGCTGGGCAACTGATTTTGTTACCTTTAATACCACAACGCCTAATTCTAACACGATTAGCAATGTGGCAGATGGCGACTATGCTATCTCTGTGACGGTCAGCCCGAAAACAGAGGGGAACGCGACGGCGAAAACTGCAACCGGAAACGCCCATGTCAACGTGTTTGTGCCTGAGGTTACATTTACGGACAGCACCATCTACCTGAGCCAGACCCCCGGCGCGAATTATCCGGAAAACACCCCCACCGTTACCTGGTGGCACGGCGAGAATCAGGATACCACAGAGGGTATCGTGATGATTGGAACCGCACCCACCGACTTTACTTACGGCTATGACGTAGCTCCTGGCCAGTTTACCGACTGCACCACGGTGCAGGGCAAGATCACCAAGGTGGGCACAACGGATTACGTGGAAGGAAATCTGGATAACAACACCTTTACGGTCCACGTCCTCAAGCCCACTGTGACCTGGCAGGATACCAGCAAGTATTACGGTGAGGATCTCCCCACCAGCTTTACACCGTCCAATGTCCAGTGGCTGGATGGAAACACAAGCCACGGTGTGCCCGAAGGCACCCAGGGGCCCAGCATTGTCTACTATGGCTTCACCTTTGTGGACGAAAATAACAACGCTGTGGCGGATGTGATGCCGAAGGATGTGGTCCTGGTCGATGTAAACGCTAAGATCGGTAACTTCATCATCAACGACTACATTCATTACGAATGGGCAAAGGGCGGCGATGGCTGCACCTGTAACGCTGGCCCCGAGAACCACGAGTTCCGTATCCATCCCAAGTTCTGCACCCTGATCGTGAACAAGGATCTGGCGGAGGGCAGTGAGCTGTTCGATGACAACGATTCCTTCCTCTTCACCGTCACCGGCTCTGGCAACAAGTACAGTGAGCTGGTCAACATGCAGGTGATCGTCGAGGGCAAGGGCGAGACTAAGATCACCGGCCTGCCCGTTGGTACCTACACCGTCACCGAGGATACCAACTGGTCCTGGCGGTATACCACTGATGATGCCACTGACACAGCCACCCTGAGTTCCAGCAATGTCAACGGCACCACAGCCATC